>Ga0316217_10004862_pt1 | contig 14243 bp, 14 predicted proteins | sample 1anoAmetaG_FD_203633 | JGI IMG/M metagenome (GOLD analysis project Ga0316217, IMG submission 203633) | Freshwater microbial communities from Trout Bog Lake, Wisconsin, USA - 1anoA | ecosystem: Environmental > Aquatic > Freshwater > Lake > Hypolimnion/Profundal zone | place: USA: Wisconsin... | reverse complement strand
TTGAGGATTCAAAGGTAAGGCATCAAGTTCTGATTTATTGGCGTGAGACATAAGCCATTTATAATTTTTAACTGCTACATTAATAAAATTATAGATAAAAATGGAAAAGATCGTCCGCTACCGCAAAGCCTTCTACTAAAAATAAAACGACTTCCAGAACGGCAACATCAAGCACTACCAATCCACTTTCAAAAACGATTAGAACCTGCCCTACGAGCCTCACTAGACTGCAAAGAGAAGAGAGGCAAAATAAAAAAACTGCACTGAGCTGTTTTGCGAAGTGTATGCAAATGAAGCTCTGGGGGGATTGGGACTTGATAGGGGTAAAACCTTGTTTTTGGCCAACCACAAAATCGACGCTTTGTTGAGAGCTAGGATGCTGGATTGGATGATTGAGGTCACCTCTTCCTATAAGTTTACGGACAAAGGCTACTTTGATAGTGTCCAGCTGATGGACAAGTATTTCGAAAAGTAGACAACTTCCCTTCTTTCTAATCAGCTGCACATTGTGGGAGTCACTTCAATGCTCATAGCCAGCAAAATCAATGAACTCAACCCCCTCAAAATCAAAACTGTCTTCGAAAAGATTGCACATCGGAAGTTGTCACTCAACGATTTGCTGGCCACAGAAGCCCGCATTACCGAAAAATTGGACTACAGACTCAACTCTTCAACTTTTTTCGATTTTGCCTGCATTAAGCTCACAACTTTCTTCTATTCGGGTCGCAAAGCTTTATCAAGGATTGAAAAGAACTTCAATTAGTTGTCTTCTTTCAACAGTGAGTAGGCTTTAGAGAAGGTTCTAGCTGTTGCTTGTTTTCTCTCTCGATTGACCCTCTTCGACTATGACTTTTATTGTCAGCATAGTCACCTTTTACTTGCCGAATGCATAGTCAAGACTTCTCTGGAAATCGCAAAACTCGACCAAACAGGGCTTTATTTCAGCAATTCGGCTGTTTAGCTGTAGCTCTGCAAGGTCTAGATGTTCAAAGGAATCAGGCGCTTTAGGCAGAGCTTCAAAGGTCTCAACAATATCTTCAAGTTCACATCCAAAGATATCGTCAAGTTGGTCTAAAGTAGTGTAGAATGATAGAATTTATATTTTGTGTTCATACTTAAGCTAGTATGTAAATTTGTTAGTAAGTAATGATCTCATCATGTCTCCTTCGTGAACTTCTTTTTATTGCCGTCAGCTTTTTGGATTAGCTCGGTTACTCTCTGCTTGCTAGGGTTGCTTCGCTCTCCTTTGTCTTAAAAAGGGTGGCCATTTTCCATGGAATACTAATTATGCTGACTTTTTTCGCTCCTTTTGATTATTACTCCTTTGCTCTAATTAGTGTTTCCTCTCCTAAGTTGGCCCTACTTGCTCCTGGATCCTTTACTGAGGGTTTAGAAGTAACTAATGTAGGAATACTCCGAGGAGGTGAGTTCTGCTTAACGAAGAATCATTGGGTTGTCCTAAACTTTTTCTTATTAGCTGAATGGAGAGACCCTAAGCGATTTTTCCTCATTTATGCCTAGACTGTTAAGTAGACTTCCCTTTTTATCATAGACCTACTCTTGTTAGACTTTTATTTTGTTCAACCTTTCCTCAGAAATGAAATTGCGCTCAAGGATAACTTGATAAAAGAATTAGATAGATGCTGGACCTTCAATGTGGTTATGAAGATAGTATTTTCTCTTTCTGGCTAAGCTCTACTTAACTGCATTGAAAAGATCAATCATTCCATGGTCTTCTCTGATCTTTTTGATGATCTTCTTCTCCTTGAAGTACCTATCGTTCCAATTCCGCAGCCGCATGTAAATGAATTCAAGCTCATCGTTGAGTTTGATGTGGGTCTGTACCTATTTCCCAACGCATAGTAAAATGTATTTAAGTTAGGACCTCCAAACTATTTTTTCTATTACAGCACTACAAAAGTCTTTCATCCATTTGAGCCTACTGCCCCATTTGCTGATGCAGCTACAAATTTGTTCAATATTCGTGTCAGGTGGAAGGAGCAAAACCATGTTTCCAGCTATTTTCATGGCTTTACAGATAATTTCATCCAAACTTGGACTGAAGTCATTAATCGAAATGCCTTTGTTACTTCTTGCTTGCAAATTAGCCAAAGGCGGCTGAATGAACACCGCATCGAAATTCTTTTTTTCAAGTTTGAGGAACTAGCAGTTAGTAAAATCAAGATACGTGTCCAATTCGTAGATAGTAGCATTGTTGAGTAAGAAAGAGAGCTTTTCCTTATCGGATTAATTGGCAGTGACTTTGGAGCAAGAGTCAAGAGCTGCTAACTTGATAGTAACGGGTCCAACCCCAGCAAAAGCATCTAGTATGGTGCTCCTGCCTGCCAGTTTGCTTGCGATGTATTCACAAATGCTTTCAGGAGGCAGAGTTTACCAGGATTCTTCGTCTATTTTTATTCCTTCATCGAATTTATCGAAGAAAAGGTAGCGGTCCTCCCAAAAACGGTCAAATTAGTAATTTTTGTAAAGATTATCCTTCCTTCGCTGATTAGGATTGAAGCTAAACTTGGTTGAAGATCTGGCAATGAGTTGCTTCAGTTTGCCGAAATTCGGTTTGATTTAGACAGAAGTGACCTTGACTAGCAAACTGTGTAGATCGGAGCCGACTGCTGTGAGCTGGTTTTCCGGAATGTTCCATATCGACCAATCCATCTCATCTTACAATCGCCACCGGTTTTTGATAGATAGCTGCATGGTGCCTCGGTATGAAGTCTACACAGCCTCAGTTTGGTAGGCACTCTAGGGATCTTCTTCCCTGCTTTATCTCAATTCTTCGCTCCGCTTTCTCATCTTGGTATTGCTTTTAAGCGACTCAAGTTTTGCTACTTCTCCTCTCAGCTACTTTTGCGTGATAACTGAGTCTACTTTGCTTTGGATTGAGCAATTTTAAATTAATTCATTTTTGAGGTATGAATTTTCAGCGAGACCTGTGACCTTTTTGATTAGGCAGGGGCAGAAGTAGCTTTTGAAAGTAGCCCAGAAATCGCCTTTATGCTCCACAGTTATTTGTTTTTAGGATCTTTAGCTTAACGAAGTCTTCATTAAGCAGAATTATTAAATAATTAAAAATCTCTTTCATCTTACTGAATTTTTTTACAAAAATGGTCATTCCATGGTTTTTCATCATCTTTTTTTGAACTTAGTTTATTGGCGTGTTAAATTGTCTTAGCATTGTTTGAATATAGGCAGTATTGCCTTTATTATAATCTCAACAATCATGTAAAGCAATATACATTCCATGAGAGAATGGTTTTAGATTTAGTCAGTCGAGTTTGGCTTTTTTTCCCCATAAGAAGTAAGAAGACTTAGCGTCTGCTAAATCGAGAAATCGCAGGTTTACGATGAAGATAAGAAGCCTAAAAGAGGCAGCCTCTACGATCCTCTTCTGGGGGTGTCACCCAACTAACGAGAAGTGGTTTGCAGTACTTGTGGCCACAAGGGCCTTGAATGTTCAGGCCACCCAGGCCATCTTGAACTGATTGTTCCAGTCTACAACCCTCTAATCATAAATCTCCTTCTCAAGATACTCAGGATGACTTGCTTCCATTGTCACAGACTCAGGATAAGGGAAAGAATCAAAGAAGACTACGTTGTGTTGCTTGACCTTCTTAGAAAAGACAGGATTAACGAAGCTTACCAGTTCTATGATATTAATTTGGAAGAGGAGAGGAAAAGACTGTAAAAGATGGAGGGTGAGCCCTAAGCTTAGAAAAGTAAAGAGACCTATCACAGCAGATTAAGCTCTTGTAAAAACAGAATCGAGTTTGCGTAACATCTGAAAAAAGAGTGTCTTAGTTCCAAATCTTTGACTCCCACATCAACCTCCATTCAGCTTTTTACAGAGTTTTCGAAATTTCTCCATGGCCTAGCCCAAAAGAAATGCCCATATCTGGGTTGTAGACATGTGAGCAAGACTCTCAAAAAATAAGGAGCCAGCAAAATATTTGTTATTGATAGAGATAATGATGGAGAATAGGAGCAAGGGCAACAAAGAGAAAGAAAGAAATCTCGGGACAATTGGTCTCGAGGAGGAGAGTCCACTGCGCATCCCTCTCAAACTTAGAAGTAACATCGCAAAAGCAGACAGCGCTATCTAAGTCCAAAATAGGTCTACAATTAATTGCGCAAGTTATGGAAGAATGAGAAGAGCTTAATGGGAGTTCTCTTCGGAAACTAGCGCCACTTGAACTCCTTCACGATGTTTTTCATCAACACAGTCTTCATCCCACCAAGCAGATTCAGGCCTTAGAGCAAGTTGGGTGAATAAAAGTATTTACATGACCATACCAGTATTTTGGCTCGCATTACTGATATCAACTTAGGCTTGAAGTCCATCATTTCCAAAGAGTTTGGGCCTAAGGACAGAGACCTTGATAATAACAGGTTTGTTAGTTGCAAGGTCATTGAAATGACCAACACTTATTAGCTCAAAAAAACACAGTTCTATGGTGAGGCACTGAAAAGACTCAAAGGAAAAATCTAGTTTGTAAATAAGTGCTTATAGCTGCAAGATTCAGTAAATTGCTTCATCGACTCAAGTCGCTCAAGTTCCAATAGAAAGACAGATAAAGATATGAAGGGAGTGAGGCAAATTTTAGAGAAGAAGTAGGGTCTTTTTAGGATGAAGATGATGGGAAAAAGAGTCAACTTTGCTGCTAGGTCAGTTATATCTCCTGACCCTAGTTTGCGCACTGACTAGGTTGGAGTTCCTCTATTCATGTCCAAAAAATTGACCTTTTGTGAGCATATTAATGAGTACAATCTTGAAAAGCTTCAAACTTATGTTATGAATGGCAAAAAGTATCCTGGAGCCAATTTCCTTGAAGAAAACGGAAAACTCATTAAACTTGATTTACTAACAGAAGAACAGAGAATTTCGTTGGCTAGAAATCTTTGGAACAACCATGAAAATAAAATAGTCTATAGACACATCCAATCAGGAGACAACGTCCTATTCAACAGGCAACCTACCCTACACAAAGCAGGTCTTATGGCTCATAGGGTCAAGGTTCTCCCAAAATAGTCAACTCTCAGAATGAACTACGCTAACTGCAAAAGCTACAATGCCGACTTCGACGGAGACGAGATGAATATGCACGCACTGCAGACTTACATGGCCAAAGCCGAAGCTGAACTCTGCATAAGTGACCAAATGTATGAAAGTCCGACCAATGGCAAACCTATCCGTTAGATCATGCAAGACGCAATCATTGCTGCAGTCTATTTGTCCATGAGAGACCTCTTTTTCAGCAAATCGGACTACAGCTAGCTACTTTATCAGGCTACTTCTTCCCTTTTTGCGGATCTTTCGAAAAACCAGAGGGTCTTTTTGCTGAGACCGGCCATTCAAAAGCCAGAGTTGCTTTGGACTGGAAAACAACTAATAAGTAATGTAATTAAAATAGTTGTGCATTATTCTGACCTTAGCTTCAAAGATCAGAAAGGCTTGACAATGCGCTCAACAACCAAAATTTCCAAAAACTACATGAAAGGCTTTGAATAATAGTCTTAAGTTGTGTTTGTTGACAACTAGTTTCTGAAAGGCTTCATTGACAAAAACCAAGTGGGTTCCAACTCTGACTATGGATTGCTCCATTCCTTTACCTAGATGTATGGAGAAGCAACGACTGGAACCTTGATGACCTGTCTAAACAAGCTGTTTTTGAATTACATGCAAGTCAGTGGATTTACGTGTGGACTGGACGATTTGCTATTGAAGAAGAAAAACGAAAAGATAAGGAAGTAGATGCTTGAGAAGGTGCATTCGCAAACAGTGAGTGAAATTTGTGCAACTTATAAAGAAAAGGAGCCTCAGAATGTTTACTACATGGGTCGCAGCGATTATACCTGTGATTAGTAAGGGGGGCTCTTAGATTAGCAAAGGAGAACTCATGTTCAGAAGACTGACGAGATAGTCAGGTACTTAGAGTACAAGATTGTCAATGAGTCCAATGCAGTTTAAGAACTTGATGCGGAATACAAGCACCATCTGAACGAAAAATCCTCTGAGGTTATTGACCAAACTTTGGCAGGCTTCCAAAAGCAGTTCCCCAGAAACAACTTCAGTATGATGACAGTTACTGGAGCCAAAGGATCTAACGTTAATCACTCCCAAGTTGCAGTTATGCTTGGGCAGCAAGAATTGGAAGGCAAGAGAGTGCCACTGATGATCACAGGTAAAACTTTGCCCTCTTTCTATCCCTATGATCCAAATCCTCGTGCCTCTGGATTCATTTCTGACCGATTTCTAACTGGACTCAGAGAGCAAGAGTTCTATTTCCACTGCATGGCTGGTCGCTAAGGACTAATTGATACTGCAGTTAAGACCTCAAGAAGTGGATATCTGCAAAGGTGCCTAATGAAACATTTGTAGAGCTTAAAGGTGGAGTATGATTTGACGGTTAGAGACTCAGATGGCAGCATCGTTCAGTTTCTCTATGGTTAAGATTCTCTAAATCCACCTAAAGACAAATTTTTCCAAAAACTTGATTTGCTCAAAAACAACGTTTAAACCTTCAAAGCCAAATTTAAGTATGAATAGTTTTTAGACATGATTAAAACAAAAGAAATCAGGTAATTTAAGGCAAAAGAGAGTCAGACATCAGAAATAACAACTATTCAATAGAGATTTTCACCGACCAACAATTTGGGAGCAATATCCGAAAAATCCTATCAATATTTGCAAAAACTCAACCTTGGGGAGGAGTTTTACAACGTTTTTGCCCTAAAGTACCATCGTGGTATGGTTGAGCCAGGAGAGGCGGTAGGATGTACCGCTGCTCAATCCATTGGATAGCCTTCCACACAAATGACTCTCAATACATTCCATTTGGCAGGTCATGGAGGTGTCAACCTCACTCTAGGTATCCCTAGGTTGCGATAGTTGCTTCTAACTTCTAGCGATAAGATAAAGACTCCTATTATGTAGATCAGCTTCAATAAGAAATTAACTAAAGACTAAGCCATAAGTTATAGTAAAAAGCTTTAAAAAGTAAGATTGGGAAAATTGATAAAAAGTGTGGGCGTTGAGGAGTGGAAAGAGCTCATGATTGAAGATAAACTTTTGGGGTATCATTAGCGTAAAAGATACTATAGAATAACCCTGAAGTATGAAAAGTAGGAGTATATGCAGGAGGAATACGGAATAACCTACAAGAACATTTAAGACAAAATTAAAAATGTGTTAATACAACAATTGCTGAATCATATACACCGAGTGAAGAAGAGAAACTAGATGCGGGCCTAAATTAAAAGAGTTCATCACGTTGAGAAAGAAGGGGAAGATGCATCATAAAGTGAAAAGGAGTCTGTGTAGGCCGAAATACAAGAGTAAGGACAAAAGGAAAAGGATAAACCTGTGTAGGAATAACAAGAGAAAACACTGAGTTACCCTGGCCAGTAGTTCTAAAAAATTGCTTTTTTCTAAGGTTCTTGTCAAATAGAAGTCAAAGTAGCTCTCAGCTTGAAAAAGTTCCTCATGACAAGGGTTATTTAGAAGTTGCTGTCAACTACCATCATAAAAGAAGTTGCAGGTATCAACTCAGTTACAGTATTGGACAAGAAAGGAGTGCCTTACCTGCAAACTGAAGGAGTCAATTTCGACATTTTGAAGGCTTTTGACTTCTTGGAGCCCAATAACGTTAGAAGTAACGATATTCAAGCAATAGCTAAGAAATTTGGAGTAATTTTGTTGTTATTCAGATTGAAGCTGCCAGAAATGTGCTAGTTTCTTAGGTTGTTTCGCTTTTCGGAGCCTACGGTGTTTCTGTTGACTACAGGCATTTGTATTTGATTGGAGACTACATTACCTTTGGAGGTTTCATCAAAGCTATGAATAGAAACTGGATGAACTACAATCCCAGCCCCTTACTTAGAATGACTTTCTAAACTTCAGTGAAGTATATCACTTAGGCTGCACTTAAGTGCTAAGTTGACACCTGCAGCACCCCATCCAGCAAAATAATACTCGGTCAATGCCCTAAACTAGGTACTGGATTGCATTAGCTCCTCATGGATACAACACTATGATTACTGACATAAATCTTATTTTCAAGGATAGAGCTATGAATTCATTCTAAGTGATAGCAAATTTGATTGATAAAAGCATATTGAATCAAGAAGTTGCAGCAGGAAGAGGTGCAGGGACATTTTGTATGTATTGACCGTCAATGTTAGGAGGAGGGTAGAAGTTGGCAACAACGTAGAACGAAGTACCGTCGTTTCCGAAGTATTGGTCTTTTCCTCCGTAGAAACCGAATCCTACGCTGGTGACTCCTTTCCAAATTTCAGCTGTGAAATAGCTGTAAGGCAATGAGGAGTCCACTGCTAATCCACTTGTAAAGTTGTAGTTCTACTTTTGCCTATACCAGCTTGAAACGGCAGACCCTGATTCATAGGCAATGCCAGATGTTTGGAAGTCCCACAGCAAGTTCTACCCCAAAACACCATTTTGCCACTCATTAGAGCCCAACAGAGTTTGCTGGCTGAACAACCATTGAGAGTAGTTTTGGGCATGGGTGTTGAGAGATTAGTTGAGCACAAGATCTCCAGAGCCATGGATTCCTCGTAAGATATTGAGGGTCTTGAGCTAGGCCTTTCTCAAGGTTGTAAGATAGTCAGAGGTGAAGTCAGAGGTGGCATTGAGCGTAAAGGTCTCAGAATTGGCTAGTGCGAAGAGTGCAAGGAGGATGAGTAGGAGACGCATCTCTAATTAATTATATTGTAATAGATAACTGGAAACTATATATGGTCAGCTTATCGTCGGCTTCTCAGCAGCAATAGATAAAATAAAACTAGTGTCCATTCAATGCCACGATCTTGTGTTTGGCCTCACTTCTTTCATAATTGTCAAATTTGTCAGAGCAGATAAAGGAATGGTAAGTTTGGTTTGGTATGGTATGGAAACAGAAATATTAGTTGTAAAGGATGAATAGCTGTTATAGGTAGCAAAGCAAATTATCGTATTGGTAACCACAGGTCTAATCAAAGTTCTCTCTTTTTCCACTCCTGGCCCTTGGGCGGGGACGGCCTGTCTTTGCCTTCAAAGTCTTTTTTCGCCACGTCTTTCCAATCAGTAGATAACACCGTTCCTCCACTAGTCTGGAAACTCTTCATCATGGCCCTCCTCTTCTCTTAATCTCCTTGGGCGAAAATTTGCTTGAAGAATGACATACTGGGGTCTTCACCGTATTCTTCGCTATGCTGCAGGATGTCTCCCTCGATTTCCTTGTCAATTTTGTCCCAGTTTTTTTTAATTTTGGAGCTAGTCGGATAGGAGATTTCCTGCTTGGCTTGAGCCTATGGGATGCCGAGTCCATCTCTTCTCAGGAAAGGCCAATTGTCGCTCTGAGCCTGCTTTTCCATGACTATTTCAATGCTGTCGAGGCGATGATTGGTTTTGGAGCGCACTGGAATGATCTACCTAAAAAGTACCAAATCGAGATGATAGATTTCCTTCGAGTTTTTGATGGGAAAGTCGATACTGACCTTATCTGATGAGAATTTGACTTTCAAGTCTTCTTTCTTTTCCACCACGTATGGGATTTAGATTCCCACCTTGGAGGGAGTTTGGTACCAGGTATAGGTAAACTTGGCTCCCATGAGTTTGGTTTTAGTGATATCTTCTTTTCTGAGCTTTATAACATTTCCTCTGGTCCTTGCGGCTTAACGGGACAGTTCAATTTTAGTCAATAACTAAGCACTCATATTAAATATAAACTATATGACTGAGTCTTCGAGAACATATACTATCACCTTACATATTTATATAAGTTTAAGTTTCCAAGACACTTACAGCTTTATGATGTTAATCATATTGACTTACTTCTGCCTAAGCTTCAATAAATAAATCAATGCTACAAACAATGCGATCACTGATCAAGTATTTGTATGCAGTCATCTTGGGAGCACAGATTGACACAGAAACAAACGTTAGGCCACTCTTCCTCCTTGTAGGATATCTTCAGCTTGAATTAGTTGGCAGTGTCGCTCACTTTGAAGGTTAGCTCTTTTTATGCCAGGGTCACCTTGATAATGCTTTCCTGCTTGAAGGTAAAGAGGCAGGCGTGGATGTTGTCTTCGGGGTAGGCGTGAGACCAGGTGTAGCCATTGTTCGACAGGAGGAAACTGCCGTGACCCATATTTTCATCTAAGTGTTTTAGCGATTACATTTGAATGCGTAGTCAACAGCCGCTATCTTGTCACGCAGCGCCACTCCCACACCTATCCAGTTCTTCAAGCTGATGATTTTGAATGTTATGCTCCTATTCTTCAGACCTGCTCCCTCTTCGATCAATGCGAACCGGGAAGAGGTAGTTTCGGACTGCCGTGCTATGGTCCTGTTTTACGTCAGCTGGATGCTTGCCCTACTTATAACGTCAGCTACCCTTTGAAGTTTGGACTGAAGCGATAGAGTGGGGAGGGGGAAGTCCCACCGCTTTTGGGCTATTGCTTGCTTTCGGCAGGAACCGACTATTGGAAGTTGAGGTGAAGACTAGTGAAATCCTCTATGAGTTTGAGTTTGTTTTGTAGGTTGTCCTAGAGGAGCTTGAGAGGACGGAGTATCTTTTGGAAGTCGATGGAGAGGAGGTAGGAGTCATGGCTGGGCTGTACGTATTGTGCCAATTTGCGGATGGTCTATTCGAAATGGAGTTCGGAGATGGTGCCTGAAACTAACCCATGCACGAGGCTGTCTACCTCAAGGCCTAGTTGGATCTGCATAAACTCTGCCGTACTTGCTAAATGACCTGAATCTTTGCTTGGTTATAGGAGTCTATTATGCTCTGCTCTGCCACTTCAAACAAACGAGCCAGGTTCTAGACCGAACACTTCAGCTGCAGCAAGGTTGAGTTCTTGATGTTTTCCAGCTGCTGCATGTGCTAGCAGTAGTGCTCGTCTTGGGGAGGCTGCTGGAGCTGGTTGGTAAGGTTGTGGAGAAGTATCTTGAGGGGTAACACCCGGTGGGTGAGATGTTGCTCCCTGCAGAGCGAGCATATGAGGCCGGGCTGCTGGCACCCGATGCAGACTAGGTTGAGTGCCTCGCCTTCGTGGTTTTTGACCCTGCAAGGCAAGTAGCGCAACTTGACTCCCTTCTACGGACTGCTCATTATCTTATAACCTGTTAATATGATTACTATAATACTCCGGATATCCAAATCACCCCCACAACAACCCCCTTATCTATGCTAGGAGGAGCAGGCTGTGGGTGAGGATGTGGGTGGTAGTTTAGAGGCTGTCGGCTGTACCAGACCATCTCTTACAGGTTTATCGAAGTGGTAATGTCTCATTTTCACAAGGAGTGAGATTGGCTTGTAGATCAAACCAAGCACCAGTCGCATCTGAACACATTTACCCATATATCTGCCACATAGCCATAACTGCCAACACAATAGGCATAAGTTCTAGATAGTCTCAATTCGATAAACTAGCTGAAGATAATGCATACACACATCACTACTGTTTCTCCCCTCTGCCCTCGCTCGCCTCCTCTCTGCCCTCGCTCACCTCGATGGTGGGCAGCCCATACAACTTGCACCAGCTGTAGGCGAAGTCAATCTGCTCTTCGAAGCGCTTGGTATTGAGCTCGTGTTGGATGCTCTGGCTCCTGAAATCGTGCCTCTCGGCCAGCGCCAATCCTTCTTCGATTTTCTGGATCTGCTCCTCCACGAACCATTCGTTGGCTTCCTTTATGCGGTTGTAGATGGTTTGGTAGTTGCTCAGTGCCGAAAAGTCGAACATACTCTGCACGAACTCCTTGTTCTCAAAGTAGCTTAACTTGGGCTCGACTTCGGTCCACTCAGCCAGCGCAGCCTTCAAGGTGTTGAGCTCTTCGTTGGTGATGCCCTTGAAATCTTCGCAGAGCAGATACTTCTCGGAGTTGCCGGGGCGGCTGGTGATAGGTTTGATGATCTGGACGGACTGGTAGTAGAGGGCGAGGAGGACGATGAGTTGTCGGGTGAGGTCGAAGCCGCAGTCGTAGATCTTGAGGATGAATTTACCTTTGACTTCTTGGATGTGCAGGGCGGTGATTATCTCCCCGAAGAACAGTTTGCAGTTGAAGATTTACTGGTACTCGAACTACTTGTCCCCGATGCATTCGATTCCCCCGTCACCGGTCACCAGCTGGCACTTCTTCTGCACCTAGCTGCTGAAGAACTAGATGTTTTCTCGTTTGAGGAGGTCGCCCGTGCCCGTCTGGCCGTAGCTGAGGTTGATGCTGTGGCCCATGGCCTTCATCTCCTTGAACAGCTGTTTGCCCCTGGGGTCGCTCCAGTCCTTGGCGTTGCGGGTGCTGCTGTCGATTTTGAGCGTGATGGCGTTGTACGAGTCTCTGGGGGTTGAGAGCTGGCTCCTGTGCTGCCTGACCCTGTAGTCGATGAGGGCATGGATGAAGCCTCCGGGACCTTCTGCCACGCAGCCGATAGACATGGGGTGGTTGAAGTAGGGTTTGAGGACCCCGGTCTCGAGTATTTCCCAGAGTTTGAAGTAGGCCCTGCTGAAGATGTGGGACTGCTCGGTGATGCTGTAGTTCATGGTGCTGTCCTGCTGGTAGTTGATGATGGACTTGCCGTACTGGATGGGGGGCTCGGCCAGACTTTTGTGGTACCTGTGGATCTCTACGAACTCGCTGATGTTGAGGTACTGCTTGATATGGGTGCCCCACAGGGATTCGATGGGAGTGATCTTGTTCTTGAGGTCGGCCAGTCTGCTGGTCTAGCAGCGGCTGGGGTGGCTCTACCCTTTGACTAGGTTTACGAGGAGGGACCCGCTGCATTCGTGGGGGGCGGAGAGGAGGAAGGCTTTGGGGGGCTAGACTTTGACGAGGTTTGCATTGGGTTTGAATTTGGAGTTGCCCTTGCGGTGGTGCTGGTTGGGCCGATTGTAGCTATGGCTGCGGTCGCTGCGATGGTGGCTGGATTTGTTGCGCTCCCTGTGGTTCGACCGAGAACGGGACCTCTTCTCCCTCTGCCTGTTGCCTGAACGGTACCTCTCTTATTTCATACAAATAAATACTTCAACTTCACAACCACACAAACATGCGACTCCCTCTGCTCATCCTACTGGCACTGGCCGCCCTCTGCGCCCCACAGCACGCCGACTCGGAGTAGTTCGAGCAGGAACTGCTGCACGTGTTCCAGCAGTACGACACCAATGGTGACCAGCTGCTCACGCGGGAGGAGATGTTCGCCACCATCGAAGAAGATCTGCCCGACAAGCAGTCGATAACTGACGCCATCGACATGCTCAAGAGCTTGTACGAGCTGTACGACAAAAACTAGGACGGCATCGACTGGCAGGAATTCCAGTAAATGGCGCTGCTGTCCCGCACTGCCTTCACTGACGTCGAGGAGCACTCCAGCACGCCCGCGCCCTAGCTCTGATCACTAACTATATCATAATCCAGCATTACTATTACCATGACTATTTATTACCTTAGCCTCAGATGCCACCATCCACTGAGATGGCATCGAGTTGACAGGGCTGAACTATCTGACGGAAAGGCCAGACCATCAGTTCCAGCCAAAGCACAACTAACAGCTGGACTCGGGCTGGTAGATGGGGTGGGAGCGGAGTGAATCCGAGATGACCATGTCCGAACAATCAGCCCGCATATCAATTATTCTGAGAGTCGTGGGCTAGCTGCATGCTTTGGTGGGGTAGTTTTGGCTGGTTGGTTGCGTGGTGAGTGGATATTGGCGATATGGATGTCGGTGGGGGGTCGGCCAAGTGTAAGCTGGCACCCTGGGCAGCAGCCAGCTGATAGAGCAGTTGCCCAGCTAGCCCTTCTCCAGCCCTAGACTGCATTTTCAGCATGCTTCCTACGATGCAGACCACCCCTCATTCATAAGATGGTCGTTAGTTGGATGGATAACTGCTAGCCGGCTGCCTGCCTGGCTTGCGGACACTGCACAGACGCATCCTGGGTGTTAGAAGTAGCTTGCACGCAACTAACATGCCCTCTTAATATTTACTAGCCTATGTCTATTGTATACTTAGATCGATTATATTCTTATATGGCTAAATATGCAAATAAATACCTCTGCTCTGCCTGTAGGCAATAACCGTTACATTTTACAAATCGTCGCTGAGTAATTACGTCAGGCTTGAGGACTGGCTTAATTTAAGGTTCGAGGGTTGGCTGAGCCTAGGGTGATAAGAGTACTTGAGGTTGCTGATTAATTGCGACGATGAATGCTGAATTGATGTTTGAACACATGGTCTAT
>Ga0316217_10004861_pt1 | contig 14246 bp, 15 predicted proteins | sample 1anoAmetaG_FD_203633 | JGI IMG/M metagenome (GOLD analysis project Ga0316217, IMG submission 203633) | Freshwater microbial communities from Trout Bog Lake, Wisconsin, USA - 1anoA | ecosystem: Environmental > Aquatic > Freshwater > Lake > Hypolimnion/Profundal zone | place: USA: Wisconsin... | reverse complement strand
TTTTTATGGCGATTTCTGTTTATTAATTTGCGCGCCAACACATGCACCAGACGCTGATCATTGTGCCGACGGTCAACGAGCGGGAAAACCTCCCGCGCGTGGCGCAAATGCTTTTGTCGCTGCCAGTCGGCGTGGACTTGCTGGTCGTGGACGGGAACTCCTCGGATGGCACCGGACAGGTCGCAGACGAACTGGCCGCGAAGCACCCGGAAATCCATGTCCTGCATGAGGCGAAAAAAAACGGCTTAGGGCGGGCCTACATTTCCGGCTTCAAATGGGCCTTGCAACATGATTATGATTTCATCTTCGAGATGGACTGTGACTTTTCGCACGACCCGCACGAAATCCCGAATTTTCTAAAAGCGGCGCAAATGGCGGATCTGGTGCTGGGCTCGCGCTATTCCGGCGGGGTACGCGTGCTTAACTGGCCACTCAAGCGCCTGCTGTTGAGCCGGTGCGCCGGCATTTATGTGTGGCTCATCACCGGAATGCCGTTTAGCGATCCGACGGGGGGCTACAAATGCTTTCGCCGCCGCGCGCTCCAAGCCATCGCGCTGGATACCGTCAAGTCGAATGGGTATAGCTTTCAAATTGAGATGACCCACCGGCTCTGGCGCGAGGGATTCACTATCGCCGAGGTGCCCATCACCTTTGCCGATCGCGTCGAGGGCACCTCCAAATTGTCGCGGCATATCGTGGTGGAGGCGTTCTGGATGGTCTGGTGGTTGTGGCTGCAAAACGGCTTGCGCCGCTGGCCGCGGAAGAGAAAGTAGCGGCGGGCATCCTTGCCTGCCGTGGAGCCAATGCCAAGCCGGGGTCCGGCCTTCCCAGCCCGGCGGACATAACCTCGTGCAGAGGTTGGAGAACGGCCTTTCACGTAGTGCAATTGCCGAGTTGAATCCGCGAGGCCGATCTGCTAGGGTTCCGCCAGATAGGAGCGGCGATTTTGAATGAAATCGGTGATCCATTGTCTAACTTTTGCTGAAAATCTATGATGTTCTGGGACACAAAATATATATTGTTCGTCATGTTGCCCGGCCTGCTGATCGGCCTCTGGGCACAAATGAAACTCCACTCGGCCTTTGGCAAGTATAGTCAGGTGCCGATTGATTCCGGGATGACCGGCGCGGAGGCCGCGCGGCATATTCTGGATCAGGCCGGCCTGACCGATATGCCCGTAGAGGAGGTTCCGGGACAATTGAGCGACCATTACGATCCCACCAAGCGTGCCCTGTTTTTGTCCTCGGACAATTTCCACGGCCGCAGCGTGGCGGCGGTTGGGGTGGCGGCGCATGAATCCGGACATGCGTTGCAACACCTGCATCAGGATGCGATGTTCAATTTGCGCATGGCCTTGGTGCCCGTGACGCAGTTTGCCAGCTATGCCTGGATGGGGGTGCTCGTGTTGGGCATGTTTTTGCACCTCATTCCGCATTACCTGTCCATTGCGGTAGCGATTTTCTCCGTGCTGACCCTATTCCAACTCGTGACGCTGCCGGTGGAATACGACGCCAGCGCGCGGGCCAAGGAGCAATTGTTCCGCCTCGGCCTCGTGCGCGAAGATGAACGCGTTGGAATCAGCAAGGTGCTGGATGCCGCCGCGCTTACCTATGTTGCCGCGCTGGTCAACTCGGTGCTGCAACTGCTGTACCTCATTTCAGAGGCGCGCAGCAGCCGCAATTAAACATTCCACGTGGCTGAATTTCCTTGCCGCCAAGCCGCCAGCGATTAACTTTGGCCACAGCAATGGCGGTTAAGAGACCAAAACGCAAGACAGCCACCGCGCGGCGGAAGCCTGAACTTTCCACGCCCGTGGAAATAAAGGCGATTGCCACGACACCGGACCCCACGCCGGCGGCGGGGCCTTCAGATGCGCCGGTCAAACAACCGACCGAAGGCGATACCACCCAGTTTTTACGCCGCGAAGCTGAACGGCACGACGGCGACACGTCCATCCGCTTGTATCTCCGCGAGATCGGACAGGTCAAATTGCTGACGCCCCAGGAGGAAATCGAACTGGCCGCGCGAATCAAGAAAGGCGACAAAAAAGCTCGCGAGCATATGATCAAGGCCAATTTGCGGCTGGTCGTGAAAATCGCCCGCGACTATGAAGGCATCGGCCTGCCCCTGCTGGATCTCATCAGCGAAGGCAACATTGGCTTGATGAAAGCCGTGGAACGTTTTGATCCCAAGAAAGGCGGCAAGCTATCCACCTACGGATCGTGGTGGATCAAACAATCCATCAAACGCGCGCTGGCCAATCAGTCCAAAACCATCCGCCTGCCGGTTCATCTGGTGGACAAGATTTCGCGCATGCGCCGCACGGCGATGAAGTTGCAGGAGGATCTGAGCCGCGAGCCCACGGATGAGGAATTGGCCGCCGAATTGGGCACCACGGCCGCGCGTGTTTCGCAAATGCGCACCGCGTCCATCCGGCCGGCCTCGCTCGATGCGCCCGTGGGCGACGATGATTCCAATAATTTCTCCGAAATTGTCGAGGACGAGCGCGCCATAAACCCATACGACGAACTGGAGGACAAGACGGTGGTGTCCATGCTGCAAGACATGGTCAAGCACCTCGACGAGCGCGAGGCCACTATTTTGCGCTACCGCTTCGGCCTGGAAGGCGGCTCGGAAAAGACGTTGGAAGAGGTTGGCGTCAAGTTCGGCGTCACGCGCGAGCGCGTCCGCCAGATCCAAAATCTCGCCTTGCGGAAGCTCCGTAAGATGATTGAACGACTAGAAAAAACCAAGGCGAAAGAAGAATAGCCCATGTCCGCATCCGTCACCCCTGCTGAGCTCAAAGCCGCCATTCGCAACGTCCCGGATTTTCCCAAGCCGGGCATCCAGTTCAAGGACATCACTCCCGTGCTCGCCGACGCCCGGCTGTTCGCCGGCGCGATTGACCTGCTCACCGAGCAGTTCTTGCCCGGCAGCATTGACGCTGTCGTGGGCATTGACGCGCGCGGGTTCATTTTCGCCGCCGCGGCCGCCAAGAAATTGAACACCGGCTTCGTTCCCGTCCGCAAGAAAGGCAAATTGCCCTTCACCACCATCGAACAAGAATACGCCCTCGAATATGGCCATGCGACCGTGGCCATCCACACCGACGCACTCAAACCCGGCGCGCGGGTCCTGCTGATAGACGACTTGCTGGCCACGGGCGGCACGTCGGCAGCCGCTGCAGCGTTGGTGGAAAAGCTCGGCGGCAAAATCCAGCAAGCGGCTTTCCTCATCGAATTGAAGTTTCTGAACGGCCGCGACAAGCTGGCGGGCCTGCCCATTCGCTCGCTGATCGAGTATTGAGCAAGGTGCGGGAGCACAGCCATTCCTGTCCGCATTCGTGGTTGACGTGCCGTGTTCGAGCGGACAAGAATGTCCGCGCTCCAGTACGCTTAATTCCCGATCTTGACCTTTAACGGCTCGTCGCGGCGTTCGGCGAAGTGTTTCACATAGGCCTCCCACTGGACGTGGTTGGTAAAGTCACCGCTGCGGTCCCAGCACGCGCCGAAATAATACTCAAAGGGCTTGCCCACCCCGGCTTGCGTTATCGCGAGCTGATTACGGATGGCCGGATAGCCTTCGTGCGTCGGCTGCGGCACCATGGCATGGATGGCGGAATCCGGCAAATCCGGCGCGTCATTCGTGAATTCGCGCACACTGGCTTTGGGCAGGACGATGGCATCACCAATAATGCCTTTCGGCTTGTCTTCCGGCTGCCAGTAACTCATCCAGCCGGCGGCCTGGTCGTGGGCAATGAATTGTTCCCGGTTGGTGGGACAGGCCCTTTCGGCCAAACCGACGCCAATCGTCAACGGCGACGGGTCATCGCTCGTAAACGTGCTTTCCGCTTTGGTAAACCATGAGCCGGCATCAATGCTGTAGCGCTTGGTTTCGGACACTTTGCGGCCATTGCCGGCGTCCCAGGCGTCGAAGGTCAATTCAAACACGGAACGAATCGGTCCCGTGGTGATGAGCTTCCAATTGCGATAATTGATGGAGGCGTGGAGCTTCTTGCCGTCCCAAATGCCCAAGCCGCCACAGCCGCAACTGTGTCCCACCCGATAGTCATCCATGAACTCGCCATTGTCATCGTGATAATGTTTCGTCGCGTACATCACATCCACGATCAAGCGGCGGTCCTTCTTGATCCAAACGTCCGGCCCGCTGCTGACCGTGTTTTCCGCCTTGATCAGCGCCAATCCGTACGTGCGATGCGCGATACGGTCGCTTTCCCAGGCGAAATCGTCGTAGCGTTCGGGCACAAAGCGCGCGAAGGTCTTGATAATGGGCGGCGGCACGACGGGCAAAGCCGAAGCCGTTAAAACATCAAATTTTCGCGTCTCGCCCGGTGCAAGATCAACCTGGAAAAGTGTTCTTATCTCACCACGGTCCGCATCAACATAGGTTTGCGAATCGAGAATGCGTGACGACAATCCATCCATGATCGCGAGCTTTCCTGAAAGCGCTGAATGTGATGAGGACTCTGACAGATTTCTGACGGCGGCAGAAATAATCACTGGGTTTGTTCCAACCGGTTCCGCAAATTCAACCGTTTCGCAATCGCGATAAAACGGGGAAGGATTTGAGACTTTGAGGGAGAGGTTAGTCGAAGGAACAAAATGATTGTTAGGACCATTGCCATTCATCAACTGCATTGCGGCACTCGCCAAAACCGCCGAGCGATATACCTCGCTGCCCGCGAGTAAAAACGCGCCCACGCCATAGACTTCCGTGGATTCTTCGGCAAATTTTTTCGGGTCCGCGCCGATGGGCTGGACATGCGTGAGCTTTCCATCCGCATCCACGCAGCCGACTAGCGCAGCCCAAGCCTTGCGCACGGCGGGCTCAAATTTCGACCGGTCCAGCAATCCTTGATTCACGCCCCAAGCCAGCGCGTAGGTGTAGAAGCCGGAGCCGCTGGTCTCCTTGAGCGGATAACTGTCCGGATCGAGCAAGCTCGCGCGCCAGAGGCCGTCCGGCTGCTGGCAAGCCAGGATCTTCGCCGACATATCCTGGAACAATTGCTCGAAGCGCGAACGGTCGGGATGATTCATCGGAAGATATTGCAGCACGCGCACCAAGCCGCCCATGACCCAGCCATTACCGCGGCCCCAGAAAACTTTTTTGCCGTTGGCCTCGGTCTTTTTAAAATAGCTGCTGTCCCGGAAAAAGAGATGTTCCTCCTGGTCGTAAAGAAAATCCGTGGTGTGCCACCAATTCTCCACGCCGAACTTCAGGTATCGGTCGTCACCGGTCGCGGCGTAGAGCCGCACCCAGGCGGGCGGCGCCATGAACAGCGCATCGCACCAGGACCAATTCTCCTGGCCATGACCCGGCTGGGAAAAGTCCAGGCTCGGGTTGGCCGGCGGGTTGGCAAGGATGGCATCGAACCGTTCGCGGAGCGGCGCGATCATTTTGGGATCGCGAAACAGGAAATAAAGTTCCGCGTAAGTCTGACCCACGCCTTGATCATCGGCGTGATATTTTCGTGGGCCGGGCTTCCACGCATTGGTTTCGCCCATGGCGCGCATCGCGTCGCGGTACTTTGTGTCACCGGAAATGCCCGCCAGCGCCATTATGCCATCGTAGCCGGCACCTTGCGTCCAGTCGGTCGTTTTATGCACGGACGGATGCGCCAGTTGCCAATCGGCCACCCGCTGCATGGTCTGCAGCACGGGCATCGGTTTGATCTCGGCGGAAAGTCTGGTGGTCAACGTGGCCGTGGGAAAATCAGGCTGCGCCTGCAATGGCAAACCGGCCAAAAGTAAAATTGCCGCGGCAATGACGGATGGAATCAAGGATTGAATTTTCATGGTTAACGGATAATCGGTAACAGAAGTTGGTTTAGATGTCGAAAAGATAAAATGGTTACGTGAATGTTGCAGCCGACGTGAGGGGGCTCAAACTGGAAAGTCGTAAATCACAAATCACATATTCAGTCGGAGACTTCTCACGTCGGCTGCTACTGGCGCGAGTGACTCTTCAGAGTTTCCATTTCTATGCCCGCCAGGATGAAAGGCCCCACACCTTTGAGGTCATTGTTGACGACCGGTTCGCCAATATAATAATTGAAGCTGCCGTCGCGCATTTTGCCGCCGCCGGGCGCGCCGCCCAGCCCGGCCACGGAACAACATTGGGTAAGCGACCAGCGGTTTTCTCCCTCGGGCCGGATGAGCTTTTGAATGATGCCGGCATAGCCCTTTTCCGCGGCGGGAAGATAATCGCGCGACAAATAGCCGCGGTTGATGCCCTTGGCCAGCGCATACACAAACATCGCCGAGGCGGTGGCTTCCCGATAGTTCCCCGGGCGGTTGCCCTGATCCAGGACCTGCCACCAGAGGCCCGTCTGGGTGTCCTGCCAGCGCACAATGCCGCGGGCTGTCTTTTGCAAAATGGCGATGATTTGTGGCCGCGCCGGATGATGCGCGGGCAAATAATCCAGGACGTCCACCAGCGCCATCGCATACCAACCCTCGGCGCGGCCCCAGAAATTTGAGGAACAGCCGGTGTCTGGATTTGCCCAAGCCTGGATTCTGTCCGCGTCCCAGCCGTGATAATTCAGTCCGGTGTCGGGGTCGTAGGTGTGCTGGTCAATCAAACGGATCTGGGTGGCCGCCTCATTGAGGTCACCGGTTTCGTCGAACACTTTTCCGCATTCCGCATAAAACGGCGACGCCATGTAAATGCCATCGAGCCACATCTGGTTGGTGTACCGCTGCTTATGCCAGAAGCCGCCGTCGTAGGTGCGGGGCTGGGAGACAAGCTGAAAGTGCAGGACAAAGGCCGCATTCCGGTAGCGCACCTCATGAGTCAATCGCCAGAGCGCCAGGGCGGTTTTGCCCGGATTCAACGAATCGAGCTGAAATTCGTTCCGGTCGTAGGTCTGAATTTGTCCGGCCTCGGAGATGAACGAGCCGATGGCCTGTTTGGCAAAGTCCACGCAGGCGCTGACGTGAGGAAAGGGATTGGTGTTGTCCATCGCTTGCGAGGATGAGGACGAGGATGATTTCGCGGCTGTCCCCTGCCCCACCGCCTCATTCAGTTTAAGCAACGATAGCGTGAACAAACCGGCGGCGTAATCCCATTTGGCCTTGCCGCCTGGTTTCCAAACCAGCGAATCACCGCGCCTCGCCATTTCGGAATCTGCCAGCCGCCGGGACCATTCGATCGGCGTGGCGCCGGAAAAGTGCTTGGGCGCGCCGGAGTCGGATTGAGGGGCGGAACTTTGCGTCGCGCAACCGGCGCACCACAACAACAGCAACAAACCGGCGGAAATCAGTTTCATAGTCAAGGCTGACCCAAAACTACCAAATGGCGCGGCCTAGGCGAAGAGCAAAAAGAAACGGGGAGTGAGGAGAATTTTAATCACGGATGACACGGATGGCACGGATAAGGTAAAAAGCGAAAAACGAATACAGTGGAGTTCAAGCTTCAGTTTGGTTCCCGGCCACGCTCAAACGTGAACTCCGACTTTTCCCATCCGTGGAATCCGTGAAATCCGTGGTTGAGAATTAAATGGCAATTCGGCCCAAACTTGCGCGCCGAACACGGTTAGTGCAATATGCGGTGGAGCGCGTGACGCCGAATTCCAAACCAAAATGAACATACATCCGCTAGCGGGGAAGCCTGCACCTGCCGAATTGTTGATTGATGTCAGCAAACTCGAACGTGATTACTACGAGCGAAAACCGGATCTGGCTGACCCCAACCAACTGGTCAGTTTCGGCACGAGTGGACATCGCGGCACGTCACTGAACGGCACGTTCACCGAGTCGCACATTCTGGCCATCGCACAGGCCGTGTGCGACTACCGGCGCAGCCACGGCACCAATGGACCCCTCTTCATGGCCAAGGACACCCACGCCTTGTCGGCCCCGGCGCAACGCACCGCACTCGAAGTGCTTGCGGCGAATGGCGTGCAGGTATTCATTCAACAGGGGAATGGCTTCACTCCCACACCGGCCATGTCACTGGCCATCCTTGCGTACAATCGCGGACGCACAGACGGCTTGGCGGATGGCATTGGCATCACCCCCTCCCACAATCCTCCACCGGACGGCGGGCTGAAATACAATCCTCCCGATGGCGGCCCAGCCGACACGAACGTCACCAATTGGATTCAAAATCGCGCGAACGAAATCCTGCGCTCCAACAACCAGGGCTTGAAACGCGTCGCGTTTGAGGCTGCGCTCCAAGCCGCCACCACGCACCAGCACGATTACTGCCGGCCCTACGTCGAGGCGCTCGGCTCCGCGCTCGATCTCGAAGCCATCCGCACCGCCAGCGTGCGCATCGGCGTGGACCCGCTGGGCGGAGCGTCTGTAGGCTATTGGGAACCGATCAAGGAGCGTTACGGTTTGGACCTCACGGTTGTGAATCCGCACGTGGATCCCACATTCAGCTTCATGACGCTGGATCATGACGGGAAGATCCGCATGGACTGCTCCAGCCCGTACGCGATGACCAGCCTGGTGAAGCTCAAGGACAAGTTCGACGTGGCCTTCGGCTGCGACCCGGACGCCGACCGCCACGGCATCGTTTCGCCCACCATGGGGTTGATGAACCCGAACCATTACCTCGCCGTGGCCATCAATTATCTGTTGCGGAACCGACCGCAATGGCCCGCCACAGCCGCCATCGGCAAGACGGTCGTCAGCAGCAGTCTGATTGACCGAGTCGTGGCGAAGCTCGGCCGCCGACTCTTTGAAGTGCCCGTGGGCTTCAAGTATTTCACTCCCGGACTGCGCGATGGATCGCTCTGCTTCGGCGGCGAGGAAAGTGCCGGCGCCTGTTTTCTTCGCCGCGACGGCTCGACCTGGGTGACGGAGAAGGACGGTTTGCTCCTCGGCCTATTGGCGGCAGAGATCGTCGCCCACACTGGATCCATTGCTCCCCAGTACAAAACCCTGACGGAAAAATTTGGCACCCCTTTTTACACCCGCATAGACACGCCTTGTACACCCGAGCAAAAGGCCGGCTTTAAGAATCTCACGCCGGAGTCCGTCACCGCCAGCGAATTGTCGGGCGAACCAATCACCGCCAAGCTCATCAACGCACCCGGCAACCAAGCGCCTATCGGCGGGTTGAAAGTGGTGACGGCGAATGGCTGGTTTGCGGCACGCCCCAGCGGCACGGAGAACCTATACAAGCTCTACGCCGAGAGTTTTGCCAGCCAGAAGAGTCTTGACGCGATCATCAAGGAAGCGCAGAAGATGGTAACGGAGGCGCTGGCAGGACGGCCAACGTAATCAATATCGCAAATGGGCTGGCAAATTTGGCGCGGGCGGCGCGATGGCGCAACTAGAGGACTAAAGCCCGCACTCCTTGCGGGTGGCTTGGGCCATGCCCGCCGCGGCTCCTTACAGACCTTAAGCCGATTAGCTGATTTTACGTGCGGTACGCCTTGGCACAACCACGCGGACTAAAGTCCGCGCTCCGTCTAATCCCGCCAATCAAACGCCTTCTTTTTCAAGGCGTAAATGTAACCGGCGAACAGAATGCCGAGGAATGAAAGCATGGAGCCAAGAATGAGGTTGCGCGTGGCGTGTTCGGCCAGCATGTCACGGTAAACCACGGCCCACGGATACATGAACACCACTTCGATGTCGAAGAGGATGAACAGCATGGCCACCAGGTAAAATTTCACGGAAAAACGCGCGCCGCCCTGGCCGATCGGGTCCTTGCCGCACTCGTAAGGGGCATCCTTGGCTTTGGACGACTTGGCGAATTTGCCGAACAGCACCGAGGAAACCAGCGTGGCAGCCGCAAAGCCGATGGCGATGGCGAGCAGGAACAAAACCGGGATGTATTGCGCCAATTGCGATGGCTGCGAACTTTCCATGCACCAAACATAGCGGGTATGCGGAAAAATTCAATCCTGAAAATGGGGTTTCATCCGCGAAATCTGCGAATTTCGCGAATTTCGCGAAAATTTCCAACCACGGATTTCACAGATTACACGGATGGGGAACATTGGAGTTCACGCTTTAGCGTGGTCGGGAAACAAGCTAAAGCTTGGACTCCAACGTATTCACTTTTCGCTGTTTGGTTTTATCCGTGCAATCCGTGTAATCCGTGGTCAAAAATTTCACCATCGCCAGGCCAAATGGGGCCAGGTCGCGCGGCGTGCGGCTGGAGATCAGGTTGCCGTCCACCACCACGGGTTCGTCCACCCAGATGGCGCCGGCATTTTCGAGGTCGTCCTTGATGCCGAGCGAGCCGGTGACGCGCTTGCCCGGCAAAATCTTCGCCGAAATCGGTATCCATCCGCCATGGCAGATGAAGGCGACCAGCTTGCCCTGCTCGAAAAACTCGCGCGTGAGCGACAGCACCTTGGTGTCGCGGCGCAATTTATCCGGCATGAAGCCACCGGGCACCAGCAGCCCGCAAAAGTCCTGGCTCCGCGCGTCCCGCAGGAGCAAATCCGCCACCGCCGGATAGCCGTGTTTGCCGGCAAAAGTCTTAATTTGCGGCGCGGCGCATTTCAGCGCGTAACCAGCCTCCTCCAGGCGCACTTTGGGGTACCATAACTCCAGGTCTTCATAGACGTCATCCAAAAACGCGAGCAAGGTCTTGTTTTGCATGAGCGATTTATTCTCGAAAAATGCCGCATACGCAAGCCTGCAATTGAACCAGCTCTTAACCACAGATGGACACAGATACGCAAAGACCACAAACCACGAAATCACACGTCCCGTAGTCCTGTAGTCCCTTTTCCCCATCTGTGTCCATCTGTGTTAAAGTTGATAAAACCCGCATAAACAAAGGGTTTCTTTACGCGCTGGACGGCCACTGTCAGTGGAACTGCCAGCCCGGCAGCAAATGGCAAAACCATTCGCGCGCACCCGGCAGAACCCCGCTGAAACTCGCCCAGTACACCTTAACGTGTCGCGGCAGTTCTGTTGCATGATACAGACACATGCACATGAAAGCCAAATATACATTGTTCCGGCGCAACGGGGTTTATTATTCCCAGGACAGCGCCACTGGCCAGCAAAAAAGTTTGCGCACCCGCGACGAGGCCGAGGCGCAGAAGCTGGTGAATGCCCGCAACGAGGCCCACCAGCAGCCGGCGCTAAACCTGCACCTGGCCCGCGCCTATCTGGCGGCCAGTGATCCGGCCTTTGTGGAACGCACCTGGCAGACCGTCATGGATCAGTTGCAGGCACGCGGCAAGGAGAGCAGCCGCGAGCGGTACGAGGATGTTTTCAAGTCGCCTGCTTTTGACCCCCTACGGCACAAGCGGCTAATGGAAACCACTACCGATGATTTCCTTGCCATGTTCAAAGCCGGCAAGGTGTCCATCGTCTGTTTTCTGAAACGCCTGCACAATTTCGCCCTCAATCTAGGCTGGATTGCCATCCCCATTGTCGCCCCGTATCTCTGGCCCAAATACGAACCCAAGGACCGGCGCGGCATCACCTTGGACGAACACCAGACCATTTTGGCCAAGGAGCAGAACGCGGAATGGAAACTATTTTTGAAACTCGTCTGGGAAACCGGCGCGGCCCAAGGCGACGCGGCAAACTTTAAAGCGGAGGACATTGACTGGCAGACGCGAACCATCTCCTATTTCCGGCAGAAAACCGGCTCGCTGGCCCAGTTCACCATCAGCACGGCCTTGGAAAAGGTGTTGCAGCAGTTGCCGACCACCGGCGCATTGTTTCCGCACTTGTCCCAATTCACGGCCAACGACCGCGCCAGCCGCTTTCGCCGCCGTTGCCACAAGGCTGGCGTGTCTGGCGTTACGCTGCATTGTTACCGTTACGCGTGGGCCGAACGCGCCAAGCTTGTCGGGATGCCGGAACGGTTTGCGCAAGCCGCCCTGGGCCACAACAGCAAGGCGATTCATCGCGCCTATGCCAAGAAAGCCGTCATCATTGCGCCTTCGCTGGAGGACTACGAGAAAAAAGCAGCCGCCCTACCGGCAGCACTGGCGGCCTGAAAACGGAAAGGCGGTTGAGTCGCAGTAGCTCAACCGCCTCTTGCCCGCCTTGCCAACCGTTGAGCCCGCTTGCCAACGCTCCTACCAAATCGGTCCACCCCACGTGCACCAGGCGCGGAAACTTCAGCGACCGGCTTGCCCCCTTTCCCCGCAAGCCGGCCACTTCACTTTCACGCGATTTTGCTCGCCCTTTTCACCCTCTCGCAAAAAACGGTTAACGACCGTGAGGCGAGCAGCAGCAGATTTCTGACGTTAACCGCGAAGCGGAATCGCAAGCCCAAACAGCGGGCTGCTCCGGCGAATGGTTAGGCCATGTCCAAATGCTCCCACTCATAATGTCCTGCTCGTGCAATCTGGAATACATCATGCCCCTCGGCGGCTGCGCGAATCAAACTCTCTGCAAATTCAAGCTCCACATCGCAAGCATCGAAGGCTGGAATTGAAGTATCTAAAAGCTCAATCCGAACTTTTCCATGCTTCCTGTGCGCCAACTGAAGAATAAAACGCTCGTCAATTGCGATGCCCATAAATCCACTGCGAGGATCGAGACCGCCAAAAACTCCCAATGCGCCATCAAGCGACGCTTCTACTGGCGTATCGCTAGGAACATCTGCACTGCCTTTGGATTTGCCGAAAAAGATGGTCATAACGTGAAATGGCCTAACGTCCATGACCTTCAAAAATCTTTTTGGGTAACTGTAATGTCGCCACGCTCGGCCTTCCAACGTCAAATGTTACCCGTTCGACCCAGAGGAAGCGACGTGTCGTCGCATTCTGAACTGCATCCCAAGGAATGAAAAGCGGCGGATGTCCAATACGAAAGAGAAACAAAACAGACAAATAAATGCCCTCCGGCGCGCTGTAGATGGTCAAGCAATTTGCGTAATTTACCTGACCGACCTTCCCGCTCTGCATGAAAAAGTATCTGCCCGATGGTTGTCCTTTGATGGGAAAACTCTCCGCAAGACTTCGCCATCCGCCCATCGTAGAGAGCACCAGGCTGATTGTGCACCACATACCCACAAAGAAAAGCGGGAACAGCATAAACAGAATCGTTGGTGGTGCGGGCTTGTCCATGTGCGCTATGCGGTCTAACGACCCGGAAGCGAGCCACCGCTGGTCTGTGGTGTTGACCGCGAAGCGGAACCACTCGGCTCGGCGGCGGATGGCTCCGGTGATGGGTTGGCCATACGGTCATTTCTTATCCTTCTCCGCTTGAACACAAATATCTAAACGCCCGTCTTTGATCGTAAGCAAATAAGTGTAGTGACCATCGTCAAGTGGGGACTCGCCAACATAATCGTAAGGCTGAATCCTCATGGGTTTGGAGTTGGCAACAAGTGAAACAGATGAATAGCTGTATGCCGTCTTCCAAGTCTGGTAGTCGGTAGTCGCTCCCTGCTTGATGTCGCCATACTTTTTTCCACCGACAACTACATTCTTGAAATCAACCTTTGAATCGTTACGCACGCGAATCTCGGTCGCATGAGATGATAGAGCAAACAACGTAAGCAGTAGAAGAGTGTGGAGTTCTTTCATGGCGTAGGGTGGCCTAGCTACTGATATACGACTGGCTTTGCACGAGCCCGTGCACGCGTGACTTTTGCAACGCAGTTGATACCATGCCTTTATGAAATCACACATTCAAATTTCTGTCAAGGATGTTCACAGAAATAAGCGCCTCAAACTCCGGCTTGCCTATATTCCGTTCACCCGCAACCGCCGCTTTTAGCGCTCCGCGCCCTTTTCTTCAGGCGAAAAGGAGAGTGTCGGGATCATGCCCTGGGCGTCCCCGGTCTCTTGCCCAACAGTGGCCAGCTCTTTTTTGCGGGCGTTCTTGGCTTGCCAATGCTGATTGATCGTTGCCGTGACGCGCGCCAACCAGTTGCGGTCCTTCATCTTTTCCAGCAAGTCCACGGTGGCAAAAAACTTGATGCCATTGGCCGCAGGGTTGGCCAGCGGTTTCAACTGCCTAGCCGAGATCAGCGCCGGAATGTCATGCGGCTTGCAATTGAGCGCCCAGGCCACCTGCTCCACCGTGAGGCGGGCCGGCCATTCGCTCCGTAGCATCAGAAACCGATGTTGTTCGTCATGCATAAAATTCTCGTTGGCTTTCGCCCTGCCAGTCCCGGCAGACGGCGGTTCAATTTGGGCATAGGTTCTCTACAAGGAGCCTTTGCCGGGGGGTGGCGGGGGGGGGCGGGCGCCCCCCCCCCCCCCCACCCCCCCCCCAACACAACCAAAAAAAAAAAAAAAAAAAAAAAAAAAAAAAAAAAAAAAAAAAAAAAAAAAAAAAAAA
>Ga0316217_10004860_pt1 | contig 14251 bp, 14 predicted proteins | sample 1anoAmetaG_FD_203633 | JGI IMG/M metagenome (GOLD analysis project Ga0316217, IMG submission 203633) | Freshwater microbial communities from Trout Bog Lake, Wisconsin, USA - 1anoA | ecosystem: Environmental > Aquatic > Freshwater > Lake > Hypolimnion/Profundal zone | place: USA: Wisconsin... | reverse complement strand
GCGGGCCACCCTCGACGACTCCGGATGGAACACCGAGGAACCGATGCCCATCAATGCCGCAGCAATCACAACTGCGTGAAACGAAGAAGCGGCCGATAGCAGCAACAATCCAATCAGGCTTGACGCCAAACCTATCGGCAATGAGAAAGGCTTGGGATGGCGATCGGTATAAAGTCCGACCCCCGGTTGCAGCAGCGATGCCGTCAACTGAAATGTCAACGTCAGCAATCCAATCTGGCCATAGCTTAGGTGGAATGCATCCTTGAACATCGGATAAGTAGATGGCAATATCGACTGCACCATGTCGTTCAACAAGTGGCAGACGCCAACTGACAACAGAATGGAATAGACGGGAATCACCGCTTTAGATGCGGGTTGAGGCTCCACAATCTCTTTTTGCAAGTCAGTCAGACCCAACCCCGTCTCTGACCTGTCGATGGATATATCGCTCATGATAGTTATCCGGAATCTTCATCTTTGCCTTCGAAAACCGGAGGTGTTTCGCGCATGGCTCTCCAGCTTCAGAGCTCTTGAGACGTTTCTCCGTAATTCTCTTCAGGAGTCTCCAGCATACATGGGAATCGGGTCTCGGAAAATGGGCTACCAGAAGCAATTCAGTTGCGTTGTCCGAAGTTCTCAGCCGTCTTCGGATTCTGACAATGACCTGTTTTAGCGAGCGCGGATTTGATATGATGCCAGACACGCTGAATCGGAATGGGAGAGCTAGGATGGCCAACCGTTCGCGCTTACCGCTTTTCTCCGGGGTGGAGATTAGCTTTTAACCTATTTTTTTAGCGCACAACATTTCTTGCGCTTCAGATAATGCGCAAGTCTTCTCAGGGGGCTCGATGAGCAGTCCGACCAAGTCTGAAATTGTTTCTCCCGGGTTTTCCTACGACGCACCTGCTAACGCGAAGCGCGAAGCCAACATCAAGGATTATCGAGCCGAATACAAGCGGTCCATCGAGGACCCGGATGCCTTTTGGGCTGCCGAGGCAGCGAATTTTACATGGAGCAAGAAGTGGGATAAGGTGCGCGAGTGGGACGGCGTCCACCACAAATGGTTTGTTGGCGGCAAAACCAACATTACTGTTAGTTGTCTCGATCGCCACGCCAAGAGCGACCGCTTCAACCAGGTTGCCTATATCTGGCTCGGCGAAGACGGCTCGGAGCGCGTCATTACCTACGGCCAGCTTTACCGCATGGTCTGCCGCTTCTCGAACGGCCTGCGTTCTCTCGGTGTCGGCAAGGGAGATCGTGTCGTAATCTATATGCCCCTTACCATTGAGGGCGTGGTTTCCATGCTGGCCTGCGCGCGAGTCGGCGCTATCCATTCAGTGGTCTACGCGGGACTCGGCCACGCTTCGCTGCGCGACCGCATTGCCGATGCCCAAGCCAAGGTCGTCATCGCCGGAGAATCGGGCATTCGCCGCGGCAAGCCCGTGCCACTCAAACACATCGTCGATGAGGCCATTGACGGCTTGACTACGGTAGAGCACGTCATCGTGGTCCCCCGAGGCGCTGAAAGCTACGAACCAACTAGCGCCCGCGAAATTAACTATTACGATCTGCTCAAGTTTTCTTCCGAGTCCCCCGCACAGGAGATGGATGCCGAAGATCCGCTCTTCATTCTATACACCAGCGGTACCACGGGACGGCCCAAAGGCGTAGTTCACGTTCACGGTGGATACATGGTCGGCATCACTTACCATCTGCGTACTTTTTTCGATGTCAAACCGCGGGATATCTTCTGGTGTACTTCGGACATAGGCTGGGTTGATGGGCATAGCTATATTGTCTATGGACCGCTTTGCGCCGGCGTCACCACCATCTTCCGCGAAGGAGCCATCGACTGGCCAGACCCTGGAACAGCCTGGGAGATAGTGGAGCGCTACGGCGTCACCAAGATGTTCACCGCCCCCGCGGTCGTTCGCATGTTCATGCGTCACGGCGGTCATCTGCCAGCCGCCCATGATCTCACGTCGCTTCGTGTAATCGCTTGCATGGGCGAGCCGCTCAGTCCCGAGCTCTGGCATTGGGCACAAACCTACCTCGCCGGAGACGGCAAGTGGGGCTACGTGGTCGACAACTGGTGGCAGACCGAACTCGGAGCCCCCACCCTCGGTACTCCGGCTACCATGCCCTATCGCTCCGGCAAGGCAGGCATTCCCCTCGCCGGAGTAGACGCCGATGTGGTCGATTCCGAAGGTAATTCTGTCGGGGTTAATGAGCGTGGCCGTCTCATTCTCAAAGCACCATTTCCGCACATGATGCGCACTGTCTGGAACGACAACGCGCGGTATGAGCGGGACTGGCAGCAGATCGAGGGAGTCTATGTTACAGGAGATATTGCGCTCAAAGACGAACATGGATACATCGCCGTTCTAGGCCGGATCGATGATGTGCTCAAGGTTGCCGGCCACCGGATCGGCACCGCGGAAGTTGAGTCCGCACTGGTGTCTCATCCCGCTGTTAATGAGGCTGCCGCTATCGGCGTTCCGGACGCAATGAAGGGCGAATCGATTAAGGTTTTTGTGATTCTTGGCGCAGGATATGTGGCCAGCGACACTCTTTCGGCGGCGTTAATCGAACACGTGCGCCGTGAACTGGGCTCCATCGCGACGCCCTCGGCCTTGGAGTTTGTATCTGAATTGCCTAAGACACGTGCAGGTAAGATTATGCGTCGCTACCTGAAGGCCAAGGAAACAGGTCAGAAAATAGGCGACACCTCGACACTGGAGCAATAGTGCCGCGTGCATTCCGGAAGGCAAGGCTAGTGGCATCGCTGCATTACGAATGCAGCCACTAGCCTCGCTTTTTCTCATCCATCGCATCCAGACCGAAAAATACGGTTTTATCGAATGAAATACCCAGACACTCTCCACTGGCCATCATCGCCCAGTGATGCCGTGACGCTCTCGATAGCTGTCTTCTTGTGCTCAAAGGATGACTCGTACTGAATCACGACGTACTAGCCATCAGGTGCGCCGGGCAAACTGGTCTTGTGCAACGCGGTTTTAACGCCTCGAGAGATGACTCTGCCTAGAGGAGAGCGGCTGCCCCGCAACATTTTGACCCATTGATCCGTCGACACTGCCCCCTTAAAAACAGGTGCCGCTTCATTCCAACTAATCGCGTAATTTCCCTCATCGACCAGCGACAGCCAGTGATGCGCAGATTCGATTGCCGTCTTCTCCGCTTCTCTATTTTCGCTCAATGCAGTGTTTGCAAGAATCAAGAGGCACAAGAGCATCGTCCACAAGGATTTCATTCGCATCCTCTAAACCTCACCGAAAGGGCGAGAAACTCTGGTGTGAGCAATCTCACCTCTGAGGGTGTCCTATCGAATATCATCCGGGCGCTCATGCGCGTTAGAGTTGGAACATTCTTTCCGATGGAGCAAGAAGGGGCCGGGAACCACATTTTGAATCACTGATTGGTGATGAATTCCATGGTATCGAACTGTCTCAACCCTCATTGTTTCGCCGTCTTTAAGTATCTTGGACGCGGCAGACTGTTTCGCATTAACTTCATTGAAGAGCGTATACGAAGCGCGATGAATGGCAAGAAAATCGTTGCATCCATTCGCAGCAAAGCAAATCCCATCGAACACTTCTGGCTCTGTGAGAAATGCGCGGCCACCTTGACCATCAAGCTTAGCGAAGCAGGAGAAGTGCGATTGGTTCCATTGGGGCCCCCGGCGCAGAAAATCACTCCCGCGCCAACGAAACAATCAGACGCATCGCTCGGGAAAGTCGCCTCTTAAGCCTTCTCTCATTTTGGCAATGGTCGTACATCTCACGTCTGCGTTTTCAGCGTGAACACTGTGATCTCAGGGGGGCACATGAGGCGCATCGGCAACCCAATCACTCCGATACCTCGGTTAGTGTACAAATGCAACTCGCCGACCTGGTATCGCCCCAGCGGATACTTTCGGCCCCAACGCGGCAGATAGAGAGCACCAACACCGGGAAAGCGAATCTGCCCTCCGTGCGAATGGCCGGACATTTGGAAGTCAACCGGAAACTTTCGCATCTCGTCCGCAAAGTCCGGTTCATGAACTGCGACGACGGTACACTCTTGTTTGGGCACGGCTCGCAATGCGTCGTCTGGCTTGGCTCGGATTGCCGTCACGCTGTCGATCCCCGCCAGCCACACTCGGGCTCCGTCTCGCTCCAACGCGACTGCCCGATTCCGTAAAACCTGTATCCGTCCCCCGGTACTCAGAGCCTCAGCAACCACATCTGCGTTGGTGTCGTAATCTTGATTGCCAAGCACCGCAAAGCAACCCAGTGGAGACGAAATTCTGCTAAGCACGCTGGCGCATGGCCATGCTTGCTCAGCTCGCGCGATTCTCTCGCGCCTGTGGGGCATGGCGGTGACAAAATCCCCCGTGAGCATCACAAGATCAGGCTTTTGGGCGTTGGTTGACTCGATCACTTGAGAAAGATGACCGGCAGTCATGAACGAATTGAAGTGGATGTCACTCAGTTGTGCGATGCGAAGGCCATCGAATGCTGGAGGAAGGCGCTTGAGCGTTACTTTGACTTGGCTAACTACGGTCTCATGAGGCTCTAAAAGACCTCTTCCGAGAACTCCTCCAGCTAGCGCAACTGCGCCAACGCCCATAAAGTCGCGCCTAGAAACTACCATCGGTTTGAGCTCTCATTTATTCTTGGCCTTTCCATCCGCAATTGTCTCTCATTGAAGTATGACTACGGGAATCAGCGCATCGGCGCATCGGCGCCCCTGATGCCACAGGCTTCACGTCGTGAATCACTCTCCTGCGACTTGCTCTCCCTGCACCATCATTTCGAGGGCACCGCTGCTCACATCTAAAATTAGATTTTGGATTCGTCATGATGATCTTTTATCTATTTTCCTGATTGATTGTAGCGGAACAACGCCGGTCGCCCCAGATTTGGAGTGTTCCACAGTGCCCTCAACAAACTCTGGCGGTTGCTCCAGTGGAATTGCGATAGAGTTGAGACAGAACCAAGCAATGCAAACGGAGAGAACTACCTAGGCCGTGCAACCAAGTCTGAAGCAGCAGCTTCCAATTATTTATGCTTTGTTTTGCCGGAACGTGGGAGCCATCCATGGACTCGAGTGGAAAACAGGATATGAACGCGATCTACCTGCAAAATGCCGTCTTCTGCGCCGACTGCGAAGTAATCAGCGACAGCCCACATGATACCTGCCGCGTATGCGGTAGCCACTCACTGTTGAGCATGTCGTGTGTTCTCGGCGGCACGCTTCCGGTTCAAAGGGCACGCCTGGTCGAGTCCAGTTCTGATAGGCCTATGTTCTCCTTGATACGTCGAATGCCGCACACCCGGGCGCGCCGGTCTGCGGCTTAGGCGGGGTAGATTCGTCGCGAACTTGGCTCTGGCTATGCCCACCTCTGGTTCCCGCGACACCACTTGCAGTCGCAGTTAATCATGCACTTGAGTGGAACTGAGAAACGTTTTTCGGTCGACATAGTATTGCTTCCGCTCCGAAAAAAATTGCAATGATTCTCGTCCATTCCATTTCCACCCAGCCCAGCTATCAGGATCTGCAACCAGATCGGCCCCCTCCATGATATAAACCGGGGTTAGCCCTTGTGAAATGTAAGCGATGAATTGTTGGGTTACCTTGTAGCGCGTCAACCCTTCTCGTTTAGCTTCAAGAGTCTGCATCATACTCTTCCTCACACGCAGTTGAGCTACAGCTTGGCTGCCTGAATTCTGCTACGCCATGAGCTTACTGTCAACGGAAGAAGCTGGCTAAATAAGGGATTAGTTTCGTAATACTGTCAATGACTTAGCGGTTCGCGGGGCCTCGCTGCAGGGAGAGCGGATTACGACAACCGCCTGCGTTGGATGCGGCGCTTTTGACCACGACCGCTGTTCTTACACGTCGACCGAATCCCCCATTCTCACACCACCAAATATAATTGCATTTCAGGCGTGTCTGGAGGTTTCCGGTCGCTGGAATGGACAGGCGGGAGGACCAGTTTCGACGCTCGGACTTGTCACGTCAAAGGCTACCCGCCCGGCTCTTGCGGCTCTAAGCCGCCGTTCTTATGTTCTGTGCACCCTCGCCTTCAAGACGGCCACGCACGGTATGATGAGATTCCGGAGCCGGAAAACCAGCCTTGCCAAAGGTGCTTCGGATCATTCGATTGGTGTCGAAATAGACCTGCCAATAATGCTCGTTGGCGCAAAACGGGCGGACAACCAACGTCGGACCCGCCAGGGTGAACTCGAACACCTCGATTATAGGCACCGGCGCAGGAAGTACATTGGCAATGTGTGCTATCCCTTCCTTCAGCAGCGCAATCGCCTCGCTTGGATCAACCTCGTGCGAAAGTCCGACCGTCAGATCCACTCGGCGGTAGTCGTTGCGCGTGTAATTCTGGATGGTATCTCCGAAGACCTTCGCATTGCCGACGATTGCCACCACATTCGCAGGTGTGTTTAGGGTAGTGGTAAACAGCCCAATTGACTCGACGGTGCCGGTCACGCCTCCCACTTCAACATAGTCGCCCGCCTTGAACGGACGGAGAACCAACAAGAAGAATCCAGCCGCGAAATTTGCGAGGAGCCCGCTCCAAGCTGCCCCGATCGCCAGGCCCACGCCAACCAGTAGCGCTGCAAATGACGCCGTCTCAACACCGAAGAAACCGAGCAAGGCAACCACAAGCACAACATTAAGCAAAATGCCTATCGCCGACTGCACGTAGACTACGAGTGTACGGTCGAGGCTCTGGCGATCAAGCGCTCGTCCCATCAATTTGAGAGCGAATCGGATTAGCCAGCGTCCAACAAACCATATGACGATTGCTCCAAGCACTTTCAGGCCAACTGCAGTCAAAAGAGCAAGCCCTGTTTGAATCGTTGTATTCATTCCGAATCTCCATGGCAGGATTACGGGTTGTGCTGTGAATACGACCCGCTGAGCCATTCCTACTCTGATTCAGCAGCGCCTGAGAAGGTTATCGCTGAGTCAACCAAGTCCGCTATATTGTGCAGAAGCGTTACGCCTTCTGAAGTCAATATCGCGGGAGTTGAGCACTGGAGAGACTGAACGGCGAGCGGGAGAAACCCGGGCAGAGCGTCAACAAAATGCGCCCGTTGAGGGCGCCGTTCTTGTGTTGCAGCTATTAGCTCTTTAGAGGGACCGGCGAGCTTGACTGCCCTGTAACCTCTTGAAAGCATTTGGTTGCGGGGGCAAGATTTGAACTTGCGACCTTTGGGTTATGAGGGAACTCTGAATCGGTAAACCATTGAAACTAGAGGCACAAGATGGCACCCAAAAACCCCTAAAGCGCCCTGAGGAACTGGTATTGGGGGTGCAAAGGGGGCCGAAAATGACCTTTGGGAAATTTGGGTTTCGCGCCCGAAGGTCAGCCTGCTTTGCGAAGCTACGGCACTGGCAAACGTGCCGCCAGGTCGGCTGAAACCAACTTCAGGTACTCCTCAGAGACCTTAACGGCCTCTTCGGCCTCGGTATCGCTGATCAAGGCTAGATCGTAGAAGGCATTGTTCCGTTTACGACGCATCCGGTCAAATTGCGCAAAGATTCCGGCATGCGCGGAGGCGAGGTGCTTCTCTGAGAATTCAATTATCGCAATGTGATGCCCAAGTTGGACGCGCGGTCGTTCGCCGTGGCTGAGCATTAGAGCGAGAGAAGCTTTGAGCATGGCCTCGTAGGCGATCTGGTAGGCGGCCTCCGCATCGATTGGCAGGTTCTTCCGAGCCGTGGATGCTTTCTTGTGCGCATCGGCGAGGAACTGCTTCACCTGTTTCGGATCAATCCGCTGTGGCTTCGTTTTGTTCATCGTCGATCACGGTGATTCGCTTACCCTCCCAGATGTCGGTGACAAATGGGTCGTGCATGTTCAGCTTCCGCTTCAGTTCTTGCGGTTTCAGCAGGGTATAGTTTACCTCGCGGTGAAGCATCTTTTCCGCGCGTCTGATTTCTGAGGCGAGTGCCGATTGCTCCGGCTGGCCGATAATCAGAAGGTCAATATCACTAGAAGCGTCGGCCTCGCCTTTTGCGAGCGATCCATAGATGTAGGCGGCCCCAACTCCCTGCATGCCCTTCAGAGCGTGCTGCAAGGTGGGGACGATGCCGATGGAGCCCTGAAGCATGGTGAACAGTGGCTTCAAGTACGGATATTTGGGATTGATGCTGTAATAGCGCTGACGGCCTTCGATTTCGGAACGGAGAAGTCCCTCTGTCTCCAGTCGGGAGAGTTCCCGCGATAGATTCGTGGGATCAACGCCGAGCAGGGCAGCCATCTGGCGGACGTAGAAGCGTGCCGACCGATTCGAATAGAGGTGGGTTAGCAAGCCCTTGCGCAAGTCTGATCGAAGCGAAATCATTGTGGTTAAATAATACTACAAATGTAGTACGTATTCACGCTATACGCTGTTGGCAAACGTATCGCGACTGCGCTTAGATGGGACTACCTTGATTTCCGATTTCCAAATCGGAAATTTCGGCTTACAAGGATCGCGCAAGCAGCGGTTGGTTCGGGCGATTACGATACTTTCATTACGCCACACCAGTCGTAAACGAGACGCTGGCCAGGAATTTCTGGATGCAGAATCGAGAACATTGAGTTAGGTCAGCGATCAAGCTGCGAACGTCTCCGTGGCAAGCACTGGCAATAAGTACTTATGCACGGTGGAAGGAAATCGATGCGCATACTCGACCAGTGTGCGTCGGCTGAGGTTGCCAAAGTCGAATTCGTCCAACGCAGGCTCAATCCCGGTTTGTAAACTTAAGTAGATCCAATCAAGCAAAGCCTTTTCAGGTTCTGCGATCTGGTATCTTCCGTATCTCGTTCGCTTCTCCCGGTAGCCCCAATAGAGACGCGGACTGATTCCGCGATAGCTGATGCGAATGGTTCGAGCATTGAATTCCCGGGGCCGCTCGGTAGTTACGCAGGTGAGTACCTGTGGGGATTGAGTGCTGATACCGTACTCCCGTAGCGCCGACTCCAACGAGATGTATGCCTTTTCGCGAAGAACGTTCACCAACTCTCTGGGTGTAGCTTCCGCCGCGAGCCAGTTGAAATAAATCTTGCTGCTGATGTGCTCGACCAGTCCGCGCTGTTCCTGGCGCGACAATGCCTGCGTGACGGCGACTGGCACAATCTTGTATTTGTGAGCCAAGCCATCAGTACGGAGAATCGAATCCCGCTGTGCCTCGTTTCGAATTGTCGTCACCCAGTCCATCACTAGTCCTCGCGCAGACAGCTACAACCAGTCCGCGTACAGCTCATACATCACATCTCGAAGGGGTTTGAATCCGTCTCCTGCAAGCGTCTCAAATACGGCTTGCGGCAAGACAGGTCGCAGCTCCGCGGAACAGCGCTTCACATCGACCTGCTCGATTCGCTTCACAATGTCTTCCGCCTCAAGTTCCCAACTCATCAACGTATCGGAGAGGGTGCCCCTGAGATGGTCGTCAAGGACCGCACCGGAGTCCCTCAATAACCGAACATCGAACGCATCGCGTGCTTTCACGATCCGGCGCAGCAGAAAACATTCCGCCTTTTGCAATAGAAGAGAGTCACGCGATGCGGATCTCACCTTTGCAATGGTGTTGTCGTCAACCGGCACGGAGTATTCATCAACTTTGCTTTCAAGTACGGAACCAAATCGATTCAGATCAACCCGGAAGAGGCGGCGCCCGTTGCTTGCCATAATCCACAACTGCGTGTCCAAGTCGCCGTTTGGCACCTCCTCGAATTGAAGCACGCCCAAGTTCAAGGCTTCGGCTGCCGACGCAAGTCCCGATTCGAGGGAGTCGCGAATGGACTTTGTGGCGGGTCGCTCATCGGCCCTTACCAACAGGTCGAGGTCGCCAGAGTGGCGCACGCTTTGGTGGAACAGCAATAAGGCAGCCCCGCCAATCAGTAGGAACGAGTCGGGGAAGTCTCGAAAAAGAACACCGGCAGCAAGGTGCATCAAGGTGATGACTTCGGCCTGCTCGTCCGTAAAACCTTTATCATGGTATGAAGCGAGCTGGGACGCTATGTTCATACTCAAAATATAGCATAGATGCTAAATTTAAGTTATAAGACGAGCCGGCGAGCCTGAGTCTTTCGGGTTAGCTTATCTTTTTGGAAATCCATGGGTGTTCAGTCAGCTAGGGAATTCCGGGGATTCGGTGCCATCTCGGGTAATCTTTCAAAATTTCTTCTCTCTAGGAATGTCTCTCACAACCTTCGTACCTGAAACCGGCATCTCTGTGGAAATTCCGCTCCCGTGATGTTACCCATTGGCATTTATCAATATAGTGGGAGCGAAAAGAAAGACATGTACCCAGGAATAGAACTGCGGCTGCTGCGGTATGTGGTCGCGGTTGCAGAAGAGTTAAGTTTCAGCAGGGCGGCTGGTCGTTTGCATGTTTCCCAGCCCTCCTTGAGCAAACAGATTCGCGAACTGGAAGAGTCTCTAGATACCGAAATCTTTTTGCGCACAAAGCGGCATGTGTCCTTAACAGATGTTGGCGAGCTTTTTGTGGAGGAAGCGCGGCAGGCTCTCCGTCACAGCGAGCAAGCGGCAAACGTCGTGCGTTCATTTAGGTCCGGCACGCATCTGCACGTTGGCTACTCGCCGTATTTGAATCCTGATCTGATCATGTCGGTCCGATCGGCGTCAGCGGCTTCGCATCCGCGTATCCCCCTTACCCTGAAGAGCTACTTCACACGAATGCAATTGTCGAAGTTGCGGGATGGCAAGATCGACGTTGCATTGGTGCTGCTGCCCGTCATCGGCAGTGACCTGGTCATTGAGCCGCTCTTGTCGGAGCCGTTGCTCGTCGCGCTTCCGGATGGTCATCACTTGGCTCGGAAGCGCGCAGTTGCGCTTTCGGACCTGGAAGATATGCCTGCCATCTCATTTCCTCAAAAGCTGCATCCTGAGATTTATCAGCAGTTGTGGGATAGCTGCGTCCGTGCAGGACTCAAGCCGAAAGTTGCGCATGAAGTGACTACCTTCCCGGAGGCACTCCCGTTCGTAGCCCGTGGCGAGGGCTACACGTTCATGCGCAAATGCTTTACCCCGTTCTTTTGTCCTGGGATCGTGCTTCGCCCGATCAAGGGCAATCCGCTCACAGTCGAAACGGGTGTCGCGTACATGCGGAATCGGAAGAGTGCACAGGTTCATGCATTCCTGTCTGCATTGAAACAGCTCAAGACTTTAAGCCACCCCCAAATTCCATCGATGCCGCCGAATAGTGTCGGTTTGGCGGGGGAACGCGCAACAATGTAGCGGAAGGACGGTCGCCTGAATCTGCGTGCTCGACGGAGGCCGGACCACTGGCGAGAGCGTAAGGCGGCTCTTGCCGAGCCTTGCGGCATACGACCAGCAACTGGGCCTGTGACGGATGGCCACATTGATTGCGTTTTATGACGCAAAACATCCTGTGGCACTGCCGGTGCTTGAGGAAGAAATCAACGGATTGAGCTGAACAATCCCTTTGCTTTGCGCCCGCGCTTGGCATTCTCCCATGGCGGTGCTGATCCTGTTGCCCGACGCCGGTGAAGGCAGCAGCTTCCGAAAAAAGTTTCGCTCCTTGTCGCGAAAAACGCTTCCTGCGGACACTATTCATAAGAAATCAGATCGGAAGCACCAGGCCGGGCACACTGTGACGGTGCACATTCAATCCTGCGATAGCTGGTGGCAAGAGAATGGAGATGCCGTCCATTGCATCCGCGGACACGTCGGGCACTTTGCGGGCTGCGCTATATGTGCGTATGTCAACCGAACACCAGCAGTACTCGCCGGAAAATCAGACTGAAGTAATCCGGCAGTACGCAGCGGCGCACCGCATGGAGATCGTCCGGGAGTATGCGGATCACGGACGGAGCGGACTAAACATCGCTGGGCGTGAAGGGCTCAATTCCCTGATGGCCGATGTCGAAGCCAAGCGAATCGACTTCTCCGCTCTGCTGGTTTATGACGTTAGCCGATGGGGGCGTTTTCAGGACGTTGATGAAAGCGCCTACTACGAATATGTACTCAAAAGAGCCGGCGTCCGGGTGCATTACTGCGCCGAACAGTTTGAAAACGACGGCAGCATGTCGTCGTCAGTACTAAAGACGCTGAAACGGTCCATGGCAGCCGAGTACAGTCGTGAACTGTCGGTAAAGGTCTTTGCCGGGCAATGCCGCCTGATTGAGATGGGATTTCGACAAGGAGGCCCTGCAGGATACGGGCTGCGCCGACAACTCATCGACCGGGATAGAATCCCGAAAAGCCTGCTGGGAAAAGGCGAGCGAAAGAGCCTGCAAACAGACCGCGTCATTCTTGTTCCCGGGCCGGAAGCAGAAGTTGTAACGGTTCGCCGAATTTACCAAGCATTCATAGCACAAGGAAAAACAGAGCGAGAAATCATGGCCGAACTGAACGGCAGTGGCATTCTTGGCGAACACGGGCGGTTGTGGACACGCGCAACAGTCCATCAGGTCTTGACGAATCCCAAGTATATTGGAGCAAACATTTACAATCGGCGCTCGTTCAAGCTCAAGCACAGGCGCGTCAACAACCCGATGCAAATGTGGATCTGGCGTGATGGTGCGTTCGAGCCCATCATTTCGGCGAGCGAATTTGCAGAGGCTCGCGCCATCATCGAGTCCCGGCATCGTCATCTCTCGGATCAAGAACTGCTCGACAAGCTGCGCGAACTGCTGCGCGCACGAGGCCGCCTCTCCGGCATTCTCATTGACGAGACCGAGGAGATGCCTTCCAGCGCCTGCTACTCGTCTCGGTTCGGAAGCCTAGCGCGCGCCTATGCACTGATTGGATGGACGCCGGATCGCGATTATGCCTACATTGAAATCAATCGCAAGCTACGTCGAAGACATTCCGACCTTATCGCATCCATCCTTGACCAGTTACTGGCCCTGGGCGCGACGGTGAGCGTCGATCCGCAGACCGATCTTCTTTTGATTAACTCCGAGTATTCGGCCTCGTTGATTCTTGCCCGGTGCCGGGAGTCTCCGACTGGAAAACGCCGTTGGCAGCTTCGATTCGATGAGAGTCTCCGACCGGACATTGTCATCGCAGCGCGCCTTCAGCCTGGCAATGAAGAAATCCTCGACTACTTTCTCCTGCCGCGCCTCGACCTGCTGACAGAACGACTGAGCCTGCATCCAGACAACGCTCTGGCACTAGAGGTATATCGGTTCGGCAATCTGAACTACTTCATGGAATTGGCGGAGCGCGTCCGCATCGAAGGGGCAATATGAGCGGAGAACTCGTTGAGCGTATTCCTATTGCGCAAATCAACATCGCAAACCCAAGATCACGCAGTCGAGGCAGGTGGCTAACCCTAGTTGCCAATATTCGTGAAGTTGGGCTCAAAAAGCCCATCACGGTTGTACGCCGAGCAGAGCTGGATGCGGAGGGAAAGTTGTTTGACCTCGTCTGTGGCCAAGGAAGAATTGAAGCGTTTACGGCCCTAGGCGAAACCATGATCCCGGCCATTATCACTGAAGCCAGTCGCGAAGATCGGTTTCTCATGAGCCTGATCGAAAACATCGCGAGGCGTCCGCCGTCGAACAGGGACATCATTCGAGAAGTGCGCAGCCTGCGCGAGCGCGGCTATAACGTCCCGCAGATTTCGAAGAAGCTAGGCAAGGAGCGCATGTACGTCTGGGGGATAGTAAATCTGGTCGAGCATGAAGAGCTGGCGCTGATTGAAGCTGTAGAAGCAGGGCGGCTCCCTATCAGCGTTGCGGCCCAAATCGCCAGCGGAAAAGACGCAGAGATTTCGAAAGCACTTTCTGAAGCCTACGACGCCGGGCAGTTGAGAGGAACAAAGCTGGCTGCCGCTCGGCGTCTGATTGCAAAGCGCATTGAAAAGCGGCAAAAGGCGGGGAAAGAGGAAGATGGGCGACGTAAAGTCACTGGAAATATGCTGGTCCAGGTATACAAGCAGCGGGTTCGCGAGCAGAAGAACCTCATCGCCAAAGCGGAGCAAACGAAGGAACGGATTCTCTTGCTTACGTCAGCAATGCGGGAACTATTTCGCGACGAGAATTTCGTTACCTTGCTCCGAGCAGAAGGCATTACCGACATGCCCAGACAGCTCAGCGAGCGCCTCGGCTAGGAGAAAACTCGATGTCGACAGAAATGGTGAAGGCGGCATTTGAAAAACAGATTGTAGTCTTGCCGCTGGACATAATTATTCCCCAGAAGGAAGTCACCAAGGGACATAGGACCGGGGATTTCTACCGACATCTCAC
>Ga0316217_10004859_pt1 | contig 14251 bp, 12 predicted proteins | sample 1anoAmetaG_FD_203633 | JGI IMG/M metagenome (GOLD analysis project Ga0316217, IMG submission 203633) | Freshwater microbial communities from Trout Bog Lake, Wisconsin, USA - 1anoA | ecosystem: Environmental > Aquatic > Freshwater > Lake > Hypolimnion/Profundal zone | place: USA: Wisconsin... | reverse complement strand
CATTATTGGGATCTCATAGAACGTTGCTTGGGGATTGTCGCCGAAGTCTTTCCGGAAACGGCCAATCCAGGCTTCGACTGGAAATCTCGAATTGTAAGTAAAGCCCAGAGCAAGCAAGGCAACGCGTCCCGCTGCTGCATCCGGGAGTTGAGCTGGACGGCCGGTGAGAAAATCGCCCTTCAGAGGGGGCAACGTCTCGCCAGGTTGAAGTGTGGAGGTCAAAGCCGACGCCATCAGAATCATCGATAGAATTTTCACGAGTCTAGTTCTCCAATGCCGCGAAAGGCGCAATTCTCAGACCAATCGTGCGACAAAATTCACGACTCTAGGTTGGAAGCCCCGAACAACTCCGCGTAGGCTATAAACAGGATTCCCCAGCGAACCAGCCGGAGCAGTGCATTGTCCCATTCATTCTGAACCCAATAGTATAGAGAGCAGGTTGACTTCCTTGGTAAGCTCCTCGTCTTGTTCGCGGATTCTGATGGTTGTTGCCCTCTCCGGCCTCTGCACGATCGCGCCTGGAGCGCGGGCGCAGGCGGCTCACCCGGCGATGGCGCCGCAAACGCGTTCCGCGGCACGTTTGCCCGCGGAGGCACGCACGATCCCCGCGCTGTTCGTCAGCGATATTCACTTCGACCCCTTCAACGACCCCGCCAAGGCGCACGACCTTGTTGCTGCTCCCGTGACCGAGTGGAAGTCGATCCTTTCCGGTCCTCCCTCGGCGAATCGGCAGCAGGCGTTTGCCGCGCTCCAGCAGACCTGCCACGCCCGTGGGGTGGATACGCCCTTCGCGCTGCTCAATGCCAGCCTGCAAGCCATGCACTCCAGGCAGGCCGACGCCCGGTTCATGACGGTGAGCGGCGACCTGATCGCGCACGCCTTCTCCTGCCGCTTTACAACGCTGGTCCCCGGTTCCACGCCAGGCGACTACCAGGCCTTCATGCTGAAGACCTTGGAGTTTGTCATGGGAGAGCTGCGCGCCTCCTTTCCTGGAATGCCCGTCTACGCAGCCTTGGGAAATAACGACACGGGGTGCGGCGATTACAGGCTCGATGCCAACAGCGACTTTCTGGCTCAGGCAGGCAGGATTGTCGTTGAGGCCCTGCCGTCCTCCCAACGGCAAAAGGCAGTCAAGGATTTTGCGAGAGGCGGTTACTACAGCGTGGCGATGGCAGAACCCATGCGCGATACCCGCTTGATTGTGCTGAACGACTTGTTTCAATCGCCCAAGTATGCCACCTGCGGCGGCAAACCCGACCCTGCCGCGGCCGACACGGAGATGGTCTGGCTCGAGAAAGAGTTGGGCGAGGCGCGGCGGCTGCGGCAAAAGGCCTGGGTGATGGGGCACATTCCACCGGGGATCGATCCTCATTCAACCGTGGCGAAGTTCCGGAATATTTGCGGTGGGCAACCGCCGGTCGAGTTCCTTTCTTCGGACAAGATGGCCGAGCTGCTGATCGAGTTTGCCGACGTGGTGCGGCTGGGGATCTTTGGGCACACGCACATGGATGAGATGCGCCTGCTGCAACCAGAGGGCAGCGAAGCCCAGTCTGCCGGTGCGCATTCCGTGGCCATCAAGTTGGTGCCCTCCATCTCTCCGGTCGATGGCAATACGCCGTCGTTTACCGTTGCCCGCGTCAACCCATCGTCCGCGGTACTGCAAGACTACGAGGTGATGGAAGCATCCAACCAGAGCGGAATCGATGCTACATGGACCCCGGAGTACAGCTATTTTCTGGCCTACCACCTGCCGCGGTTCTCGCCCACTGAGGTGAAGGAACTGATCCTGGAGTTCAAAGACGACAGCGGCGCCAAGACTGCGGCGAGCGCGGCCTACCTCCGCAACTACTTCGTGGGCGACCGCTCCTCCGAACTCCATCCGTTCTGGGCGGAGTATGTCTGCTCGTTGGACCATTACACGGCCAAGGGTTTTGCCGCGTGTGTTTGCTCGGCAGCCAAATGATCGCGTGCAACGCCGCGCGATCTTCACCTCGCGGCAAGCATTCGCGTTATGATGTCCACCGTGCCGATCCCATGCCAATCCGCGCTTCGCCGCGCCTCTCGGAGGGTCCACGCCCTGGTGCTGCTCGCGCTTGCGCCCGCCTTCGTTGCAGGACAATCCACCGACACCGCGCTGCTTTCCGGCCTTGCTGCCGACTTCGCCCGCCTGGCTCCCCAGACCGTCCGTGCCGCTGACGGGTACATCAAGAACCCCTACCTCATTCCTGCCGGCTACTACACGCAGATGTGGGACTGGGACGGTTTCTTCATTGGAACTCACTGGGCCAACCAGGACCCCGCCGACGCCAAACTCCTCCGCGACTGGGTGGTGGGGTTCGCCTCTTCCGCAGATTCCGACGGATACGTGGCGGGCTGCATTACGCCCAAAGGCCCGCGCCCGCTCTTCGGCAAGTTCGCCATGAAGCCCTTTCTTGCCCAGGGCGCCCTGCTTGCTTCACAGCGTCTCGGCGACTACTCCTGGGTCCGTCCTGTCTGGCCCGACCTACAGAGCATCCTCGCTTACCGCGAACGCACCCAGTTCGATAGCCAGTGGAGCCTATGGTTCTGGGACAACGCCATGCAGTCCGGCGCGGACAACAATGCCGCTCTATCGAACGATCCTGCCGACCGAAGTTCCATCCTCGCCGTGGACGCTTCCGTCTTCGCCATGCGCGAATATAGTGCGATGGCCGCGCTCGCCGGCCATCTCGGCTACCCCGGCGATGCCCGCCGCTACCGCCTTCAGGCCGCGCGCACGCGTCGGGCGATTCTTGCTAGCCTTTGGTCCTCGCACGACGCCATCTTCCTGAACCGCCGCCGCGACAACGGCGCCTGGGTTCGCTCCGTAAGCTGGTCCAGCTTTCTGCCGCTGGTGGACGGCCTGCTGCCTGTTGGCGAGGCTCGCCGCACCATCCGCCGGCACTTGCTGAATCCGGACGAGATGCGCTCCCCCTACGGCTTTCGCAGCCTCTCCAAAAGCGATCCCGCGTACAACAACGAGGCGATCATCGACCCCTACTCGAACTGGCGCGGCCCGATCTGGATCAACGCCAACTTCCTCGACTGGATCGCGCTGCGCCGCTATGGATTTCCCCGCGAAGCCCACTGGCTTGCCGTCACGCTTGCTGGATCGCTCCACCGCGACATCGCTCGCTGGGGCTCGATGCACGAGGACTACAACGCCGAGACGGGCGACGGACTCGCACCCACAGAGGCTCAGTCCCCCGGCGGCCACTTCGCCGGATTCGTCGGTTGGAACCTGCTCGCGCTCGACATGCTGCAATGCGAGACCGGTCACGGCCACTGCATGACGCTTTCCATCCCCGAGGCGCCGTGAGGCTTGTTCGTCGCACAAGGTACGTTTGCAAAGAGTCAGGCTCAGGCTCGGCCCGCCGAGATTTACTTCGGCTCTGCCCGGTCCTGGCCTCTTTCGTCCTTGTGGAGATTGAAGTAGTCGGTCTGCTCCTGGAGCAGGCGCTTGGCCTGATCGGCCAACTCGTCGCCGCTTTCGAGGGCCTCCTTTCGAGCCAGATCGAAAGCCGGTTCTCCGGCCAGCGCGCGCAGAATTCCCAGCCATCGCTGCGTGGATTCATTGAGCGCCTTCAGGGACTTGCGAATATCGGCGTGGCGGTCCGCGTAGGTGTCCAAATTGGAGCCAAGTTCGTCCATCAGGGCGGTAAAGTCCTGCAACTCATCGTCCAGGTGCTGGCCGCGGGCGGGGGATTTGGCCCGATTGGTCAGCCCTTTGATGGTGTCGGCATGTTGATCCAGAAATTTGGTATAGAGCTTCACGCGCTCGTCCGGGTAGAGGCCGGCCTCGCGAATCTGCTCGATCTGGGCGCCGGTCAGCGGCTCGCGCTTTTCCCGTTGGGCGTGCACGGAAAGAGTCCAGAGCAGACAGAAGAGAACCGCGGCAAATGAGCACAACCGGCGCATGGAATCCCCCCAGCGCCTCCCATTGAAGCACACGCACTCCCATCGTGGAAAGGGCGTGGAACAGCCGCTCCGTCCAGTAAAAAGCAGCCTCGGGAAAGGCGGCTGGCGCGCTGCCTATTTGCGGAAGACTTGCATCATGGCCTCGGTCTGGGCCTGATTCACCTGGGCCAGCGTCTCCTGGACCAAGGTGCGGTCCTCAAAACTGCTGGCGTGGAGCATCTCGTTCAGCCGATACGCGGTGTGGCGCAGCAAGATCTCCGCATTCTTCAGCCGCTTGTTGTCTTCCGAGACCGAAAGGTGGATCTTGTGCGCGAGTCCCTGGATTTGCTTGAGCAGGACAGCGGTCTGTTCCACGTCCCCGGCGGCATACTGCCGCACGCTGAACTCGGTCATCTGGTGCATCAGTTCCGCGTAGAGGAAGCACTGCTCCCGCGGTTGCGCCTGGCTGGCCTTGGCGGCCAGCGCATTGATGGTCTGGCGGTCAATGGGCTGGTCGTCGATCGAGGAGGCGCACACCGGCAGCGTGGCTGCGCCGAGGAACAACAGGGATGCCATCTGAACCAGAGACCGCATGAGGAACCTCCGCTGGTGCGGCTTTACCCCAGGCCGTGACTATAGGACCACTTTGTGAGATTGCGCAAGGGGGAAGTTCTGCGACCTCACCAGCCCTATCGCCGCGGCGAACTCCCGAGAAAACGCCGCTTGCATCTTTGCATCGTTGCACGTCTTGTTACTTCTTATCGAGCAAAATGAGACGTTGTCGTGCTTGCCACTCCTGATCGGGAAATTTCCCGGCAGCCGATTCCAGAAAGCGACGGTAATAGGATGCGGCCGCTGCCTTATCGTGGAGCGTATCGTAAGCCGTGGCCCAAAGGAAGTAGGTTGAGGGCACTTCCGGTAAGTATTTTGACCGCATGGTAAGCGCGTGCAGTGCAATCGAAGGCTGGTTGGTCTTCGATGCGGCAAACGCCAGCCCGCTCCATCCGTCGGCGCTGGCGGCGTCGATCTGCGTTGCCTTGTCGAAGGCCGCAAAGGCCTCGGGGTACTTCGCCTGCCGGATCAGGTTCTGTCCGTGCGCCACCAGCAAGGCCGGGTCGTCGGGGCTGGTCTTCATCAATCCGGCATACAGTTCGTCGGAGCCCGCGGGGTCGCCGGCCTCGGCCAGCACTTCGGCCAACATGCGGGCAATGGCCAGATCGGCGGGATGGTCTTCGTGCAGCTTTTGCAGGAGGGGAAGGGCTTCGGCCTTGTCCTGGGCGGCCAGCACCGTGGCCAACTGGGCGGTCAGCGCGGCATCCCCGGGGATTTCTTCGAGAGCCGCACGGAGAAAGGTCTCCGCCTCGGGATACTGTTTACGGGCAATCAACAGGTGGGCCAGTCCGGCGTTGGCCGGGGCGGATTTGGGGTCCTTGGCCAGTACCCGCCGGTAGGACTTCTCGGCGGCATCCAACTCGCCGGCCTGGGCGGCCAGTTCCGCGGCCAGCAGCGTGTCGTCCGCGGTTTCGGGTGAGATCTTCAGCGCCTTCAGCAGATCGTTCGAGGCTTCGGTGGTGTCGGACTTCCGGTCGATCTGAGCCAGTGCGCGCCAGGCGCGGGCTTTAAGGGCGGGTCCGGCCGGGCCGGGATCGAGTTCGGTGGCCGCGGCCAGTTCCGGCCGGGCATCGTCCAGCTTGTTCTGCCGGGCCAGGAGCAGTCCCAGCGAGAGGTGCGCTTCGAAGGACTGCGGATTGGCCTCGACGGCGCGGCGGTAGAGGCCGGCGGCCTCGTCCAAGCGGTTCTGGGCATCGGCCACGTAGCCGGCGTCGAAGAGCGCACTGGCATCGCCGGGATGGGCGGCAAGCCATGCGTCCAGCTTCAGCTCGGCGGCCTTCCAGTCGGACTTGGCGATGGCCGCTTCGGCGTCCAGCACCTGCCCGGATGGAGGCTCAAGCGGTGCTGCGGCAGGCTCGACGCCGGGGACCTGCGCTTGGGGATTGGAAGAAGAATCTTGTGCAAACCCAATGGCCGGGACGAGAAGCAGAACGAAAAGAGCAAAACGAAGCACGGAATACCTCTAGGAACAGTTTACCGGGACAGGGCTCTGCTGGAACGGTTGACGGTTGGACGCGCCCCGGCAGGAGGGGCATCGGGCGGGCGCCATACCCCTATAATGAAGAATGGCCGTCTGTGTCCCGAACCCTTCCGAGGGGGCAGGGATGCGGTGGACCAACTTCTTCCCGGTGCTTTCCCATTGAATCCGTCAAACGAAGCGATCGTCATCCGCGGCGCGCGGACCCACAACCTGAAGAACATCTCCTGCGACATCCCCCACGGGAAGCTGACGGTGGTCAGCGGCGTGTCGGGCTCGGGCAAGAGTTCGCTGGCCTTCGACACCATCTATGCCGAGGGGCAGCGGCGGTATGTCGAGTCGCTTTCGGCCTACGCGCGGCAGTTTCTGGAGCGCATCGAAAAACCGGACGTGGACCTGATCGACGGACTGGCCCCGGCCATCGCCATCAAGCAAAAGAACTCGACGCGCAACCCGCGCTCGACGGTGGCCACGGCGACCGAGATCTACGACTACATGCGTTTGCTCTATGCGCGCTGTGGGACGGTGCATTGCATCTTCTGCGACGGGCTGGTCAAGCGCGACTCCATGGACGAGATTGCCGAGGCGGTTCTGGCGCTGGGTGACGGCACGCGGTTGAATGTACTGTTCCCGGTGGCCAGCCCGATACCGGCGGCCGAAGCGGCGGCAGCGCCCAAACCTGCGAAGGCCTCCGGCCGGCCGGCGAAAGCTTCGGCAAAACCCAAGCCGGCGGTGGGCGGTGGCGACTCGCCGCACACCGAGACGCTGAAAGCCCGGCTCGCCGAACTGCGCGCGGGCGGCTTCAACCGGCTCTACCAGCAGGGCAAGATCGTCGAGTTCTCGACGCCGGAGTCGCTGCTCGACCTGGACTTTACGCTGCCCGTATTTGTGCTTTTGGACCGCGTGGTGGTGAACGCCGAAAATCGCACCCGCATCGTGGATGCCGCGGAGATTGCCTACCGCGAAGGCGGCGAGGTGGTTTTCGAGGAGGTCCCCAGGGACGAGGCGGCGGAGCGGCAGCGGCACAGATTCTCCGGCGCGTACGAGTGCAAGAGCTGCCACAAGCCGGGCAAGGAGCCGGAGCCGCGGCTGTTCAGCTTCAACAATCCGTTCGGCGCCTGCCCGCGCTGCCAGGGGTTCGGCAACACCGTCGATTTCGACCTGAACCTGGTGATTCCCGACAAGGGCCTGAGCCTGGCCAACGGCGCCATCGATCCTTGGGAGCGGCCCAAGTACCGGCCCTGGTTCACCGACCTGCGCAAACAGGCAGCAGAACTGGGGATCCCCATGGACGTTTCCTGGCGCGACCTGCCGGAAGCCGCCCGGGAGATCGTTCTGCGCGGCAAGGGCAGCTTCGAGGGCGTCTATGGTTTCTTTGCCCAGATGGAGAAGAAGAAGTACAAGCTGCACGTGCGGGTGATGCTGAGCAAGTATCGCGGCTACGCCGAGTGCCCGGATTGCCGCGGCCAGCGGCTGCGCGCCGAGGCCCGCTCGGTGCGGATCAACGGCAAGAACATCTGCCAGGCATCGGCCATGACCATCTCCCAGGCCACGGCGTTCTTTGGCGCGCTGAAGCTCTCTCCGATGCAGGAGGAGATTGCCGGGCCGATTCTCGACGAGGTGCGGCAGCGGCTCAGCTTTCTCGACGCGGTGGGCCTGGAGTATCTGACACTGGACCGTCTGGCCTCCACGCTTTCCGGCGGAGAGGCGCAGCGGATTCAACTCGCCAGTTCGCTGGGATCGCGCCTGGTAGGCGCGCTCTATGTGCTGGACGAGCCATCCATCGGGTTGCACACGCGGGATACGGCCCGCCTGATTCATATTCTGGAAGAACTGCGCGACCTGGGAAACACCATTCTGGTGGTCGAGCACGACGCCGACGTGCTGCGCGCCGCCGATCATTTGCTCGATCTGGGCCCTGGCGCTGGCGAGTTTGGCGGCAAGCTGCTGGCCGAAGGCGTGCTGGCGGAGATCGAGGCCAATCCCAACTCCCTGACCGGGCGCTATCTCTCTGGGCAGATCACGATCCCGGTGCCTTCGCGGCGGCGCGTGCCGGGCCGGGAGCGGCTGATCTTGCGCGGAGCGCGGGCCAACAACCTGCACGGGCTGGATGTGGAGATTCCCATGGGCATGCTGGTAGCCATCACCGGCGTCTCCGGCTCGGGCAAATCCACGCTGGTGCACCAGGTGCTGTATCGCGCTGTGGCGCGCGCGCTGGGCCAGAGCGACGGCTCCGACCCCTCCGGGGTTTTCACCTCTTTGACCGGCGTGGAGCGGCTGAACGATGTGGTGCTGGTGGACCAGACGCCCATCGGACGCACGCCGCGTTCGAATCCCATTACGTACATCAAGGGCTTCGACCTGGTGCGCGAGCTGTTCGCCTCGCAGCCCGAGGCCAAGCGCCTCTCGCTCACGCCGGGCCACTTCTCGTTCAACGTGCCCGGCGGCCGCTGCAATACCTGCGAGGGCGACGGCACGGTGACGGTAGAAATGCAGTTCCTGGCCGACGTGGAACTGCCCTGCGAGGACTGCAACGGCACGCGCTACCAGGCCAAGGTCCTGCAAGTCGAGTACAAGGGCAAGAACATCCACGACGTGTTGCAAATGACCGTGAAAGAGGCGCTGCGCTTCTTTGCCGGGCAGACGCGGCTTCTCGACAAACTGGCCGTGCTCGACGAGATCGGCCTTGGCTACCTCCGGCTGGGCCAGTCGGCCACCACGCTCTCCGGCGGCGAGGCGCAGCGCGTCAAGTTGGCCGCGCACTTGGCGCAGGTGCGCGCCGCCAACGCCAACGCCAAGCCTTCGCAAGCCAGCTGCGTGCTCTACATTCTGGACGAGCCCACCACGGGGTTGCACTTCGACGATGTCTCCAAGCTGCTGACGGCCTTCCGCAAGCTGATCGACGGCGGCGGCTCGCTGATCGTCATCGAGCACAATCTGGACGTGATCAAGAGCGCCGATTGGGTGATCGACCTGGGACCCGAGGGCGGCGAAGGCGGCGGCAAGATCGTCGCCGAAGGTCCGCCCGAGGAGATCGCGGCCAATCTGCTTTCGCATACCGGCAAGTGGCTGGCGCGGGTGCTGTGAGGGCGCGTTGAGCTTTTCTTCGGGAGGCGTCCGTTACAATCGGGTGTTGATCTGGAGGACCCTATGCAGCGCCGTCAATTTCTCGCCGCTTCTCTTGCCACTTCTGCCATGGCTCTCGCCCGCGAGGGCGCGGCGGAGACGCCTGTCACGAGCCCCCGCGAGTACTACCAGATTCGCCGTTACCAATTGCGCTCGGGACCGCAGACCGCGCTGACGGAGGCCTACATCGGCGATGCCCTCATCCCGGCGCTGGCCCGCATGGGCATGGGACCCATCGGAGCGTTTCAGGCGGAGATTGGGACCGAATCGCCAGCCTACTATGTGCTGATCCCCAGCGGCTCGGCGGAGGCGCTGGCGCAACTGAGCCTGAAGCTCGCGGAAGATTCCGTGTTCATGAAAGCGGCGGATCCGTTCTGGGGTGCGCCCGCCTCGGCCCCGGCCTTCGAGCGCGTGGAGACATCGCTGTTGCGGGCCTTCGAGGGCTGGCCGAAGTTGACGCCGCCTCCGGCCACGGCAACGAAGAGCAAACGCATCTTCCAGTTGCGCACCTACGAAAGCCCCAGCGACCGGGCCCACATGCGCAAGGTGGAGATGTTCAACAGCGGCGAGTTTGCGTGCTTTCAGCGGGCAGGCTTCCACCCGGTCTTCTTTGGAGATACGCTCGTCGGCTCCCACATGCCCTGCCTGACTTACATGGTGAGCCTGTCCAGCCTGGACGAGTTGAACGCCCGATGGGATGCCTTCCGCAGCGATCCGGGTTGGGTGAAACTCAAGGCTGACCCGCGCTACGCGTTCGAGCCGATTGTCAGCAATATTACAAATCTGATCCTGAGTCCAATGGCCTCGTCGCAGATCTGATCGGACGCGCGCCCCCAAGCCTTGGCGGGTTTGCTATACCAGGATGACCAGGTCGGAGTATTGTTTGAGCTGCGGATCGGCGGTGAGCAGATGCAGCGGCTCGCTCATGGCCTGAGCGATCAGTATTCGGTCGAACGGATCGCTGTGGTGGAGGGGCAGATCCGCCACCTTTACGGCATGCCGGGCATAGACGGGCAGTTCATAAAACCCGCTTGCCACAATACGTTCGTAAACCCGTTGGGGATTGGCGTGGATCTTTCCGAGCCTGGCCTTGATGGCGATCTCCCAGATAGAAGCGGATGATAGAAAGATCATCTCCGCCGCTACCATGATCTGCCGGGCCTTGTCTGGGAGTCGCCTTGGCTCGTAGTAGTGCCAGCAGACGATGTGCGTATCCAAGAGAATTTTCATCAGCGGCCTTCAAACTCCGCCAGGACGCTGTCCGGCAAAGGAGCGTCAAAATCCTCCGCGATCCAGCCCTCGCCTTCGAGGAGACCGAAGACGAGGGGACGCTTTTCGTTGTGGTTGAGGCTGGTCAACCGGGCCACCGGCTTGCCGTTGCGCGCGATCACCACGTCGGTCCCCGACGCGGCCAGATCGACGAGTTTGGAAAGCTGGGTCTTGGCTTCGTAGATGTTGACGGTCTGCATGGCAACCCCCGTTTGACTTGACCAGGTCTAGTCTACTGCGTTTTCAGGTCCGCGCGAAACTCACGATGTACTCCGATGCTCAAAAAAGCGGAAACGAGTCGGTTACGCGCTCGTTCCGAGAGAGCGCAGCGCGCTTTTGCCCGGGCGGGGGGCAAGCGGGTGGAGGTACACTTCAATCCGTGAATCAAAAGCGATTCGATTTGAGCGGCAGAGTTGCGGTGGTGACCGGCGGAACCACCGGCCTGGGCCACGCCATCGCCTTGGGCCTGGCCGAAGCCGGCGCCGATGTGGTGGCCAGTTCGCGGCGCACCGAGCAGGTGGAGAAGGTGACCGCGGAGATTGAGGCGCTCGGCCGACGCTCCTTGCGCGTGACCAGCGACGTGCTGAACCGTGCCTCGCTCGAAGCCTTGCGCGCGGCCATGCTCGCCGAGTTTGGCAAGGTGGACATCCTGGTGAACGCCGCGGGCGTCACTCACAAAGGGCCGACCCTGGACGTGGACGAGGCCGACTGGGCACGGGTGATGGACACCAACCTGACTGGAACCCTGCGCGCCTGCCAGATCTTCGGCAAGGAGATGGTGCGCGCCGGTTACGGGCGCATCGTCAACATCGCCTCGCTCTCTTCGTTCGTGGCCTTCTCCGAAGTGGGCGCCTACGCGGCCAGTAAGGGCGCGGTGGCCTCGCTGACCCGGACGCTGGCCGTCGAACTGGCGCAGACCGGGGTGAATGTGAACGCCATTGCCCCCGGAGTCTTTCCCACACCGCTGAACGCCGCGCTGATCGAGGGCACGCCGCGCGGCGAGGAACTGCTGCTGCGCACGCCCATGCATCGCTTCGGCGAGGCGTCGGAAGTGGCCGGCACGGCGATCTTCCTGGCCTCCGAGGCGGCATCGTTCATCACTGGCCAGGTGATCGTCGTGGATGGCGGCTTCCTGGCCAGCGGAGTGAACCAATAGACAGAGATCAGGGATCAGGGATCAGTAGTCAGGGATCGGCTGCACTGTGGAGCGCATCAAGCTATGAAGATCACCAATGCGTACGTGAACATTACCTCGCCGGGGCGGAACTTCGTTACCCTGAAGATTGAGACCGACGAGGGCATCTACGGTCTGGGCGACGGCACGCTCAACGGACGCGAACTCGCCGTGGCCAGCTATCTCGCCGAGCACGTGATCCCCTGCATCGTGGGGCGCGATCCCTTCCAGACCGAAGACATCTGGCAGTATCTCTATCGCGGCGCCTATTGGCGGCGCGGGCCGGTGACCATGGCGGCCATCGCCGCGGTGGACGTGGCTTTATGGGACATCAAGGGCAAGGCGCTCAACACCCCGGTGTATAACCTGCTCGGCGGCAAGAGCCGCGAAGGCGTGCTGGTCTACGCCCACGCCAACGGCAAGGACCTCGAAGCCGCGCTCGAAGACGTGGCGCGGCACAAGGAGATGGGCTTCAAGGCGATCCGCGTGCAGAGCGGCATTCTCGGCCTCTCGACCACTTACGGAATCTCCAAAGGACCGGGCCGCTACGAACCGGCCGAGCGCGGACTTCCGTCGGAGGCCGAGTGGTCCACCGAGCTTTATTTGCGCCATGTTCCCAAGCTGTTTGCGCGGGTGCGCGAGACCTTCGGCGACGAATTGCACCTGCTGCACGACTGCCATCACCGCTTGACGCCCATCGAGGCCGGTCGCCTGGGCAAGGAACTGGAACCGTTTCACCTCCTTTGGATGGAAGACCCCACGCCCGCGGAGTTACAAGAGGGCTTCAAGGTCATTCGCCAGCACACCACCACGCCGATTGCCGTGGGCGAGGTCTTCAACTCGATCTGGGATGCGCACGATCTGATTCGCAACCAATGGATCGACTACCTGCGCATGGCGCTGGTCCATGGCGGCGGCTTTACCCACCTGAAGAAAGTTGCCGACTTTGCCGCGCTGTATCATGTACGCACCGGATGCCACGGCGCAACGGATTTGTCGCCGGTGACCATGGCCGCGGCGTTGCACTTCGATACGGCGATCCATAACTTCGGCATTCAGGAACGGATGCCGCACAACGAGGAGACAGACAGGGTCTTCCCGCATTACTACACATTCAAGGACGGCAGCATGTATCCCGGAGAGGCGCCGGGGCTGGGTGTGGATCTGGACGAAGCTTTGGCGGCCCAGTATCCGTACCAGCGCGCCTATCTGCCCATCAACCGCAAGCAGGACGGAACGCTCACCGACTGGTAAAAGGGCCAAGGCGAAGAGATGAACGATCTGAACAAGAAGGCGTTCGCCGGGTTGCTGAACCTGCTGGTTTGTATGGCTCTCCTCACCTTTCTTCCCGCATGGACCGTGCACTACTGGCAGGGGTGGCTATTTCTCATCGCGTTTTTTGCCCCGTCGCTCGCCATCACGTTGCACCTGACGAAGCACGACCCGCGTTTGCTTGAACGGCGGGTCAGCGCGGGAGCGGCGGCGGAGAAGGAAACCGCTCAGAAGTTCGTCCAGGGATTCGCCGCCGTGGCCTTTGTGGCAACCATTCTGCTTCCCGCTCTCGATCGCCGTTTCCGGTGGTCCGCCGCGCCGATGTGGGCCTCGCTCGCCGGGGACACTCTGGTTCTGCTCGGCTTTCTCGCGGTATTCCTGGTGTTCAAGGAGAATACCTTCACCTCGGGAATTATCGAAGTCGCTGCTGGCCAGAAGGTCGTCTCGACAGGCCCCTACGCCGTGGTCCGTCACCCCATGTATGGCGGGGCTTTGCTGATGCTGCTGGGCGTGGCGCCGGCGCTGGGCTCGTGGTGGGGGATGGTGACGATTGTGCCCATGACACTGGTTATCGTCGTCCAGCTTCTCGACGAGGAGCGGTTTCTGGAAAAGAACTTGCCAGGCTATTTGGAATACGAAGGCAAGGTGAGGTTCCGTCTTGCGCCATGGATCTGGTAAGGTTGACTGTTTTGGCGAGCAGGACGGTTGGCAGTTCTCTGGCGCCGGCGAAGAAAGGAAGCAATGACAAAGACGCGCAAGCTACGCATGGGGATGGTGGGCGGTGGGCCAGGAGCGTTTATCGGCCCGGTGCACAAGATGGCCGCCGAGTTGGACGGCAGAATCGAACTGGTGGCAGGGTCGTTTTCGCAATCGGCGGAGCGGTCGCGCACGGCCGGCGAGAGCTTCAAGATCGACCCAGCCAGAGCGTACACGGGTTACAAGGAGATGTTGGCAGCCGAGCTGGCGCGGCCCGACCCGATCGACTTTGTCTCCATCGCCACTCCGAATTTTCTGCACCTGCCAGTGGCTGTGGCCGCTCTGGAGGCGGGGATTCCCGTGGTGAGCGACAAGCCTGCCACGGCTACCTACGAGGAGGCGTTGACGCTCGAAGCGGCGGTGGCCAAGTCCGGTCTGGCTTACGCGCTGACGCATACGTACGCGGGCTACGCCCTGGTGCGCGAGGCGCGCGATTTTTGCGCCGCCGGAAAGCTGGGGGCGATCCGCAAAATCGCGGTTGAATATTTGCAGGGTTGGCTGAGCGGTCCTCTGGAGGCGACCGACCAGAAACAGGCCGCATGGCGCTCCGATCCGGCGCTGAACGGGCCCGGCGGCTGCCTGGGCGACATCGGCACCCATGCCTTTCATCTGGTGGAGTATGTGACCGGCCTCAAGGTCACCAGCCTCAA
>Ga0316217_10004857_pt1 | contig 14253 bp, 14 predicted proteins | sample 1anoAmetaG_FD_203633 | JGI IMG/M metagenome (GOLD analysis project Ga0316217, IMG submission 203633) | Freshwater microbial communities from Trout Bog Lake, Wisconsin, USA - 1anoA | ecosystem: Environmental > Aquatic > Freshwater > Lake > Hypolimnion/Profundal zone | place: USA: Wisconsin... | reverse complement strand
GTGGAGCCCGAGCTTCTGCAATACGATCTCGGCGTCGTGGGTCAGCTTCTCATGCTCCGCATAGGACTCTTCGGGGCGGGTGAACTTCACCAATTCGACCTTCTGGAACTGGTGCTGGCGGATAATGCCGCGCACATCCTTGCCGTAGCTGCCGGCCTCGCTGCGGAAGCAAGGCGTGTAGGCAGTAAGACATATCGGCAACCGGGCCGCGTCGATCACCTCGTCGCGGTAGAGGTTCGTTACCGGCACCTCGGCCGTCGGGACCAGGTACAGGTTGCGGTCGTTCTGCGGCACGCGGAACAGGTCCGCCTCAAACTTCGGCAGCTGGCCCGTGCCGTGCATCGAATCAGCGTTGACCAGGTAAGGCGGCAGTACCTCGGTGTAGCCGTGCTGGCTGGTATGCAGGTCGAGCATGAAGTTGGCAATGGCACGCTCCAGCCTGGCTCCCAGTGCCCAATAGACGGCAAAGCGCGCTCCGGTGATCTTGGCCGCCCGCTCCAGGTCGAGCACACCCAATTGCTCGCCGAGCTCCCAGTGCGGCTTCGGAGGGAAGTCCATGGTCGGAGGGGTGCCCCAGCGGCGCACTTCGAGGTTGGCCGTCTCGTCGCGCCCCACTGGCACGCTGTCGTGCGGCAGGTTGGGGAGCACGTCCAGGATTTCGCGCATGCGCCCGTCTTGCTCGTTGGCCTCTTTCTGCAGATCGTCGATCTGCTGGCGCATGGCCTTGGTCTGCTCGATCAGGGCGGTGGCGTCCTGCTGGCTCTTCTTCAGGCGTGCCACTTCTTCCGAAGCCCGGTTCCGCTGCGCCTGCAGCGCCTCGACGTTTTGGATCGCCTGACGGCGGCGCGCATCCAGTTCGCGAAAGTCTTTCAGAACCTCGTCGGGATTCATGCCGCGGTTGCGCAGCTTTTCCGCCACGAGTTCCAGGTGCTCACGTACAAAGGCTAGATCAAGCATAAGAAATCAGACCTTAACTTCAAGCTTATAAAGACTAACTGTAACTCCAAGCACCGCCTCGCACCAAAAAAAACAGGGCGGGGGGCACGCCGAAGGCGCTGGCAGCGAATCCAGATGCGCTGGGCAGGCCACAAACGATAGACTACGGGGAATGTCTTTTCTTCCCAATCTTAGGCGGCGGCCCCCGCTGCCGCGGCTGGACCGCATCGGCCCGCCCGACCTGAGCGTAAGCCTGTGCGGCCTGACCCTGAAGAACCCGGTCATCGCCGCCAGCGGCACCTTCGGCTACGGATTGGAATTTGAAGAACTGGTCAACCTGGAGAAGCTCGGCGGCTTCGTCGTCAAGGGGCTTTCGCTCGAACCAATGCCCGGCAACCCGCCCCCGCGCCTCTATGAGACCGCCGCCGGCATGCTCAACGCCATCGGCCTGCAGAACGTCGGCGCCCGCGTTTTTGTCGAAGAGAAGCTCCCGCTGCTGCGCAAGCTGAAGAACGCGGTCGTCATCGCCAACGTCTTCGGCCTTACGCGCGAGGACTACCGCGAGACCATCCACATATTGAACGACGGCGAAGGCATCGCCGCCTATGAATTAAACGTCTCCTGCCCCAACACGCAGCAAGGCGGCATTGAATTCGGCAGTGACCCGCGCATGCTGGAAGATGTTGTGGGCACCGCCCGGCACGCCGCGCGGCGGCCGCTGATCGTGAAGCTGTCGCCCAATGTCACCAGCATCGCGCAGATGGCCCGCATCGCCGAAGCCGCCGGGGCAGACGCCATCTCGCTGGTCAACACTTTCCTCGGCATGGCCATCGACCCGGAGACACGCCGCCCGCGCATCTCCCACATCACCGCCGGTCTGAGCGGCCCGGCCATTCGTCCCATTGCCCTGCGGATGGTCTATGAGGCCGCGCACGCCGTCCAGATCCCGGTGATCGGCATCGGCGGCATCACCACGGCGACCGATGTGGTGGAATTCATGCTGGCCGGGGCTGCGGCCGTCGAGGTAGGCACGGCGAGCTTCTGGGATCCCTGCGCCACAGAGAAGATCGTCGAGGGCCTGGAGGGCTGGGCGATTGAGCACCGCATCTCCCGGTTAAGCGAGCTGATCGGCGGGTTGATCGTCGATTGACGCACCTCCCGCAACACGCAGCACTTTCTGCCGCAAGGGGTGCACTTTCGGCCCAAGGGTGCCTGCCCTTGTGGTTGGCCCCAAGTCGCGATACGCAACGTATTCCTGTCCCGCATTACTATACATTCTGATAACATATGGCACCCATAGCAACTATCAACAGAACTTGTTCTCTGTGTTGCGGCCGCGCAAAGGAGTTAATCACCAATGAGCGAACGGACCTTTGAAAACCGGTGGTGGGTGGTGTTTGCTTCAGTGCTTGGTCTGACGGCCGGCTCGGGAGCAATTCTGGTGTTTGCCACGGGCATCTTCCTGAAGCCGCTGGGGATAGAACTGCATTTCGGCCGCGGCGTGCTCTCCTCGGCCATCGGCCTGGCGAACATCATAACGGGGCTTACAACTCCGGTGCATGGACGCCTGATCGACCGCTATGGAATCCGGGTGGTCATGCTGCCCCTGATCGCGCTGTTTGCGCTGAGTACGGCGGGGTTGTCGTTGATCACCTCGTCGGTCGCCGTGCTGATGATGATGTTTGCGATTCAGGGCATTTTTGGGTGCGTGCAGACGCCGACCGGGTATTCGAAGCTGATCACGGCTCGTTTTGACGATCAGCGCGGGCTGGCCCTGGGTATTGCGCTGGCAGGAGTGGGATTGGGGACCATTCTGATTCCCCAATACGCGCGCTACCTGCTGCAACATTTCGGCTGGCGCACCGGTTATGTGGGATTAGGCGTGGGAATCATGGTCCTGGCCTTCATCCCCGTTGCCATTTTCTTTCGCGAGCCCGATGAAATGAAGCAGGCGCGCCTGGCGGAGCGGAGCGGAGGCGCGGCGAACAAGTTGCCGCTTCCCGGGCTTACATTGACTGAGGCGCTGCGCACTCCGAAATACTGGGTTTTGACCATCTCCATCTTTCTGGTAATTAACACTACCAGCGGTGTACTAGGACACCTGGTGCCGATGCTCACCGATCGCGGCATCTCGGTCATGCAGGCCGTGGGAGCCCTGTCGATCGGAGGAATCGCGCTGATCATCGGCCGGGTGATCTCCGGCTACCTGCTGGACAAGATTTTCGCGATATACGTGGCGATTTTCTTCCTCATAGTGCCGATGATCGGAATTGGAATTCTAGCCTCAGGCGCAGCGGGATCCTGGCCGCTGGTTGGCACCGTACTCATGGGGCTGGCCGTGGGCGCGGAGTTTGACCTGATGGCGTTTCTTATCGGCCGGTACTTCGGCGTGCGCGCCTTTGGAGCGCTCTACGGCTTTATCGTCATGTTCGTGCAGTTCGCCAACGCCACCGGACTCGGGTTAATGGGTTGGTGCTTCCAACTCAAGCATACTTACGCACCCATGCTGTACGCCTTCGAAGGGATGCTGGCGGTGGCGATCGTGCTGATGCTTTGCATGGGGCCGTATCGCTATCCGGCTCTCCGGAAGCAGCCAGTTAAGCAGGCGGAAGTCATCGCTTCGGGCCGCTAGACACCAGCCGGGCGTTCCCCGGCGGTCTGATTGTCGACCGAGAAGATAGTGCCTTGCGCGCGAAGGCGGCGGGTCGGTTCCAAACTTGGGGTCTCTTGCAACAAGACGCCGCCTCAGTGGCCGATGATCTTGCTCTTGAGTTCTTCGAGTTCTTCGGGGATCCGTTCGCGGATCGGTTCGGGCAGGATTCTTTCCACCTTGCGCACTCCCGCCAGTGCAACATCCACCATCACCAGCGGAGCCGGAGTGGCTACGGCCACCACGAGCGACACCAGGATCGAAAGCACGAACCCGGCCAGGGCGGCCAGTTCCAGAATCAGCGCATAGCGCGGTCCGAAGTAGCGGACCGCCGCGAAGACCACCAGGAACACCATTGCCGACATCCCGGCCAGCACGATCAGCCCGATATCGATGGTGCGGTGCAGGCGGCGCTTCGAGCGGCAGCGCGCGCACTCGGCAAAATGCGCCTCGTAGTCGCCGCGCATTTCGGGCACGATCCCCGAGATGTCATATCGCCATCCCGCCAGGATGTTGCCCACCACACGGTCAGTGCACTGGTCGCTCATAGCAGCTAAAGTCGGATCGATTCCAGGCCCTCCCGCTGCGAAGCCAGCAGCAGGCTTCCCTGGCCATTCTGGGGCCGGGCTTCTAACGCCATTTCAGCGGCCCGCCGGGCAATTTCCGGGTGATTATTCTGCTCCGACAGGTGCGCCAGAATCAGGTATGTCGCTGCCCCATCATACTGCGTCAGAAAAAAATCCGCGAGAGCCTCATTGGAGAGGTGCCCCACCCGGCTCATGACTCTCTGCTTGACAGGCCAGGGGTAAGGTCCGATGCGCAACAACTCCAAGTCATGGTTGGACTCGATCATCAGCAGGTCGCAGCCGCGCGTGGCCTCGATGACGTTGGCCGGGAGGCAACCGAGGTCGGTCACCACCGTCAGCTTCACGCCCTCGGTGCGCAAGGCAAAGCCCACCGGGTCGCGCGCGTCATGGGGAATCGTGAAGGGATACACCGATATATCGCCGACGGTAAACGGCAGGCCCGCCGTGAAGCACTCCAACCGCGGCAGGAAATCGGTCAGCCGCTTGTCGCACGACCAGCGCTGCCATCCGTGGTAGGACCCTTCGGTCATGTAGACCGGGGCATTCAGCACCCGCGACAGCCGCTCGACTCCCCGTATGTGGTCGCTGTGCTCGTGCGTGATCAGGATGGCGTCGGTAGCCTCCGGATTCAGGCCGGCACACTTCATCCGGCGCACCGTCTCGCGGCAGGAAAAGCCGGCGTCGAGGAGCACCTGCGTTCGGGAGCTGCTTAACACCGTACAGTTACCGCCACTCCCGCTGCCCAGGACCGTCAACATTACTGCCATTCTGTCAGCATAGCCGGAAGCGGGGAGCAACCGTGAGTAACTAGTTGATTACGACGGCAAACATAGAAAAAAGTGATTTAAGGCTTTTGGCTGAAGACGTGCATCAGCATCCGGCGCATGAGGCTGCCGCCGTAGGCCCCCACCATTCCCGAAACGATGCCCGCCACGAAAGCGCCCTCGATGCGCGCGAGGAAGACCGGCTGCCCTGCCAGATTGGCGTAGATATCGGCACCCGGAATGGAGGCCGCAATGATGACCGCCCACAGCCACGGCCGTTCCGGGCGCACCACGCCGAGGAACATAGCGCACATCAGCGCCAGCAGCGCCACAATGGTGGGGTCGGGGGCAATCAGGTGGACGTAACCGGCGGCCAGTCCCAGCAGGATGGCGAGGCCGGCAAACCAGGCGTCGTGCAGTCGCTTCACAGGAAGATAGATGAACGCAGACGGCCGGCAGATACACCGGTTGCCACATTGACTGCCCCGGCGAGTGCCAATTTGCTACTTCTGCCGGGCCACCTGCAAACGGGTCTCGGCGCGCTCGAGCGCGGTGAGCACCCGCGGATAGTCCACATCGGGGCTGCCGCTCGCCAACTCGCTCTCGGCCCGCTTGCGGGCTTCCTCGGCCCGCGCCACGTCGATCTCGCCGGCGCGCTCGGCGGTCTCAGCCAGAATCGTCACTTTATCCGGAAGCACCTCGGCGAAGCCCCAGGCCACCGACAGCCGTTCGGTTACGCCTTGTTTCGTGTAGCGGATTTCGCCGACCGCCAGTTCGGTGATCAGCGGGGCGTGTCCGGGCAGGACGCCGATGTAGCCGTTCCTGCCGGGAATCTGCACCTCGTCGGCGCGGTCCTGCACCACCAACCGCTCCGGCGTCACGATTTCGAGTTCCAGTTGGTCTGCCATGCTTAACCGTTCAGGCGGCCGCGCCCTTCATCTTGGCGGCCGTTTCCACGACCTCCTCGATGGTTCCCTTCATGTAGAAGGCCTGCTCGGGGATGTCGTCGTGCTTGCCTGCGATGATCTCGCTGAAGCCCCGCACCGTGTCTTCGACCTTTACGTAGCGCCCCTTCATGCCGGTGAACTGCTCGGCGACAAAGAAGGGCTGCGAGAGGAAGCGCTGGATCTTGCGCGCGCGGGAGACCGTCAGCTTGTCGTCTTCGCTCAACTCGTCGATGCCCAGGATGGCGATGATGTCCTGCAGATCCTTGTAGCGCTGCAGAATCTGCTTCACGCCCTGCGCCACCGCGTAGTGCTCCGCGCCCACAATACGCGGATCGAGGATGCGCGAAGTCGAAGCCAGCGGATCGACCGCCGGATAAATGCCGATCTCGGTCAGCGCACGGTTCAGCACCGTGGTGGCGTCCAGGTGGGCGAAGGTCGTCGCCGGCGCCGGATCCGTCAAGTCGTCGGCCGGAACGTAGATGGCCTGCACGGAGGTCACCGAGCCCTTGCGAGTCGAGGTAATGCGCTCCTGCAGTTCGCCCATTTCGCTGGCCAGATTGGGCTGATAGCCCACCGCGCTGGGCATGCGGCCCAGCAGTGCCGATACTTCCGAGCCGGCTTGCGTGAAGCGGAAAATGTTATCGATGAAGAGCAGCGTGTCGGAGCCTTCCACGTCGCGGAAGTACTCGGCCACCGTCAGCCCCGTCAGCGCCACTCGCAGACGCGCTCCCGGAGGCTCGGTCATCTGGCCGTAAATCAGCGCCGCCTTGGAGTTGGCCGGATCGCCCGGCTTGATTACGCCGGACTCGGTCATCTCCAGCCACAGGTCGTTGCCTTCGCGCGTGCGCTCGCCCACGCCGGCAAACACGGAAAAGCCGCCGTGCTGCTTGGCCACGTTGTTAATCAATTCCATGATGACGACGGTCTTGCCGACACCGGCGCCGCCGAACAGTCCGATCTTGCCGCCCTTCAGGAAGGGTTGGATCAGGTCGATGACCTTCACGCCGGTTTCGAACATCTCGGCCTTGGTCGCCTGCTCATCAAAGGCCGGGGCCAGGCGGTGAATGGGAAAACGCTGCGTGCATTCCACCGGGCCAAGTTCATCTACCGGTTCGCCGATCACGTTGATCACGCGCCCCAGCGTGCCGCGCCCCACGGGAACGGAAATCGGTCCGCCCTGATCGATGGCCTGCATGCCGCGCACCATGCCGTCGGTCGGCTGCATGGCGACGCAGCGCACCCGGCCTTCGCCGAGGTGCTGCTCCACTTCCAGGATGACATTGATGGGGTTCGGCACCTGGAAGCCATCACTGACCACGCGCAAGGCCTGGTAGATCGGCGGCAGCGATCCCTCCGCAAACTGCACGTCGACTGCCGGTCCGGCGATTTGGATCACATGCCCGATGTTTTCTGCCATATAGATTTTCCTGCTGCTCCCTGCCGGCTGCGTCTCAGGCCGAGGCGGCCGCGCCGCTGACAATCTCGATGATTTCCTTGGTGATCTTCGCCTGGCGCACGCGGTTCATCACGAGCGTAAGCGAGTCGATCATCTTGGTGGCGTTGGTCGTGGCTGAATCCATGGCGGTCATGCGCGCGGCGTGTTCGGCCGCCACCGACTCCATCAGCGCGCGATAGACCTCAACGGCTACGTACTTGGGCAGCAGCGCGGAAAACAGCTTGTCCGGCGGCTGCTCGTAAATGTAGTCGACCTGGGCCGTGGCAAAGCGCGCGGCCCGCTCGTCGATAGCATGGGTGTCGGGGGCTTGCAGGTTCACCCCGGCAGAACGCGCTGCCTCGGCCTGCTTCTCCCGCTCCTCGAGGCTCAGCGCCTCACCCTCTGCCGCCAGGCTGCCGATCTCGGCAATGGGCAGCAACTCGGTGACGATCAGTCTCTGGGAGATCACCGACTTGAATTCATTGAAAATCAGGTAAACGCCGTCGATCTCGCAGCGCGTGTAACGGTCGATGACCATCTCGGCGATTTCACTGGCCAGGTCAAACGACAACCGGTTGAGCACATTGACGTGCTCACCGGCAAGCTGCACGGGGCCCGCACGCCCAGCGTCGGCCTGGGCCACCGGAAAGCGGCGGCGCAGAAAGTCGCGGCACTTGCGGCCCACGCACACGACATCGACGTTCTTATCCGCGTGGGCATCCAGGAAGCGCAGCACGGATTTGTTGATGTTGGTATTAAATGCTCCGGCCAGCCCCTTGTCGCCGCTGACCACGATCAGCAGCAGGTTCTTCTGCCGGCGCCGCGCCAGCAGCGGATGCAGCGCCAGCCCCGTCACCGGGTCGTACACCTCGGCCCGCGTCACCAGCGAATGCAGCACGGTGGTCAGCATCTGGGCGTAAGGACGCGCCGCAAGCGCCCGCTCCTGGGCGCGCCGCAACTTGGCCGCCGAGACCATCTTCATGGCCTTGGTGATCTGCCGCGTGTTGCGCACGCTGCGAATCCGCCGCCGGATGTCGATCAGGTTTGCCATTACGCCTTGGCCGCCATTTCCCTTTCGCCCACAAACCGCTCTTTGGCTTCCTTGATCACCTTGGACAATTCCGCCTTCAGCGCGTCATCGAGGACCTTCTTCTCCTCGATCGAGCGCAGCAGGCCGGGGTTGGTCGAGTCCACGTAATCGTAGAGGGCCTTTTCGAAGGGACGACACTCATTTACCGCCAGATCGTCCAGCGCCCCGCTGGTGCCGGCAAAGATCACCATGATCTGCTTGCCGAACGAGAGCGGCTCAAACTGGCCCTGCTTCAGGATCTCCACCAGGCGCTGGCCGCGATTCAACTGCGCCTGGGTGGCCTTGTCGAGGTCGCTGCCGAACTGCGCGAAGGCCGCCAGTTCGCGGTACTGCGCCAGTTCCAGCTTCAGCGTGCCAGCCACCTGCCGCATCGCCTTGATCTGCGCGTTGCCGCCCACTCGGCTCACCGACAATCCTACGTTCACCGCCGGGCGAATGCCGGAGTTGAACAGGTCGGTTTCGAGGTAAATCTGGCCGTCGGTGATGGAAATCACGTTCGTGGGAATGTAGGCGGAAACGTCGCCCGCCTGGGTTTCAATCACGGGCAGCGAGGTCAGCGATCCGCCGCCGTTCTTGTCGCTCAACTTGGCGGCACGCTCCAGCAGCCGCGAATGCAGGTAGAAGACGTCTCCCGGATAGGCTTCGCGTCCCGGCGGACGCCGCAGCAGCAGCGAAATCTCGCGATAGGCAGCGGCGTGCTTGGAAAGGTCGTCATAGAAGGTGACGGCGTGCCGCCCGCTGTCGCGGAAGAACTCGCCCATGGCGCAGGCCGAGTAAGGCGAAATGTACTGCATGGGCGCCGGTTCCGACGCCGAAGCCACCACCACGATGGTGTATTCCATGGCGCCGGCGTCTTCCAGAATCTTGACCACCTGGGCCACGCTCGACCGCTTCTGGCCGATGGCGCAGTAAATGCAGACCAGATCCTTGCCCCGGCTGTTGACGATCGTGTCCAGAATGACTGCGGTCTTGCCGGTCTGACGGTCGCCGATGATCAGTTCGCGCTGCCCGCGGCCGATGGGGATCATGGAGTCGATCGCCTTCAGGCCGGTCGCCATCGGCTCCCGCACCGGCTGGCGGTCCACCACGCCCGGGGCGATGCGCTCGATCGGCAGAAACTTCTCGGTAGCGATCGGTCCCTTGTCGTCAATCGGCTGGCCCAGCGAGTTGACCACGCGGCCCACCAGGGCTTCACCCACCGGCACGCTCATGATGCGGCCCGTGCGCTTCACCTGGTCGCCTTCCTTGATCTCGGTGTACTCGCCCAGCAGCACGGCACCGACCTGATCTTCCTCAAGGTTCATGGCAATACCGGCCACGCCGTGGGGAAAGTCCAGCAACTCGCCGGCCATCACCTTGTCGAGGCCGTACAGGCGGGCAATGCCGTCGCCCAGAGACATCACTGAGCCGACTTCGTCCACCGCGATCCGGGATTGGTAGTGCTCGATCTGCTCCCGGATAAGTTTTGTAATCTCGTCTGCTTTGATTTGCGCCATACGTAAGTCGAAGGGAGGCACCTGGTGGCGCCCAACCCGATTCTGCTCTTAAACCCTGGTGTAACAACCGCGGCCCCGGGCCACCGGCCCGTCGCCGCTAATCCGCACTGAGCTGTTCGCGAATGCGCCGCAACTGCCCGCGCACCGAGCCGTCGTAAATCGTGCTGCCGATGCGGGTGATCGCACCCCCAAGGAGTTGCGGATCGAGATGATAGCTGACCCGCGCCTTGCGCCCGGTCAGCACCCCGATCTCCTTTTCCATCCCGGCTTTTTCCGGCTCCGAAAGGGCGCGCGCGCTGGTCACATCGGCTTCGATGAAACCCAGTCGCTGATCCAGTTCCAGCTCAAACTGGCGCACGATGCGCGGCAACTGGTGAATCCGGCCATGATCGATCAGCACGGCCGCGAAGTTGCGCACCGCCACCTGTAACTCCGCACGCTCGGCGATCGCATCCAGCAGCTTCAGCTTTTCCGGATGCGGCACCGAGGGGCTACGCCAGACATTGGCCAGTTCGCCGCTCTCCGGGGTCATCTCCAGCAGCCAGCGCAATTGCTGGCGCACCTGCCCGGCGTCAAGCTTCAGACTGGTGACCACGTCGGCGAAGGCGCGGGCGTAGCGAATCTCCACGGATGCCATCGCTACTTACCGTCCTTTCCAGCCGCGGCGCCCAGTTGGTCGGTATAGCTGCGCACCAGCGCCTCATCGGTCGCCTGATCCACCCGGATGCCTCGCTCGGCCAAGCCCAGGGCCAAGTCGGCGGCATAGGCCTTCAACTCGCGCCGTGCCGACCGCGTAGCCGCCGCTATCTCCGCTTCGGTGGCCGCCACAATATGCTGCTTCTCCTGCTCCACTGCCGCCTCAATCCGCCCGGCTTCGGCTTCGGCCTCCTGCTCGGCGGCGGCGCGCATGGCGCTTACTTCATCGCTCAATCGGGCCAGCTTCGCCTCGATCTCCGACAAGCGGCGCGCGGCCCCCTCACTTGCCTTGCGCCCTTCGTCGATTCCCTGGCGGATCGACGCCGTGCGCGTGCGGAACATCGTGGGTAAGCTCTTCTTCAATCCGAAATAGATCAGCAGCGCCAGGATCAGAAAATTCAAGATGATGCCGATCCAGTAGCCGACCACGGGACTGACATGCGCCAGGCGCGAAATCGAGCGCACCGAGGGCGACTGCTTCAACTCCTCGATCATCCGCTCCTGCGAGTTCTCGTTCTCGGCCTCTTTGGGTGCGGTGCGCGACTCCTGCGCCAGCGGGACGCCAAGCTGCTCGTTGCGGTCTTTCTTGGGTTCTGCCTGGGGCTTGCCGGCGTAAGGCTCCGCCGACGCGGCTGGCGCGGCGTGATCGTGGCCGGCAGCAGGTTGGTTCGCTTGGCCGTATAGCAGGCCACAAGAAATCAACAGCGCCAAAAGGGAAATCCCAAGGCCCCGGCACAGGCCGATCTTAGAGAATTTCATTCGGCACCGCCCGCAGGAGCCGCCTGCACCTGGCGCAGAATGCTTCGTATGATCTCGGAGGAAAGCCGCTGAGACTCAGCCTGCAGCGTTCCCTTGGCCTGCGTCACCTCTTCGGCCAAGGCCGCCTTCGCCTGCTCCACGCGCGCTCCGGCCAGTGACCGGACTTCCGCCAGGGCGTTGCCACGCGCCAGCAGCGCCGCCTGCCGTTGATTCTCCTGCAGTTTGAAAATGGCCATCTGGGCTTCGCGCAGATTGCGCTCGTATTCTGCCGTGCGCGCCTCGGCGGCGGCAATATCGGCGCGAGCCTGCTCGAGCGCGCCTTCCGTAAGTGCGCGGCGCTCGGCCAGCACCTTTTGCAGCGGCTGGTGGACCAGGCTGCGGTAGGCCGCATAGAGAATCAGGAACAGTATGATGGTCGGGATCGACCCGAGCACCAAGACGCCCAGTTGCCTAAGGGTTTCGTCCATTATTCTGAGGTATGGTGTCCGGTTTTGCCCACGAAGAAACCGGAGCGGGACTCAAAAAAACAGTAGCACCAAGTTTCTGGCAGTGTCAACGGAAGTTGCTCGCCCTCCGCTTCCCTCCCGGTACCCGCCAGAATTCCTGGGCAGCGCGCCAAAGTGGAACTTTCTCGATTCTCTCGCGCCTCTGATTCAGCAATTCTATCCGCGCCTCCCATCCGATTCAATCCCGATAGGACTTGGTTCCCATCCCCGACTGGCCGCGTACCGGTCTCCTGCCAATCTTCGGAGCGGGCTCAGGGCACAAGGAAGCCCTTCAGTTTGCGCAGCACGGAGGCCGGCACCCGCGCCTCCAATTCCACCAGCCCATCGCGATACTTGCGCCCGGAGATGCGGCTCCGCGCCTCCAGCATCGCCAGCACCTTGCCCTCGCTCTGCGGCACGCGCAGGCGCACGACGCTCAGAGGATCTTCTTGCAAGGCGTCGTCCACGGCCTCCAGCAGCCGCTCCAGCCCTATCCCTTCGGCCGCCGACACGTGCACCACACCCTCGCCATCGCGCAGGGCCTCGCGTTCGGCGGGCGGCAGCAGGTCAAGCTTGTTCACCACCTGGATTCGCTTCTTATCCTGCGCTTCCAATTCGCCCAATACGGTCTCGACCTGGGCTGCCTGCTCGGCAGCCAGCGGATTGCCCGCGTCCGAGACCTGCAGGATCAATGCGGCCCGCTGCACCTCTTCCAGGGTCGCCCGGAAGGCGGAAACCAGCGTGTGCGGCAGGTTGCGGATGAAGCCTACGGTATCGGCCATCAGCACCTTGCGCCTGGAAGGCAGGGTGACGGCGCGGATCGTCGGGTCCAGGGTCGCGAACATCTTGGACGATTCCAGCACCCCCGCCTTGGTCAGCGCGTTGAACAGCGTTGACTTACCCGCATTGGTATAACCGACGAGCGCCACGGTGGCCACCGGCACCAGTTCGCGGCGCTGCCGTTGCTGCGCGCGGATGCGGCGCACATCCTCCAGTTGCGCCTTGGCGTACCGAATGCGGCGGGCAATCTTGCGGCGGTCCGTCTCCAGCTGGGTTTCACCCGGGCCGCGCGTGCCGATGCCGCCGCCCAGTTGCGACATCTCCCGGCCGCGTCCGGCCAGGCGCGGCATCAGGTACTCCAGCTGCGCCAGTTCCACCTGCAACTGGCCTTCACGGGTGCGCGCGTGGCAGGCAAAAATATCCAGGATGAGCTGGGTGCGGTCGATCACGCGGGCGTGGAACTCGCGTTCCAGGTTGCGCTGCTGCGAAGGGGAGAGATCGTGGTCGAAGATGATCAGGCCGGCGTCCACCGAGGCGGCGGTCCCCGCCAGTTCCGCCAGCTTGCCGCGGCCGATCAGGGTGGCCGGGTCGGGACGGTCCCGGCTTTGCAGGAACTCGGCAACCGGATTTCCGCCGGCGCTGATAACCAGCTCCCGCAACTCGGCCAGCGACTCGGCGGCACTGAATTGCGGCGCGCGCTCCGCTTTGGCTCCCTCGGCTGGGCGCAACGACGCATCGCGCGCCTGCCGCGCCGCAGCCGTCAGCTCACGCGATTCGGCGCGGCCAGCGCGCTCCTGCGTATCCAGTCCAATCAGCACCACCCGCTCCCGTCCATCCCGGACGGGAGCTTCAGGTGGCGGAAACTGCGGCTTTCGCCCCGGAACTTTCATCTGCGCCTGAATGACGGCAAGACTTAACCTTCAGCGGCGGTGGATCCGCCTGACGCGCTACTCCCGGCCGCCACCGATGCGCCTGGCGCAGTCCGCTCCAACGGCTGACGGCCCTCGACCGGCATCGCGCGCGGCTCGCTGCGCTCCGAGTGAGGCTTCTGCATCACCACGGTGGAGATTGCGTGCTTAAAGATGAGCTGCTCCTGATTGTTGGTATCCAGCACGACGGAGTATTTGTCGAACGAACGAATTCGGCCCGTAAGTTTGACCCCGCTCAACAGGTACAAGGTAATGAGCGCCTTGTCCTTGCGCGCAGTGTTCAGAAAAGAATCCTGGATATTTTGCGCCGGCTTATTTTCCACTGCCGATCTCCTTGGAAATCGCATCTGGCGCCGCCCTCCGGAAACTGCAAAGGAGCGGTCGCCGACCCGATTTTGAGTCGTTCAAATTGCGTTTACAAAAAAGTAAGGGCCCTTAGGAAGAAAGTACCAGACCTTCCTCATCATCCATTAAACCATAGGCCGATTATGGCCAGTTTTCAACTCAAGCACCGGCCCGGCTGGTAAATTCCGAGCCAAAATATGCCAAAATCAAGTCGATGCGAAGCGCTGGTCCAACCGTGCCCGGATGGTGGCAAGAGCAGGCTTATCTGCGCGGCCTCGAACTGCTCAACCAGGGGCAATACTTCGCGGCTCACGAATCGCTGGAAGAAGTCTGGCGGACCATGGCCGGCCGGGA
>Ga0316217_10004856_pt1 | contig 14253 bp, 9 predicted proteins | sample 1anoAmetaG_FD_203633 | JGI IMG/M metagenome (GOLD analysis project Ga0316217, IMG submission 203633) | Freshwater microbial communities from Trout Bog Lake, Wisconsin, USA - 1anoA | ecosystem: Environmental > Aquatic > Freshwater > Lake > Hypolimnion/Profundal zone | place: USA: Wisconsin... | reverse complement strand
GCCGAACCAGCAAGCGCAGCTGCTGTGTCGGCACATCGGCCATCCACGCCTCGGGCAGCAGATCGCAGCGCGACAAATGCGCCAGGGTCTCGGAATCCACCCGGTCGTTCTTCAACTTCGCCGACGCAATCGCCTTCACCCGCTGCGGGTGCACCATCACCAGCCGTTCAAACTCCGGCGCCACGCCTCGCGCAAACGCCGGCCAGAAGCCGCTGGCCTCCACCACCACCTGCCGCGGCCCCGGAAGCTGCCGCAGCCAGGCCCGCAAAGCCGCTCCTTCGTTCACCACCTGGCCTTGTTTAAACACCTTACCGCTTGCGTTCACCGCCGTTAAGTAACAAAATCGTTGGTGAAGATCTACTCCTACGTGGGTCTTCATGGCGTATCTTCCTCCTAAGCAGTCTGTGTGCTTCGAGCACGTATTAGGAAGGTACGCCCCTTTTCATCCCATCTGAGCGACCGTAGCGCAGCGCAGGGAGTCGAAGGATCTGCCCTAAAGATTCGGCTAAGTCCTTTAGATTTGGATCAGCAAGAACCGTCGAATCTTTATGGTCTTGGGTGGCCTGTAGGGCCATGTATGACTGCGGTTGTTTTCTCCTGCAATGGCCTTCAATTCCTTTTGGGCTGCTATTTTGGGCCGTTCCGCCGTCCCTATATGTCGATACGGCCTAGACAGCTTCTTTCCATCAATCCCCGCGTGCCCATGCCAGCGCCCGACTCTCCTGCGCAAGCACAGGTACGCTACTCCTTTTACCAGCGCACCCCCAGCGTAACCGGAATCAGTTCCGTCGGACCCAGGCCGTTGGGGTCGGTAATAGGCGGAGTGTGAATATACACGTACCGCGCCTCGGCAAACAGCTTCGCCGTGCCGTCGCCGTTGATTCCGCCCAGGCGATGCGTCAGCCCAAATCCCAGGTTTACGCCCGCCTGGTTCGATGAGAACGAGTTGGTCGTGAAGGTCTCCGGGTAGCCGTAGAAATCGCAGCACAAAGTCTGGGTAAAGTTGGTGGACTTGTGATAATACCCGCCGCCTCCGGTTACATACATGCCGTTGGTCCGCTTGGGAAGCAGGTCGATGAGCGGGTCAACGGTCAGCGAGATAATGTGGGCATTGCCTCCTGCGCCATTGCTTCCCGCGCCGCCGTTGCCCGCCGCGATGAAAGCGCCCGGCAGCTTGTTGTCCATGAACTGGAACTCGCCCAGTACGCTGAACATCTTCGAGAGATGCAGTCCTCCCCCGCCGGTAAAGTTTCCGCCCCAGGTGATGAAGGGCGTGTCGTTGCCGATGGGAGCGTTGAAGCCCGCGCCCAGCTCAAAGGCATAGCTGTGGAAGAGGCTGTGTCTCCAGCCGTGTTCCTGACCCGCGGCTGCACCGCCTCCACCGCTTGCGGCCATGCCTGAACTGCCATCGACGCCATCCACGGCCGTGAACTGCATGGAACTGGAGCTGTATTTGCCTGCTGAAAGCGCACTCGCGCCGGATGGGTTGGGGAAGGGAATCGACTGGGCGCAGGCGGCATTTGCCGCAATAATCACCGCGCCGCAAAGGAAACAGACACGCCGCATCAGCGACATCCAGAAGGGGAATGACATGTCGGAACCTCGATGAACGAATTGTCTTAAGTTCGTCCGGGCGTACCGATCAGGACAAAGAGTTAGACACAAAATCTGGCGTGAAGTTGCTTGGGAGCGTACGAAAACAGCAAAGGCCGGAGCGCTAGCTCCGGCCTTTGCTGTTTTCGTACGGGTTGCCGCTTATCCCTGAATGTCGAACTGCTCGGGATGCAGCGTCGCGTCGCTCTTGACCAGGATGTTCTTGCCGACCAGCTCTTCAAACTCGGTCAGCCAGCTGGCGTTGTTGGATTTCAGCACCTTGACGGTCTCCGGGTTCACGCGCAACAGAACATCGGCGCCCTCGAAGTGCTTCTTCATCTTGCGCAGTTCGGTGTAAATCTCGTTGCACACCGTCGTCGGACTCTTCACCATGCCGGTGGCCTGGCAGGTGGGGCAAGGAACCGAGAGGGTCCGTTCCAGAGACTGCTTGACGCGCTTGCGCGTGATAGCGACCAAACCGAAATCGTTGAACTGCAGAACCTTGGTCGGAGCGCGATCGCTCTTGAGGGCTTCCTCAAGGGCGGCCAGCACCTTGAAACGATTCTTGCGGTCGTCCATGTCGATGAAGTCGATCACGATGATGCCGCCCAGGTCGCGCAGGCGAATCTGGCGGACAATCTCCGGCACCGCGTCCAGGTTCGTCTTGACGATGGTGTCCTCAAGGCGCGCCGACTTGCCGACATATTTGCCGGTGTTGATGTCGATCGCCACCAGCGCTTCCGTCTGGTTGATCACGATCGAGCCGCCGGACTTCAGCCACACCTTCGAGCGCAGCGCCTTCGAGATTTCGTCCTGAATGCCGAAGTGCTCGAACAGCGGTGTCTCCTTGGTGTAGAGCTTGACGCGGCGCACCAGCGTGGGCGAGAAGCGATTCAGGAAGCGCACGATGCGCTCGTAATCCGCCTCTGAATCCACCCAGATGTTGGAGAAGTTGCTGCTCACCTGGTCGCGCAAAATCCGCTCGATCAAGGACAGGTCGTGATAGATGAGCGCCGGCGACTTGGAGGTGTCGGAGCGCGTCTTGATCTCGTCCCACAAATGAATCAGGAAGCGAAGGTCGGCGCGGAGATCCTCTTCCGAAGCGCCTTCGGCTGCGGTGCGCACGATGAATCCGCCGGTGGCTTCGCCGCGCTCGTGAACCAGAATCCGCTTCAGGCGCTGACGCTCTTCGTCCGAGGCAATCTTGCGGCTGACGCCGATGTGCGTGACCGTGGGCATGAAGACCAGGAAGCGCCCAGGCAGCGCGATGTGCGAAGTAATGCGCGCGCCCTTTTTGGCGATAGGCTCCTTGGCAATCTGCACCAGGATTTCCTGGCCGGGCTTCAACAAATCGCTGATGATCGGCAGGTCCGAGGTCTGCATCGAGCGGCGCGAAGGTCCGCCGCGGCGGTTGCCCTGGCTGCTGGGTGCTGCGGGGCTGCCTGAGGTTCCGCGTCCACGGCGTCCGCGCGTGCCGCGGTCGCGGCGCGGCTGGCCTGCTGTTTCGCCGGCTGCGGGCTGAGCTCCGGAAGTGGCCTCATCTTCATCTTCGTCGAAGGACTCGTCCTCGACGCTCTTGTCGTCAAAGTTCAACTGGATGCGGTGGTCGAGGTGCGCTTCCTGCAGCATCTCGCCCAGGTCGCCGGAGCGAAGCTGGGTGGGCAGCGTTTCCTCTTCGTAATCGTCCAGATCGTGTTCGTCGGCCTTGTGATGATGATGGGGAGCGTCGAACTCCTCCTCTTCAATCACCTCTTCCTCGATGAGACCGCTGCCGGGGGCATAGGCTGAAACCGAGGTTACTGAAGCTGTCTTTGCCTTGGCTTCTTCTTCGTCCTTTTTCTTCTTGCCCAGGCCAAAGAGGCGGAAGCCGCTGGGAGCCGCGGGGTCCACGTTGTGGGAGGCGGATGCGTCGGATTCCGGCTCATTGGCTTCAGCCTTTTCCGCTTCAACAGAGGCAGGCGTCTCATCCTGCCTTGTCACCGGGGCTGCCAGCGGCTCATCGGCCGACGGCGCTTCAATCGCCGTCTCAACCTCATAGTCGTCTGCATTGGGTGACTCAGGCGCGGTCTCGCTCGACTCCTCGAAGAGCTCTTCCTGGTCAAGCTGTTCCTCTGCCAGGTGGTCTTCCGCCGCAAAGTAATGTTCTTGCGTCTCAACCGCTGGTTCAGCGTCAGACTCCGTTTGAGAATCTGTCGCTTCCGTGACCAGATCTTCCTCTTCTGTCTCATCCGGAGCGCCGCTGGTGACTTGCGGCTCAACTTCGTCAGCCTCAGGCTGGCGGTTGCGGTGCCTTGAGAGCGACTCGCCGGGCAGCAGTCCACTGCCGTCCCACGCGAGGGGCGCTTCAACCAGCGTTGCCGGCTTGAAGCTGCTGGACGGACGAGCCGGCGCGGCAGTTTCCTGCGCAGCCTTGGGTGCATCGTCCGCGGGCTTGCCGCCATATTTTGACAGCGACTCGCCGGGAAGCACAAACGGTACAGGGGCGCGGTCGCCGCGGGGCGCAGGCTCTGCAGACCACTCCGGCGATGAAGCCAGAACTTTCGGCGCATCGCCAGAAACCCCGGCGGCTGCCTGGATGTCGTGCGGGAAATCAGCTTCGGCCGGCGTCTGCGCGTAGGTCCCGGTGGTCTCTTCGGATTCCTGGCGGCCTCCCGGTCCCCGGCCACCGCGGCGATGACGGCGTCCGCGCCAGCGCTTGGCGCCGGTCGCGCTTGCGTCCTGTTCCTCGTCGTCACCCTTCTCGGAGATGAAGATCGATTCGGATGCCGCGGTTGATACGTCGTCGGCGGCAGGACGGCGCTCCCTTTGCGGCCGGTCCTGACGCGGCTCCTGCTTCTGTTCGGGAACGGGGGCGGTGCGTGCCGGGCGTTCTTCCTGGCGGCCGCTCCGGTCCGGGCTGGCCGAGTGCCGCACTTCGCGGGGAGCCTGGTTGCCGCCTATCACCGCGGCCTTTTCCAGCTCATCGGTCTCTTCCGGGTCTTCCAACTCCATGAAGTCGGTTACATAAAGGAAGGCGTCCCGTTCGAGCCCCACATCCACAAAGGCGGACTGCATGCCGGGCAGGACGCGGGTGACGCGCCCGTTGTAAATCGACCCTGCCAGGGTGTATTCGTTTTCGCGTTCGTAGTAGATTTCCGCGAGTTGATCGTCTTCAAGAATTGCAAGCCGCGTTTCATGCGGCGTGCTGGAGATGCAAATCTCTTTTGCCATCGTACCTTTCCGCCCAGCGGCGTCTGCCGGCTGGGATCTGGGGCAAGGCGGGATGGAGATGCGCAAAACCGGAAGGAATGGGGATGGGCGGAGGGGAAGAACCGTGTGTCGCCGGTGAGCCGGTATCCAGGCAATTGCCAGCCCCAGGGGGCGGCGAACCGCGACGGATGTCTAGACGAAAAAACCGAACTGGCCTGACGATCTGAATGCTGCGGTAATCCGATTGCAGAGAGTTTGTGGCCAACCATACCGATAATGCCGGCGGGGCCGTTCCACCGTTGGCGTATGCACGAACTTGCCGCGCGATATGAGCGGAGCTAACCTGCTCCGATGCTCTTACGCGTCCCGTGCAACTTGTACGCTGCCAACGATTTTCCCGTCTCTGCGTGCTCATGAACCCTTGTCCTGCCGGGCTCGAGATCCATCCGGACCTGGCCGGCTATAGCAAAATCAGAGTTGCTTTAAGGCAGGTGAATGCGGCCAAGTGGTGTTTTCCTCAAGAAAACGCCACCTCGTACACACTTCTGGTCCCCACGAAACTCTGGTCTTGCTCTTACTACCTTATAAATCGTTCTCTTGCGGTCCGGACTATTCCGGGAAACACAAAAGGTGGAACTATTGACCGCCTAGTTCACAAACCGGCGCATGCGGACATTCATTACCGCACCCAGCGCCAGGAACGTAAACAACACCGAAGATCCGCCGTAACTCATTAACGGTAAAGGAATTCCGGTGACTGGCATAAAGCCGATGACCATGCCTACATTGACCGCGATCTGAAAGGTCAATACAGCCACTACCCCCATGATAATCAAGGAGCCGGACAGGTCGGCGGCTGTTTGAGCGTTCTGAATCAAACGCATCAATATGAAAAAGTATAGCAGCAGCACCAAAAGCGCGCCCACGAAGCCGTGTTCCTCGCTGAACGCCGCAAAAATAAAGTCGGCGTGGGGAATCGGCAGAAAGTCGCCCTGCGTCTGCGTTCCCTTGGCCGCGCCTTTGCCCCAGATGCCCCCGGAACCGACCGCGATCAGCGACTGGCGAATCTGGTAGCCGGTCCCCTTGGGGTCGTTGTCGGGATTGATGAAGCTGGTCAGCCGCGCCTTCTGGTAGGGCTTCAGCAGCTTGCCGCTGGTCCACACGCCGCCCACCAGCACCAGGGCGCAGGTCGACAGAATCAGCGCCTGCCGGATGTTGATGCCGCCCAGAAACAGCCCGGCCACCAATATGGGCATGTAGGTCAGGGTCGTGCCCAGGTCCGGCTGCTTGATCACCAGAAGCATGGGAATCCCCACCAGCACAAAGGCCTTGAAAATGTCTTTCCAGGTCAGCGAGCGCCCGCCCAGGTTGGCAAAGTATCGCGCCACGGCCAGAATCAGCACCAGCTTCACCCACTCTGAAGGCTGAAAGTGCATGGGGCCAAGCCTGATCCAGCGCCGCGCGCCCAGTACCTTTTGTCCCACCGCCAGCACCGCCAGCAGGGCCACCAGGCACACTCCATAGGCCCAGGGAACAAAATCGATCAGCTTGTGATAATCGATTTTGGCAAAGACGAACATGGCCACCAGCCCGCCGCTGATCCAGAAAATCTGCTTGGTGTGGAAGCCGGTGTACTTGGTGTGCAGCGTGGCCGAGTAGATCTCCAGAACTGAGACGGCGCAGAGCACCAGAACCATGCCGAGCAGCGTCCAGTCGAAGTCGCGAAAACTGAGAATACGGCGCATCGGGGTCATTGGCCCCTTCCCGTTCCCGGCGGCAGGGCCGCGGCCAGTTGGGTTGCGGATTTACGGCCCGGCCCTTTTGCCGGCTTGGCCGCAGCGGTCTGTGCGGAAGTCTTGCCGCCGACGATCTTGCCGTTCTGCACCAGGAAGCGGCCGGTCTGCAGCTTTACCGGTTGCGCGTTCTGGTGGGCGGAATGGCCGGCGGCAGGTCCGGGCTCGGTCCACACCGCGCTCATCTCCGCCGGAGCCGGGGCTTTCACGGGCGCCAGGTTGTTGGCCAGGCGGCGCTGCTTCTCTACATAGGCTGAAACCACCTTGGCGCCGATGCGTGCCGGGTAAAAGCTGAACTCGCCGTTCTGCCACAGCACGGCAACCACCAGTTCGGGACTGTGGCTGGGAGTCACGCCCACAAACCACACGTTGGGCCGCGTAATCTTGCCCTTTTCTGTTTTGCCCAGCGCCTCGTGGCTCATCACCTGCGCGGTCCCGGTTTTGCCGCCGAAGTCCACGCCCTCAAGATGCGCTGAACCGGCGGTGTGGAAGTATCCGGGCTGGGTCACCTGGTACATGCCGTCTGTAATCGTGGTCCAATTCTCCGGATCGATGGGGTAGTTCACGTCGCCGGCGCCGGGAAAGCTCTCCAGCAGCGCCTTGTGAAAGTCCGCCGGCAACTGGTCGGGAAAAACGACGCGCGGCCTCACCAGGTGGCCGCCGGAGGCGATCCCGCCAATGATCCGGGCCAGTTGCAGCGGCGTTGCCTCCACCGCGCCCTGGCCAATGGCCACGTCCAGCGTTTCGTCGGGATACCAGCGCGCATGGTAGTTCTTCAGCTTCCATTGCGCGGAGGGCATCAGTCCCGGCTGCTCGCCCGGCAGATCGATGCCCGTCTTCTGCCCGTACCCGAAGGCGGTGGCATATTTTGCAATCCTGTCGATTCCAAGCTTGTCGCCCAGCATGTAATAAAACGTGTCGCAGGAGAACGGAATGGCGTTGTGAATATCCACCGCGCCGTGGTGCTCGTCGCAGTGGTGGAAGAAGCCGTACGGGCCCCATCCGCCGGAGCAGTTGATCTTCATGTCCTGCGCAATGCCTTCTTCCAGGCCGGCCACCGACATGAGAATTTTGAATGTGGAGCCCGGCGCCAGTTGTGCCTGCAGCGCCTTGTTCATCAGCGGATGGTCGGGGTCGGTGATCAGCTTGTTCCAGTTGGTGCGATTGATGCGCACGGCAAAATCGTTGGGATCGAAGCTGGGCCGCGAAACCATGGCCAGTATGTCGCCGTTGCGCGGGTCCATGGCCACAATGGCGCCGTTACGGTCGCCCAGCGCCAGTTCGGCGGCGCGCTGCAGGTCGTTGTCGATGGTCAGCTTCAAATCCTGGCCGGGGACCGCGTGCTGGGTGCGCAGGTAGCCCACCTCGCGGCCGTGGCTGTCCACAATCACGTCGCGCGATCCGTCCTGGCCGCGCAGTAACTCGTCGTAAGTCTCCTCAACTCCAGCCTTGCCCACCACGTCGCCGGGCTCGTAGGCCGCAAAGCGCGGATTGTTGAGATCCTCCTCGCTCACCTCGCCCACATAACCGATCAGGTGCGCGGCAAAACCGTCGCGCGGATAGAGCCGCCGCTCTTCGTCCACGGTCTCCAACTCGGGCAGCTCGTTGCGATGCGACTCGATAAATGCGCGCTCGTCGTCGCTGATGTCCTGCTTGATCGGAATCGGCTGATAGCCGGGCGCGGCGCGATAGCGGCGCAGCGTGGCGCGCAACTGCTCCAGATCCAGGCTCAGTCCCTTGGCGATCAGCGGCAAATCGGCATCCACGTTGCGGCCCTGCTCGCGGACCAGAAAGCAGGAAGCGGAGGGATAGTTGTCCACCAGCAGCCGGCCTTCGCGGTCAAACAGCTTGCCGCGCGCGGCCATCACCGGCTCCTTGCGGATACGGTTCTGCTCGGCCAGCATGCGGAAGTTGTCCGCGCCCAGCACCTGCAGCCTCCACAGCCCCGCGGCCAGCGCCAGCATCATCAGCAGAATGCCGTACTGCACCACCGCCAGCTTCACGTAGGAGAGCTTGTCGTCGCGATTTCCCATGCTGGAAACCATCATCGATGCGCCTTAAAGTACCGCCGTATTCCCTTAGTCCCTCAGTCCCTAGTCCCTGTTCCCTCAGTCCCTCAATCCCTGATCTGCAGACGGTCCAGCAGGGGAAACAGCACCATGGCGATCAGCGAGTTGCCGATCGCCTTGAAAAGTTCGGTAAACCATTGCCATTCCAGATCCAGCCCCAGCAGCACGCGGTAAATGAAGACATAAATCGCGCTGGCCAGCAATGAGAGCAGGAAGTTCAGAATCAGGCGGATGGTGTGATTTTCCACGTCGATGCGCACGCCCACCGACGCCGCCAGAAAGCCCACAATCGTTCTTGCAACCCCGTTGATGCCGATGGCGTGGTGGGTCAGCGCATCCTCAAAAAGACCCATGGCCGCGCCCATCAGCGTGCCCTGGATGGGGCTGCGGCGGCCCAGCGCAAAGTACACCGTCACCACCAGCGGCAAGTCAAACCACGCATAGCGGCCCAGCACCCGCGGCAGCCACGCCTGCAGCACCAGCGCCGTCAGCGGCACCAGCGCGTACACCAGCAGCGGATAACGGCGAATCTCCAGATCGCGGCGGAAGTTCGCGCCTAAGACGGACATGGCTATGGGTTCCTTTGCGATTTGGTTTGCGGTGGGGTGGCGGGTTGGACTGGTTTCGTACCGGATTTCGATGCAGTTTTCAAACCGGATTTTGGTGCAGCTTTTGCGCCCGTGCCGCTATCCCGGCCTTCAGGCGCGGCAGCCTGTTTTTCCCGTGGCAGTTTGGCGGTCGCGCCGGCTGTTGCGCCGGCATTCGCGTCAGGCGTCGCCACAGTGCCCCCTCCCGGCGTGAACCGGTCCGGATGCAAAGCCAGCGGCGGATGCGCCACCGGGTTCGGGTTCGAGGTGTCCAGAAGCGGCTGCTGCTCCGGTGGAAGCGTGGGGTCGGTAAGTCCGGGCAGCCGCTCGGCCATGATCTGCGAGGCTTTTTGCTGTGCCTCGATCGCCGCTGCTTCCGCGCCCTTGAGCGTTTCGCTGGTGGCCAGGTCCTGCTGGTCCTGGGCAGAGAAACGCGGCTGCGTGGACGTAATCACCAGCACCTCGTCCAGCCGTTCAAGATGCGCCGCCGGCTTCACAATCACGTCGATAAATGAGTCGCGGTCCGGGTCGCGAACCACCTTCTCCACCACGCCCACCGGCAGTCCCCGCGGAAAAATTTGATCGCCTCCCGCAGTCAGCACTCTTTCGCCCGGCTGGATGCGCTGGTCCGACATGATGTCCACAATCTGCGGCTGCCCGGCAGCGTTGCCGCGCAAAATGCCGCGCACGCGTGTCGTTTCCAAAATCACGCCCGCCCCGCTTGTCTGGTCGTTGATGGCCAGCACCTGCGCCGAGTGCGGAAACACCTCGCGCACCTTGCCCACGATGCCGTCCGCGGTAATCACCGCCATGTCGCGGTCCAGCCCGTCTGCCGAACCCTTGTCCAGATAAAAAACGCGCGACTGATCGCTGCCGCTGGAGCCGATCGCCTGCGCGGCCAGCGTCGTGTAAATGTACTTCTGCTGGAAGCCCAGCAGCGCTTGCAGCCGCTGTCCCTGGCGCGCATCCTCAAGCAGCGAGGCCTGCTCCAGTCGCAGCCTGTCGATGGTCTTTTGCAAATCCTGGTTCTGCTCGCGGACGTGGCGCAGGTTCAGGTAGTTCTGCCACAAATCCCATACGCCCAGTTTGGAAGAGTGAATCGCCTTCTCGGGAGGCGTGACCAGCATATCGGCCCACAACCGGATCAGCCGCACGCTCGAGCCATCCGGCGTGTCCAGGGTGATCCGACCGCTGCCGGTCTGCCGCACCTGCACGGCCAAGCCGATGATCTGCGCCACCAGGATTGCCAGCAGCACCAGAAGATTCCGATAGCGTACGAAAATGGATTCCATGGTAGTCGAAAAGCAGGGACTAGGGACTAGGGACTGAGGGACTAGGACAGAGCAAAGAGTGATCGCCGACGGCCTGCATTTCGCTTCAACCTGTTAGGCATTACTGCGCCGCAGCTTGATGGCTGAGGCTAGTCCCTGGTCCCTCAGTCCCTAGTCCCTTCGTTAGTCGATCTTGATTTTGCGCAGCAGCCGGAAGTCGGAAAGCATCTTCCCGGTTCCCAGCACCACTGAGGCCAGCGGGTCGTCTGCAACCGAGACCGGCAGACCCGTTTCCTCGCGGATGCGCTTGTCCAGGTTCTTGATCAGCGCGCCGCCGCCGGTCAGCACAATGCCCCTGTCGCTGATGTCTGCGGAGAGTTCCGGCGGAGTCCGTTCCAGGGCCACGCGGATCGCATTCATGATCACCGCGATGCACTCGCCCAGCGCCTCGCGAATCTCGCTGTCGTCCACGGTGATCGACTTCGGCACGCCCTCAATCAGGTTGCGTCCCTTGATCTCCATGCTCAGCGGCTTGTCCAGCGGGAACGCCGAACCAATCTCGATCTTGATGTGCTCGGCCGTCCGCTCGCCAATCAGCAGGTTGTACTTGCGCTTCAGATAGTTGGTGATGGCTTCGTCCATCTGGTTGCCGGCCATGCGCACGGACCGCGAGTAGACAATGCCCGAAAGCGAAATCACCGCGATGTCCGTGGTGCCGCCGCCAATGTCCACAACCATGTTGCCGCCCGGCTCGGTAATCGGCAGTCCGGCGCCGATCGCCGCCACCATCGCCTGTTCCACCAGATAGACTTCGCTGGCCTTGGCGCGGTAGGCCGAGTCTTCGACCGCGCGCTTTTCCACCTGCGTAATCTCGGAAGGCACGCCGATCACGATGCGCGGATGCACCAGCATCTTGCGGTTGTGCGCCTTCTGGATAAAGTAGTTGAGCATCTTCTCGGTGACTTTGAAGTCGGCAATGACGCCGTCCTTCATCGGCTTGATGGCCACGATGTTGCCGGGCGTGCGGCCCAGCATCTCCTTGGCCTCCTTGCCTACGGCTTCCACCTCACCGGTGTTCTTGTTGATCGCCACAATCGAGGGCTCGTTGACAACAATGCCCTTGCCGGCCGCATAGACCAGTGTGTTGGCGGTGCCGAGATCGATGGCCAGATCGCTGGAAAACATGCTGAAGAGCGAGCGCAGGCCGTGCGACCGCGAGGAGCGGGATGGGTATCCGTTCAATGACATTGGAAAGCTGAATTTACCTCAAGGTTTATTGTACGGCCCGCGAGCCGGGGCCGCTTGGAAAGCCCGCAAACCGCGCAAAATCCCGCGCCAGCGTAGTAAACCTTGCGGTAAACTCAGGTGTTCGCCGGCCAGGGCCCGATCTCTGACCCCTGATCCCCGATCTCTGTTTTTGGTCCCTGATCTCTGATCTCTGACCCCTGATCTCTGATCTCTGTTTTTGGTCCCTGATCTCTGATCTCTGACCCCTGATCTCTGTTTATCGAGGCTTCCATGACCTATACCACGTATCACAATCTGATCGGCGGCCAGTGGCTTCCCGCCGCCGAGGGCAGAACCATCCTCAACCTCAACCCCGCCAACCACGCGGATGTGGTGGGCGCATTTCCCTCTTCGCACGCCGGAGACGTGGCCCTGGCCGTGGCCGCCGCCAAGGCAGCCTTCGCCTCCTGGCGTCTGGTTCCCGCGCCCAAACGGGCTGAGATCCTGGTCCGCGCCGGCCTTCTCCTCAAGGAGCGCAAGGAGCAGTACGCCCGTGCGATGACACGCGAAATGGGCAAGGTGCTCGCCGAGACCCGCGGCGACGTGCAGGAGGCCATCGACGAGGCCTTTTACGTTGCCGGCGAGGGGCGGCGGCTCTTCGGCCAGACCACCCCCAGCGAACTCCAGAACAAGTTCGCCATGAGCGTCCGTATGCCGGTGGGCGTGGTGGGGCTGATCACCCCGTGGAATTTTCCCATGGCCATTCCCAGTTGGAAGCTGTTTCCGGCGCTGGTTTCCGGCAACACCTGCGTCATCAAGCCGGCTTCGGATACGCCTCTGTCCACCTACAATCTCGTCCAGACGCTGGTGGATGCGGGCCTTCCGCCGGGGGTGGTCAATATCGTCTCCGGAGCCGGCTCGGCCGTCGGAACGCCGCTGGTCGAGCACCCCGACGTGCGCGCCATCAGCTTTACCGGCTCCAGCGCCGTGGGTTCTCTGGTGGCGCAGCGGGCGGCGGCCGGTTTCAAGCCGGTTTCGCTTGAAATGGGCGGCAAAAACGCCCAGATCGTTCTCGACGACGCCAACCTCGAACTGGCTCTCGACGGCGCTCTCTGGGGCTCCTTCGGCACCACCGGGCAGCGCTGCACGGCCACCAGCCGCATCCTCCTGCAAAAGGGAATCGCAGACAAATTCACCGCCGCATTCGTCGCCCGCGCCCAAAATCTCACCGTCGGCGACGGCCTCGATGAATCGGTCGAAGTCGGCCCGCAGGTCAACGAAAGCCAGGTTGAAACCTCTGAGAAATACGTGGCCATCGCCCTGGCCGAGGGGGCCAAACTGCTCACCGGCGGACACGCGCTCACCAGTGGCGCTTACGCCCACGGCACGTTCTTTGAGCCCACGGTTCTGGGCGGCGTTACGCCCTCCATGCGCATCGCCCGCGAAGAGGTTTTTGGCCCGGTGGTCTGCCTCATCCGGTTTGACACCTTTGAAGAAGCCATTGCCATCGCCAACTCCATTGACTACGGCCTCTCCGCATCGCTTTATACCCGGGATGTGAACCGCGCCTTCACCGCCATCCGCGACCTCGAGGCCGGCATTGCCTACATCAACGCGCCCACCATCGGCGCGGAGGTGCACCTGCCCTTCGGCGGCGTCAAGCACACCGGCAACGGCCACCGCGAGGGCAATGGCGCCATCGATTTCTTCACCACATGGAAGTCGGTCTACGTCGATTTCTCCGACCGTCTCCAGCGCGCCCAGATCGACAACGCCGAGTGATGAAACGGGTCGCACGCACGAGGGAAAATACAACGAAATGGAAAATGTCTGTAAGACTTGTCAACTCTGGCTACTGGATGTCGTGGGGAGGTTTACGCAGCGGGGTTGGTTGGAGACAGAAGCCGAAATTTTGTTCTCCAAGGATAACCGTGAAGGACTTTGGCCCAATAATCTCATAGATAATCAACCCTCCTTGCAAGGATGGTTCGTGGTATTTCGGTATTTTGTAAATGAGAGACCCTACGATGGAGTCCTCGTCTCACGGGATGAATTGAAGAAAGGGGAGAAGTTCACCATTCGCTATAATCCGGCCCACCCTGATCAGAACAATTCGCTTGAGACTAAGTTGGAATGGATGAGCGATACTGCGCTTTGGACTTATTTCTACTTATTGGCCGCGCTAATTGTGGCATCGGCCTTGGCGGGCGCATTCTTTCTGCGCTAGCCTCCACAAATGAGTACCGCCGGCCTCCCGGCCGGCTGTCGCGCGGGTCTCCTGACCCGCGCAAAGATGCTCGCGGCGCAGACGCCTCCAGGGCAGCCGGTCTGGTGACCTGCTCTCCATCAAGAGCCAACGTACGGATAAGTTCCAAGTCCCGGAGGGACGATCGAGAATCACTCTTGTCCAAAATAGCTTTTGAGCAAATGGGTCTGGCTGCCCTCCTTTGCGGTGTATCAGAATGACTTTATCGAGAAGTCGCTGAAAACCGCTTGGGAGGGCGTCAACGATGGTACAAGTCGC
>Ga0316217_10004855_pt1 | contig 14255 bp, 11 predicted proteins | sample 1anoAmetaG_FD_203633 | JGI IMG/M metagenome (GOLD analysis project Ga0316217, IMG submission 203633) | Freshwater microbial communities from Trout Bog Lake, Wisconsin, USA - 1anoA | ecosystem: Environmental > Aquatic > Freshwater > Lake > Hypolimnion/Profundal zone | place: USA: Wisconsin... | reverse complement strand
GCTACGTGTTCGGCCTGACCGGCCGCAACGAAGGCGCCGAACCCAATCCGGCGGGCGCCATTGGCTTGTTGGCCATCGAGTTTGCCGACGGCGGCGCGCTCGTCATCCCCACCGACGACCAGTGGAAGGTGTCCAAAACCCTGGAGCCGGGCTGGACCACGGCCGGGTTTGATAATTCGCAATGGGTGGCGGCCAAGGTGCTCGGGCCGGCCGGCAGGGAGCCGTGGGGCGAGGTGCGCGTGCCGGAAGACCGCCGCCTGGCCGCGCGCTATCTGCGCAAGGACTTTGCGGTGGAGAAAACCATCACCCGCGCCACGGTTTCCTTTTGCGGCCTGGGGCTGTCCGAGTTGTACTTGAACGGCCACAAGATCGGCGATGCCGTCCTCTCGCCGGCGTTTGCGCAATATGACAAGCGCGAATTCTATGTGACCTACGACGTGACCCCAAATGTAAAACCCGGCGCCAATGCGCTGGGCGTGATTCTGGGCAACGGCCGGTTCTTCGCCGACCGCAGCAAGGTTTATACGGGCACGGTGACCTTTGGCTGGCCCAAGCTGCTGTTGAATTTGCACCTCCAATTTTCCGACGGCTCGGCGCAGGAAATTGTCAGCGACGAATCGTGGAAGCTCACAACCAACGGGCCGATCGTGGCGAATAACGATTACGACGGCGAGGAATACGACGCTCGCAAGGAACTCGCCGGATGGGACCGCGCCGGCTTTGATGATTCCACCTGGCCGGCGGCCCAAGTGGTGGCCGCACCCGGCGGCGTGTTGTCTGCGCAAATGATCCAGCCCATTCGCGTCACGGGCACGCTTCATCCGGTTTCGGTCAGGGAAATCCATCCGGGTGTGTTCATCTATGATCTGGGCCAGAACATGGTCGGCTGGTGCCGGCTGCACGTGTCCGGGCCGGCCGGGGCGCGAGTCCAGTTGCGCCATGCCGAGACTTTGAAGCCGGACGGCTCGCTGTACGTGGCCAACCTGCGCAGCGCGGAGGTGACGGACATTTACACCTTGAAGGGCGGCGGCTCGGAGACGTGGGAACCGCGTTTCGTGACCCACGGTTTTCGTTTCGTAGAGGTCACGGGTTATCCCGGCCGGCCGGATTTGCATGCCATCGAGGGCCGGGTGGTGAACGACGACCTGCCGGTGGCCGGACATTTTCTATGCTCCAATGATCTCCTCAACCGCATCTACACCAATATCGTCTGGGGCACGCGCGGCAATTACCGCTCGCTGCCCACGGATTGCCCGCAGCGGGATGAGCGGCAGGGCTGGTTGGGCGACCGGTCGGAGGAATGCAAAGGCGAAGCCTATCTCTGGGATATCGCGCCGCTATACGCGAAGTGGCGGCAGGACATGGCCGACGCGCAGCGGACCAACGGCGTCATTCCGGACGTGGCACCGGCGTATTGGCCGATTTATTCCGACAACGTCACCTGGCCCAGCAGCGCCATCATCGTGCCCAGCGCGCTCGAACGGCAGTATGGCGACCGCGCGACGATCGGCCGCAATTACGACAGCGCTAAGCTATGGATGGACCACATGCTCACGCTCGCCGTCAGTAACATTCTTTCCCGCGACAGCTACGGCGATTGGTGCGTGCCGCCGGAGGAGGCCACGCTGATCCATTCCAAGGACCCGGCGCGGCAGACCGACAAGGCGCTGCTGGCCACTTCTTATTATTATTACGACCTGTGTCTGATGGAACACTTTGCCACGGTGTTGGGCAAGGCGGACGACGCCGCCCGCTGGCGGAAGCTGGCGGCGGATTTCAAGACAAGTTTCAACGCCAAGTTCCTGGATCGTGACCAAGGCCAATATTCCAATGGCACGCAAACCTCCTGCGTCTTGCCGCTGGCGTTCGGCCTCGTGCCCGAGGGCCTGAAGGCGCGCATCTTCGCGCACCTGGTCGGCAAGATCGAAAGTGAAACCCACGGCCACGTGGGTACCGGCCTGATCGGCGGGCAGTATTTGAACCGGGTGCTCTCCGACAATGGCCGCCCCGATTTGTGCTACACCATCGCGTCGCAGAAGGATTATCCGAGTTGGGGCTACATGGTGGAACAGGGCGCCACCACCATTTGGGAGCTCTGGAACGGCAACACCGCCGATCCCACGATGAATTCCGGCAATCACGTCATGCTCATCGGCGACCTGGTCATCTGGTTTTACGAGTATCTGGCGGGCATTGCGCCGGATGCGGCGCAGCCCGGCTTCAAACACATCATCATGCGGCCCTGTCCGGTGGGCGATCTAAAATTCGTTCAGGCCACGCATCAATCGCCCTATGGTTTGATCGCCAGCGAATGGCACCGCGACGGCGCCCGATTCGACTGGCGCATCGAGATTCCGGCCAATACGACGGCCACCGTCTATGTGCCGGCGGCGAGCGCGGAGGCGGTCCAAGCCGCGGGCGTGAGGCCGGTGCGCTTTGAAGCGGGCCGGGCGGTGTATGAGTTGGGCAGCGGCAAATATCACTTCGTAAGCAAATGAACACACCTGCGCGCTCCCGTGAATCCCGGGAAATCTCCCACCTCCATTCCGCCGTCGGAATTTGGCTCACCATCGCCCTTTGCATGTTGTTTTTCCCAACCGCCCGCGCCGACCTGGCCGGCTCCGGCGCCATCGTCAAATCGGAATTCATTTTCACCAACGCGCCCTTCCCGTCCTGCCACGCCTCGACGATTGCGGAAACCCCATCCGGGCTGGTGGCGGCGTGGTTTGGGGGCACGGCGGAACGCAACCCGGACGTCTGCATCTACGTCTCGCGCCGCGAAAACGGCGCTTGGACTGCGCCCGTGGCGGTGGCGAATGGCGTGGGTTTCGCCACCAACCGGTTGCCCACTTGGAATCCGGTTTTGTTTCAGCCCCAGTCCGGGCCGCTGATGCTGTTTTACAAAGTCGGTCCCAAGCCCGCCGCTTGGTGGGGCATGCTGATGACGTCCACCAACGACGGCCGGTCGTGGTCCCAACCCCGGCGGCTGCCGGAGGGCATTCTGGGCCCCATCAAGAACAAGCCGGTGCAACTGGCCAACGGCGACATTCTGAGCGGCAGCAGCACGGAGGGGGACGGCTGGAAGGTACACTTTGAACGCTCGAGCGACGGCGGCCAGACGTGGACCGCCACGCCGCCGGTGAACGACGGCAACAGCATCGGTGCGATTCAGCCGAGCATTTTATTCATGAAGGACGGCGCGCTGCTCGCGGTTGGCCGCACCCGAAACGACAAGTTGTTTGAAATCGCGTCGCCCGATGACGGCAGAACCTGGGGCGCCATGGCGCTGACGGATCTGCCGAATCCGGATTCCGGGACCGACGCGGTGACGCTGCGCGATCATCGGCAGCTCCTGGTTTACAACCACAACCTGCGGACCGGCTCCCGCAACAAGGGCCGCAGCCCGCTCAATGTGGCCGTGTCCGCCGACGGCAAAAACTGGTCCGCGGCGCTGGTGCTGGAAGATGCCCCCGACGCGCCGAACGGGTTTGCCTATCCGGCCGTGATTCAAACCCGCGACGGCCTGGTACACGTCACTTACACCTGGGAGCGCAAGCGCATCAAGCATGTGGTGATTGATCCGGCCAAACTGGAATTGCGCCCGATCCGCGATGGCCGCTGGCCGGAGTAGGCGGTCTTGGAAATCTTCGCCCAAGGATTGTTGTCATCGGCGGCGGCGAACAGGCGCGGCCCGAACGGCGGGATAGCAGCGCGAAGCCGGACGGCATGAAACAGAGACTTCTTTGGTCTCACTTTGAAAACCCGGCTGGGTGTTATGGATCACGTCCATTTGCCGAGTCATGCGAAAAAATCAAGTTTCGCCAGCTTCTCGCAAGGCTGTTTCGACAATCGAAGCATGAATCCAATAGCCTTCCTGCCGGAGCTTCTGAAATGACAAGGCAATTTCCGGCAGCAGCCTTTTCTTCTTGGCCTCGACCAAAATACGCGCCGTGCCGATCGGTTGCAGACCGTAAATATCCCGTGCGACCTTGCGCGCCTTGCGTTCGTCAATGAGCACCAGCGTCGCCTGTTGCTCGCGCGCGAGGCTGATGACCGCCGCCTCACCGATATCCAGCGAAGATTCCAGCAATTCGTCGCGCTTTTGCTGGAGCGGCACGATCCGAATCCAGTCCGCGTGCCGGAAATCCGCCAAGCCCGCCAGTTTCATTCCGCCCTGCTCGATTTCCTTTTGCACTGCTTCCGGCACCATCACCACATCAAAGAGGGATTTCAGGATGTCGAGCCGGCCCAGGAGTCCCAGCGCAATAAGCGGCCCGACATTGCAGATGATCTGGCCCACACGCGCAGAGGTTTGAATTCGGCGGCCAGTTCGGCGGCGTCCCAATTCACAGCCGGCACGTTCCACTGCGGGCAATGGAACAGGAAAGCCACGCGCGAAACTCCGGCCAGTTGCGCCGCCTGCCCGCTGGTCAGCCGCCCCATTTCAAACAGTTTCATCGCCAGCGCCATGCGCGCCTCGGTTTCAAAGCGTTCGGCCGTGGAACCTGCCGCCGCCGTCCACGCTTCCGGATATTCGATCCGCATCGCGTTCATGCTCACAACATACGCCCAACGTGAATGAAGAAAAGTGTTTTTGGGCGCCGGCAACCCGCCCGGCTTCCGTCGCGACCAGCAGCCCCAGCCCATGGGCAGACGCCTATGGGCTTCGGACCATTCCAGGCGCGGAATTCAGCGGAATGATTTGGGAAACCTCTCCACATGGTTTGGCGAGTTGGAAGAGAATAAATACTTGGCCACCCCGCGTCTGGCTGACGCTGATCGCCGCCACCTGGAAAATGCTGGGTAACAACCACGGCGACATGACTCATATAATGGCAATTCTGTTTTGGGGTGTTCTTTACGGATAAGACGGCAGCATGGAATACAAATGGGCAGCCGAAAAAAATACTCAAAAGAGGCGCTGATTTTGCGATGCGCTTCTTTGAGGCCAATTCGTTTCCACAGCTTGTAGCCCAAGCCGCAGATGAGGAATTCTCCTCCCGGCCGGCGTCATTTTATTCCCGCCAGCCGGTCGCGCCAGATTTTGTAGAGGTCCACGGTGGCGCGCACGTCGCGCAGACAGTATTCGGCGATCTCGCGATACTTGCCCTCCGCCATGAGATCCTTCACGTCCATCCCCGTCACGCCATGGCTCTTGGGGGATTCAATGCCGAAGGCCTTGCAATAAAAATCCAGGTTGAAACGCCGCGCGGCGCCGTCGCGGCCGCTGACGCTGTAAAAGGTCAGTTGCTCGGCCAGATCGCAATGCGGCTCGGTGGCGTAACGGTAGCCGAGCCAGTTTTTGCGCGTGATGGGCACGTTGAGCAGCGCCGAGCGCAGGTAGATGAACGGCACATCGAAGCCGCGGCCGTTGAAGGTCACGATATTGTCGTAATGCTTGGCCACGTCCCAGAAGGCGGTCAACAGTTCGCTCTCGTCGGCGCAGGGCACAAACTCCACCGGCCCGGCCTCGCCCGCATCCTCCTCGAAGTCCTCGGCCAGAAACTGCACCTGGCCGCGCCCGGTCTCGGCGTTGAGCATGGCGATGCAGACCACCTGCGACGTGAACGGCCACAAGCTCATGAACCGCGTGATTTCCTCCCGCTTGGCGTCCTTGGCCACGGCGTCGTCCAGCTTCTCCGTCTCGCGAAAGAGATATTCCTGCTGCGCCTCGTCAAATAGTTCCAGCGGCAGCGCCGAGGTTTCGATGTCGAATACAAGTGTGGCCATGATTTGATAGTCGGACCGGGGGGCTGCACCGGCCGGGACACGAAATAATGCCCTGCCCGGGGTCGTGAAGCAAAAACATAACGCCGACAAAGTGGTGAACGACAGAAGATGTCCTTTTTTTGTTTGAACACATTCCCCGCTTGGCAGTCAAACTTATGACTGACCTGGATTGCTTTTGTGGCCGGCGACGCCAATGCCGCAAAAGATCCTTCAACATCAACGGGACGGCGTCGCCGTCCGTCCCGGACAATTTCTCCCCCGCCCCCCTGGAGGGGGGCGTATTTCGAAGACCGGGCACACCACGGAGAACGGAACAAAATCCCCTTTACCGCGTCAGCAAGGCTGGGTCCGTCAGTTCCTGCGCGCCGCCGACTTGCCAGGCCAAAGCATCTTAGCGAAGGCCGGTTGCCAACAGAAGCGTTCGGCGTGCAAAGGACTGCCCGCCCTACCCGCGCCGGCTTTACCCCGTCTTTTCTGTGCCTCCGTGACTCTGTGGTACACAACGCCCGGCCGAATTGGAAATCGGCGAGCCGAAGCTTGGGCTGCCAGCAGGTTTGGCAACCTGCGCTACGCGGCTTCAGGCTTCGGTCAGCGCGGCCAGCGCCTTTTGCGCCGTCTCCCGCACCGCATAATCCGCATCGCGCAACGCGGCGGACAGGATGCCGCCGGCGGATTTATCGCGCAACTGGCCGAACGCGGCGGCGGCCGCCAGCCGCACATCCCGGTCGCGGTCAAATAACAGATCGGCCAAAATACCCACCGCCGGATGCGGCGGCTTCTCCTCCTCGGGTTTGCCGGCGGCCGGGGCTTGGGCCGCCACCTCATTGGGATCAATCTGCAACCGTTCCAACAATTTGCCGGCGTTGTAACGCACCCAATAATCGGGATGTTTGAGCGTCTGGATGATTTTAGGCGCCAGTTGCCGGACGTTTTCGTTTTGGTCCCAATGCCGGTCGAGTTTTTGCAGCGTAGCGGTGGCGGCGCTGCGCACAGTGCTTTCCGAGTCCACCAATGCCATCACCAGCGGCACGACGGCGCGGCGATCATTGATCTGACCCAGCGCGGCGATCACGCTTTCGCGCACATCGCGGTCGGGATCGCTCACGAGTTTGCACAAGGCGTCCACCGCGGACGGGTCGCCCAGAAAGCCGAGGGCTTTGGCGGTGGATTGGCGGACTTCCCAGGAGGAATCCTTGAGACATTTGGTCAAGGCCGGCACCGCGCGCGCGCCGCCGCAGCGGACGGCGGTTTCCACCGCCGCCCCGCGCACGCTGGGGTTGGTGTCGCGCAGCAATTTTTCCACCTCGGCATAAGCGGTGGGTTCGGCCAGCCGCTCCAGGACACTCAAGGCCGCGATGCGCACGGCCGGACTGGGCTTGCGCAAGGCCTCGATCATCGCCGCCCGCACCCGGGGATCGTTGATTTCCCCGAGGGCTTTGACGGCGGAAAACTGTTTGTTGGGCGGGCCGTTGCGCAGCAGATCCAGCAGGGGCGAGACGCCCTCGGGCCCCAGCGCCACCAGTTGGTGCAGGGTGCCCATGGCCAGAATTTGCAACACGCGGTGCGAATCGGAGCCGGGTTTCCAGCCCAGCCGTTCCAAACTGCGCGCGGCAATCGTGCGCACAATCGGGTCGGCGTCCCGGAGAAACCCCACCAGGGAATTGACGGCCACGGGGTCGCCCAGATGACCGAGGGTTTCGATGGCGGCCGCGCGGGCCAGGGGCTCCTTGTCGCGCAACATCTGGATCAGGGGTTCCACGGCGCGCCGGTCCTGGAACCGCATCAGCGCCTTGGCGGCCGCGCACCGCACGGTGAGGTCCTTGTCCTTCAGGGCAAAAATGAGCGGGCCGATGGCGCCGTCGTCACCGGAGGCCACCAGTTTTTCGACCACGGTGAGGCGGCTCCTGGCGTTGCGCATGCGCAACTGCTGGTACGTCCACCACATCATAAAAAACTACGAAATCATCGGAATTCGGGCTTTGACGGTTTGCTGCGGCAAGGATGGCGCAAAGACGGACCGTTTGCGAGCGCAAATTTGGGCCGCCCTTCCCAACTCCTGCACGCTGCTGGACCGGGCAGCAGACTCTTGTCCTGCGCCCCTTCCGGCGCCGGCTAATTTTTCAGCTAATTTTTCAGCTTGGTTTTCGTTACCAAATCAGATAATTAAATCCCGGATTCCGATGCGCGCGTGTGCGTGTTTGACGCCAAATTGACTGATGACAAAAATTCTTTTGCTTGGCCTGGGCCGCTGGGGCGCGAACCATTTGCGCAATTTGAACAACCTGCCGATCGAGCTGTATGTGGCCGAAGTGGGCGAGAAACAGCTGGAACCGGCGCGCAAACTCGGCCTGCCCGCCGCGCGCTTGACCACCGATTACAAGACGCTGATCCACCAGATTGACGGCGTGGTGGTGGTAACGCCGGCGCAATCGCACTTCCCGCTCTGCAAGGAATTCCTCGAAGCGGGCAAGGATGTCTTCGTGGAAAAGCCGCTGACCCTGGCCAATGACGAATCCAAACAACTGGCGGAACTGGCGGACAAACACCAGCGCATTTTGCAAGTGGGCCACATTCTGAGGTTTGACCCGGCCACGCTCTGGCTGCGCGACGCGATCCAAGCCGGCGACTTCGGCAAGGTGAACATGCTGCGCGGGCATTTCGGCGGGTTCAAGCGCCCGCGCAATGACAGCGGCGTGATGTTCGCCGACGGCATTCATTTCGTGGATTTGTTCAACTTCCTGCTCGGGGCGCTGCCCAAGAGCGTGACAGCCATTCATCACGATTTCATGGGCCGGGGCATGGATGACGCTTCGCTGGTCTCGCTCGAATATGTGACGGCACACGGTCGGACCTGGGCCACCGTGGAGAATGATTATTTCATCCCCGGCAAATTCCGCGAAGTCGTCGTCTGCGGCGACAAAATGAGCGCGGTGTGCGATTACAATGTGGCGCAATACAAGATCAAGACCTACGAGAACAAGCATGTGCCCGAAGGCCAGGATTTCAAAGGCGTTGAAGGCGCGGTCAAGCAGATCGAATGTCCGCCGGAGGAGCCCTTGCAGGCGGAGTTGCGCGCCTTCCTGGAATCCATGAAGAGCCGCGCCACGCCGCGCGCCGATGGCTGGTCGGGCTATGAGGCCGTGCGCGTTTTAAACGCCGCGCTGGAATCCGTGAAGACCGGCCAAGCGGTGCAACTATGATTTCAACCACGAAAGGACACGCATGCGAGCGGTTGTTTAGGCGTGTTCCATCGTATTGACGAGCCGTCCAACAAAATTATGAGCAAAATACCATTGTCGAAATGTTTCGTGAACGCCGAAGTCGAGGAAGCCGCGCTGCGCGCCATCCGCTCCGGCCAATACATCCTGGGCAAGGAGGCGCAGGCCTTTGAAGCCGAACTGGCCGCCCACACCGGCACCGCGCAATGCGTTTTGGGCAGTTCGTGGACCATGATCGTCTATCTTCTACACCAGCTCCAAGGCGTGGGGCCGGGCGATGAGATCATCGTGCCCAGCCATACGGCGTTTCCCAGCATGGAACCGCTCATGCATTTGGGCGCCCGGCCGGTGTTCGCCGACATTGACGAGACTTTTGTGATGGATCTGGCGCATGTGGAATCGCTCATCACGCCGCGCACCGTCGGCATCATCGGGGTCCATTTGTACGGCCATCCGCTTGACAACGACCGCCTGCTGGCCATCGGCCGCAAGCACCACCTCTGGATCATTGAGGACTGCGCGCAGGCCCAGGGCGCCAAGTACAAGGGCAAGACCGTGGGCAGCATGGGCGACTTTGGCGCCTTCAGCTTTTTCCCGTCGAAAAATCTCACCGTGCTGGGGGATGGCGGCTGCATCTGCACCAACAAGGTGGATTACGCCGACCGGCTGCGGATGTTGCGCAATCATGGCCGCCAAGGGAAATATGATCACGAATTCACCGGCTACAACGTGCGCTTCAATGAAATCAACGCCGCCATCGGGCGCGTGATGCTGAAGCACTTGGACGCCTTCAACCAGCAGCGCCGCAATATCGCCGCGCGCTACAACGAACGCCTTCAGGGCCTCGTGCAAACGCCGCCCGTGCGGGAATGGGCCACGCCGGCGTATCACATGTACGTCGTGCGGGCCGAGAAGCGGGACGACCTGCAGAAATTTCTCAAGGAAAAGAACATCGAGACGGGCATCCATTATCCCAAGCCGAACCATTTACAACCGGCGGTCATCGGGCTGTTCCCTTACATTCCCAAGCTGCCGCAGACGGAAAAAGCGGTGAAGGAAATCCTCTCGCTGCCCATCCATGGCGAAATGAGCCTGGAGGCGGCCGACCAAGTCTGCGACGCAATTGGGGCCTTTTACGGCAAGAAATAAGCCGCGGCGCCGAGGGCGGCGCACGGAGCGCGAGCGCAAATCCGGCTGGACATCCTGGCACCGACGGCGCAGAGTTTTCCCGAACACCAAACACGCGCACGCGCAACGGATCATGAAAACATGCACTTATTGCGGTCAAGAATGCGAAGATAACGCCGTCAATTGTTCGGGCTGCGGCTTGGACGAATTCAAATCCGACGTCGCCGCCCCGAGTCAAGAGGTGGCCAAGGAGGCGGACGACGAGGAACCGGTCATCCTGACGACCTGCCAGCGCTTGACGGACGCCGATCTCATCCGCGCCAAACTGGATGCCGCCGGCATTGACGCCATCATTCCCGATGAGAACGTGATGCAAACGCTGGGTTTCAATCAGGGCACCTCCGGTTATATCGTACAAGTAAGTCCGAAAGATTACGCCGAGGCGAAGGCTATGCTGGCAGTTTCCGCGGATGACGCAGCGCCGGCCAACACGGCGCCGATCCCGCCCGCGCCGGAGGGCAAGCGGGTGATTTTCTCCATGGCCGCCGGCCAGGGCGCGGAAATCTTGGAACGGTTGCAAAAGGCCGGAGTTCCCTTTGAAGTGAAAACGGCGACCGAAGCGAGCGGCCTGGAGATGAGCGAGATCATCGTGGAGGAGGCCTTTTTCGATCGGGGCTGCGACGTCGTGGAGGCTTGGTCGGATGAAAAGCAGGCGGAAATGGAAAAACGCGCCGCCCGCTGGTGCCCCCGCTGCGGGTCGCCTAATAGCGGGCGAATCCCCCACGAAAGTCTCGGTTACGCCTACAAATGCAAGGATTGTGGCAATGAATTTCCTGAATGACCCCCCAGGCGGCAGCGGTCGGCGGCCGCAAAGGCACCTCGTTTCCGGAGTTGCTTTGGTGATGCCCCCGCGGCGTGTTGCGGAGAAAACATGAAAATCCGTTTCCCCTCAGGCTGGGCCATCGTGCTGGCAATCATATTGCCGGCGTGTTCAAAACCAAAAGCCAGCCCGCCCATCCGGTGGGAGCAATACACTTCCCCCAAAGATCATTTCAGCCTCTTGGTGCCGGGCAAGCCGATTGAGGAAGATACGGACGACAGCAGCCCTTACCAACTCCACCACTTCCTGTTTCAGGTCAACGAGATCAATTCCAGTTACGTGGTCAGCTACGGGAATACGCCCATTGACAAGCAGAGCCTGAACCAATTATACGACAAGGAACGCGATAAAATTGTGGATCAATATGGCCGCTTGATCCAGGAAAAAGCCGTGACGATCAGCGGTTGTCCCGGCCGTGAATTGAACCTGATCACTGGCGACGGCAAAGGCTACCTCGTCACCCGCTTTTTCGTCAGCCAAGGGCGCTTTTACCGGATGCTGGTGATTGTCCCGCGCGCGGAACAGTCCGCCACCAACATTCTGCCATTTTTGAATTCGTTTAAATTGCTGGATGCGAAATAATCCCGGCCGGCACATGCAACCTGTTTTTAACCGATGAACGTCGAACCTCCCGAAATTAGCCTGGTCATCCCGTGTTACAACGAGGAAGGCAACCTGCGCGAACTCATCAAGGCCATCCGCGCGGCGGTCGAGCCGCTGCAACTGGCCTATGAAATCGTCATCACCGATGATTGCAGCAAGGACCAGTCGTGGGCCATCCTCAAGGAACTGGCGGCGGGCGATCCGCGCATCCGCGTGCAACGGTTTGCGTTCAATTGCGGCGAGAGCGCGGCGAGCTTTGCCGGGCTGAAGGCGGCGCGGGGCAAATATCTGTTCACGCTCGATGCCGACTTGCAGAATGATCCCAAGGATTTGCCGAAATTTCTGGAGGCGCTGAAGAACTACGATTGCGTCTGCGGCACGCGCGTGAAAGTGCGCGGCGAGGGCGATCATTTCATCCGCGTGGCCTCCTCGCGCATCGCCAACGCCGTCCGGAACAAGCTGTCGGGCGAGAAGATCTCCGACGCCGGCTGCACCTACCGGGCGTTCAAGCGCGAGTGCATCGAGAACCTGAAATTCTTCAAAGGCATGCACCGGTTCCTGCCCACGCTCTTCAAAATTGAGGGGCACACCGTGACGGAAATCGAGGTGAGCAACAATCCGCGCTTCGCCGGCCAGAGCAACTACGGCGTGTGGAACCGGCTGTTTGCCTCCTTTTACGATCTGCTCGCGGTGCGCTGGATGAAGAAGCGGATGTTCAAATATGCGGTCGCCGAGCGGATTAACTGACGCTCACGCGGCGTAGTTTTCGATCGGCTCAGCCCCGAGGGTGCCGACGAGCTGGTTTGAATAGTCCGGCGACTCCACCTGTTCCAGCGTCTTGCGCGCTTGCGTCAGCCGGCTGGCGATATCCATGGCTGCCGCCACGTCCGCATGGCTGGGCCGGCGCAGGAAGCTGTTGAGGTATTCCACGTGGTGCCGCCAGAGCCGGCGATCCACTTTTTGCTTGGCCGCCAGGCGCGCGGCATACCACGGGCTGGCCAGCAGATATTCGCGGGTGAACCAACCGCGGATTTCCGGATGGTCCAGACCTTTGCCTTCAAACTGGTCGTGGAGCATGATGTGCAGCAGGGCCCGGAGCGGCGGGCAGGCTTGATTGACGCTGCCATCGTCGAAATACATTTTGGCCACGCGCTTTTGGGTGGTCACCACATTGTCCACACCGTCGGCAAAAATGGCCAGGTCCTGCAATTCGGGCTTGAGCATGGCCTCGGTGAAGACGGCGTGCGGATGATTAAAAACGCGGCCAAAGAACGCATGCACAAAGCGCGCGTTGATGCGCCAGCCGAGCCGGCTGGCCAGCACCCGCTTGCCGGCGTGGTCCAGATCGGCGCATTGATCCAGGAAACGATTGGCGATCAGGAATTTTGGGTCGCGCTCCTCCACGGTCATGCGGCACCAGACTTCCGGCACGATGAGACTCACATCGTGGTCCACGCGCAACTGCGGTCCCACATAGCCGGCGGCCGTCACAAACGCGGGATGGCCGGTCAGCACGAAGGAGACCAGCGCGTTGTTCAGGTCCATGATGGGCGGCAAGGCGTTGAACGGGCCTTTGGTGAGCGCGCCTTCCGAGCCGGCGCCGGTGGTGGAGGGCGACTTGCCGGTCATGCTGCAAATCACCTCCATGAAGAACTCCGGCAGTTCCATGTAATGGATCGGATTGTAACACGCGAGGGAGCGAATTCCGGCCTCGGGCGGGTTGTTGCGGCGGCCCGGCAGCACGGCGGTGACCGGCGTGTGCAGCGGCTGGCTCATCGGCACGCGGCGGCGCAGCCGCGCGGAAATCTCGGCCAGGTACGTCTCGCCGGCGCGCACTTGATCGGGGCGCTTCTGCAGGTACCGCGGATTCTTGGTCGGCTTGCCATTCACCAAGCGTGGAACGGCGGTGCAGACGTAGTAGGCCGGAGCACCGGTCTCGGCCACCTCGCGCACGAATTTCTGCATCGGTTCGGTAAACTGGTTGAAGCCGACGGCGTCGGCCACCATCTCCCGGGCGTCCAGCGGCGTCAGCGGCTGGTAATTGGAGAAGAAGGTGTCCGCCTGCACGAAATCATTTTCCGCCTGCTTGTCGTAGCCGCGGTGAACGGCGTCATCCGGCCGCTGGAACAGCCGCTGCTCGCAGTTTTGCGCGAACTTCACCGACCGCGCCGGGTCCGTGCCCTCCGGCAAGTGCGGCAGCCGCGCCGCCGGCGCCACCACCGACGCCGTGATGTCGTCTTCCATCTGCACCTTGACCGCCGGGTGGAAATCCTTGCGCAGGCCGAAGGTGCGCCACGCCCCGTCGGCATCGAACCCCACGCGCAGATAGGTGGTCACGAGCTTGCGGTTGTCGCACTTCAGCTCGTTGCCGGGCGTGCCATTGATGATGTCCACGCTGAAGTGTTCGCGCCATTCGCCCTCCCATTCCGGCTTGCAATAGCGTTTGACGACGAACACAAGCTCCTTGACGTGCTGCGGCAGGGAGGCCAGCCAGGCGTTGTATTCCGGCGTGTAATCATGCTCGTCGGGCGTGAGCAGTTTGATGACCGAGCCGAGGGAGCGTTCCGGTGAGAGCACCTTGCGGTAATCCTTGCGCGCCTTGTCGGCGAAACGGTCGGAATAATCGCGGTCAATCAATTCCTTAACGTGGTCGAAGTCGGTCTTCAGATCGGCGACAAACACCGGGCCGGTCAGGA
>Ga0316217_10004854_pt1 | contig 14256 bp, 11 predicted proteins | sample 1anoAmetaG_FD_203633 | JGI IMG/M metagenome (GOLD analysis project Ga0316217, IMG submission 203633) | Freshwater microbial communities from Trout Bog Lake, Wisconsin, USA - 1anoA | ecosystem: Environmental > Aquatic > Freshwater > Lake > Hypolimnion/Profundal zone | place: USA: Wisconsin... | reverse complement strand
GATCTGTTTCTGTTCGGCAGTGGTTTTTACTGCGTCCAGGGCATATTGCACAATCCAGTCGGGATTGATGGCCTGCGAAGACAATTGTATTTTACCGGTTTCCACCTGCGAGAAGTTTAGTAATTCGCCCGTAATTTTCAATAGCCTTTCCGAATCTTCATCAATGCTCTTTAATAGCTTTGTCTGCTCTTCATTCAAACTGCCTATTCTCTGATCCTCCAATAAATGAAGGCTCATTTTCAGAGAGGAGATTGGTGTTTTCAGTTCATGAGAAACGGTGGCAATGAAGTTGGTTTTGGCAAAATCCAGTTCCTTAAAAGGGGTAATGTTTTTCAGAATAATTACCTGTCCTATATATCGCTTTTCGGTTTCACCGGTAGGGCGCATAGCAATCTCTATATTCTGTTTTTCAAAATAACTTTCTTTATTATCGGCATATATTTTCAAAGGTCTTGCAGGATTATTATCGCCTGTTGGTTCTTTTGTTATCCAGTCCTTAATCAGAAAACGTAACAAGTCGTTTGTCAATGCTATGTCGGTGGCGGGTTTGCCTTTTATATCGTCGAAATTCAGACCTGTTATTTTTAAGGCCTGTTTGTTGGCAAACAGAATTTTCTTTTCTTCATCGAAACCAATTACCGGATCGGGCATACTATTGATAAGGGTATCGATTCTTTTCTTTTCGAACAATAACTTCGATAAAATGCTGCCCTCATATTCTTCCAGTTTAGCCGCCATTCTGTTAAACGCTTCACTCAGTTCCTTAAACTCGGTACTACCTTCCAGATGAAGTCTGATACTATAATCATTTTCGGTAATAGCTTTTATATTAGTGGTTAAATCCTTTATGGGTGTTGCAATGTTGGAAGGCAGATTGATCAGAAGGGTAAAGGCAATTATGAAACATAAAGTGCCTGTTGCCGCAATCCACAGATTGGCATTGTCGGCAGTCTTTTGTGCCACAGCATCTTTTCGGAGAATAGCGTCCATGTTCAGCAACATGATATCGGTAAGATCCTTTCTGATGAGCGGAAACAATACTTTACTGTTTCTGTCTTCTTTCAGGTGTTTAAAATCTACAGTAAGTTTATCAGTCAGTTCCTGTTCGCCAATCTCTGTTACATTGTGTTGTTGTTTTACCAGGTTTGTTTCAAACAGGCTGATAGTCTCTTTTTGTGATAAGTCTCCATCGAGCGATATCAACATTTTTCTGGAATAATCAAGGGTATTGTAATTGGCTACCAGAATGTTTTTGGTATCATCCGATAATTTATTAATATGCCGGATACCTATGCCAGCCAGGAGTACTATTAATGAAAATAACAGACCAACACTTAGCGATAACTTAGTTTTAATTTTCATACAACATCTATTAACTTAGGACGACAAAATTACCAGATCGATATCAGAGGCACTCATTTTTTTCAGCAGCTGATTGAACATATTGGAAGCCAGAATTATTTTCAGTAAACTAAGATGTGGTTTACCTATACAGATAGTGGTCACTTTTTGTTCTTCTGCTGCCTCCAAAATACCCTTAGAAATGTTTTTGCTTTTTACCCTGATTACTTCAGCGCCTAATTCTGTTGCCAGTTTAAAATTATTGATCAGATGTCGTTGCGCTGCAAGGCCAATAGTGTCGCCATCTTCCGAAGGTGTCTGTACATACAATACAAACCATTTGGAATTGTAATAAGATGCCAGTCGGGCTGATTTCCGGATAACAATTTTGGATATTTCATAATTGCTGCTGATGCAGGCCATTATTCTTTCGGGTTTCAGGCTACCGGTTCTGGGGATTTCTATTTCTATTTTTCTTTCTACCTGGCTGGCTACTTCTTTCAAAGCCAGCTCGCGTAACTGTAGAATTCTTTCTGCCTGAAAAAAGTTTTTTAGTGAAACTTCTATTTTATCTTTTGTATATATCTTTCCTTCTTTCAGTCGTATAATCAGCTCGTCGGCAGTAAGGTCTATGTTCACTACCTCGTCGGCCATCTGCAATACTTTGTCGGGTATTCGTTCAGCAACTGTTATACCAGTAATTGCTTTTACTTCATTGTTCAGGCTCTCGATATGCTGGATATTTACGGCGCTGATAACATTGATACCTGCATCCAGGATATCCATTACGTCCTGCCAGCGTTTTTCGTTCTTGCTTCCTTCAATATTTGAATGGGCTAATTCGTCTACCAGAACCACTTCGGGATGAAGGTTGACAATGGCCTGTACGTCCAGTTCTTCCAGTTCTTTACCTTTATAAAAAAGAGTTCTGCGGGGTATAAATGGTAATCCTTCAATCAGTTCTTCTGTTTCTTTACGTCCATGTGTTTCGATGTAGCCAATCTTAATATCTATACCATTACGCAAAAGACTATGCGCTTCCTGAAGCATCCGGTAGGTTTTACCGACTCCTGCACTCATTCCAACATAAACTTTAAACTTACCCCGTCGTGATTTCCGGATAAGATCTAAAAAATGCTCGGCATTATTTTGTTCATTTTCCATATGTATGATTTCTACACTAAATTCACAAGCACCATAAAGGTATTCAATTTTCCAGCTTTACATTCAAATGTTTAATCTCTGACAATAACTCATTCAGTACCTTATCTAAATTGCCTACATTTTTCAGGGAAAGAATTTCGGGTAAATGCAATTCCTGATTTTCGGAATTATTATTTTCATTCAATTTAAAAACAGCGTTTTCAAGCTGCTTATTTTTATTACTTTGAAATACATTATTCAAACTATCTTCCTCGTCGTAAAACCAGTTTATATCAATTCCTTTCTGATAAAAGAACCTGAAATATTCATACGGTACTGTGTCTCTTTCTCCGCGTTCCAGAATACTGATGATAGATTGTTTTACACCCGATAATTCAGCTGCTTCTTTTTGTTTTAAAGAAAGTAATTTTCTAGCTATAAAAAGCTTCTCAAACAATTCCATCATAGGTGTTTTTTGATTTATAGAATAATTAATATTAGCTGGCAATTAAATTTTGTATTAACAGTTTGCCATTAGTGTCTTTCTGCAATAAATCTTCTACTCTGGAAGAACTGTTTAACAACCAAACTCTAAGCTTGCTGTTGTTTGGGAAATTCTTTAAAATAGATTCTTTAGTAAATGGCTGCATTTCTGCATCAGGGGTAACGCTGTAATGAATTTTTTCCACTTTTACCATTCCTCCTTTTCCATTGCCTGGATTCTCGTAATGATATTCTTTATATAGATAAACACTTCCTGTATCAATTATCTTATATGCTGAATTGTTATAAAAACGGAAATTTTCTTTTGAACAATTCTGATATCCGTAAATAGTTGTTTTCTTAATCTTTGTAGTTACACCATTTTCTTTTATAATAATATCTGATGAGTTCAGAAAAGCATCCACCTTTATTTTACTCCCCGAATTGCAACTGATCTGTTTACTGAAAGCTCCGGATTTAAAATCATTTGCAGAAGAGAAAATGCCCGAAACTTTATTGCTTTGAGCCTGAAGATTCATGTTACTTAATAAAATAACACATAATGAAAGTAACCCCATAATAATTTGTTTCATAATATTATTTTTTTATTTTTAATAATTAAATACCAATTGTTTTTATAAATCCTGATAGTTAATAAAATGTATTAAGATTAATACCTATTTCGTTTGTTTGATGACGTATTTAATAACAGAACCAACTGTCAGTAACTTATCTGCATCTTCCTGAGGAATTACAATGTTGAACTGTTTTTCCAGTTCCATCTGTAATTCCATTACATCCAGAGAGTCAACATTTAAATCATCTTTAAAAGTTGCGCTGTCTGTTAATTCACTTTCCTGAATTCCAAATTTTTCAATCATCAGGTGTTTAACTTTGCCCGGAATGTCTTGCATAACATTCTTGTTTATCAATGTTGTATACATTGTGTGATAAATATGTTTTCCATTTCACAAGCAATCATAAGCAGTGTATGTAATCATATAAGCTAGCATTAATTTCTTATATGATTACAATGTCACTACCTTATAAAAATAATTTTTAGAATCGTACCATTAAGGCCATTATAATTCTTGTTTCGCCTTTCACCATATCAGGCATCCATCCACCCCAGCTACTTAAAGGTGGCGCTACTGAAGCTCCACTGGAAGTATAGGTATAACCACCTGTATTAGCAAAGCCTGTAGGTGAGGTAACTCCTCCATGTCCGGCAAAATATCCGGTTAGCTGAGTTCCTCCCGGAGCCGCGTTGATATCTACAATCTGACGATGAACCAACTCAATCTTCAGGGTCATGTTCTGACTGATCATCCAGTCGAATGTAGTAGAACAATCCCAAGCATCGAATGTTGATCCCGGACCGGTTTGTTGCTGGAATAGGGTATCGGCATATCCAGTAGGAGCAAGCACTAAGTACTGACCAGGATTGTGCATATATCCACCACCTACAACCCAGGCAAAGTGTTCGCCAAACCATAGTCTGTTATACAACATACCACTGATAAAGTTCTGCGCGGTAGTACCAGATTTATTTCCGAAAGCAGTAACACCGTTGCCACTTTCAAAACCAAAATCTCCCGTTAAACTAAAGGCCGCTTTAGTTACCCCTTTTGCTTTAGGACGGTTAATATATCTTTTCTGGAAACTGTTATCACTATGAAAACGGAATCTGTTAGGTGCACCCTGATCATCTTTTCCATAATAGTTGTTGAATACATAATCCAGCGTTTCATTTGGTCTGTAATAAATGGACGCTCCTAAACCTGGAGAATGATTAAACATACCATAGCTCTGCCAACCATTGATTAACCAGAACTCAACCTTTAATTTATCCGTTGGAAAAGTCTGTAATCTTAAACCATTGAAAAACCAGGGGGTATTATCTGAAGTATAAGACGGTTGGTAGCCCCAGTTTTCAAAGTTGTTGTACGAGAACAATCCAATGTAAGACATAAAAATACCTGCATCCAGGTTTATACCATGCCATTTATTCCAGTGGTATCCGGCATAAGCCTCACTAATGTTGCGGTAAATTGTTTGCAGGTCATATTGACCTTTATATGAACTACCATCATTACGAGGTACAACCGTAGAACGTGTGCCATATTGCATCATAATTCTACCCCGTACATTGTTTACATGGATATCACCTCCAAAACCAAGAAAAGAAAGCTGAAGCTCATTGTTTCTTGATAAAGCAGTAGAACCTACAACAGTATTATCAATTGGATTGTTGAATGAGTAAGTACTATTCAAATCCAATGTGATATCACTGGTAAAATACTTAGTGTCTATTAAAGGGGGGGTCGTTTTTCGACTATTACCATTCAGCCAGCTAAAATCCCCAAAAGCAAACGGGTCAGTTGCCGGTGCCGGTTCTTTTGCTGTGGTGGTGTCTGTTTCTGCTTCCTTAATAAACTTTGAATCATAATTTCTGGCATATGATCCGATGCCTGTGGTTAATCCAATAACCAGGAGTAATAATCCTTTTTTCATGTTGTTGCTCATTTTAGTTGTTATTTAATTAAAGTATCCAATGCTATATTTAGTTTAAGAACATTAATTTTTTCCTTCGGGCCCAATACACTTTTTTCAATATGGCTTGAAATCAATTCTTTTACTTTATTTACATCAAGATTTCTAACTTTTGCTATTCTGTTTACCTGTATTAATGCGCCTTGTGGTGTAATATTGGGATCCAGTCCACTAGCAGAAGCGGTAACCATTTCAGAAGGTATTTCTTCTTTTTTTACAGTAGGATTATGTACCAGAAAAGAATCAATTGCTGCCTGCACTTGTTTCAGATAGGCACTATCGCTTGGGCCTTTATTACTTCCCCCTGAACCATTTGCGCTGTAACCAACAGCTGAAGGACGACCCCAGAAATATTTATCTGCGGTAAACTTTTGTCCTAAATTGGCATAACCAACTACCTTACCATTTACACTTAATGTTTCCCCTTTACCCCCTCCCGGTGCGAACTTTGCAATACCTGCTATAAGTAATGGATAAAGCGCTCCACAGATAATAACAAACACTACCGTAAGCATCAGAGAAGTAAACAAATATTTTTTCATAACTTTATTTTTATGTTTTTTTGATTAATGAAATATTACATAAATAATCCTACTACCATGTCGATTAATTTAATACCAATGAATGGTGCAATTACTCCTCCTACTCCATAAATCAACAGGTTTCTTCTTAACAATGCACTTGCTCCGATTGGTTTATAAGTAACCCCTCTTAAAGCCAGTGGAATAAGAATAGGAATGATGACTGCATTAAAGATCACTGCAGATAATATAGCTGTTTCAGCGCTCTTCAAATACATAATATTCAATGCCTGTAACCCTGGTATAGAAACAATAAACAAGGCCGGAACAATGGCAAAATACTTAGCCACATCATTGGCTATACTGAAGGTGGTCAGTGTACCCCTTGTCATCAGTAATTGTTTACCAATTTCTACTATTTCAATCAGCTTGGTAGGGTCATTATCCAGGTCCACCATATTACCGGCTTCCTTGGCTGCCTGTGTTCCACTATTCATGGCCACACCAACATCTGCCTGTGCCAATGCAGGAGCGTCGTTTGTACCATCACCCATCATAGCCACCAGTTTACCACCCTGTTGTTCCTTCTTGATATAGTTCATTTTATCTTCGGGCTTAGCCTCTGCTATGTAATCATCTACCCCGGCTTTTTCAGCAATAAATTTTGCTGTTAAAGGGTTATCTCCGGTAACCATTACGGTCTTAACACCCATCTTACGAAGACGTTGAAAACGTTCCTGAATTCCTGGTTTAATGATGTCCTGTAATTCTATTACTCCTAATACTATGTTATTCTGACTAACTACCAGTGGTGTTCCTCCGTTCGAAGCAATAATCTTTACTTTCTCTGCTGTTTCTTCAGGGAACCCATTTCCTGCTTTAGTGACCATTGTCCTAATGGAATCAAAAGCTCCTTTACGGATTTTTAATCCTGAAGGAAGATCAATGCCACTGCTTCTGGTTTCAGCAGTAAACTCTATAAAACTTGCTCCGTTGGTATTAAAATTATTTACGTTCAGATTGGCTAATTCAATGATGGATTTACCTTCAGGAGTTTCATCAGCCAGAGAGGATAGGGCACAAGCTTCAACGAAAGCTTTTTCATCTACTCCATTAGCTGCATAAAAGTTTGTAGCCTTTCTGTTACCTATTGTGATAGTTCCAGTTTTATCTAATAATAGCGTATCCAGGTCACCTGCTGTTTCAACCGCTTTACCGCTTTTGGTAATTACGTTTGCTCTTAAGGCCCTGTCCATACCGGCAATACCAATGGCGCTTAATAAACCGCCAATTGTTGTTGGTATTAAACATACATATAATGATACCAATGCAGCTACTGTAATAGGTGTATTGGCATAATCGGCAAATGGCTTTAAGGTTACACAAACAATTAAGAAGATTAATGTAAAGCTTGCCAATAAAATAGTCAGCGCTATTTCATTAGGAGTCTTTTGTCTGGAAGCTCCTTCAACCAAAGCAATCATTTTATCCAGGAAGCTTTCACCAGGTTCTGTGGTAACACGAACTTTAATCCTGTCACTCAGCACTTTGGTGCCACCTGTTACGGAGCTTTTATCTCCTCCTGATTCTCTGATGACCGGTGCTGATTCTCCTGTGATAGCACTCTCATCAATGGTTGCGATTCCTTCTATTATTTCCCCGTCATTCGGAATCATGTCGCCTGCTTCACAAACAAACAGATCTCCTTTTCTAAGTGTAGCACTGCTTACTATTTCTACTTTTCCACCTATCAGTTTTTTTGCCGGTGTTTCTTCACGGGTCTTTCTTAAGCTGTCGGCCTGTGCCTTTCCTCTTGCTTCAGCAATGGCTTCCGCAAAATTGGCGAATAACACTGTGAGGAATAATACCAGGAATATGGAGAAATTATAATTAAAACTACCCTGTGCTTTTTCCCCTGTTAAAATCCAGATACACACGGCAAGCATCACAGCTGTTCCTATTTCCACTGTAAACATTACAGGGTTGCGCAGCATGATCTTTGGATTAAGTTTTACAAATGATTGTATCAGCGCATCTTTTACTAAAGACGATTCGAACAATTTATTTGATTGATTCTTTGACATAATTTTTTATTTTGTTCCGCAATTTTTCTCTTGAAAACTTTGCGGCTTTTCGCTTATTTTACTTGATTCACAATTGTTTTTATCCTTCTAAATATTAATGATGCATGGTTAAATACTCAGCAATAGGTCCCAACACCAATGGAGGGAAATAGGACAATGCTGTTATAATAAATATTACTCCAAAAGTCATTGCACCAAACGTGATAGAATCTACTCTTAAAGTTCCCGCAGAATCCGGTACATATTTCTTCTTAGCCATCAATCCTACAATAGCTACTGGTCCTATAATAGGTAAGAATCTACCTAATATCATTGCTATACCTCCCAGAATATTCCAGAATACATTATTACCTGTTAACCCGGCAAAGGCACTACCGTTATTGGCATTGGAAGAAGTAACTGCATACATCATTTCTGAAAATCCATGAAAACTTCCGTTATTTAACCAGCCTGAAGGTTTAAATGCCCAATCGGCATTAGGATTATGCAGTAAAGTATAACATGCAATAGCAAGACCTCCCTTGATAATAAATGCTGATAATAATGTAACTATAGCTGCAATTTTTACTTCTCTGGCCTCTACCTTATGCCCCATAAATTCAGGTGTTCTTCCTACCATTAACCCTGATATAAACACAGCAATAATGATATAGATAAAGTAATTTAGAATACCAACACCACAACCTCCATAAAATGCATTCACCAACATTCCAAGCAATTGCATCAGTCCCGATAATGCCATAGAACTATCGTGCATAGAATTGACTGATCCTGTAGAAATGATAGTGGTAACTATGCTCCAGTAGCCCGATGCTGCAGGACCAAACCGTACTTCCTTTCCTTCCATGGCTCCGGTTGCCTGAGTTATACCCATCCTGGCTAATTCCGGATTACCATGTATTTCGGTAATAATCGTTGGTATCGCCAGACATAGCAGACCAATAGTCATTACCCCGAATATTACATAGGCAAATTTTCTGCGTTTAATATATAAACCCATAGCGAACAGCATGGCAATCGGTATAAGAACCTGTGCAATTATTTCCATCATATTGGTAAAATAATTGGGGTTTTCCAATGGATGAGCAGAGTTGGCATTGTACCATCCTCCACCATTTGTACCAAGATGCTTTATGGCTATCATTCCTGCAGCAGGGCCACGGGAAACCTGAACTGAATCGCCCTGTAAACTGATATAGGTGTCTTTTCCATCGTAACTTGCTGGAGTACCATTAAATGATAACAAAACCGCTATTACTATACAGATTGGTAATAATATCCTGGTAACTGTTACTGTCAGTATTTGCCAGAAATTACCCAGATTATTGGTAGTCTTTTCTTTCAGTGCATTGAATAATGCTACCAGACAAGCAATGCCTGTAGCTGCACTAACAAACTGTAAGAATGTAATAACAAATAGCTGTGTAAGATATGTTACACCGGTTTCTCCTGAATAATTCTGCCAGTTGGTATTGGTTAAGAAACTGATGGCAGTATTAAAACTTAAGTCAGGAGTCATGTTGGGGTTACCATCAGGATTCAATGGTAAATGTCCCTGGAATAAAAACATAAAAAAGGCATACACTACCCAAAGCATATTGATGGTTAGCATGGCTTTTAAAAATTGTTTCCAGTCCATGCCCTGTGCAGGATTAATACCTGCAATGCGATAAATAAAACGTTCAAGTGGTTTCATAAAATCCAGTACCGTTCTTTCACCGCTGAATACCCTGGCAATATATCTACCCAAAGGATAAGCCAGTACAACAGTTAGAAGAAACGATAGGATAACACCTGATAATTCTGAGTTCATATTTTTTTAATTAGATAATTTGATAATCTGATGATGTGATAACGAACACATCATGTTGATTTTTGATATAGTAATTTCTTAAAACTTTTCTGGTTTAATTAATACATACAGCAGGTATATAAATACCAGAACAGAAAGAATAAATAGTATGAGAAACATGTCTTTAATTTTTTATTGTAGTGATAACTGTAATACAGTATTTAAATATTTTCGAAAAAATCAATTGATTTAAAAAAGATTACAAAGCAGAATAGAATGGCGAGCACAAGAAGAACAGTTAATAACATAATATCAGTTTTATTTTAATGAATTAATAAACACGCTTTTTGATAAACTATATAAACAATGGCCAGAACAAAGAACCAGATAAGAATCAGCGTAAAAACCTCCTTTATGTTTTTTTGATCAGCCATATGCCACTATATGGTACAAACAGGATGCCTGATTAAAACAAAAGGGGTCTTATTTCTCTACAACTCAATATGGCAAAGGGTTTGAAGAAAAAACAATATGTTAAAGAAGAATATTTTTTAAGTAAAAAATCCTACCGTTTTGAAAATGTATTTTCAAAACGGTAGGATTACCTATTTATATATATTTTTTGTTTAATATAAGCTAATTGTACATCATTAAATATATCTTGATATTTATTAAAACGTGTTACTCTTTTAAAAACACTCATTAATGGGTCCTAATATAAAAGTGATAAACATGGAGAGTGCAGTTAATATAATAATAAGACTCAATAAAAATATTCCAAAAGTGCCTGTTTCGGTTTTTAATGTACCAGAGGAAGGTTCTACATACATTTTTGTTCTATAGGAACCAATAATCATGAATGCTCCGGCAATAGGAATATATCTGCCAAGCAGCATTGGAATACAGGTGGTAAGATTCCAGAAAGTGGTATTGTTTCCAAGACCCGAAAACTCCGATCCGTTGCCCGCCATGGAAGAAACATATTCGTAATACATGGTTGTAAAACCATGTGCCCCCTTGTTGTTCAACCAGCCTAAAGAATCACCTCCCGATGGGTAATGATGATAAATAAAACAAGCTATCGAGGTAAGGATAAGCGGTATAACCGACATGATAATGCTTACTACCACAGCAACCTGTATTTCTTTCAACGATATTTTCCTTCCCAGCAATTCCGGCGTTCGCCCTATCATTAACGATGCTATGAAAACTGCAATGATCAGGTAGATAAACATATTGATCCATCCTGTACCTAGCCCTCCAAAAAAAGCATCTACCTGCATGGCAAACAACATGCCGATTGATGATAAGGGCATATAACTATCGTGCATAGCGGTTACTGTTCCGGCAGGTATAGCAGAATTGACTGCACTGTAAAAGGCAGCATAAAAGCTTCCAAACCTTAGTTCCTTGCCCTCCATATTGCCCATCTGCTGACTGATTCCCATCGACGCAACATGGCTATTGCCTTTCATTTCACTCCATACAATCGGTATTGCTGTCAATAAAAACCCTGCTATCATTACCCCAAACAGCATTTTGCTGAATTTCTTTCTGTTCAGATATTTACCTATGAAAATAACAAATGCCACGGGCAACAACAATACTATGATGGTGTGTACAATAAAAGTAAGGAAGTTGGGATTTTCGAAAGGATGGGCAGAATTGGTTCCATAAAAACCACCTCCGTTTGAACCAAGTTCTTTTATAGGAATCATTGCAGCTACCGGTCCTAAAGCCACCTGTCCGGTATCTCCCTGCAACGAAACAATTTCATTGGGACCATTGAATGTCATTGGCATTCCATTGAAAATAAATATAATGGCTGTAATTATACAAAGTGGCAACAATATCCTTGTACAGGATCTTACAAAATCGTTATAAAAATTACCAAGCGTTGCTATTGACCCCGAAGCCAGTCCTCTTACAATAGCCACCCCGGCACAAAGACTGGTGGCGGCACTTACAAACTGCAGAAAGGTAAATACCCCTAACTGCGATAAATAGCTTGCTCCGGTTTCGCCTGAGTAATGCTGCAGATTGGTACTGGTCAGAAAACTAATGGCCGAATTGAAGGCAAGGGTCCATTCCATATTGGGGATATGGGCAGGATTTAAAAAAAGATGGCCTTGTATCAATAAGATTACAAAGCCAAAAACAAACCAGCATACCTGAATAAACATTAAGACCGAAAGATAATTTTTCCAGTCCATTTCCCTGACCGGATCTATCCTGCATATTCTAAAAATGAATCGTTCAAAAGGGAGCAGGAAGTCCATGAAATTCTTTTCGCCGGCATAGGTTTTTTTCATCATTAATGCTACCGGAAAGGCCAGCAACACCGCTATCAGGAAGATAAAACCTGCACCCAAAAAATTCATTCTTTTTTCTTTTAAAGCTTTAAAATAATATTTGATAGATAAAAGAATCCGGAAATTCTTCTGTTCATATGAAACCCTTCGTTCGGTAGAAGGATTTCATATTCAACAGGAAGGATCTTTAAAAGGAAATCAGAAATTAAAAATACTCTAACAAAAATAACTACTTCGAATAGGTTAAATTATTGCATCTGTGTTTATGCCCGATCTGTAATCAGGTTCTATATCAGTTCCTGTTTACCGCTTTTAAACTTCGTCGTATATAGGCAGTATACAACGATAGTGGCACCAATCCGGAAACGGGTTGCTCTACCTCTCGCTTACAAAGATTCAGCATGGCAGAGAAGGAATATACAAATACATTCTCCACTATATCCATCACTATAGGATCGCCTTTAGCATAAATATCTTCTGCAAGCAGGAAACATTTTCTGGCTACCGGTAAATCGTTTTGAACAAGCATGTTCCGGGTATATTCTGTCAGACATTGAATACTTTTTATAAGATTCAAATCCGGCAACCACGCTATTAAGTCTTCCTTTATTTCCGGCAATTCTGCTGCCAGATATGCCGGAACTTCAAACTGATCCATTCTGTTCTCTTTTGTAAAAAGAATTATCCAATAAATGTGCCACAAACAGATGCCGGTTGGTTAAAAGGCCTGATAGTATTGGATTGTGCCCCATTTAATATTATTCAGCTATAATATATTAAAATAAAAAACCCTTCCAAAATGGAAAGGTTTTTCAAAACGGTATGCTCTTGATAGCAACTTTTTTAATTTATTCTATCCGCAGTTAATAATTAAAACATAACTGATAGGTCCTGCACCTGCTGCGTTGACTACATAAAAATAGATATAGTAATCTACCCCGGTTTTTAAATTATTGAAAGTTTTCTTCTTCTGATTACTTACACTGTGAAAAATCCGTGCGGTACATGGAGGAAAAATGATAGTACCGTCTTTAGGCAAAATAAAATCAGCCGGCAAAGGCATTCCTTCTACCATGATGCAACCATATCTTACATTTTCACCCATCTTTTCGCTTTCTACAATAATCTGTCCTTTTACCGAATCTTTATCATGGTTAATGGTCTTCACCTGTCCGGGAATGGTTGCAGGTACCCTTGGATTCACATGGATAGGGGTAAACCTTGATAAAGTAATCGTGTCGGCATTACCCGCTGCCACCCCATCTACATAGTCCGCCGATTTATCCAGAAACGCTACCCCATTGCCATAGGCTGTATGCCAGGCTGGTTCCTGATCTTTACCTCCGTTTTCATAATCCGAACGGGTACTGACAAAAGTATCAATTACAACATTGGCTTCTGCCTCTGTAAAAGGAGGAGACATAAATTTGGCAGCATTGGCCAGAATAGCAGCAGAGGTATCGTTTAATAATTTCTGAACCTCGGCAATCGTTCCATAATGATAATCCCTTGCACATAAAATTCTGTAATACATAATGTTTACATTTAAAATGAATGATTAAATACAAATCTGGCAAGCAGCCAGTGTTGTTTGATTATAAATAAAAAATTGGTTAATAACTGAAGAAGGTAGTTTTTTTCAGGTTGAAGCTTCAGATTGTCCATTTGAGAAGACTTTTGTGTCTGTTGAGGCGTCTTATCTGACTGTTTAGGTTACTTACGAGTCTGTTTAGAGATCTTTCGTATCTGTTTAGAGATCTTTCGTGTCTGTTTAAACAACTCACTTGTCTGATCAGGGAATTTTTGTAAGTGTTGGGCAGACATTGATTTATTCATAAACAGGTTTTGATATTTGATATTGATAGAAGCGGATAGAATACAGATAACCACAAAGTCCACAAAGTTTTTCACTAAGTTCACAAAGAAGATATGGGAACTTTCCAATACATAAAATAACGTGAATTTTGGGTCTTCTATTTAAAAATAGAAGGCATTCTTTCTAAATAAGTGTATGCACATAAAGCTGC
>Ga0316217_10004853_pt1 | contig 14256 bp, 11 predicted proteins | sample 1anoAmetaG_FD_203633 | JGI IMG/M metagenome (GOLD analysis project Ga0316217, IMG submission 203633) | Freshwater microbial communities from Trout Bog Lake, Wisconsin, USA - 1anoA | ecosystem: Environmental > Aquatic > Freshwater > Lake > Hypolimnion/Profundal zone | place: USA: Wisconsin... | reverse complement strand
GGTTAATTGAACCCTCCTTAGCGCAGCTTACGCCGCGGCGGCAATGCAAGTGCCTGGCTGCCAGGCACCGGGTGATGTAGAAAAAACATCACCCCTCTAATATAGGTTCCGGATAGGCAAGTTTTCGGGGTTTTTGGGCAAAGGCAGCCAAACCGACTTGGCTGTAAGTCATGGTCCAGCCAAGAGTTACGACGACGGAAAAATGATTTATTTTTCTGATTTCAGGAATGTTGTGCAACAGATTCTCGGCGTCATTGGCAGGCATACTCACGATTGAAAGATGAATATACATGCTGTATTGGCGTAGGGTGGGTGTACTCGCCCACCAGTTTTTCTTTTGCCGGCGAACGCAACGAATAACTTGATTCGACCGAACGACTACACCGGCAGCGAGTTTTCTGGCTCGGTGGTCGAAGAAGACTCGTCGGGATAGCCGTCCCAACACCACCGCAACCGGGAAAACGCGCTCTGGCGCAGAAGCAGGGCATGGATGGCACGAGCGAGCGAGAGTACGTCGTGAGGCGTCGCCGATGGTTTTCCGCCAAACACGCGTCCCAGAAGACCGGGAACTCTTAGCGGCGACACCTGTACCATCCATCTTTGTTCTTCGGTCTGCGCCAGCGTGATGAGAAGCGTCATTTCTTGGTGCTTACACTCAAGACTCCAGCCGCAATCTCGCCAATTCTCGAAATCAGACACCGACCATGCTTCTTTTTGCAATTCGCCTACCAAGGTGCGAATGATCGAAAGGCCTGGCGGATGTGGAAACTCCTCGTCAGCCACAGCGATTCCGGCGAATGCAATGTTCAATGAGGTGGGCATGTTGGGCTCCGGCAAATGTCACAGTCATTCTTTTGCCGACCAACGCAACGAATAACCGGTCTGCTGAAGCAGACCCTATAGACACTACGTCGTGCGAACGACGTTTTCAAGCAATAGACCTTGGGGAGGTTTTTCAAAGGTCTCGATTGGCAATCGGCAATTACAGGGCGATATCGGTAATCCGATGCCGGGCCAACGCCGCTACATTAATCTGGACCATCGGCTGGCGGCCATCCCACGTCGGCCAGAGCACCAGCCGTTGCCGATCGGCGGTGACGGCGGCGACAAACTGGCTGCTGGCGGCGGGGAGAATCAACTGCTGATAGACGCTGCGATATTGCGTGGTTAGCTCGTCGTCCAAGCCGATGCAAGCCGGCGGGCCAGCGGCTGGGGCCAGCAGCACGCGCGTGGAGCCGAGCCAGGGCAGCAGCGCGGCGGCTGCCAGCGGCTCGGGATAATCGATGGCGCCAAGCGAGGCAAAATCGTCCGAGGAAATGCGCTCCAATCGGCCATTGGCCCGGACAATCAGCAGCGAATCTGGCAGCGGTAAAATGGCAATGATCTCGGCATCGGCATCGCCGGGCAGATAATGGTTTATGCCATCCGGCATGATGCAAAGCAACTGTGATTTCACCGCGGCCAGCAGATTTCCCGAGGGCAGGCGGGTGAGATGTTTGGCCGATACGCCGCGAATGGCCCAGGCCACGGAATTGGGCTGGGCGATTTTCCAGGCGACCACGCCGGCCTCGCTGTGCGTGGCGATCACCGTTCTTTCCTCTGCCGCGCCATCGCCGACCGCGCGGTTGAAACCCATGGCCGATGTCGTTTGCGCATCCGGCAAAGCAATCAGCTTATCCGGTGCATTGACATCGATCACCCAAACCCCCGAGCGCGCTCCGGCCAATAGCGTGCCAGCGGCGGCAAGTGAAACACTACGCAGCGGGCCAAGCGTATCGAGCACGGGAACGAGTTGCGTTTTCAAGTCGCTGCCTTCGGCGGGCGGGGTGATTTTCACCAGCGCATCGGCCACCGCCAGCCATATCACGCTGGCCGCGGTTTGCTTTTGGGCCGATGCCTGCAAGAGTGAGCGCAGCAATTCCGCCTGATCGGTGGGGGCGATTCGCGCCAGAATCTGCCCCGGCGAAAGGCTTGGCGATGCTTGCCGCAGTGATTCAAATTGCCGGAAGAGTTCCGTCGCCGATTGGAGATGCTCCACCCGCGCCTGGGTTTGCCGTTGCAACGCTTGCCGCTGCGCTTCTTCCAGCATTTGCTGCCGTAGCGTGGGGCTGTCGATTTCCAGCGTGGCCGGTGGCAACAGTTCCAGCCCGCAGCCAAACGCCAGCTTTTGCCCGGCGGCCATCAGGCCGGTGATTGTCTCAGCCTTGCCGGTTTCGCTCCGCGCGCGGTCGATATCCATCTTGGCCAAACATTGCATCGCCGCCGGGAACAGCGTGGCTTGGAAATAATCCCGAACATGCGGCACGATCAAAATCGGCCGCTCGGCCAGCAGCGACTCGGCCAGCATCTTGCGATCATTTTCATTCGGCACCGCCCGTACAATGCAGGCAAACGCCAGCTTGGCCTGATGCCCATCGGCCAGCACCACCGGCCCAAGTTCCCAATGCACGCGCAACCCCCCGGCGCGGGTTTCAATCAACCCGCCGATCCGCCGCGCGATCTGGCCATCTTCAAGCATGAGCGTATTGTAACCGGAAAGGGCGGATTTTTGGCCACGGATGGAGAACAGATGGGCACAGATGAATTTCCCCGTTGAATTTCCGGAGGTTCCTTGGCTCACTCACCCAGCGTGCCGATAATTCTGCTTGCTATGGCCATGTCCACACACAAATCGCCCGTGAGCCGGTTATCGGCGCAAAAACTGGCCGCGCAAAAAGCGGAAGAGGTGGCCACGCATCTGCATTCATTTGCGGCCACGCTGATCTCACTGGATGCCCTGACGCCGGCAAGTCACCGGCCCACGCCGACGCCGCGGAACTGGTGGAAATTGCAAGCCGGGCGATTCCAGGATGACCCCACGTTCGCCGATTTCGTGGCCCAGGTTCAGGCGGCGCGCAAGCATGAAGGCTAACCGTGCTTGTCTTGGATACCGACGCACTCTCGCTCATTCAGCGCGGCAACGGGCCGCACTTTGAAGCACTGGCAAAGATTCTCGACGAAGCCAACGAGGAAGTTTACGTCACCGTCATCAGCCTGGACGAACAACTCCATGGCGCGTTCAAGGAGATTGCCAGCAATCAGGCCAGGATTCGCCTCCAGGGGTATCGTCGCCTTCGCGATCTAACCGACGACTACAGCCAACGCCCCATGCTGGACTACGACGAAAAGGCTGACGCGATTTTTGACCGGCTCAAGGGCATGAAAGGCCGGCCGGCCACCAAAGACCTGCGCATCGCCACGATCGCGCTGTCATTCGATGCCACTCTGGTCACGGGCAACGTCAACGACTTTGCCAAAATCCCGTTGCTGAAACTTAAGCCGATTCCCTCTTAGGCAATGGTTGTGGCTAAAATCATCCCCCGTGAATACCGCACAACTTATCCAACTCGACCGGCGTTACCTCTGGCACCCGTTTACGCACATGCAGCAGTGGCTGGCGGATGATCCGCTGGTGATTACCGCCGCCGAGGAAATGTACCTGATCGACAGCGATGGCCGGCGCTATCTGGACGGCGTGTCCAGCTTGTGGTGCAATGTTCATGGACATCACGTGAAGGAAATCGATGAGGCCATTGCCCGGCAAATGGGCAAGGTGGCACATTCGACTTTGCTGGGATTGGCGGGGGAACCATCGATTCTGCTGGCGGAAAAACTGATGCCGCTGGTGCCGCGCGGATTGGCGAAGATTTTCTTTAGCGATAGCGGCGCGACAGCAACGGAAGTGGCGTTTAAGCTGGCGGTGCAATACTGGCATAACCTGGGCAAGCCGGCGAAGAATCAGCTTGTGGGGTTTGCCCATGCGTATCACGGCGACACCGTGGGGGCGATGTCGGTGGGCCGGATGGAAGCGTTCCATCGGCCGCATTTCCCGATGCTTTTTGAAGTGCATTTCGCACCCAGCCCGTATGTGTATCGCAGCCAAACGCCCGATGATGCCAATGCCGAACGGGATCGGTGCCTGGCGGCACTGGAAACTTTGCTGCGGGAGAAGCACGAGCGTCTTGCCGCGGTTTGTCTGGAACCGATCGTGCAAGGTGCGGCAGGAATGATCGTGCATCCGCCGGGATTCTTGGCCGGCGTAAAAAAACTGTGTGAGCGGTTCGCTGTGCTTTTTATCGCCGACGAGGTGGCGGTGGGCTTTGGCCGCACCGGCAAACTATTTGCCTGCGAGCATGAGTCGGTCAGCCCCGATTTGATGTGCCTGGCCAAGGGCATCACCGGCGGCTATCTCCCGCTGGCGGCCACCCTGGCCAGCCAGAAAATCTTCGACGCCTTTTTAGGCGATCCCTGGGAAGGCAAAACCTTTTTCCATGGCCACACCTACACCGGCAACGCCCTGGCCTGCGCCGCGGCCATCGCTTCGCTGGACCTGCTGCAAAAGAACAATGTGGTGCCGCGTGTCGCCGCAAAATCCGCGGCGCTGGCTGATTTGCTCGCCCTCCTGCTGCAACTGAAGCATGTCGGCGACATCCGCCAAAAGGGATTCATGGTGGGCATCGAACTGGTGGTGGATAAAAAGACGAAGCGGCCGTTCGATTACAAACGGCGCATCGGCGCGGCAGTATGCGCGCGTGTGCGGAAGCACGGCGTCATCCTGCGTCCGCTGGGCGACGTGATCGTGCTGATGCCGCCACTGGCGATGGAGATGGATGATTTGGGAAAGATCGTGAATGCGGTCGGTGAAGAGGTGGCGGCGATACGGGGCTAGAACCGTTCACGGAAACGTGAAGACGTGAAACGTAATGAGACTGAATCCAATTTTCACGTTTCAGGTTTTGCCTGCATCCCCCGAATCGCCTCCAGCAACGGCAGCCTGCACGGGCACACGTGGCTGCATAGGCCGCACTCGATGCAGGCGTGAATGCCCGCTTCGCCGGCGGCTTGCGGGTCATTCTGCTGAGCGGCGTCCAGGATAACCGCGGGCTGCACCCGCGTGGGGCAGATGTCGGCACACCAGCCGCAGCGGATGCAGGTCTCGGCGGGCAAAGAGTGTTCGCCGCGAATGATGTGGATGACCAGTTCGCCGCCGGCCAGGATAAACTCGGGCGTTACTCGTATATCGCGGAGCAATTCACCGGCCCGCAGCGCGGTTGCGTGCGGGGTGATGCGTAAGTGTTCCAGCAGATCGCCCAGCATGGTGCCAACCGGCGTCCAGCAGGAGTGCGATTCGCCGCTGGCGTGGTCGTGCAGCAACACCGGCACGTGCGTCATGCGCGTTCCTTGCACGGCTTGGCCGATGGCCATGGCCGCGGCGGCATCCACCACTACCGCTCCGCACTGTGGCGGCAGATCGCCCGGCCGCAAACGCCGGTGCTTCAGCAGCGAATAAACCATCAGCGTGGGATCGGTTTGCGGATAATCGTTGGTCATTTCCAGCACGCGGATTTTCGCGGCGGCGGCGGCTTGGCGAAGCTGCTTGGTCCACGCTCTTGGCGAAGAAGCTTCAATGGCGATGGTGGCGGACGCTTCGGGCAGAATCTGCCGCAGCAGTTTCACGCCCGCCACCACTTCGGCGGGGAATCGCGCGGCAATGGCCGCGCCCAGCCGCAGCGCGGTTTCGCCGGCCAAGGCCGTGCAGATGATGCTGTCCACCGGATGATGCAAGGCGAGTTTCAACTGGCCGATTAAATTCCGGCTGGCCCGCCGATCGGCGTCAACGCCCATGCGGCGCAGCCAGTCGATGCCGGTGGCTAGATTTAAGTCGGCGGTAGATTGCGGCGATGGTTCCGCGACGGCCGGATTCGATCCGGGCGGCAGGTGCAAGCGCGGCGCTACAAACGGCAGAAATCTCGGCGCTCGTGCCGGCCAAGTCGATCGACGGCGAAAAATGTCGAACGTCAATTGCATTGCCGATTGTCAATTGCCGATTGCCAAATGCGGAATGCCGAGCCGGCGGTTTTTCAATCGGCAATCGGCAATCGGCAATTGGCAATGTTTTCACATTCCCGCCAATGGCAGGTTATTCCGCTTCAACAGCGTCTTGAGCGCATCCACCGCCGCCCCGAACAGTTTCGGGCCGCTGAATCCGCTGAATTGCCCAGCCGATGCCAGGTGCGGTTCGATGCTCAAAAATCCGTGGTAGCCGCTCTGGTGCAGGTCGATCAGGATCGGCTCAAGCTGGCCGTCGCCCTGACCGGCGGGAACAATCTTGCGGGCGTTGCGCAAGGCATCCTTCACGTGGATATGCACGCTGTAGGGTTTGAGCAGCGGCCAGCAATCCAGTGGATTTTCGCCGTCCATCACGAAATTGGCGAAATCAAACGCGGCGCGGAATTGGGGCGAATTGATCGTTTTGAGCAAATCCAGGCAGGGCTTGCCTTTTTCGCCGAAGATGGCGTGCTCATTTTCGTGAACCAGCACCACCGGGCGATCTTTGACATAATCCACTTTGGCCTGCATCCGCCGCAACACTTCGTCGCGATGCTTGCTGATGTCGTCGTTATTGTCGGCCGGGTAATAACTGAAAATCCGCAGCAGCGGCGCCTGGAAAAACTCGGCCAGTTCGACGGCAATTTTGAAACGCTCAAAATGCGGCGCGAACGGCTCATTGATTTTCACCTTGCCGATCGGCGAACCGATGCAGGCCACGCCCAAGCCGTTGGCTTGCAGTTTGGTCTTGATCTCGTTGCGGAGCGGCAAGTCAAAATCGAGGACATTTTTGCCGTAGACGCTCCGCAGTTCAAAATGGGTGACGCCATTTTCCTTGCACACGCGAATCTGCTCGTCCAGGTTGGGCGAGATCTCGTCAGCAAACGCAGACAGCTTAAACATATTGCGAGCCTCCAGTTATGGCGATGATGTTCGGCAAGTGTGTGCCCGCCGTCAAGTCTGCGGCCTATGGGGTTGCCGGCCCGACCGTGGCTGGCGCGGCGGCGTGGTTGATTTTTTGCGTCAATGCCAAGCGTTCCTCCGGGGTTAACGCCCGCAGGGTAAACGTCATTTTGCCATCGTCGGCGGTGATGGCGGCGAGCCGCACCGCCAAGGCCTTGCTGGAATCCTTGAAATCGAAGGGGACAAAGAAGATGGCCTCCGAGGGTTGACCGGCAAGGCAGTTGAGCAACATTTGTGCATAGGCCGCGGTCATTGCGGCACGGTTGACCGCCCCATACGCGTCAATGCCGGCGCGCGACTGCTGGGCGGCAACATGCGCGGTGAGATCGCTCTGGAGTTGCGCAAAAGTCTTGCCCATGAACACCCGCGGCACCGACAACGTGCCCACCAGCACGTCGGTTAGCCGCAAATCCAAGTTACCCTGCTCGTCAACGTGCGGCTTAAGAACCAAACTATCCACAGTGTCGCTGTCTTTCGGCTTTCCCGAGATGACGATCGCCCCGTCGATAAACGTAATGCGCAAATCGCGCAAGAATGGATTCACCCGCTCAACCAGCGCCGCCGTGTCGGTATTGTCGTGGATGTCATACCAGGCATTGATCTCGTCTTGGCTCAACGTGATCGTTTTGGCGGTGTTGGCGGCATCCCAGCCTTCGGTGCGCGAACGCACCGTCTTGGCCAGCATATCCGCCGACCAGCTAAAGGTTTGGCCGAAAACCTGCTTGGCATGTCGCCCGGCCTCCTGCCACTGGGCGGGCGTGCAACGCGGTGCGCCATACCACGCCGGTACGGTGTGCATGCGATGAATGGCCACACCCGCCAGCACCGCCAGCATGAGCACAACGATACCGGTGCCGATGAAAATGCGTTTGATCCACTTCATGCAGAAACTCAATAAGTCATCGCGGCTTTTGCGCCCGATCATAACGCTTCCATTTGCCTGTTGCACTGCCACCCGTTAGCCTGCCGGCCATGCGACACGACGGTAGATCGATCAACCAGCTTCGGCCCATTCGTATCAAACGGAATTTCACCCAAACCCCGGCCGGTTCGGTGTTGTGGGAGCAAGGCAACACCATTATCCTGTGTACCGCTTCGGTCACGCAGGAATTGCCGCCATGGTTTAAGGACGACCGCGCCGGCGGCTGGATCACCGCCGAATATGTCATGCTGCCGGCGTCCACACCGCAACGCAAACCCTGGCCGAAAATCGGCCACACCGATTCGCGCGGCACCGAAATCCAACGCCTGATTGGCCGCACCCTTCGCGCCGCCATCGACCTATCCAAAATCGGCCCGCACACAGTGGCGGTGGATTGCCAGGTGTTGCAAGCCGATGGCGGCACCCGCACCGCCAGCATTTGCGCCGCTTATGTGGCGTTGGTCGATGCCATGGCCAAACTGCCCAAAGCAATGCCGCCGCAACGCCTGCCGCCGAATTTCAACCCCGCCAATCCCGCCCCGCGGTTCGATCCCAAGTTTTACGATCCCACCCACGCCATCGTCGATCAACTGGCCGCCGTCAGCGTCGGCCTGGTGGACGGCGAAATTCTGCTGGACTTGGATTATGAGGATGATTCGCACGCGTCGGTGGATATGAACGTGGCCTACACCGCCGCCGGAAAATTTGTGGAAATCCAAGGCTCGGCAGAAAATGGCGTGGGCTTTGACCGGGCGCAAAACGACCGGATGCTGGATATGGCGGTGGAAGGGTGTAAGGAATTGCACCGGATTCAGTTGACGGCGCTGAAATAGAGGTTTTGCAATTGGCGAAAAATCATGGGCGAATCTTCTGCCCTTGGGACGGTGTTTGGGTTTGGGACGGTGACTTTTTGTCCAGGATGGTCCGAAATAGGCCGCCGATTGGCTCCCGCACGCATGCCGGACACGCTTTGGAATTCGGCCACCGGCAAGGCTACTGCTCCCCACCACGGCCGGGCAGCACCGAATCCTGCGGGGGTTCAATATTGATCGTCTCCTGTTTACTGTCCAGCTTGGACACTTCCAAGACCACCGGCTCGGAACGATGCGTTTTGCGGAATTCGGTGTAATCGGCTTTGAACTGCTCCAGATTGGTCACCGGCTTGCCGTTCATTTGCAGCACCAGATCGTTGACCTGCAACTTGGCGTTGGCGGCAGCGCCATCGCGGCGAACCAGGCCAATCACCACCCCCGGTGCATCCAGTTTCATCTTGCGATAGTACCAATCCAAAAAGACCGCCTCACGCCCGACGAATCCCAGATCGGCGGCGTAAAAGCGCGTGGCGGCATAGGCTTGCTTGGGCTGCACTTCCAGCGTCACAGTGACTTTTTCCAGCGGCTGGTCCTTGGTGCGCAGCACGCTGAAAACCACCTGCGTGCCGGGCTTCATGCGTTGCAGACGGTGCAGCAGGATGGAGGGCAGTTCCTCGGGTACATCGCCGCGCTCCAGCGCTTTGCCGTCCACGGCGACGATGATGTCCTTGGTTTTCAGCCCGCCTTTTTCCGCCGGTGAGCCGGCGACCACGTCGGTGACCTGCACCGCCGGTTTATTTTTCAGATCGAAAAACTCGGCTTTGTCTTTATCCAGACCGGTCAGCATGGGCGTGCCGATCCAGCAGCAGACCGCCGGTTTTTCCGCGGAGGGAATATCGTTCAGACTCACCATCACGTAGGACGTCGGCAGGAAAGTGTGCTGCGGCGTGTTGATCAGGGCCAGATCATCACCACCGCCGCGATTGAGCATCGCTTCCTGAAGGGACTGGGCGGCAATATAACCCACGGTTTGCCCGCCGGTGTTAAACACCACGCCACCGGGCGCCGCCAGACCTTGTTCCACCATCACCTGCGGCACTGGCCCGCGCAGCAGGGCCGTGACCATCGCTTTCATCACGTAGGCCTTGTAGCCGGCTGATTTGGGCAGAATGCCCACGGAATAAACGCTTTGCCCCACTTGCACCGGCGTGTCGGTGAACTTCACCGGTTTCCAAACGTGGTCGGTCGATTTGGGATCGCTCACGCGGACAAACGCCAGGCTGCTGCGCTCATCGCGGCCGACCAGTTCGGCGTCAATTTCGGTTTCGTCATCCGTTTCGCTGGGGATGATGATCTTGAAATCCTTCATCTGCCCATCGGGAATGTTCTGCGGCGAAACAATCGCCAGCGGCATCACCACCAACCCGCGGTCATCGATGACAATGCCCGGCCCAATCAGATCGTGCGAGCCGAGTTCCGATTTGAAGGTGTACTTGACCGCCACCAGCGACGGCTTGACGGTGTTCAACAATTGCGCGGCAAAGGCATCCACCGTGGCGTCGGTGTTTTCGGCGGCACGCACCGGGCCGCCCAACAGGGCAACGGCCAACAGGACAATCCATCCCAAGAGCAATTTTCGCATCGAATGAACTCCAAAAAATATAGTCGGTCGGCAGTTTAGCTTTTTGACGGGGGATTGCCATCTTTCCCCCGCCCCGGACGCGGCAAAATATTCGGGGCGCAACGCAACAATCCGTGCTATCAACTGATCTACTGTCTATTGCTCCACTTTCTCGCGCAAGGCGGTGCGCCTTGTACGCAGGTTATTTCACCGTAAGTGCTTATTCTCAAAGGCCTTACCAACGAAAATGCATTTTCGGGTGAGTTTTTTGGGCCGCGTGAGGGGTCGGAAATTCCTAAAAATGGGTCTCCCATTCCGAACAAACCGCGTTGGCGTCAAAATATCGCGGGTGGTCGTGTTGCCTATTTCGGCTTAATAATGGTCTATCAGGGGTCTAACAACCCCTTAGCGGGGGCCTATTTGTCCTTAACTTGCCTCTATTTCAGGCTATTTCCAAGGTCCAAGTGACTTTTGCGGCTGATTGTGGACGTTCCCGCCACAAAACCCCGGTGCAACGGCCGAGGTTTCCATTTAATTGCATGGCTTCAAGCGAAAGCGACACCCGTTTTTCATCGCAACAACAATATGATAACTACTGGGCTATACCGCGATAAACCACCAAGCCGCTAAGGCACCAAGCAGCAACCTCGCCAAGGCCTCTTCGTTTCGCCGGCTCGTATACGCTCGGGTGGCCCGCGTCCGCGTCGCCCTCCCCGCTTCACCCCGGCAGTCTGCCGCGGGGTTGCCTGTGCATAACCTGTCGCCAGAAAGATAAAAGTTTGCTGTTTGATAGGCAATGTGCCACCATCCCCGCCATGGACGATCCCTTTGGGACCACTTTTGCAGAATTGGCCCGCAACCCGCGCGGCAAAGATTTCCGCGCCACCCCTTGACCGCCGCCATACCGAACATTACCCTACCCACCATGCCGACGCTCAGCTTCAAAGGCAAGACCGTCATCGAGACCTACCACCATACGGTGCCGCACCATCGGCTGGAATTTGACCGTGAACTTTCCCTACTCTCCAAGGGCGAAAAACCCAGCCTTGCCGGCAACCTCATCATCGAAGGTGACAACCTGCTGGCCCTCAAAGCCCTGCTCCCCACCCATGCCGGCAAAATCAAGTGCATCTACATCGATCCCCCTTACAACACCGGCAACGAAGGCTGGGTCTACAACGACAATCTCACCCAGCCGCAGTTCAAAGAGTGGATCGGCCAAACCGTCGGCAAAGAAGGCGAAGACGCCACCCGCCACGATAAATGGTGCTGCATGATGTATCCGCGTTTGGTGCTGTTGAAAGAACTACTGCGCGAGGATGGATCGATTTGGGTTTCCATCGGCGATGATGAGGTGCAACATCTTCGGATGATTTTGGACGAGGTATTCGGCGAGCAGAATTTTGTCGCATCGGTGATTTGGCGCAATAGCACTGGCCCGAAACAATCGAATCTGCTTTCGGTCAGCCACGACTATATCTTGTGTTACGCAAGAGATGTCACGAAGTGGCAACGGAACCTGCTGCCGCGTACCGAGGAGCAGGAAGCCGATTACACGAATCCTGACAACGACCCGCGCGGCCCGTGGCGCTCGGGTGGCTTGGACGCGCGGAATTATTACAGCAAAGGAAAATACCCAATCACCTGCCCCGGCGGTCGGGTGATTGAAGGCCCGCCGGGAGGGAGCTTTTGGCGCGTACCTGAAGAAACACTATGGGAGCTCGACGCCGACAGTCGCATTTTTTGGGGTGAAGACGGCAACAATGTTCCGCGCATCAAGCGGTTTCTTTCAGAAGTGCAGCAGGGTCTCGTTCCGCAGACGGTATGGGACCATGATGAAGTCGGACATACTCAGGAAGCCAAGCAAGAATACCTGCGCGTATTATCTGACAAACCCGTATTCACAACCCCCAAGCCGGTCGAACTGATCCAGCGTATTGTCCATATAGCCACCGATCCTGGCGACATCATTCTGGATTCGTTTGCCGGAAGCGCGACGACCGCAGAGGCAATTCTTGCCCTAAATACAACCGAAAAAAAAACACGTCAATTTGTTCTGGTTCAGATGCCATTTGACACCAAAGACCAAGCCAAGGATGGAATCAATATTTGCCGCCAGGTCACCGCAGTCCGAGCGCGGCGCATTATTGACGGATATACCTATATGCGTCGCATGGCAAAGGGAAAGACGAAAAACGAATCCGTTGCCGGCCTTGGTGGTTCCTTCACTTACGCCCGCGTTGGCGATCCGCTGTTTGGCGAATACCGGAATTTCTCCAAAAAACTCCCCACCTGGCAAGACTTGGCCAAGTACATCTTCTACACCGAGACCAGCCTGGAAGTAGACGAAAAGAAAATGGACGAAGCCACCGGCTTCATCGGCGCCACCGACGTGGCCGGGGGAACCAGCTATTATCTACTGTATTCGCCGAAAGACCCGCGCGGTTTGCCGTTCGATCTGAAAACGCTGGAACGGCTGAAGAAAATCGACAAGAACCGCTCGTGGGTGATTTATTGTGAAATGCTCTGGATGCATAATGACGAACGGCGTGAATTTGAACGCGAAAACAAACGGCAAGTGCGCGCCATGCTGGTGCCGTTTAATTTGCGGTAAGGTATTATCCCCTCCTCCGGTACTCCGGGGGAGGGATAGGGTGGGGGCGGTCTGGATTTGGAATTTGCGGTTGCCGATTGCAAATCCAACCCCCACCCCTGCCCTCCCCCGGCGTACCGGGGGAGGGAAAAAGCATAGCGGTGGATTGAAAGACGTGCCCATGCAATTGAAGGAATTCCAGGAAACGGTTTGCGAGCAGGTGGAAAAGTTTTTCACCGCCGTGGCCGAGCAGCGCGCCGGAGGCAACCTGCGCCATGCCTCAATGGATGCCTTCCGGCAATTGCGTTTGGGGCGCTATGAGCCGCGCGAAAACGGCTTGGGCGAGGATTTGCCCAGCGTGTGCATCAAGGTGCCCACCGGCGGCGGGAAAACGCTTTTGGCCACGCAGGCCTTGGGGGCGATTCATCGGACCATACTTAAAGATCGCAATGGCTCGGGGCTGGCCTTGTGGGTGGTGCCGAGCAGCCAAATTTACCGGGATACCTTGCGGCGATTGCGCGACCGCAACGACCTGTACCGCGTGATGCTGGAACACGCCTTGCACCGGCGGATTGAAATTTGGGAAAAAGACGAAATCAGCCGGCTTACGCCGGCACGCTTGCGCGAATGTCTGAATATTCTGGTGGTGCAACTTGCCAGCACCAACCGGCAGACCAAGGAGGACTTGAAGTTTTTCCGCGACAGCGGCGGGAACATCGTGCAGCATTTTCCGCCGGAAGAGGATTACGAAGCACACCGCAAGCTCAAAGAACAAACGCCCAACTTGAAGATGCTGGAAGAAGACGCCGCCAGCGGGCGGTATTTGTGCGAAACTTCCATCGGCAATCTGGTGCGGCTGTGCCGGCCGGCGGTGATTGTTGATGAAGGGCACAAAGCCACCAGCGCCTTGGCGCGAAAGACGATTGAAACCTTTAACGCGGCGGCGGTGGTGGAATTGAGCGCCACGCCGCAGAGAACGGCGAATATCGTCGCCAGGGTGAGCGGGCAGCAGTTGCTTAAAGAGCACATGATCAAACTGCCGTTGAACATTGCCACCAGCGGCAATAAGAATTGGCAGGATGTGCTGACGCAGGCGCGCGACCGCCGGTTGCTGCTGGCCAAGGCGGCAGCGGAATATCAATCCAAAACCGGGCGCTATATCCGGCCCATCGTTTTGGTGCAGGTGGAGCGCACCGGCAAGGAACAGCGCGGCAAAAATTTCATCCATTCGGAAGATGTGCGGGAATATTTGATCGAGCGGTTGAACGTCAGCCGGGAGGCTATCGCCGTCAAAAGTGCCGAAGACGATGATTTGAAGGACGCGGAAATTGAATTGCTGGATGAAGGGTGCAAAACCGAATGGATCATCACCAAGAGCGCATTGCAGGAAGGGTGGGACTGCCCGTTTGCCTACATTTTGGTTTCGCTGAATAACACCGGGGCGGCGCAGGCGATGACGCAATTGGTTGGCCGGGTT
>Ga0316217_10004851_pt1 | contig 14259 bp, 7 predicted proteins | sample 1anoAmetaG_FD_203633 | JGI IMG/M metagenome (GOLD analysis project Ga0316217, IMG submission 203633) | Freshwater microbial communities from Trout Bog Lake, Wisconsin, USA - 1anoA | ecosystem: Environmental > Aquatic > Freshwater > Lake > Hypolimnion/Profundal zone | place: USA: Wisconsin... | reverse complement strand
TGTATTAAAATGCAGATAGCACTCAAATGCACATATCCCTTCTTAATACCATTCCAAACATCCATCTTTGGCAAACACAGTCATCTACCGCATTATGGAGTTGTTGTGCATCTTTACTCAAGAAAGAAATGCTTTACAACCATCAATATATCATAGAGAACATCAAAATCAACGAAATTTGGACTGCGTCACCTTTATTTTGCCTTCACGGCTGTGCCACACTATGTCCTTTGAATTATTATCTTTGCACTTTTGATTCACCTCCTTCCTAAACGTATAGGCTTGTAGCTTGGTCCTTGATTCGTTGCAGCTTCTGTGGCTCAGATCAATTTTATTCAAAGGCTTATGACTCAAAGGCGCCTACTCCAACCCCTTAGTTTTCAATATCTTCGACAGCACCTAAATCTCAGTATTCACATTCTCGATTTCTCTATGCGTTTCCGACTCGAGCAAGATGTGCTTCTTGGGCGTTTGCAGGTTGGATGAAACATTATAAGACATAGTGCTATTCTGATACGGCAAGCCTCCAATTTATTTCAAACTGAACTTGGTGTAAGCGATGGAATTGGCGTCCTAAATATGCCTGATCGGCGAGGTTTGCTCTTTCCTTAGCGTGCTCTCTGCCACAGTGTTCTTCCTGGCTGTATTCTGCAGAAGAGTGTTTCTAGATAGGACCATAGAATCGGAGGATATCTTTTTATTAATGGTATCAAGCAGGAGCTGGATGGTAAAGACCTAGTCCCTGATGAGGGGCAGTCCCCTCAAAGCCTACAACTCCGCCGCGATGTTCTAGACGTGTACTGTGTACTTATTCTGCTTGATCTGCGTGATCTTGACGTCCTCGATGAGTTTGTCCATACTGGGGAAGTTGTTCGAACAGTAGGCTCTTCTCGCTGAGGTTTTCTCTTTGGAGTTGTTCAGCGACTAGTTGCGCGAATGGGTGTACATCTATGAGGCGAAAGACCCTTTGGAATTGTTCCTACTTAGCTACTATCGCTGCATACTAAATTATAATTAAAAATTATTAACTGAGTTATTAAAAATTAGATTCCGGAAAGCACAAATTACACCCTCTTCGACTTTGCTAATCTGCAGCTCAGGTCCAGAGCCATAAAAGCTTTTTTCAATCGGCTTTTTGCTATTGCGTTAGAGTGTAATCAGAGGCAGTTATGGATCATACTAGAAAAGTAAATAAAGAGTAACCTTATTCATCTATTTCTCTGAAATTAAAGCTCAAACAGAGAGTCGGAACATGATAGTGAGCATATTCTTCAGAATATTCCGAGCACAACAATACATGATCTGTATCAACATCCGATAGTAAGCAATACCTTATGTTTATTATCGAAAATAATTGATCTAAGAATCATTATCTGCGCCGAATTCACTCGTCCGCGTCAGCAACGGGATCAGTGTTAGACGCATTCGAATTCTTCAAGATATGAGCTATGAGACTCTCTCTCTCCGCTCTCTTTTTCTCATACTACTTGGCAAACTACTCACTGTTGTACAGCAAGATCTCTTCATACAGCAAATCTTGATAAATGGAATTGTACCTTTGAGCTGTTGGTTTGTCAGGTTGTGATCCTCGAATTCGAAGTCTAGGTAGTCTACGGGATCTCTCACGGGTTCATCGTCTTCGAGATGGAAATCAGCGAGGTAGGGATGTTCTAGGGCTTAGTCCACTGTTATTCTCTTTTCAGGATCGAACGTCAGAAGCTTTTTCAAAAGGTCAATAGCCTCTGGTTTGGCATAGGGGAAGACTTTGCTGAAATCTTTGCAAGCCTTCTTAGTTTTAGGCATTTTTCTGATCAGCTTCTTACTCTAATCTGGTATATGCTTCATATTGTCTAGATCTGGCGTGCCTAGTAAGTCACAAATGAGCTCTATCTGGTTCTTAGTATCTGAACCAGGAAACAAAGCCTTCCTTTGCAGCAGCTCAGCGAAAATGCAGCCAACACTCCACATGTCAACGGAAGTTGTATAGTGGTTTGCGCTCAGGAGAAGTTCAGGAGCTCGGTACCATCTTGTAGAGACATATTCGGTCAGGACATTCGCCTTTGTGTTGTGGAAGATAGGCCTTGCCAGACCAAAGTCGCAGATTTTTAAATCACAATTTGAATTGACTAACAGATTTCTAGGTTTCTTAGTTATAGAGGTAATACTAGGTCCCTGTGGACAATTTGGGCGGAATGGATGTATTTGAGCCCTCTAAGCAGCTGATAAATGAAAAATTTATGGTGCTCTTCACTCAAAGGCTGGTCGCTCTTGATCACCTGCGTGAGATCATAGTCCATCTTTTCGGAAATAACATAACTAAATAACACAACTCTTACACGTCTTCGAACTACTCTCTCGATTTAGGCAAAATGATGGTCTAGATGCTGATGATGTTTTCATGCTTGAGTGATTTGAGCAATCTCAGCTATCTGAGCGTCCTTTTCGCAAAAATCTTGTGCTCAAAGGCCTTATCAATTTTCTTGATGGCTACTAGTTTTTTGGGCTAGGTTTTAGACTACTTGTCATTGGCTGAAACAACGATCCCGTATGCGCCCTGGCCAACTAAATCACATCACTGTTACTCACATCAACGATTTCATATCGGTCGGGGATTTCGAACCTCTGCTTCGAAATGATGTTAGTTTTCCATGTAGAATGCATGTTTCTGTACGGTTTGTACATGTTAATAATGTCCTCTCCAAGTTTAGTCATTGTTTTATTATTATAAGCCTAACTGGATCGTAGAATACTTATAAGCAGTCTGGGTAGTTTGTAGCCAGATAGGTGCAGTTAGTTGGGGATTTCACTCTAATCGATGAAAAACGTCGGAAAAGGTCAATTTTGATACATCAGAATACACACCAGAACGTTATTACTTCAAATACTGAATTCAAGATCGTTAATTTTAGAGGTCTTTTTTGCTAAAAAGCTTGGACGAAAACTATATTTTCACACATCTTTGAACCCTTTTCGACCCATTCGACGTTTTAAATGATAAAAGTACTTATCGATGAAAAAGCAAGCTATCAAATTATGCTCTATGCTTATTAATGGTTCCTTATCACAAACTAATGAGTTAAAGTTAAATAGCTCATCTAAAATAGACTGAAAATGTGGGATTTCTAAGAATGTAGTCTAGAGTTAGAGAAATATTATAATTGTTGCGACTAAGTTTAACGATAATAGCATAGGAAATAATCGTTATTATCGTAGCACTCATAAAATCAAGAAATGAAAAGAGTTTTGATGCTAAAAATGACCCAATTTTGAGGAAAAACCTTCGAGACCAAATAAAAATCCAGTAAACAATGAAGATGATGCAGGAAGTTGTAGTCTTTTTACTCTCAAAAACTCTCTATTTGTATGGGCAATTGACATCCCCTCCAATAAGAGGATGAAAAAGTTAAATAATCTAGATCATTAATCTGAGATATTGGGCAAGAATAATATAGATGCGGTAGAGGTTTTAGCCTAGAAATGATAATTAAAAGGCTTTTATAAGAGATATAGACAAAAAAAAGGGCTTAAAGTGTCAATAAAGATTGTAATAATACTAGTATCTGGGCTCCTCATGTTATTGCAAAATAGGCTTGATTTCTGGTTTTTTGGTATTCAGCCATCGATAAAATTAACTCAAATTCAGCTTCTGCCCAGTAATCTTCCTAAAAAATATCTAAGTCTTCAATTTCTTCAACTTTGTCTAAATTAAAGCAGCTTTACTTTTTTGGCTTTTGTCATAAAGTCGCAAATCTTCAGCACTGAAAATATGCCATCCTCGGTAACCTAGGCTATGAACTTTTAGACGATATTTTGGTTCCATTCCAACAACTTTTTTATTTAGTTTTAAAAGTAGTCCAGCTCAATCCAAACGTTGAACAAGCGGATGGCCAAATCCAAAGATTTGTGATTATGTGAATTAATGGAAGATTCTTCGATTGTGTTGTATTATAGTTCATTTATGCTCGGGGTCAGCTTTTACAAAAACTCTTCATAACTTATCTAAGTTCTACTCCCGAATATGTTATAAATTACGATGTTTATTCCTTGCTCTTGTTACTCAGGCATTGTCGATAGCACTATTTGAGACAAGTATTTTGCCTTTAATGGTTCTTAAAATTCAATAACCTCTCCAAAATATTCTGAGGCGTGCTCGTAAAGTTTGATAAGTATTTAGAAAGACTTAAATTTGAGTAAAAATTTGAGCACCTATGAAACAGAAAAGGTCTCAATGATTTATCCCAAAAGATACCTAAATAAGCAGTCATTTACTTAAATTGTGCGATTTTATCTTCCTCCTCATTCATTTAATATCCCTTCTCTTCCTAATCATCAATCTCACCATTATTCAGCACCTTGAAAGCCTTGTCAGTCAGCTACTGAACTCTCATTTTTTGCCGTTAGAGCTATTAGTTCTGTTTCTCAATGAAATTTTTGTAAAGGTTGTCCTTATGAGACAACTGGTCATCTTCTTTGTGTGACTTATTTTTGAGCTCCTTCCCTCCTTCACTTATGGCGTCATATTTGTCAACGATATTCCTCGCGAAGCTATCAAATATCTCTTTATTTGTGGGATAATAGTGTTCATTCCTCGATTCAAATGATAAATCAGCTTAAAACCCAACAAACGGATCATTCACTTTCAAATAATTAAGCTTTTGCTTATAGGGTGTTAAGAAATGTTCTTAAGGAACCTAATTCCTAGAGCCAGTGATCTCCATAAAAGAAGGAGAAACGTTGCGTTGGATTTGTGGGGCATTGGACAAAAGCTGAGTATTGTATGGCGCGTTGAGAGGATTGTATGATTAGTTCCTCCTATCCTTCAAAAAGGCATCTTAGTAAATCTGATAGATCTGTTTCTCATCATCTTCAGGGTCGAGCTAGTCTTGGTAATTTATCTCGTGCTTGGTTTTATAATAACGCTTGATTCTTCTCTGGCTTATGATCTTTTACATTGTTGACTATTTTTACTCTATTGAGGATTATTTGATGTCGTGCAAGATTAAATCTTCCTTTCTGTTTAATTCAACTTGCTCTAAGAGTAACTTTGAGTAGTTAAAGGTTTAGTTACCTGACTACAAGCAAAACTATTTCAGTGTTTAGCACAGATTTTTGCGGTAGGTCACATAAGTGGAAAAAAGCTCTCTCTTTAGTCTTTATATTTAGGCTTTTTATTTGTTAAGATTTTTCCATCCAAACTCGATGTCTTCTTATTCTTTGACCCAAGCTTCTACTTCTTTCGACTCCTATTAACTCACGTCTGAAAAATCTCCACTCAGATGGCCTCCAAAAGCTAGATTGCGCTCATTTTTGACTGATTTCATAGACTATGCTGACGAAAATATTATAAATAAAGTAAATTATTGAGATCATTAATGAGTAGTATTTGCCAAGCTTTCGTAGCAACTGAGCAAATGTTAAGGAGTCTTAGGAGGCGTTTTTTTGTACCTAGGTTGTCTTTTGCTCAACAATTATTAGATATCTACGGGTGCTTTTTAGGTTTTTACTCTGACCATCCTAACCTTTTCTTTAACCCTTGATTTGATCAACTATGATACTAAAAAGTTTGAGATGGCCGTATCTTGGTGAGTATTGATTATTAGAATGATATTATTTAGAGATTTTTCTCTTTACTAATAGTTTTACTATGATTTCATATTTAGGTAATCTTTGATTCCAAGCTTTATAAGCTCATGAATTAAGTCCAATGCTTTCAAGTTTTCATTAGTATAGAACTTTATCGTTTCTTCTAACATATCTTTTATATCTTCATCGTACAAGTTTTTTCTTATATTCGTTTAAGTCTCTTTTCGTTTGCTTTGTTATAATGCTTTCAAATTGAAGTCTATCTCCTTAAAACACTAATCTTTGAAACGCATTAGAAGCTATATTTGCAAATCAACCCTCTTTTCGAAGATTTTCAGCGTTCTTTCAAAATAAGATGAACTAAGGAAGCCTGCCAGCTTTTTTAAATCTATAAGATCAAGTCTCTTTGAATTTTTGACTGCTGCAAGCCAATCGAGCAAATCTAAATCTTTTTCTAACCCTAACTAAGGTATCTTTTTATGCAGCAACCTTAGGTTATCTTGGTCTGTGGCTGCTTATATAATCTTCAATTTTAAGATTCTCTGGCTCTCTTTTGATCTTATAATTTACTTTATATTTGATAGCTTTTCGTGGTCATTTGACTATGAAAGGGACAAAAATATTTCAATCAATGCCTTGATTATAGAGGTAGCCTGAGTTATTTCTTTTTCCAATGACAATGTGCTTTAAATCTGTGTCAAGGTTTCTACAGCTTGTTCAATCTAAGTTTAGTATGCTTCTTCTTGTAACTTTTTTTGGCGATTTAACTCTGATAGTCGCTTTAATCTCATGTTTTCAAAGATATCTTGCTCTTCCGGCTATTAGTGTTTAAAAAAGATTTATCTTTGGAAACTGTTTGTTTTATAATCCTTTACCTTAAAAAAATGTATCATCCTTTCTAAACTATTCACAACCTTTTGAACCTTTGGTTTATGAAGTTTAATGTTATTCGGATTGATGTTGAAAAGTTAACGCACTCTTTTGTAAAAGGCGTTTTTCAATGCTTGCCAGTAAGCATTTACGTATAGCTCCTTTTTACTTTACGTAAGTATTGTTATTATCTTAGTCTGCAACGTGAAAATCAAAGACCACAAACTTTACTTGATTCTATTTGTAATCTGAATAATCTCTTAGTTCTGTGTGTTTGATTCACGATAAAGAGATGAAAGTTCATAGTAACAATCCCTATTATGCTATCTTTTGAGCCCTTCTAAATACATGTTGATGTAGTTGACTATTTCCTGGTTTAGCTTGATTTCACTTTTTTTGGACATCAATGATTCCATCAGACTCTAAATTACTACATCTTCACCCACAGATTTGCGAATTTTTTGTAAGAACTATTGAAAATGAGTTTAGTACTGCCATCTTTTGATATTACTATCTGTTTTCTATAGTTTTCTATCTCTGACCATAATCAGACAGATGATTATGTCACTAGGCTTTACTCTTTTGATCTTGAAGTAACCTTTAAAAGTAAAAATCGCCCATTACTCATCTGCAAACGATCTTGCTCTTATTTTATGTAGCGTTCCATTTAACCCGTTGTTTCTCACCAACTCAATGTTTTTCTATGAGATGTACCAAATCGAATTCCGAGTCAAAGTTAGGCTATTCAGTCCTTGAGAACTCAAACAATAGCTGTTGCCTGCGAATGGTTGTTTTAATAAAGTATTTTTAACCTTATACAAACCAAATTATCGTATAGCATTTTAAGTGGGAACACCAAGGCGTCCTTTTGCGATAGAAAAGCTATTCTATAGGTCAACAGTTGTAAAAAGCCCCGATCGAGTGATTATCTGCAAAACAAGTGGCTGCTATTTCTGAAAGCTAATACCAACAATTCGATAAAAGTGCACATCATGCTTTTACCCCTCCTTCAAAGTACTTTTTGGGTGATAGATGTCGCAAATATTCTCCTCAGTTATTGTATGAACTAAGCACAGTTGAAAATTGTCTCTGGCTATTCTGTAGATTTCGATTTTTGTTTACTCAATAATCCATTCTTGATTGCTATGCTCTTAGAGTAGATTATCTATTAGCTTCTTGGTTTTGAACTCTATCCAAGATCTTTTCTGCTCTTATCTGATCAGAGATATCACGTAATCGCCTGCCATCAAAAGCTCCTCACAAAATATTTGTTTTCCGGAAAATAGCAAAGCCAAAGATGGTAAAAATTTGCTGATTAGACTGCCCTATGGTTTATAGACTTTGATTTCTTCTGTAAAATCGAGCAAAAGGTGCTTTCCAGTGTTGCTCGCGATCAACAAATGGTTGTTTCCTGCAAAAACTATCTTTTGGATGTAGCTAGAGCTCTCAACTCGAAAGATCAGTTCAAAATCAATGAATTGCCAGTTTTCTTTATCTATCCCGAAAAAACGGATAAAGTTCTGCATCCCTGCAGCTAGAATAATAGTTTTATTGTTCTTAAAATGCAGTGAAGTATGTTCCAAGGATCCAAGAGCAATAATTTAACACCTATCGGGCAAAGTGTACCTCCTTTATTCTTTTTTTCCAAGCTAGCGCCATATTAGTACATCAGTCCCATTAAAATACCAGAAGAACTATTCAAAAGTTCCTGTGTCTCTTACTATCATCTCACCTCTTGGCTTGCTGTTCATCAGATCTATTAAGGACTGGGGATACTCACACCATTCGAAATCCAGAGGATTATAGATAAGGTTCTTATTTCGGTTCCAGGTTTTGAAGCAGAGAAAAGGAGGCACTATGAGAGAATAGCCTGGACCATGTAGCTGCTAGATCTTAGCTTTGTATTATCTAGCTGAATACTTTTTATTTTAGTTGCCCCTACCTGAGAGGGTAGAGGCCTCAGTTAAACGTCTCTTTAAGATGGGTTGGTTGAACATCATTGAGAGTTATTTTCATAAAAGATTCGTCATTTCATCATTTGAATAGTAAATATATAAATTGTAGTGAAATTTAAGACACTGACAACTTTTTGAGTGATTTGGGCGAATTTGATAACTGTGATAAAGATTCAGACTTCTTAATCGTAAAGCGCAAAAAGATATATAATCAGTCATTTATACATTGCTCATAAATAGTTGTTATACCACATGAGCCTTATGGTGGGCAACGGTGTTTTTGAGGCCTCATTCCTCTTTCTTTGGTTTCTTCGTGAGCACTATAATAAAAAAGCATATTTTTCAATTTTCAAAGAGTGGTAATATTTCAGAACCATATTTGTTTTAAATAGACTCTTGGCAGCCTGAAACACTCCTAAATCAAGCAAAGGGAAGTGTTGACCATCCTTAATGTATATACAAATCAACATAAAATTATTTATTTCCATCTTTTGGCATAATTTACTTAACCTATGGAGTAGTAGATTGACACATTCGAGAGATAGTAATAGAGCTAGTACTATCAGGATTACGGATCAGAGGGATATCATCCCGTTTACTTAGGTAATTTTCATTATTATTGAGGCTAAAAATTCAATAATAATACCTATACTGTGCTGCAGAAATTGGGATGGGGGCATTTTTCAACGGTCTGGCTTGTAATCAAGGAATAAACACAATAACACTTCGCCCTAAAGATACAACGAAGCAAAAAGTAGCACAAATAGTCAGCCATCGACTAACTTAAAATGCTTGCTTAGATCAAAAAGCACTAGCAAGATATCGAATGGCTTTAGCTCGTCTCCGAATACCAAACCAAGAGTCCATAAAAAACCAACATATAACTATGTAAGCCACTCCAGTTGGTCGACAACTTCGTCCATTCTGGAATGAATGGGTAGCATATGTGCAGTGTATTCGAGCTAATGGGTCCCAATTTGCTGGATCTGATCCACCACTACAAAAACCACCATCAAAGGATGCCTCTTTGGCTGGTAAAGAAGATCACAAGAGAATTACTCCTCGGATTAGTTTATCTTCACTAAAGGTGCGATATTATCCATACTGACTTGAAACCTGAAAACATTATGATCAAGTTTGAGAAATAAGAGGAGCAGCAGCTAATCTAACAGCTGAAAGAGTACAAAGTTAAACCTTTGAGCATGAAATATCTTTCGAATAAATAGCTGCAACAAAACCAAGAACCTACCAACACAGATAACCAAAAGGAAGGATTGGAAAATAATTAGCTAGAGTAATGGCAAAGCGAATAATAGAATCAATAACAAAAAGAATAACAAAAAGAATAAGAGAATGAATAACAGAATGAATAACAGAAAGAAGAAGAGAATGAATAAGAGAAAGAAGAAGAGAAAGAAGAAGAGAAAGAATAAGAGAAAGAATAAGAATAAGAATAATTGACTGACTAAAAATGGCAAAGCTAAATTAGTTCCGTAAAATAAGATAATGCCTAATTCTAAAGCGTAACCAGCTACTACAGCGTAAACTCAGATCAAAACAGCAATAAACTTGATCCACTCGAAAACGCAACCTAACCAAAAACCACAACACTCTAGCCAGTCTCAAAAAAGGAGCTCATCCTATAAATTCCACAAAAAGACGAATAATTTCTCCAAGCCCAAAACGCAATTGATTTGAGCTAGATGGTCTGGAAAGGGGCCAGAATAAAGGTAAGCTAAAAATGTTTTTTCAAGATTGTGGATCTGGGCAACTCTTGCTTTTCCAATCACCACTATACTGAAGATATCCAGACTCGGGAATACAGATCGCCTGAAGTTATTCTAGGCCACCCATATTACCACAATACCGATGTCTTTTCGTTGGCCTGTGTGGTCTTCTAGATGATGACTGGCGACTTCTTGTTCAGTCCTAAGAAGTATAAAAATATAACCAAAGACGAAGACCAACTCTACCGTATGATCAAAACCCTCGGCCCAATGGATAAACAGTTCTGCCTGACTGGCAAACATAGTTCATAATATTTCAGAAAATGCGGCAAACTAAAAGCAGGCAATCCCACAGATTCACTAACCATTCATCGCATGTTAGTCTAAATATTCAAATACCCTCCATAAATCGCTAGGGCTGCTGAAGAATTTCTGCTACCGATGCTGGCCTACGACCCGAAAGATAGGGCTCAGGCGAGAGTTTGTTTGCAATCTGAATGGCTCTGGACTTGATTTCCTAATTTGAATTAATCTTATGCCAAGAAGAGTGTTATAATGCGCTTATTTGTAAAGCATTTAGGGTTATTTAATATTAGGATTGGTTATTCTTTTGAACGATCAAAGTTAGTGTTTCAGCAGTTTTTAGGGCAGATTTGCTCAGATATCACTACTTATTCGATGTGATTCTTCTTCAAATAGGGATTTTTGTTCAAATATGGATTGAATGCTAAGTTTTATTCGAAATGCAACTTAGCCACCTTTTTTGTGGTAAGCTTTTTACTTTGGCGAGATTTGGTGCATTTTAAGTGCTTACTTTTTTCTTACCAAAGCTTGATATGGGCTTAACAATAACTTGTTATTTTTGTTCCACCTTCCACTTCAAAGCCGAAGAACAACTTTAACTGAAAGGACTTCTGAGGGACTTTACCAATTAATCCATCTACAATTCCCTCAATGTGGTATTAGATAAGATGAAATTTTTGCTTTGAACCAGTTTAGCTAATTTTACCTCTTATATCCATTTAACTAAGTATTCTATTTGTTTTGTGAACACGCTAAACTTACTAGACCACAATAGGAGCGCTATGAAATTTGCAGCTGACAAGTTGACTCCAACTCCTGCAATGTTCCCTGAGTATACATTCATTCTTATTGTTCAAAAGCTCCTCATAGGAATCACCCTTAGAGATCAGAAGAATGAACCTACTGAACACAAAGCTGCTTTAGCAGACCCTTTAGAGATCTTAGTATCAAGAATATTACAGCACCGATGCATCTCATAGTTTGGGATAGTCAAAGTTATATAAGGATATGTTTTGAATACCCAGCTATCTAGGAGAGAAGGCTGCTGAAGCTAAATATCGTCTTGCAGAAGAGTTTCAAGCGATATTTTGGTATCTTTCGAGATTTTTGTTAGTTATTGGTCGACCAGAGCTTTCTGCTCCATCTCCACAACAACAACTGCCAAGATTTTTTGCATATAGAAAATATAAAAGAAAAATCAATAACAATTTTTTATGAAAAATATCTCAACAATCACTTGTCCTTTTCGACACAAAGCTCATACTGAACCAAAATGCAACTCCTTACATCGGCAAACATTGTAAATGAAGAATATCTAAACTTTTCGTTGCCCACATAAAATTGTGTGAGCTAATAGGAGTTAATTAGAAACTTATATTATAATGCTGCAATCAAGTTTTTCGATGCAAAACTCAGGTAGCACCCAAAACAACCAGAGAACCGTCTCAGACTTTGTAGACAAAATCAACAACCTTGATTAAAAGGAAGCCTTTCTAACCGAAATCAACTCTCTGGATCAGCAGTAGTCAATATCTAAGATAGATTGTATTCATACTACGCAGGACAGAATTATACCAACAGCTCCGTTCGCTAAGAACTCTACAGAGGCATCCCCAAATAAGCAGTTAAAGTCAACATCCCGAAACAAAACAGTCTCCTCGACTCAATGCTTCGGACTACATTGGGGTGCTAGTAAAAGTAATTGAGGTTCTAAGAAGATTGGCCAATGAGTATATTCAGACACTGGATGTTTCGAAACAGATTGAGTAGGATTAGAAAAACAAGAGGATTCAGCAAGCCAAAAATGTGTTTGCTTCCTCCAATTCCTGTAACGATTTCTTAGCCAATACTAAAGGCTTTATGACTCGCACCAAATTCGCTGAGCAGAGGCCTGTTATTGATAATGAGCATGATACTTATCTGAAAACCCATTTGACTTTTCTAAACAAACCCAAAGCCAAAGCTGCTGCATACTACACCAAATTTACAGATACTGTGACCAGCAAAATATTTGAGTTAGGAGGAATTTAGGATACAATCACTCCTTTAGAATAATCTCTAAAAACAAACGAAATAAGGAACTTAAAGAAAAGATAGAAAGTAGATAGTTAGATAGAGCCAAAGCAGAGACGCCTATCTCCTAGCCCGTCTCGCTCGAACCTAAAACTCTAAAAGCCTACCTAAAAAGCATAAAGCTGGCTCAACTAGTCAAAGATGATGAGGCAGACATTGCTAGCAAAACTGATTACCTCATGATAAAGCAAATACCTTATTTAACTTAAACAACTTCGAGTTTCTACTAAAAATCATACTGGATTTAAATGGTTTTTTGGTTATTTTGCCCAATCGAGATATAAATCCACAATATACTATTAGTCAGCAGTTATACAATAATAATAAAACATGTTCATTCATAAAAATATTTAGCCATTGACGGCCAAGAAAGCAGACAGAAGTGCCCAAGAAATCGAAGAAGTAATCTCCCTCCTATTTAGCTCGAAATGGCATCAATAAAACATATTCGGTATATTTCAACTGAACTCTCCGAAATCTTAGATTAAATCTCTGAACTGGAGCCATCAATCGTGAGTCCAGATTTCAGCTCAGTTACTAAAAAGTATAAATCTGGTCAATCCAATTATATAGGTGAAAACAAGTGTGGAGTTATTGATTTAGCACTTTTTCAGAAAAAAAATAAGAAAGAAGAAAAAGCGAATAAAGCGTTCACCTCGATCCATTATACAACCTACATGAAACCCATCCACAACATCAAATAGAAAATAAGATCGATTCTGTAGTAATAAAAGCAACAAAGACAAATTGAAGAGCAACGCCAGCAACTCCATTTCGAAACAATGAAAAGAACTTCCATCAAAAACTACTCCTCGGTCTCACCCAAGTACAACAAATGTCAGGATAAGATGGCTAGAAAAAATGAAGCCGTGGCCAATCGTATGATGGAACTCTAACTTGCCCAAATGTAGGGGGTCACCTTCAAGCCAAAAATCAACTACAACGTAGAGATAAGCTAATCCTTTAATTAGAGGCTGCTCAATAGTTACAACAGACGAATCAGGAAGGAAGCAGAAATTGTCAAAGATATGCTCAAAGATTAGACACATAAGCCTAAAACAAATGCTCACAACTCGGAGTCGAAAGTTAAGGCCATTTGGATGAGCTCTTCAGCTTCTAGAATAAAGTAAAGTGGAAGTGAGTCATTTACGGATTTTGAGAAGTTATCGCGCTATGGCTAATTTGAGAGGCATCACCAGAAAAGTTCTCATATAAAAGCATCACTAAGTTAGCTAGAATTTATGATAGACAAAAGACCCTTTTAGCCTTGAAAAAGATCCCTTTATTCTGTGCATAATTTGAAGCATTAACTATATATTGAGCTATCAACCAGTCCCTAAAATTTACTAAATAGCCTAAATCCTCCTCCTCAAATCAACCACCTTGTGTGCAGTTTGCTTCGTGAGAGCCTAAATTGAAACTAGCCTTTGATTTATCTTTTAAATATTTGTCACGCAGTGCTACTACCTCTTTTTGAGCTATTGCTCAATCCCTTTGATCTATTTTCTGATTTGTTGTTATAAATTTTACAAGTAGATATTGGAACTGCTGTCCCACTCTCTCTTTTATTCCTTCCAGGCCTATCTAACAAAACTCGTACCTACAGCTACTCAGCAAGTGTATCCATTTACCTATCTATCGACTAAATGAAATGCTAGATCCGGTTTATCTTAGAAGTCGCCGGCCCGAGAGATTACTTCTCTTTGGAACTTTTCATCTTAATATTATAAAGTTTGATTTATTTGAGC
>Ga0316217_10004850_pt1 | contig 14260 bp, 9 predicted proteins | sample 1anoAmetaG_FD_203633 | JGI IMG/M metagenome (GOLD analysis project Ga0316217, IMG submission 203633) | Freshwater microbial communities from Trout Bog Lake, Wisconsin, USA - 1anoA | ecosystem: Environmental > Aquatic > Freshwater > Lake > Hypolimnion/Profundal zone | place: USA: Wisconsin... | reverse complement strand
TCCCCGATCTTGGCGGCCACATCTACACCTGCATCGACAAAATCAACGGCAAGCCGCTCTTCTACGCTAATCCCTCCATCAAAAAAGCTCTCATCGGCTATCGTGGCGCGTGGGCAGCCTTCGGCGTCGAATTCAACTTCCCCGTTTCGCATAACTGGGTCTCGCTCTCGCCGGTCGACTGGGCTTACTCCACCGCGCCCGATGGCAGCGCCTCGGTCACTGTCGGCAATCGAGATCGCGTCTACGGCATGGAGTGGACAGTCCAGATCATTCTGCGCCCCGGCAGCACTGTCCTCGAAGAGCGAGTGACTTTGAGTAACAGCAGCGACCTCCGCCATCGCTTCTATTGGTGGAGCAACGCCGGCATCGAGGTCTGGAACGATTCCAGAATCGAATACCCTATGCAGTTCACCGCCAGCCACGGATTCAAAGACATCGACACATGGCCTATCGATTCATCGGGAAAAGACCAGAGCCTTATCTCCAATCAAACCGCGGGAAATGTTTCGCGCTTTGTCTACGGCAGCCGCGAGCCATTCATGGGCATCTACAACCCGCACACGGATGCAGGAGTCGCGCACTACGCCGACTACGCGGAACTGCCCGCCAAAAAAATCTGGTCGTGGGGAGTAGACAAGGAGGGCCTGGAGTGGCGCAAAACGCTCTCGGACAACAACAGCGCATACGTCGAGGTTCAGGGCGGCCTCTTGCGCGATCAGGAGACGTACGCCTTTCTGGAGCCGCAACAGACCATCCGCTTCTCCGAGTTCTGGATGCCGGTGCGCGGCATCGGCTCCATTTCCCGCGCAAATCTGCAAGGTGTGGTCTCCCTCACGCGAACACCGCAGCCCGATGGCAGAATCGCGCTTGCCGCAGCCTTCAATGCAAACCAAAAAATCCCCGGCGCGACTATTGGAATTCTGGCCGGCACAAAGAGTATTTACAAAGAAGCTGTCTCGCTCGATCCAGCTCAAACATGGAAGCACACCATCGCTAATCTTCCTGCCGGCGCGAAGTACACCTTTGTGCTGATGAACACGCAGCGAGAAATTCTTCTGCAACATACCGAGGACACATACGACTGGACGCCGCCGAACGAAGTGCAAACCGGCCCTCAGACCGCCTATCAGCCACCCGCGCCCGAAGCATGGACCGATGGAGATTTTCTCAGCGATGGAACCAGCAGGGAGTTGCAGGGAGATTTGCTCGGCGCATGGAATAGCTATCAAACCGGCCTGGTAAAGTTTCCCGCGAGCTTTGAGTTGCTCAAGGCCGCAGGTTGTCTTGCGGTGGGCCTGCTGCGTTATGAAGAGGCGTTGAAGCTTTTGTCCCAGGCTGAGGCCCGTTCAACCTCGGACCCTGAAATTCACTACTATCGCGGAATCGCGGCCTTAGCGTTGGGGCTTACACGCGTAGCGCGGGGCGACTTTGAGGCCGCTCATCGTGCACCATCATTCAGCGTCGCAGGCGGAGTGAAACTGGCGGAGTTGCTCGCGCAAGATCACGATTCACCCGGCGCGCTCAAAGTTCTGCAAGCTTCCTGTCCGTCCACATCCGGCGATCTGCGATGCCTGGAAGAAACCGTGGCGTTAGAACGCGCGGCTGGAGAACGAAGCCGCGCACTCCAACTGGCTCGTGATGCTCTGGCCCATTATCCGACCAGTTCATTCCTGCGCAACGAAATCTCCAGGCTGGATTTAGCCGCAACTTCCGGCCTCTCTGCGCGCTCGCTCAACCGTCATCTTGCCGCCGACTCCAGCAGAATTCTGAATCTGGTCATCGAATACAATCGCCTGGGCCTTTACGCCGTCTCTCTTGATTTGCTGACTCGCAGCTATCCAAAGGTTGCCCCGGACGAAAGCGAGCCGGACGCGATTCAACCGGGCAATAGCCCTCTGCTCGCCTATTATCGCGGATACTGCCGCCAGAAGCTGGGCCAATCCCCGGCAGCCGATTTCGCCGCCGCATCCAGCATGCCTCTGCTCTACGCCTTCCCCAACGAGGCTGAAGCAATTCCTGTGCTGCAAGCGGCATTGGCGGCAAACTCCACCGACGCCTCCGCTCATTTTCTGCTCGGCTCTCTCTGGTTTTCTCGCGGCATTGTGGACCCCGCCCTCGACGAGTGGCGTCGCGCGGAGTCGCTCAACCCCGGGATTCCCGCACTCCACGCCAGCCTTGGCCGCGCTCTGCTGGAGATCAAAAAGCAACCTGCCGAAGCCGCCGCCGTCTTTCAGCGCGGGCTGTCTGCCGATCCTCTCAACCCTGCGCTCTACATCGGGCTCGATGAAGCCATGCGCCAGTCAGGACAGTCTCCCGCTGAGCGCGTAGCCATGCTGATGCGCTTTCCAGATCAAGACACCACGCCCGCCGTAGTGGTGCGCGCGCTTGTCTATGCGCTGCGCGAAGATGGCCGGGACAAGGAAGCGGATGCTGTGCTCGCCCAGCACTTTATGCCGCGCAAGGAAGGCGAGGAGCCGTTGCAGCCGACGAGCAATCCCAAATGACATTGCACCCTGCGCAGCTTTCCGCCGAGCAACGGCCATGCGACCAGTTGTAATCTTGTAGATGTGAAAACTTCCCTGGCTCCCAAAAGATTTCAACGTATCGCAAACTTGTTTTGCGCGGCCTTGCTCATGCAGGTCATTCCCGCGCTGCTATCCGCGCAATCGTCACCCGAGAAAGCCGGCCCGCCCGTAGGCGGCGGCTTTTTCCCTCTCAGCGAAGTCCATCGCGGACTCACCGGAACTGCCTGGACAGTCTTCACCGGCACCGTCCCCGAGCCGATGGATGTGGAGATTCTTGGCGTTTTGCGCGGCGCGCGCGGTCCCGGCCACGACATGATCCTTGCCCAGTTGCACGGGACCAAGCCCGAGTACACCGGGGTGGTGGCCGGCATGAGCGGAAGCCCGGTCTACATCGGCAACCGCCTGCTGGGCGCGCTCGCCTTCCGCATCGGCCAGTTCGCCAAAGACCCCATTGCAGGCATCACGCCCATCGAGCAGATGATCGAGGTGCGCGAGATGCCAATCCAGGGGTCAGGCACGCCCGAACAGCTTTCGCTAGTTTCTGGCCTTGAAACCATGCAGGCCATGGAAACGCCGCTGGTCATGGCCGGATTTAGCCCTGAGGCGATCCATCTCTGGCAGCAGAAGATGGCCGGAACCGGGCTGGAAACCGTTGCCGCCGGCGGCATGAGCGGTAGCTCCGATTCCGAAACTTTATTCTCGCCCTCCGCAATTTCCGCCATCGTGCCCGGCTCCGCCGTGAGCGCACAACTGGTGCGCGGCGATATGGAGATTGCGGCCACCTGTACGGTGACTTATGTTGATCCGAAGCAGTTGCTGGCCTGCGGGCACCCGATTTTGCAGGCCGGAGCGGTTTCTTTGCCGATGACTGCAACCGAGGTGGTAACGACGCTGGCCTCTCCCATGAACGCCTTCAAAATAGTGAACACCGGCCAGACTGTTGGCGCATTCACACAGGACCGCGACTCGGCGATTCGCGGCGAATTCGGAGCACGGGCGCGGATGATCCCTGTGCATATCCGGGTGCATGGCGCGGAGAAGGAGCGCAAGCTCAACGTCGAAATTCTGGATATGCCGGCACTGACTCCGCAAGCCCTGATGGTAGTGCTGTTTCAATCGCTGATGCAACACAACAACAGCACCATGGAAACCAGTTACCACCTCACCGGCAGCATCGATCTGGACGGCTACCCTCCATCGCCAGTGCAATTTTGGGCCTCGGCCAGCGACACTTCGCCTGCAACCATGGCAACGGCGCTCGGAGCGGCTCGGCAATTTGCGCTGCTCTACTCCAACGCAGACCGCCAGGGAGCGGTGCGTTCCATCAATCTTGATATCGAAGCCATTCCGCACCGGATTTCTGTGGATCTAGACTCCGCGCGACTGGTTTCCAACAACACGGTTCACGCCGGTGACACAGTCATAGTGGAGGCCACGCTCCGGCCCTGGCATCAGCCGGCGCGCAATCTCCGGATAGCCGTCAAGCTGCCTGCCCGCCTGGAACCGGGCAACCTCCGCCTGCTTATCTCAGATTCCGGTACGCTTGACCGCTCTCTTGATCAGCCCCGACAGGTCAGTCATCCCGCCGGCCTAAACTCGGCACTCGAGTTGGCTCGCCATCAGCACTCCGCTGACCGTATTTATGTCAGTCTTCTGGTGCCGGAAACGCAGGCGGGCATGGAGGGTCAAACCCTCACAAGTCTTCCATTATCAATAGTTAACACGCTTGAACCAATGCGCGCTTCGCAGGATGCAAGCCTCAATGGCGAATCTGCCGAGCTGGAAGCCGACGCGCCCGCCGGGGGTGTACTCACCGGCTTCGAGGTTTTAAACCTGCGCATAGAGCCGGGAGGCGGTTTAAACTAGAGCAGAGGCGGTGTTGTACCGCCGACTTTCAGGAGGGCCTTCATTTCCCTGGCACCCTGCTATCTATCCCCAAGACGAGGATTTTCTATTACCATGGCTCAAATTCAAGGACTTGCAGCGCACGCGGCAGGAGCGGAACTTCTGTCGTTCAAATATGACCCCGGTGAACTGGGCCCGAACGAGGTAGAAATCGCGATTACTCATTGCGGAATCTGCCACAGCGACCTTCACCTGATTGCAAACGACTGGGGAATCAGCCAGTATCCGTTCATCCCTGGCCACGAGATCATCGGCACGGTGCAGGCCACGGGCGCCGAGGTGGCGTCCGTTGAAGTGGGCCAGCGCGTCGGCCTGGGTTGGCAGTCGAACTCCTGCGGCGTCTGCGAGTGGTGCACCCAGGGCTTGGAAAATCTTTGTCCGGCCTCGGAGGGAACCTGCGTCCACCGGCACGGCGGCTATGCGGACAGCGTGCGCGCCAATGCACGCTTTGTGATTCCGATTCCAGAGGCGCTGGAAAGCGAAAACGCGGCTCCGCTGCTTTGCGGCGGAATTACGGTTTACAGCCCGCTCCGCCTTCACGGAGTGAATCCCTCATCACGCGTCGGCGTGGTGGGCATCGGCGGCCTGGGCCACCTGGCCATCCAGTTTGCGCGGACATTTGGCGCGGAGGTGACGGCATTTTCCACTTCGGTTGCCAAGGAAGAGGAAGCACGCGCGCTGGGAGCTCACAACTTTGTGAATTCCCGGGATTTGAAGGCCATGAAGGATGTGGCCGGCGCCATGGATCTGATTCTGAATACGGCCAACGCCGACCAGGAATGGGGAGTTTACGCGGCCGCTCTCCGGCCCACCGGAACGCTGTGCTTTGTGGGCGTTCCTCCATCGCCGATTAGTGTTCATGCCTTCCCCTTGATCAGTGGACAGCGCGCCATCAGCGGCAGCCCGATTGGAAGTCCATACCGGTTGAAGGAGATGTTTGATGTGGCGGCGCGACACGGGGTGAGGGCGACCACCGAGCCGTTCCCCATGGCCCAGGCCAATGAGGCTATCGATAAAGTGAAGAAAGGAAAGGTGCGCTACCGGGCAGTGCTGGCCAATTAACAGCCAGCAACTAGCAGGAATTTTTTCTTGGACGGCACCGCAACTAAACCGCCGGAATGTTGTCTGAGAGTACAGGAGCCGGTTGGGAGCAAGAACCCGGAGGCCGGCAGTGCTGAGAACCGAGATCATCTCTGGTTCCCCTATCCCCCAAACGGGACAGGGCAGTACAAGTCAGCACGAGGAGGATTTATGCGGAGATTTCGGCTGGTTCTGGTTGCGATGCTGCTGGCTTTGCCCTTCACGGTAACGGCAATGGCCCAGGATGTCGAGGAAGATGTTGGAGTTGGTCCGGCGCTTGTTCCTGCTCCCTTGGTTTACGGACCCCCGGTCTGCCAGTGGGGCTATTACGCTTACTATCCCTATGCCTGTGCTCCGTATGGTTATTACGGTCCCGGCTGGTTTATGGACGGGATGTTTATCGGCGTAGGCCCCTGGTGGGGCTGGGGCTGGGGCGGCGGCTGGTATCGCGGCGGATGGGGTCATGGCTGGGGCCACGGCGGTTACGGCTATCGCGGAGCTTATGCCGGCGGCCGTGGATATGCCGGTGGTCGCGGTTACGCAGGCGGCGGTCGAGGTTATGCCGGCGGTGCGCGCGGCTATAGCGGCGGCGGTCGCGGATACGCAGGCGGTTCTCGCGGTTATGCCGGTGGCTTGCGGGGATATTCCGGCGGTTCCCGCGGCTTCAGCGGCGGTTCCCATGGCTTTAGCGGCGGCGGGCATGCCGGCGGCTTCAGCGGTGGTCATGCCGGGGGCGGCGGCGGACACGGCGGCGGCGGGCACCGGTAAGTTAGCAACTTGTTGACGGCTTCTCCAGGAAGGTCCCGTCTGCTTCGGCAGACGGGATTTTTTTGCTTTGAAGCTCAGAACAGCAGGTTTGCCTCCATAGCGCAGAGGATTACTGCGGCAGCACTTCGATGCCTGTCACGGTGGCGTAGCCTTCCACGGGAACGAAGTTCAGCAGCAGTTTGCCCTGGGCGTTGGGCCTGAGGTCGATAAACTTGCGGATGACCACGTCGGTCTTGCGCGCCTCCAGAACCGGGTTGAAGTTCTTCAGAAGCGCATTTCCGTTGCAGAAAACATCGAAGACGTGGGCGACCGGCGCTCTGTTCGCGTCAGTGGGAGACGAAGGCTGATCCCAGTCGCCGTGACGCACGGCAAAATGCAGCGAAACGGAGTAGACCCCCGGCGAAACAGGAATCGCATACGAGAAGTTTCCCCAGCGCTCGGTTTCATAGAGTTCCGGATCGTCCGTACCCTTCACCGGCGCTGTGTAGCTGGCCAGTTGGCCGCCCACGAAGTAGTTGTCCGGACTCCACCAGCGGCTGTCGTTTGAGTAGTAAGGGGTCTGGCGAGCGAGCACGCGCACGGGCCGGATGTGGCCGCGGAATCCGGGAAGAACCTCAATGGCGGAGAGGATGGCCTGACTGCCGTTCTCGCCGTTGAACTCCAGGTGCAGGAGCCCGTCGGATGCGGGCTGCACACCTGTGAAGACTTTGACGTCGGCGGTAAGACTGGCCCCGGCATCGGCGACAACATCGAATCGGGAGAGCAGTGTTTTGCCGTTGGCGCGCACGGTCATCAGGCGGCTTCCCTCGCCTCCGGTCCCGCTGGATTCGGGACCATAGACCGTTTCAGTAAAGTACAGGTGAAGCTCATAAATGCCCTTTTTCAGCGGAATCGCGTAGCTGAAGTTTCCCTGGCGGCTGGCGCGGTAGAAGTCCGGATTTTGCGTGCGCCAGATGTGCCCGGCCGCGTTCTTTACGGCCGATCCGCCGGCAAACCAGGCATCAGTGGTCCACAGCTTGCCGGCATGATCGACAAAGCTGCGGCTGGAGCCAGCCAGAATGCGAATCTCTTCGCCGCCGGGCGGGCCAAGCTGCGCCTCTTCAGGCTGAGCCGCGGGGGGATTCGAGATGGCCGCGGGGGAAGGATGCTTCAATTGCCTGGCAATGAAAAAGACGAGGCCGAGACCCAGAGCCAAAAGAGCCACCGTGCCGGCCAGCCGCCAGAACCGGGCCCCGGCCCAGCGTGAGAGTGCTTTCGCATGGCGAGCCGAGACGCTGTCCGCACCCGGAACACTCGTCTGCGAGGTATCAGAAAGATGAGACTGTCCAGTTGCCTGCCGGCTGGCTGCCGTAACAAACAACGGAACATACTGTCCGAGCGGAATGGTGATTTGAAGCCGGTGCGAGGCGCCTTCTCCGGCGTAGTATGCAGCCAGGCGCTTGCGCAGGCGATTGGCCTCCACCCGCACAATCGAGTCCTGGTCCTGATCAAACGAAGCCCCGCGGTGAAAGACCTCCACGCCTACGGAATATTCCTTGATCTGGCGCGCCTCGCCGGCAAAGAGCCTCTCGCAAAGATAAGACAATAAATTCGCAAGGGTAGGCGCGCGGGCGAATTGCTCCGCTTGAAGCACCGCCTCCAGCTCCGCTCGCTGGGCCTCAATATCGGCCGGCTCAGGGGATTCCCACGCCATCCTGTCTACCCTCGTCACTACCCGGACTGATTGTAATGTAACGATCCACCGGTCTTTGGCAAGTGCTTAACGGTTGCGCCAAAGGGCAAAATTCGCGTGTAACGGGGGTTAACCCGCTGCAAGTTGCGGTGGGAGAACCTCCGGAGCATGCTACTCCGGGTTTGCAAGTAGCGGCAGGATCATGGGTTCCGTTAAACCCGGCAGCGATTTAACGCCCGCGATACGGACAGGTAGCAGGTATAGCGTTGCGGGCATTGGGAGTAGGATCTTTACTGGAGTCGATGCAGGGAGCAGATCGCCGGAGACGGCAAGCGAATCCATCGCCCCACACAATGCACCTGCTCAGAAGAGGTGACCCATGAAAAGACTGGTGATGATGCTGGCAGCAACAAGCATGCTGATGATGGCGGCTCCGTTTGCACATGGAATAGATGCTCCCAATTCCGAAGCGCCCTCCAAAGAGAAGATGGAGGCCGCCAAGCTGGAAGAGGAAAAGGGCGATCTGGCGCGTATGCACGACAATTACGCGTCGGCTGTATCTCACTATTTGAATGCCCTGCGCGTGAACCGCCAGAGCGCAGAGCTTTATAACAAGCTGGGGATCGCTGACCTCAAATTGGGCGAAAGAGGACTGGCGCGCAAGGACTTCAGCAGGTCAGTAAAGCTTGATCCTCAACTCTTTTCGCCGGTGAATAACCTCGGCGTCGTGGAATTGCTGGACAAGAAGTACAAATCGGCCATCGGCCACTTCAAGCAGGCGCTGGCGCTGGACGAATCGAATGCCCACACCCACATCAACCTGGCTGAAGCATGGATGGGACGCGGTGAGATCAACCATGCGATGACCGAATACGCGCGCGCGCTGGAACTGGATGCGGACGTTCTGAGCTCCTCTCCGGATGGCATTCAGGCGCAGGTGGTCACCGAGGGGCAGCGCGCCCGGGTTTCGTTCATGATTGCCAAAATGTATATGAAGCGCGGCAACCTGGACGGAGCGCTGGAGTATCTGCGCAGGGCAAGGGACCTGCACTATCCCGACCTGCATAACGTGTACAAGGATCCTGATTTCACCGCGCTGTGGAACGATCCGCGCTTGGCAAAGATCGTCAAGCGGTAAGCAGCGCAAGGGTCGCCAGCCGCTGGGCAATTTGCTCGGCGGCAGCGGGATGGGCCTGGGTGCGAGCCGCAACATCCATCGTCTCCAGGCCCTCCCGGTTTTTCAGCAGGCCGGTGAGGGCCGTCAATAGCTTTCCCGGCGCCTCGAGTTCCTGCTCCGTGAGCATCACGGCAGCCCCAGCCTTCACCATCTCCTCGGCATTGCGCCGCTGATGGTCGTCTGCTGCGGCGGCAAAGGGAACCAGCAGTGCGGGCTTTCCGGCGGCGGCCAGTTCGGCCACGGTGGAGGCGCCGCTGCGGGCCATCACCAATGTGGCGCGGGCAAAGCGGGCGGGCATGTCGGAGAGAAAGGGCTGGACTTCCCACTGCCTGGGGTCTGTGCCGCTGGCGGCATAGGCGGCGTGGGTCTGCTCGAATTGGCGCTCACCGCTTTGATGAAGAACAGTGAATCCCGGAACGGCTTCCAGCAGCGCCGGAACGATGCGGGGCAGATGCTTGTTGAAGATATGTGCGCCCTGCGAACCGCCGAAGATGAGCAGATGCGGTGCGGCGTTGGGGGACGGCGGAGCTAAATTGAAGAACTCCGGGCGGACGGGAATGCCGCTGACCTCGGCGTTACGAAACCAGCGGACTGCCGAGGGAAAGTTGACGGCCGCGGCCTGAACGCGCTTGCCGACGAGGCGGTTGGCGAGGCCGGGCATAGCGTTGGGCTCGAAGGCCATGGCGGGGATTTTGAGCCAGAGGGCCGCAGCCATCGCCGGGCCGGAGGCGTATCCGCCCACGCCGAAGACGACGTTGGGCCGGAAGTCGCGGATGAGTTGCTTGCAGGCGAAGAGGCTGCGGGGCAGATCAAGCAGGGTGCGCAATTTGGTCAGCAGGGAGACGTTCTTGAGCTGGCCTACCTCGATGAGGCGCAGATTAAAGCCGGCCTCGGGCACGAGGCGCGACTCCATACCGCGCGCGGTGCCGACAAAGAGCACCTCGGCGTTATGGCGAGCGACGAGCGAACGAGCCACGGCCAGCGCCGGGATAATATGACCTCCGGTGCCGCCGCCGGCGATGAGTACGCGCAGGGTTGACAAATGAACGCCTTTCATCTCATTGTACCGAGACGGAGTTTGCTACGCAGCGGGGGGGGTACCCCCACCCGTATTTTGGATGCAAATTCCTTGTTTTCTTGAGCTTACAAACAGGGTTGCGCTGTAAAATCGTCAAAACAAAGGAGTTATTTGCAAAATCGTCATTCTAAAAGTGGTTAGCGGCGAATTCTGCCAGTTGCAAGCGAATCTGAGGCGAATCTATCCCAAAAAGAAAGCGACTGCGCCCGACGCCCTATTGAACTGCACGAATCCAGTGTAAGCAAACTTAGCGTAATTTTCTGCAAACCACATCGCCCATAAAGAACCCTTCCGCCGAGTGGCGAGCCACGGCCAGCGCCGGAAGGATGTGGCTCCGGCGGCGCCGGCGGCGATGAGGATGCGCAATGTTGCCAACCCAATACCTTTCAATCCAATCTTGACAACATATATTCATGCAATCTCACAACAATCGCCTTTATTTGGTATATAGTTGCAATCAATCGAAAACAAATGAAAACCCAGGAGATACGCTATGCGCAGTGATGAACTGTTCTGGTTCTGGTTCGCTATATTTGGAATGGTCTGCACCGCAGTCGGATTATTTCTTCTAGCCTCAATTTCCAATTATTCATATCGGCGTCGAAACATTATCAAGAGATTCAGCATCTTATTGACTCTTATAGGCGCAGTGTTATTTGGAACAGGACTGGGATATGCCTTTCATGTTAGGAATAGTTGGGAAAAGCCGTTTTACACACTGATTAATTCCAAGTCTGTCCTTGTGCCCAATTCCGGATGGGACAGCATTCGATCCATTCCAGCGAGCGGCTCAAACACGATTCGTTCAAAGGGCTTAATGGCAGATGGAATTGCAGCGAAATATTTGTTGCGTCTGATACAGCCGGTGGATGAGCTGTATATTCGGCGAAAACTGATTGTAGCGGAGCGAGATAAGAAGGGGAAGATCGATATCGATCTGATTCCCAGCGACTTGCAGCCTTTAACTCCTGAACAAGTAGGTACTATAGCTTATGTTGATCAGCAGCGCTTTTCGGATACATCCTATACGCATGGCGGCCAGTTCTATAGCCGGGAATATAGATTGACGTTTGTCGACGTGAATACGAATACCGTGATTGGCGTAGTACAGTTTTGCAGTCCAAAAGAGGCGCCGGGGGCCATGACAGAGGGGGCGGACAAGACTATCGAACCAGAAAAAGGCGACATAGTGAAGTACATTCAATCTCTCAGAAGAATCGATTGACTCCCGTTCTTACTTCTCAAGAATCCGTAAGGAGACCCTCCATCAGTCCACCTTGCGGCTGATGTTGAGCAGGATGCCGATCGAGATCAGCGTAAAGAAGAGCGATGTCCCACCGGAAGAAATCAGCGGCAGCGGAATCCCCTTGGTGGGCAGCAGGTCCAGCACCACGCTGATGTTGAAAAAAGCTTGCAGGATGAGCGTCATCGTGATGCCGAAGGCGGTCAGGCGGGCAAAGGGGTCCGTGGAGCGGAAGGCGGCGCGCAGGCCAAAATATCCAAAGGCCACGAAAAGGACGACGAAAATGATGGAGCCGATGAAGCCAGTCTCTTCTGCGATGTTGGCGAAGATAAAGTCAGTGTGGGCCTCGGGCAAAAAGAAAAGCTTCTGCACGCCCTCCATGTATCCGCGGCCTGCCACCCCGCCGGTTCCCACGGCAATCAGCGACTGGTTGATGTGAAAGCCTGCGCCTTGCAGGTCGGCGTCAGGATGCAAAAAAGCCAGGATGCGCCGAAAACGATACGGGACGAAAATCAGAAACGCGGCCAGAATCGGAATTGCGACGCCGAGGCTCCCGAAGAGGTACTTCCACGGCAATCCAGCCAGAAACAGCATCATGGCAGTGACGCCGACCAGAACCACAGCCGTGCCAAGATCGGGCTCGAAAACAACCAGAGTTGCAAAGAGCAGCGGAATAACACCTGCCCGCCACAGCGTGCTCCATTTGCCTATTTTGTCGAGCCGCGTGGAGAGAAACCAGGCAAGGAAGAGAACCATCACCGGCTTGGCAATCTCCGAAGGCTGAAGGGTAAACAAATCGCCAAAGCGAATCCAGCGGTGGGTGTGGTGCGAGTCGCGAATGAAATAAACCAGCACCAGCAGGAATGTGGTGATCGACAAAATGGAATAAATGAAGCGCGGAGATTTATAAAGCGCGTGATTGATGCGCGAAACCAGCAGCATGAAACCAATGCCCAGCACGGCCCAGATAGCCTGCTTGATCAAAAACGTATAGGGGGAGTGATACTTTTCCTGGGACATGATGGCCGAGGCGGAGAAGACCATCGCCAATCCGGCGCCGACGAGTACAACGGTGATGTAGAAGAGCCACTTGTCTCCGCCAGCACGCTTTGCCATGATTCAATCTCGCAATTCTTTCACGAGCTGCTTGAAGACCTTTCCGCGTTGCTCGTAGTTGTCAAACTGGTCGTAACTGGAGCAGGCCGGGGCCAGCACCACTACCTCGCCGGGGCGCGCGGCCGCGGCGGCGGCGGCAACGGCATTGTCCAGGGTTTCGCAGGAGCGGATGGGGAGCACGCCGCGCAGGTCCGCTTCGATCTTTGGAGCAGCCACGCCGATGGTGTAAACGGCTACAGCCCGCTCGCGCAGCAGAGGGGCAAGCACCGTGTACGGAGAGCCCTTGTCTTTGCCGCCGAGGATGAGATGAATGCCGCCTTTGAAAGCGGCGATGGCCTTGGCCGTAGCGTCCACGTTGGTGGCTTTGGAATCGTTGTAGAACTCGACGCCTTTGTGGGTGGCCACGAATTCCAGGCGATGCTCGACGGCCTGGAATTTTTCAATGGCTGCGCGAATAGACGCGGCAGGAACGCCGGCCAGACGGGCAGCAACCACCGCTGCCAGCACGTTCTCCACGTTGTGCGCGCCTTTGAGAGGGATTCCCGCGAGCGGCATGATCTTTTCCACAGCCGCGCCCTTTTGCGCGCAATAAACCACGTGGCCGTCTTCGACCCAGGCGCCCTGCTCGACCGGCTTCCCATTTGAAAACCAATAGACTTTGGCGGCCGCGCGAGAGGCGGCGGCTATGCACGGAACGTCGCCGGCATTCAGCACCAGGAAGTCCTCGGCGGTCTGCGCGGCAAAGATGCGCTCCTTGGCAGCAGCGTAGTTTTCAAAGCTGCCGTGCCGGTCCAGATGGTCTGGAGTGATGTTAAGAATCACGGCGATGGCGGGGTGGAACTCGTCGGTGGTTTCAAGCTGAAAGCTGGAAACCTCCAGCACAGACCAGCTCTGTTCCGTGCTGGCGTCGATGAGAGCGATCACCGGAACGCCGATGTTGCCGCCGACTAGCGTGGGCAATCCGCCTGCCGCAAGAATCTCTCCCAGCAGTGTAGTGGTGGTGGTTTTGCCGTTGGAGCCGGTAACGGCCAGCATTCTTCCCTTGAGGAAGCGGGCAGCCAGTTCCAGTTCGCCGATCACCGGCAGGCCGAAGTTCTTGACCTGCACCAATTCGGGAGTGTCCAGCGGAACGCCGGGGCTGACAACAATCAGGTCCTGGCGGCGGAAGGTCAGCAGGCCGTGGCCGCCGGTTTCCACCATGATTCCCTCTTCAATGAGGGCGGGAATCTCCTTGGCCAGCGCTTCGGCCGAGCGCACATCGGAGACCGTGACCTGGGCGCCGCGGCGGCGTAGAAACAACGCTGCCGCCAGACCGGATTTTCCCAGTCCAACGACGAGAACTTTTTTGCCTTTTAGATCCAGCATCGAGTCTTTTCCTCAGGCTTCCGCGACAATTTTATTGTGCACTGCGCGGAGCTTGTTTAACGCAATTTCAGTGTAGTGAGTGCAAACAATGCAAACACCAGGGCGCCAATCCAGAAGCGCACGATGGTTTTGGATTCGCTCCAGCCTATTTGTTCAAAGTGGTGATGCAAAGGAGCCATCTTGAAGATTCGTTTCTTGTTGCGAAACCGGTAACTGCCCACCTGGAGAATGACCGATGTCGCCTCCAGAATGAAGATTCCGCCGATAAACGGCAGCAACAACTCCTGGCGGATGATGATGGCCACTGTTCCGATGGCACCGCCCAGCGCCA
>Ga0316217_10004849_pt1 | contig 14263 bp, 11 predicted proteins | sample 1anoAmetaG_FD_203633 | JGI IMG/M metagenome (GOLD analysis project Ga0316217, IMG submission 203633) | Freshwater microbial communities from Trout Bog Lake, Wisconsin, USA - 1anoA | ecosystem: Environmental > Aquatic > Freshwater > Lake > Hypolimnion/Profundal zone | place: USA: Wisconsin... | reverse complement strand
TCTCGCGGATGGCCAGGGGGGCGTCGTAGAAGTTGCGCACGCAGCGCTCGGTGCAGGGGTGGTCGCAGACGCTGCCGGTGATGCCGGGCTGGGGGTTGGTCCGCAGGATCACCTCCATGGCCTCGGCGGGCCGGCCGTGGGCCACCAGCCAGAGGTAGTCGGGGATGTTCTGGTGCGCGGGGCAGCCCTCCATGCAGGGCGCGGCGATGCAGTCGAAGTGGCCCAGGGCCTTTTCGCCCTTGAAGTCCAGGGGCCGGGGCCGGCGGGCGTAGAGATCGTCGCCGACCACCTTCACCGAGTGCCGGGCCAGGTTGAACCGGGCGCCGTGGCCGCCGGAGGTGGCCTGGATGAACTGCTCGAGGCTGTCGGCCCCGGCTTCGGCCATGGCCGCGTCCAGGTTGACCAGGTACTGCTGCAGCCGGGCGTAGCCTCCGGGCTTGAGCAGATCGGTGCAGACGGTGACCGGGCCGAGGCCGTCGGCCACCAGGTCCGGGAAGTTGCGGGCGTCGGCGCCGCCGCAGAAGCTGATCGGCACCTTGCCGTCCAGCTCCTCGGACACCAGCTGGGCCAGGGACAGGGTCAGCGGGTGCAGGGCGCGGCCCGACATGTACATCATCTTTTCGTTGGCGGGGAACACCGGCCGGTGGTTGACCACTTCCAGGGTGTTGGAGAGCTTGAGGCCGAACGAGTTGGTCAGCCCCTTGGCGGTCTGGGCGAGGTTCCTGACCATGGCCATGGCGTCGGCGAACTTGGGGTCGTGGCCGAAGGCGCCGTCCGGCACCTCGATCTCGAAGCCCTGGGTCTGGTTGAGCATGCCCCGCAGCCGGTCCGGGCCGAGCAGGGTGGGGTTGAGCTTCACCCAGGTGTTCACGCCCAGGCCGGTGAGCAGGTAGTTGGCGATCCGCTCGATCTCCACCGGCGGGCAGCCGTGCATGGTGGAAAGGGTGATGTGGTTGGAGAGCTCGCTGGGGATGGCGATGTCCCGCACCGCCGGGTAGATTTTCGCCACCTGGTCGATGGCCGCGCCCAGGGCGGGGCCGGCGTCGCGCATGCTGGCGATGAAGGCCTGCACCCGGGGCGTCTGGATGCCCTCCAGGTTGTAGCCGATGCTCATGTTGAAGTGGGTGCCGGGATCCGGCAGCCCCAGCTTGTGGGCCAGGGCGTGCAGCAGCACCCAGGCGTTGAGGTACTCGGTGAACGACTCCTCGAGCTTGAGCTCCTGGGACCATTCGCAGTTGTAGGTCTCGTCCGCCGAATCGATGCAGGGCCGGCTGACCTCGATCTCATCGAGGATCTGGACGGTCTTCAGCTCGATGAAGCGGGCGCCGCACAGCCAGCTGGCGACGATGTTCTGGGCCAGCTGGGTGTGCGGCCCGGCCGCCACGCCCAGCGGGGCGGCGACGCTGTGGCCGAACATCCGGGTGGTCAGCCGGGCAGATGGGATCTGCAGATTCTGCTTGGGAATGCCCAGGACCGTGTCCCGGGCGTCCAGCTCCCTGAAGATCCAGCTGGCAAGCATCTCTAGCGGTGCGGTGCGGAAGGGTTTGTCCATGGCGTCGTCGATCCCGGGGTCGTGCGGGTTGGTGGTGCGAGGTTCAGTTCTTGTTCTTTTTTCCGAGCAGCTGCATTTCCTTGAGGGGCAGGGTGGTGCGGCGGATGCCGTCGAAGTGGCAGAGGGCGTTGGCCACCGCCGGCGCGGTGGGGACCAGGCCGATCTCGCCGACCCCCTTGGCGCCGTAAGGGCCGTGGGCGTCCGCCACCTCCACCCCGATCACCTCCATGGGCGGCATGTCCTTGGCCCGGATGATGCCGAGATCGGCCATCTTCCAGGACACCGGCCAGCCATCGCGGTACGGGAAGTCCTCGGTGACCGCGTAGCCCAGGCCCATGTGCAGGGCGCCTTCGATCTGGCCTTCGAACAGGGTGGGGTTCATGATCCGGCCGGCGTCATGGGCGGCGGTGATGCGGGTGATCTTCCCGGTCTCGTCCAGTTCCACCATCTGGGCGGCGTAGCCGTACGAGTAGTGGGTGACGATCTCCTTGCCCGGCGGCGGCTCATGGCCGACCTTGGTGGTCCAGTCGCAGATCCATTCGCCGCGGTATTCCTTGCCGGCCAGCTCGGCCAGGGTCCGGCCGGCGGCCAGGTCCCGCTTCAGTCCCTGGCTGGCCGCCCGCACCGAGTTGCCCACCAGCGAGGTGCCGCGCGAGGCGGTGGTCATGCCGCATTCGGTCTCCGCATCGGTCTCCACCCGCACTTCGATGATCGCGGGATCGATCCCGGTCTCGGTGACCAGGGTCTGCAGGGCCATGTTGTGCGCGCCCTGGCCCATTTCGCACCAGCCGTGGTGGAGCACCACCCTGCCGGGGCCCTCGACGCAGATCTTGGCCCGGCCGATGTCCGGCATGCCGCAGCCGATGCCGGTGTTCTTGATGCCGGCGGCGATGCCGGCGTACTTGGCGCTCTGGAACCGCTCCTTGAGCGCCTCCAGGCAGGCGCGCACCCCCACCCCGCTGGTCAGGACCTGGCCGGTGGCGGTGGCCTTGCCTTCGGTCAGGGCGTTGTCCCAGCGGAACTGCCAGCGGTCGAAGCCGCCCATGGCGCAGAGCTCGTCCACGCTGGACTCGATGCCGAAACAGGCCTGGTTGGCGCCGAACCCGCGCATGGCGCCGCAGGAGGCGTTGTTGGTGATCACCGCCGTGCCCTTCACATGCACGTTGGGGATGCTGTAGGCCCCGGCGGAGTGGGCCACGGCCCGCTCGATGACCTTCATCCCGACGCTGGCGTAGGCGCCCGAATCCGAGGTCATCACCGCCACCAGGGAGACCAGCTTGCCGTCCTTGTCGCAGCCCAGCTCGTAGTCCATGACGATGGGATGGCGCTTGGCGTGCATGCGCAGGGAGGTCTTGCGGTCGAACCGGATCATCACCGGGCGGTCCGTGGCCAGGCAGAGCATGGCCGCGTGGTGCTGGCCCATGAGGTCCTCCTTGCCGCCGAAGCCGCCGCCGTTCTGGACCAGCACCACGTTCACCAGCGGTTCCGGCAGGTCCAGCAGCTCGGCGATCTGGCGCCGGTCCTCGTAGCCGCCCTGGCCGCCGTCGTAGATCTTCACCCCGGGGACGCCGTCCTTGCTCCAGGGCACGGCCAGGGCCGCTTCCGGCTCCAGGAACGCGTGCTCGATGCGCTGGGTGGTGTAGCGCCTGCGGGTGACGAAGGCGGCGCCCTTGAGCGCCTCTTCGGCGTTGCCGACCCGCACTTCGGTGATGGAAAGGACGTTGCCCTTCCCGGTGAGCTGCGGCGCGCCGGGCTGGAGCGCCTCGAACGGGTCGGTGACCGGGGCCAGGACCTCGTACTCCACCTTCACCAGGGCGGCGGCCCGGGCGGCGGCGGCTTCGGTCTCGGCCGCCACGCTGGCGAGCACGTCGCCGATGCAGCGGGTCTCCTCGCCCTCCAGCACCATCACCGGCCAGTCCCGGTAGATCATGCCGTTGATCCGCTTGCCCTTGATGTCCCTGGCGGTGAGCACGGCCAGGACCCCTTCGGCCTTGAGCGCCTCGCTGATGTCGATCTTCAGCACCCGGGCCCGGGGGTGGTCGGAGAAGCGCAGGGCGCCGAACACCATGCCCGGTTCGACCATGTCGCCCACGAACACCCGCTGGCCCAGCACCGCCTCCCGGGCCGAGTACTTCGGATGCCGGGTGCCGATGGCGCCGGTGCCCTCGGGGAACGCCACCGGCGTGCCGGTGCGCAGCGCCTCGGCGGCGCACTCGACGGAATCGACGATCTTCTTGTAGCCGGTGCACCGGCACAGGTTGCCGGTCAGGCCGTCGGTGATCTCCTGGCGCGACGGATCGGGGTTCCTGCGCAGGATGGAGGCCGCCTTCATGACGATGCCGGGGGTGCAGAACCCGCACTGCACCCCGCCCTTGCAGACGAACCCGTCGGCGAAGGCGTCGCGCTCCTCCCGGGACAGGCCTTCGAGGGTGGTGACGGCCTTGTCCGCCACGTCCTTGACCGCCATGCGGCAGCTGAGGCGGGCCTTGCCGTCCACCAGGATGGTGCAGCAGCCGCAGATCCCCTCGCCGGAGCAGCCGTCCTTGGGACTGAGGATGCCGGCGACGTCGCGCAGGTAGCTGAGCAGCAGCATGGCGGGATCGCCTTCATAGCGTGTGGCCTGACCGTTGAGTGTGAACTCCATGGGGCCCTCTTCAGTACCTGCGTGATGGGATGGCGAAGTGCGCGAACAAGCCGTTGGGGCGGCGGGACGGATCCGGCCACCCAAGCATCCTTCCTTTCCCAGGAAGGTGAAGGCGGGAATCGGCCGCCCTCGGGACAATGGGGTCCGGTCCATGGCGCCTTGATGCGCCATTTATCCGAAGCGATTGTTATAGAAAGACCTATGAATCCAGGCACGATTCTAGTTTCAAAGGATCCTATGGTCAAGAAATTTTCTTCATAGTTAAAAATTTTTCACTCGCGATAATACTTTACTCGTCTTGTAAACCATTCCGGTCGTCCCAGGCTAGCGCCAGGCAGGCGGCCGTGGCCACGATGGCGCACGGCAGACTGGCCTCCAGCCCGAACCGGCCACCGGTGAGCCAGGGCGTCCGGCTCTGGAACACCGGCCGCCACCACCCGCTGCTGGACAGCCCGCTGACCCCGAAGCCGAGCACCATTCCCTGGGCCCAGTTCCAGCCCAGGTGCAGGCCGATGGGCAGGGCCAGGCTGCGGGTCCGCAGGTAGCAGAGGCCGAGCAGGATGGCGGCGATGGCGATATTGAGGCTGGCCCAGACGCGGGTGGCGCCGGTCATGCCCGGGTTGCCCCAGTGGACGGCCGCGAACAGCAGGGCGACCAGGGCCTGGGCCGGCCACCGGCCCAGGCCGCGTTCCAGCCGCTGGAACAGGTAGCCCCGGAACAGCAGTTCCTCGCTGAAGGCCACGGCCAGGTAGAGCCAGACCCCGGCCAGCAGGCGCGCCGGCCCGGCATGGGGGTTGCGCTGCAGGCGATAGGCGCCGGCCAGGAGCCCGGGGAGGGCCATCAGCAGGATGAGCCCGCAGCCGGCCAGGGCGCCCTGCAGCAGCTCCCGGCCCCAGCGCTGGTCCAGGCGCAGGCCCACCGAAGCCAGGGGCCGGCCCTCCAGCTGAAGGCAGACCCAGGTCAGGCAGAGGAATGCGGCGAAGGCGAACCAGGGCGCCGGCAGCCACGGCGCGGCCAGCTCCGGCCAGGGCAGCGCCATCCGGAAGGTGGCGGCGGCGCCATTGCAGAGCCCGGCCCCCAGCAGGAACAGCACGACCTTCCAGCCGTTGCGCAGGGTCCCGGCGGAACCGAAAAAAAGCGTCTCCATGGCCAGCATGCCGGTTAAGGCTTCACTCCATGGTCAGCGTAGGCCAGACCGACGACTTTGTACACCTGATTGTCCAGGGAACTGCCGGTGAGGGCATGGCGGAACCAGACCGCCGCCTGGTCCGTCTGCCGGGCGCGCAGGCAGGCCCGGCCGAACTCGACCGCCATCTCCCAGTCGCTCGGCTCCAGTTTGTAGGCCTTTTCCATGAAGCCGTTGCCTTCCGCCATGAAGCCGGCGTCGGTGAACTGCACCCCCAGCGCGGCGATCATGGCCTTGTTCCTGGGCGCCAGCTCGACCGCGCGGTTGGCCGCGGCGGCGGCTTCGGTCCTGGCGGCGTGGGTGAGCCAGCCTTTGGCGATGAGGCTGAAGGTGACGGCATCATTCCTGCCGAGCCGGGCGGCCCGCTGGAAGGCTTCCTGGGCCCGGTCCTTCGCCCCGGCCGACAGGTAGATCCGGCCGAACTCCGCCAGCATCCGGCTGTCGTCGGGATAGGCGGCCCGCGCCTTGTCCGCGCAGACCGTCATGATGGTCCTGGTGTCCTTCTGGAAGAATCCAGGGTCCAGGCCGGGTTCGGTCTGGGCCAGCAGGGCGGTCGCACCGAGGACCGCCAGCAGGGCGGAGCGGAAGCTGGTCATAAAGGAATGTTACCGTGTTTCTTCGGCGGCATGGACTCCCGCTTGCCCTCCAGCAGGTTGAGGGCCCGGAGCAGCTTCTTGCGGGTCTCCCGGGGCATGATGACCTCGTCGACGTAGCCCAGCCCGGCGGCGACGTAGGGGTTGGCGAACTTCTCGTTGTACTCGCTGATGATCTCGGCGCGCTTGGCCGCCGGGTCGGAAGCCTTGGAGATCTCCTTGGCGTAGAGCACGTTGGCCGCCCCTTCGGCGCCCATGACGGCGATCTCGGCGGTGGGGTAGGCGAAGTTGAAGTCCGCCCGGATGTGCTTGGAGGCCATCACGATGTAGGCTCCGCCGTAGGCCTTGCGGGTGATCACGGTGAGCTTGGGCACGGTGGCTTCGCAGAAGGCGTAGAGCAGCTTGGCGCCGTTCTTGATCAGGCCGCCGTGCTCCTGGTTCACCCCGGGCAGGAAGCCGGGGACGTCCTCGAAAACGATGAGGGGGATGTTGAAGCAGTCGCAGAAGCGCACGAAGCGGGCGCCCTTTTCGCTGGAGGCGATATCCAGCACCCCGGCCAGGTGGGCGGGCTGGTTGGCGATGATGCCGACGCTGCGGCCATCCATCCGGGAAAAGCCGATCACGACGTTGCCGGCGTAGGCTTCCATCACTTCGAAGAAGTGCGAGTCGTCGACGATGCCCTTGATGAGGTTGCGCACGTCATAGGGCTTGCTGGGATCTTCCGGGATGATGGTGTCAAGTTCCGGGTTCTCCAGCGGCATCTCCATCAGCGGAGCCCGGCGGGGCGCCTGGCCCAGGTTGTTGGAGGGCAGGAAGGAGAGCAGCTCGCGGGTGTGGGCCAGGGCCGCCAGGTCCGAAGGCACCAGGAAGTGGGCCACGCCGGACTTGTAGCCGTGGGCGCTGGCGCCGCCCAGCTCCTCCTTGGTGACATCCTCGTGGGTCACGGCCTTGATCACCTCCGGCCCGGTGACGAACATGTAGCTGGTGTTGCGCACCATGGTGATGAAGTCGGTGATGGCCGGGCTGTACACCGCGCCGCCGGCGCAGGGGCCCATGATCAGGGAGATCTGCGGCAGCACGCCGGAGGCCATGGTGTTGCGCAGGAAGATCTCCGCGTAGCCGGCGAGGGAGTTCACCCCCTCCTGGATCCGGGCCCCGCCGGAATCGTTGAAGCCGATCACCGGGCAGCCGACCTTCATGGCCATATCCATGACTTTGCAAATCTTGCGGGCATGGGTGAGGGACAGGCTGCCGCCGACGACGGTGAAGTCCTGGGCGAAGATCGCTACCGGGCGTCCATCCACCCGGCCGAACCCGGTGACCACCCCGTCCCCGGGGATGCGTTCGCCGCCTTCGAAGGGATTCATGGCCAGGGCGTCCACTTCCTCGAAGGAGCCCTCGTCCAGGAATGCCGCGATCCGTTCCCGGGCGGTGAGCTTGTTGCCCTGGTGCTGCTTGTCGATCCGGGCCTGGCCGCCCCCCTTCAAGGCGGCGGCATAGCGGGACCTCAAGGTATCCATCTTCTCCTGAAGGGGCATCGACACTCCTGTGCACAAAAGCCACATTATATCTTTTTGCCCATGGCATGGCGAACAGAACGCGCGGGCATTCCCGTTGCGACCGTATCTCGGGTGCCGGCCCCACGGTGGACGCCTTGACAATCCATTGGCGTTTCTGCATCCTGTTCGGACACCCCATGCGGTGCAATTGCTTGTACGTGCGCCCCCCTTAGAGGGGGCGATTTCATTTAGGAGCCTTATGATACGAACGGTTGTTTTATAGACGGGCAGAACCTTTATAAACGGCTCAAAGGAATTGGGCTGGCGGAGAAAGACATTGACTGGTCCAAGGTCTTTGCTCACCTGCTGCCTGCGGACGGGCGACTGCTTCGGGCCCACTGGTACCAACCGGGCAAGGTGGCCCCCTGGGAATGGAATCCCGCCTACCATGCGAGGGTTTGCCCCGCCGGTATGCCTTTGGCGGATTTCCAAGCCCAGGCGCAAGGATTCTACACCACCGAAAAGCAGCGTCTGGAGGATATGCAGAGGAACATTTATGCGCGGCTGGAGGAGGATTTCGAACGCGTGGAGTTTCGGTATTCCGGGGTTCTGAAACTGGATCCCGTCGGGACTTGGGTGGATCCGAGGGGGGCTACCAAGGTGGGGCGCCGGGTGGGAGAGAATGGTGTGGACGTGGCCTTAGCGGTGGATCTCTTTCGCTTCTCCGAGAACTATGATCATGCCATTTTGATCAGTGGGGACTTTGACTACGTGCCCGCGATCCAGGCCATCAAGGACCGACTCCGGACCATCACCATTGTCCCCGTGATGAGCGGGGCGCCCCCCAGCGCCCCCGGACACGCGCGACGCTTGCGAGGGATGAGCGATTTTGAAAAGCCCCTTTACGAGGCAGACCTGAAGGGCCAATTCAAGCGATAAGGCCGGGATCGTGCGGTTTTGGACGGAGTTCGAGAATGCTTCTTGATCGGCAGGTAGTTCAATTTTTACAGAACGCCTGGTAGGTCCGCTCCATCTGGGCCAGGTGGGTGTCCAGGTGGCCGGTGTAGATCTCCAGCCAGCGCTCCAGGGTGATGTTGCCCCGTTCCGAGTGCACCGCGAACTGCTCCCAGGCCGCCTGGGGCAGGGCCCGCAGCTGCCGGGCCAGCAACTCCCGCAGCAGCCGGAACAGGTCCACCACCTCGTCCATGGGCTGGTCGGCGACGTCCAGGCTCGAGGCCCACTTGTCCTGGTCGAAGGCCTGGATGCCGGCGCCGCACTCGGCGATGATGGTCCGGCCCCGCAGGTAGCCATGCAGTTCGCTTTCCGCCAGATGGAAGACGATGTCCTGGATGCTCCACTTGCCGGGGCCGGGCTTGAAGTCCAGGCTCTCCTTGGGATACTTGGCCAGGGCCGCCTTCAGGACGGCGGGTCCCTGCGCATACTTCACCAGCAGCTGGCCACGGGCTTCAGGGTTCATCATTCACCTCCGGGCCGTTATACCGCCCGGAACCCATTTAATCCAGCAGGATCAGCGGCCGCTCTTCTTCCAGTCGGAGAGGAAGCCTTCGATGCCCTTGTCGGTGAGGGGGTGGGCCAGCATCTGGTCGAACACCTTGGTGGGGATGGTGGCCACGTGGGCGCCAAGCAGGGCGGCGTCGGTGACGTGCCGGGGGCTGCGGATCGAGGCGGCCAGCACGTTGGTGGCCAGATCGTAGTTGGTGAAGATCTCGACCAGTTCCTGGATCAGGTCCATGCCCACCAGGTTGATGTCGTCCAGCCGCCCGATGAAGGGGGAGACATAGGTGGCCCCGGCCTTGGCGGCCATGAGGCCCTGGGTGGCACTGAAGCAGAGGGTCACGTTGGTCTTGACCCCTTCGGCCTTGAACGCGTGGGTGGCCTTGAGGCCTTCGGCGGTGAGCGGGACCTTCACCACCACGTTGGGGTGGATCCTGGACAGGGCGAGCCCTTCCTTGATCATGGTCGGGGCGTCCAGGGCGATGACTTCGGCCGAGATGGGGCCGTTGACGATGCCGCAGATCTCCTCGATGATCGCCTCGAAGGGCTTTCCGGATTCCTTGGCGATGAGGCTGGGGTTGGTGGTCACCCCGTCGAGGATGCCCCACTCGTTGATGCGCTTGATCTCGGCGATATTGGCGGTATCGATGAAGAATTTCATGGTTTTCTCCGGGCTGGCGGGCTTTCGGGGCAGCGCCCCGGCCCATGATGGTGCGGTCGGGCCAGGGCGCCGGGGTGCCTGCCAAGCACCCCATTATCGCAGGTATTGGAAGGATCAAGCGATCAGGAAGATGGCGCCCGTCCCAGCCGCCCGGGTGTGAGGTTACACTTGGACCGAACGGAGTTTTTCATGGCGCAGATCGAATTTTCCGTACTGGACCGAGGCTTCGTGAAGCTGATCGACCATATGGGCTCGGACCTCAGCGTGGTGAACGCCGCCCGGGTCTCCTTCGGCAAGCGCAAGGAAGTGTGGGACGCCGCCGACGCCCTGCTGATCGACTACCTGGCCGAGCACGACCACACCTCGCCCTTCCGCCACACCGCCCTGACCTTCCACGTGAAGGCCCCGATCTTCGTCTTCCGGCAGTGGATGAAGCACCGCATCGCCAGCGAGTTCAACGAGATTTCCGGGCGCTACGTGGAGTTTCCCGAGGACGAGTTCTTCGTTCCCGGCACCTTCCGGCGCCAGGCCAAGGTGAACAAGCAGGGCTCCGAAGGGGAGGTGGCCGGCCCCGAAGGGGAGCAGGCCCGGGAGACCTACCTGGCCGCCTGCCGCAACTCGGTCAAGCAGTACAAGGCGCTGATCGCCCTCGGGGTCTGCCGGGAGCAGGCCCGCTGCGTGCTGCCGCTGGGGCTCTATTCCGAAGTCTACTGGACGGTCAGCCTCCAGGCCGCCGCCCACTTCATCCGGCTCCGCACCGACAGCCACGCCCAGTGGGAGATCCAGCAGTACGCCAAGGCCGTGCGCCAGGTGGTGGAGACGGTCTTCCCGGCCGGCCTGAAGGCGCTGCTGCACGAGGGCCCGCGGTGAGCATCCCGCCCCTCAACCCTGCCCTCCTCCATCTGGATTCCGATCATCTCTGGCTCATGCACTGCGCCGACGGGCCGGTGTCCAGGTCGGTGGTGCGCCTGGTCCGGGCCTTCCTGCACAAGGAGCTCTGGCCCTGGGAGCTGGACTGGCAGGCGGAATTCCTCGGGGTGCCGGAGGCCCTGCGCCAGGAAGCCGCCAGACTGGTGGGCGCCGACCCGGCCGACATCAGTCTGACCCCCAGCACCTCCGCCGGGCTGGTGACGGTGGCCCAGGGCTTTCCCTGGCGCACGGGGGACGAGGTGGTGGCGCCGCTGGGCGAGTTCCCCAGCAACGTCTACCCCTGGAAGGCGCTGGAAAGCCGCAATGTCCTGTTCCGGGAGGCGCCCCTGTGGGAGGGGCACAAGGCCGGCCTGTCCGGATGGGCCAGCGCCCCCCCGTCCGCCGGGGACGAGCCCGAAGCCCGGCTCATCGACGCCCTGGGGCCGAGGACCCGGATGCTGTCGGTATCCTGGGTCCGGTTCCAGGACGGCCTGAAGCTGGACCTGCCCAAGCTGGGATCGGCCTGCCGCAGGCGCGGCATCCATCTGGTGGTGGACGGCATCCAGGGCGCCGGCACCGCCGTGCCCAATCTGTACGGCGCCAGCGCCTTCGTCACCGGCGGGCATAAGGGTCTGCTCGCCCCCCAGGGCCAGGGCTTCCTCTGGACCGATCCCGGGCTGCGGCGCATGCTCGCCCCGACCGGCACCTGGCTTTCGGTCGAAGCCGCGGCCGACCTGGAGCGGCCGGTCACCGACTGGCACCGGCCATGGCTGGAGGACGGCCGGCGGCTGGAGCCGGGCAGCCCGAACGTGATGGCCTGCGTCGGTCTGCTGGAGGCCCTGCGGACCCTGCACCAGGCCGGGGTCGAGGCCATCTCCGCCCACGTGCGGGCCCTGCAGAGCGGGCTCCTGGACGCCCTGGCCGGGGTCCCCGCCTGGGCCGGCGAAGTCCAGCGCCTGCGGGGGCTGATGGAACGGGACCGGCTGGGCTCGATCCTCTGCTTCCACCACGGCAGCCTTTCCCCGGAGGCCCTGCAGGACCTCCTGCAGCGGGGCTTCCGCCGGGGCGTCTACGCCTCGGTGCGCGAGGGCTACCTGCGGGTGGCCTTCCACGGCTGGCACGAGGAGGCCGACCTGCACCGGGTGGTGGACTGGCTCAGGAGCTGAATCCAGGCAATGGCCAGCGCGGAGGTCCGGGGCTGCCCGCCGGACCTCCGCGCCGCCTTCTGGGTTGCTACTTGTCGATATGGACCTTGACGAAATTCATGACGCCGGTGGGGCCGACCACGAAGCCCTGCACCTTCTTGTTCATGGGCCGGAACTGGATGCCCCGGGCCAGCATGAGGATGGGGGCGTCGTCCATGAGGATCTTCTCGGCCTTGTAGTAGAACTTGCTGCGCGCGGGGATGCCGGCCACGAATTTCGCCTTCGTGACCAGGTCGACGTATTCCTTGTTCTTCCATCGGGAGGAGTTGTTGTATCCCTCGGTGAACAGGTTGTAGAGGAAATCGTCGGGATCGCCTTCACCGGTCCAGCCGGTCATGGCCACATCGAACTTCCCGGCGTCCAGGTTGTCCCAGTAGGTGCCAAGCTCGTAGGTCACGAGGTTGGCTTCGATGCCGACCGCCGCCAGCTGGGCCTGCATGATCTCGCCGATCTTCTTGCCGTTCGGGTTGTAGGGGCGCCAGGCGGGCAGGTACATGATGTTGAGCTTGATGGGCGTCGGGACTCCGGAAGCCTTGATGAGGGCCTTGGCCTTTTCGGGCGAGTAGCTGTAGTCGGGGATGCTCTTGTCATAGCCCCAGAGGATGCTCGGCAGGGGCAGTTTCTCGGCGACCCCGGTCTTGCCGTACACGGCGTCCATGATCGCCTTGCGGTTCACGGCGTAGCACAGGGCCTGGCGCAGCTTCTTGTTGACCAGCGGCCCGGTCTCGCAGTTCAGGGCCAGGTAGCCGATGGAGAACACCTCGACCCGCTGGACCTTGAGGCTGGGATTGGCTTCGATGGTGACCAGGCCTTCGGGGCCGGTCGGATCGATCATGTCGGCCTCGCCCTTGGCGAGGGCCAGGATGCGCGCCTGCTCATCCGGGAAGACCTTGAAATTGATGCCGTCCAGGATGGGCTTCTCGCCCCAGTAGCCTTCGAAGCGCTTGAGGGCGATGCGGTCGTCCTTGCTCCACTGCACGAACTGGAAGGGGCCGGTGCCGACGGGGTGGTTCTTGAATTCGGCGCCGAGCTTCTGGACCGCGGTCGGGGAGACGATGGCGGTGAAATAGAGGGCGAAGTTGTAGAGGATGGACTGGTCAGGCTGGTTGAGCAGCACCTTCACGGTGGAGTTGTCGACCTTGACGATGTCCTTGATCAGGCCGGGGGACTTGTCGGTGGCCGACCAGCCCTTCGAACTCCAGTATTTCCAGGGGCCGAACTGGTTGAACGGATGGTTCTTGTCGTTCTGCCGCTTGAGCGAGAAGACCACCGCATCGGCGTCCATGGTCGTGCCGTCGTGGAACTTGACCCCGCTGCGGAGGTTGAAGGTGATCTCCAGGTTGTCCTTGGAGACCGAGTAGCTCTTGGCGAGCCAGGGGATGATCTCCGCCGTGCCGGGCTTGTAGGAGAGCAGGGACTCGAACATGTTGCTGGCGACGTTGGAGGAGTTGCCTTCATCGATGCCGCCCGGATCCAGCAGCCGGGCGTCCTTGGGCTTGCCGAAGATGAGGGTGCCGCCCGACTTGGGGACGGCCGCCGAGATCGTCATACCAGCCGCGATCAAGGCGCATAAAGCAGCCATCAGTTTGTTTTTCATTCCACGTCCTCCATATGGTGTTTGGAAGGGCACCCGGAGCCGACCGCAAGGTACGGGCGGGGCAGAGGCAGGGCAGTCAGGTTGTGGGAAGAAGATTGTCCAACCATAGCACGGCGTCGATCGGTCGCCCATCGCCCCTTGCGATCATTAAAATTAATTATACATTAAATCAGTTTGCTGATTTTCATACGCCCGTGTGCAGGGTCCGCCTTAAATCTATGATGAATTTTAAATGACTTGTCATTAGGATCGCCTCCAGAAGCTCCGGTGCAGTGCGGCGATCTCCTCCTCCACTTCCGGCACCGGCCCGGTGACCTGGATCGCCTTCTGGCTGTGCTCGTAGATGTAGCGCGCCGGCACGTCCATGGTCGGGTTTTCGGCGCTGTCCCCGGTCAGCTCCAGCAGGCGCCGCTCGTCCATGCCGTAGACCAGGCGGCCGATGTTGGCCCAGTACTGGGTGGCGGCGCACATGGCGCACGGTTCGACGGTGGTGTACAGGGTGCAGGTCCAGAGGTAGGCGGGGCTGAAGTTCAGGTCCGCGGTGCGGGCCAGGACCGCTTCGGCGTGGTTCACGGTGCCGGCGTTGCCCTGCTCCAGAAGGACGGTCTCATGGTCGGGAGCCACCAGGATCGCCCCGAACGGGTGGTGGCCCATGGCCACCGCCCGGGCGGCGATGGCGTTGGCCCGGCGCAGGTGGCGGACCACCTGCTCGGCGCTCGGTTCTGAATGGGTTCCGGAAGGGGTCTTGGCCATGGGGATAACCTCTGTCTTTGGTGCGCTTTGGGTTTCCAGGATCAGGTCATGGATAAAATATTATTTACGGAGTAAATATTTTTTTTTAAAAAAAAAGGTTGGTAAGCTTAACACACGATCCATTCCTGGAGGCAGACGATGAAGAAATT
>Ga0316217_10004848_pt1 | contig 14263 bp, 8 predicted proteins | sample 1anoAmetaG_FD_203633 | JGI IMG/M metagenome (GOLD analysis project Ga0316217, IMG submission 203633) | Freshwater microbial communities from Trout Bog Lake, Wisconsin, USA - 1anoA | ecosystem: Environmental > Aquatic > Freshwater > Lake > Hypolimnion/Profundal zone | place: USA: Wisconsin... | reverse complement strand
CGCGCACGATCGTCGCGGGGGTGATGCCGTGCTCCTCGTTGTACTTCCCCTGGAGCTTCCGGCGCCGCTCCGTCTCGTCCTGGGCGAACTTCATCGCCGCCGTGACGCGGTCGCCGTACATGATGACGCGCCCGTTCACGTTGCGCGCGGCCCGTCCGATGGTCTGGATGAGCGACCGCGGGCTGCGGAGGAACCCCTCCTTGTCGGCGTCGAAGATGGCGACGAGCGACACCTCGGGGAGGTCGAGCCCCTCGCGGAGCAGGTTGATGCCGACGAGCACGTCGAACTCGCCGAGCCGGAGGTCGCGCAGGATGTCGATGCGGTCGAGCGTCTCGACGTCCGAGTGGAGGTAGCGGATCCGCACGCCGAGCTCGCGGTAGTAGTCGGTGAGGTCCTCGGCCATCCGCTTGGTGAGCGTCGTGCAGAGGACGCGCTCGTTCTTCGCGACGCGGAGCTTGATCTCGGCGAGCAGATCGTCGACCTGGCCGGCGACGGGGCGCACCTCGATCACCGGGTCCATGAGCCCGGTGGGGCGGATGACCTGCTCGACCAGGACGCCCCCCGCCTTCGTGATCTCGTACTCGGCCGGCGTGGCCGAGACGTAGATGGCCTGCTTCACGTGCGCCTCGAACTCGTCGAACTTCAGCGGCCGGTTGTCGAGCGCGGAGGGGAGCCGGAAGCCGTACTCGACGAGCGTCTCCTTCCTCGCGCGGTCGCCGCGGTACATCGCGCCGATCTGCGGGACGGTCTGGTGCGACTCGTCGATGATCATCAGGAAGTCCTGCGGGAAGTAGTCGATGAGCGTGGGGGGCGGCTCGCCGGCCTTCCGGTTGGACAGGTGCCGCGAGTAGTTCTCGATGCCGTTGCAGAAGCCCATCTGCTCCATCATCTCGAGGTCGTACTGCGTGCGCTGCTCGAGCCGCTGCTTCTCGACGAACTTCACCTCGTGGTCGAGCACGTCGAGGCGCTCGCGGAGCTCCTCGCGGATGCTCGTGATCGCCTTGCGCATCTGCTCCTGCGGCGTGACGTAGTGCGAGCCGGGGAAGATGCCGTACCTCTCGAGCGAGCCCTTCGCCTTGCCGCGCAGCGGGTCGACCTCGCGGATGGCCTCGATGGTGTCGCCGAAGAACTCGATGCGCACGGCCGTGTCCTGCTCGTACGCCGGGAAGACCTCGACCACGTCGCCGCGGACGCGGAACGTGCCGCGGTGGAAGTCGACGTCGTTTCGCTCGTACTGGATGTCGACCAGCATCCGCAGGAGGTTGTCCCGCCGGAACTCCTCGCCGACCTTCAGGTCGATGAGGAGCCCGTGGTAGCTCTCCGCGCTGCCGATGCCGTAGATGCAGCTCACCGACGCGACGATGATGACGTCACGGCGCGACAGGAGCGCCCGGGTCGCCGAGTGGCGCATCCGGTCGATGGCGTCGTTGATGATGGCGTCCTTGTCGATGTACGTGTCGCTCGACGGGACGTAGGCCTCGGGCTGGTAGTAGTCGTAGTAGCTGACGAAGTACTCGACCGCGTTCTTCGGGAAGAGCTCGCGCATCTCGCCGTAGAGCTGCGCCGCGAGCGTCTTGTTCGGGGCCAGGATGAGCGTCGGCTTCTGGACGGCCTGGATGACGTTCGCCACCGTGAAGGTCTTCCCCGAGCCGGTGATGCCGAGGAGGACCTGGTGCCGGACCTGCTCCTCGAGGCCCCGGACGAGGGCCCGGATCGCCGTGGGCTGATCGCCCTTCGGGGCGAACTGGGACACGAGCTCGAAGCGGGCCGACATGAGGGCCGGACATGTTCGCCCGGGCGCCGGGGTAGCCGCAAGGCCCGCGGGTGATCTGCTAGAGTCCGGGGCGTGGCGGCATCGAGCCTCGAAGGGCCCACCATCGTCGGTCGGTACGTGCTCCTGGGAGAGGTGGCGTCCGGCGGGATGGCGACGATCTACTACGGCAGGCGGCAGGACGAGCCGCCGCCGGGGACGATGGTCGCCGTCAAGCGGGTGCACCCGCACCTGGCGCGCGACCGGCGCTTCGCCTCGATGTTCATCGACGAGGCGCGCCTCGTCTCGCGCATCCACCACCCGAACGTCATCCGGACGCTCGACATCACCGCCAGCGAGGACGAGTGCCTCCTCGTCATGGAGTACATCCACGGCGACTCGCTCGGACGGCTCCTCCGCGCCTCCGAGGAGCGCGGCCTGACCCCGGGGCTCGGCCTCCTCTCGTCCATCCTGTGCGGGGCGCTCGAAGGGCTCCACGCGTCCCACGAGGCGACGAACGCCGCGGGGGTGCCGCTCGACCTCGTCCACCGCGACATCAGCCCCCAGAACGTCATGGTCGGCGCCGACGGCGTCGCCCGCGTCCTCGACTTCGGCGTCGCCAAGGCGGCCGGCTCGATGCACGTGACGCGCGACGGGGAGATCAAGGGGAAGATCGCGTACATGTCGCCCGAGCAGGTCTCCGCCCGGCCGCTCGACCGCCGGACCGACGTCTACGCGGCGGGGGTCGTCCTCTGGGAGGCCGTCACCGGGCGCCCGCTCTTCGACGGCGAGAGCGACGTGGCGCTGATCACCGCGGTGCTCCGCCAGGAGATCCCGGTCCCGAGCTCGCTCGTCCCCGGCCTCCCCCCCGCGCTCGACGCCGTCATCCTCCGGGCGCTCGCCGCCGAGCGCGAGGATCGGTTCGGAACGGCGCGCGAGATGGCCGTCGCCCTCGACGCGATCGTCCCTCGCGCCGACACGCGCGACGTGGCGGCGTGGGTCGACGCCGTCGCCGGGGACGATCTCCGCGCTCGCCACGACCGGATGCAGCGCGGCGCCGACGTCGGGGGCGCCGGCGGTCCGCCCGCGGCGAGCCCGACCGGGGCCACCGAGGTCTTCTTCACGCGCCGGAGCGGCGGCGCGGCCCCGACGTCCGAGAAGGCGTCGGCGGTGCTCGAGCGTGGGCTCACGTCGATCGAGGCGGGGATGACCGACGTGACGCGACGCCTCCCCGAGCGCGTCCGCGGCCCCGCGCATCGCTACCGCTGGTGGCTGGCGGGGGCGTGCGGCCTCTTCGCCGTGACCCTCGGCTACTGTGTCTTCGCGCCGCCCCCTCCGCAGCAGGGGGGGATCTCGGCCGCCCCCGACGGCGTCTCCCCTCCGAAGCGCTGAGGCCCCCTTGCCCACCCCCACCATCCGTCACCTCCACGTCGCCATCATCGGCAGCGGCTTCGGCGGCCTCGGGACCGCCATCCGGCTGAAGGAGGACGGCGAGGACGACTTCCTGATCTTCGAGCGCGCGAGCGGGGTCGGCGGCGTCTGGCGCGACAACACCTACCCGGGGTGCGCGTGCGACGTCCCCTCGCACCTCTACTCCTTCTCCTTCGCCAGGAACCCGGACTGGACGCGCGAGTTCTCGCCGCAGGGGGAGATCCAGGCGTACCTCGAGGCGTGCGTGGACCGGTTCGGCATCGGCCCCTACCTCCGCTTCGGTCACTCGGTGGAGGAGATCGCGTGGGACGAGGCGCTGCAGCACTGGAGCCTCACGACCTCGGGGGGGCGCTACACGGCCGACGTCGTCGTCGCCGCCGTCGGCGCGCTCAGCGAGCCCGGCGTCCCGTCCCTCCCCGGGCTCCCGGGCTTTCAGGGGGAGACCTTCCACTCGGCGCGGTGGAACCACGACTACGACCTGTCCGGCAAGCGCGTCGCCGTCGTCGGCACCGGCGCCTCCGCCATCCAGTTCGTCCCCGCCATCCAGCCCAAGGTCAAGGCGCTCACGGTCTTCCAGCGCACGGCCCCCTGGGTGCTGCCGCGGAAGGACCGCCCGCTCTCGGCCCGCGAGCGACGCCTCTTGCGCGCCTCGCCCGCCCTGCAGCGGCTCGTCCGGTCCCGCATCTACGCGACGCGCGAGCTCCTGGCGCTCGCCTTCTTCTCCCCGAAGGTCGCGAAGCTCGGCGAGCGGATCGCCCGCGCCCACCTCGCCCGCGCCGTGGCAGACCCGGAGCTCCGCGAGCGGCTCACGCCGCGCTACACGATGGGCTGCAAGCGGATCCTCCTGTCGAACGACTACTACCCCGCGCTGACGCAGCCGAACGTGGAGGTCGTGACGGACGCCATCACGCGCGTGACGGCGACCGGCGTCGTCACCGCCGACGGGCGCGAGCGCGAGGTCGACGCCATCGTCTTCGGCACCGGCTTCCAGATCCAGGGCTTCCCCTTCGGCAAGCACGTGCGCGGCCGCGACGGCACGCTCGCCCAGGCGTGGGCGACCACGATGACCGCCCACCTCGGGACGACGGTCGCCGGCTTCCCCAACCTCTTCATCCTCCAGGGGCCGAACACCGGGCTCGGCCACACGTCGGTCGTCGTGATGATCGAGGCCCAGATCGAGCACGTCAGGAACGCGCTCCGCTTCCTGCGGAGGACGGGGGCCAGCGCGGTCGAGCCGCGGCGAGAGGCACAGGAGGCCTTCGTCGCGGAGGTCGACCGCGACCTCGCGGGGACGGTCTGGACGAGCGGCGGCTGCGGGAGCTGGTACCTCGACGCGCAGGGGCGCGCGTCGGCCCTCTGGCCTGGGTTCACGTTCACGTTCTGGCGCCGGGTCGCGCCGTTCCGTCCGGACGAGTACCGGACGACCCCGGCGGAGGCGGGCGCCTCGAGCGGGGTCGGGCGGCGCATGGACCGCCTCCGGTTCGTCGGGACGCGCGCCGCGATGGGCCTCCCATCCGGAGTGTACCGCGCCATGGCCCTCGGCAAGCGGGTCCGCCACGACGGCAGCGAGCTCGACCCGAAGCTGCAGGTCATGCTGGCGCTCGACCCCCGCGCGAAGCGGAGCTGGCAGGAGAGTCCGCGCGCCCTCCGCGCCGAGCAGGACGCCGTGTTGATGGGGATCCGCGGGCCGCTCCCCGAGGTCCACGCCGTGAAGACCCTCTCGATCCCCGGGGCGGCCGGGCCGCTCCGCGCCCGGTACTACGCCACGCGCACCGCCTCGGCGCCGCTCCTCGTCTACTTCCACGGCGGCGGCTTCGTCTTCGGCAACCTCGACACGCACGACGTCGGCTGCCGCCTCCTCTGCAGGCACGGCGACCTGAATGTCCTCTCGGTCGAGTACCGGCTCGTCCCCGAGCACCGGTTCCCCGACGCCATCGAGGACGCCAGGGCGGCGTTCACCTGGGCCGCCCGGCACGCGCAGGACCTCGGCGCCGACCCGTCGCGCGTCGGCGTCGCCGGGGACAGCGCGGGGGCGAACCTGTCCGCCGTCGTGAGCCTGCTCGCCCGGTCCTCGCCGCAGCCGCCGGCGTGTCAGGTCCTCATCTACCCGCCGACCGATCGGACCCATGCCCACCCGTCGCTGAACGCCCTGGCCGACGGCTTCCTCCTGACGCGCGCGTCGATCGAGTGGTTCCACGCCCAGTACGCGGCGGCGGTCGGCGCCGACTCCGCCGACCCTCGCATCTCTCCCCTGATGGCGAGGGATCTGAAGGGCCTCGCCCCCGCCCTGGTCGTGACCGCGGGGTTCGATCCGCTGCGCGACGAGGGGGAGGCCTACGCGGCCGCGCTCCGGGCCGCGGGGACGCCGGTCGTCCTCCGCCGCTTCGACGCGCTCGTCCACGGCTTCTTCAACCTCACCGGCGTCCACGCCCCTTCCCGCGCCGCGGTCCTCGAGATCGCGGCCGCCACGCGCGCGCTCTTCGAGACCCCGAAGCCCCTCGAGCAGAGCAGCCACGGCAAGGCCGCGCCGCCCGCCGCGCTCCGCCCCTGACGGCGAGGGGAGCGCTGCCCGTCAGTCGCTCGCGTCGACCAGCAGCGCCGAGTCGCCTGGCGCCTCGCCCCGCACGAGGAGCCCCTCCTCGCCGCGCGCGGCCCAGAGGTGCCCGAGCGGCTGCGCGGACGCGCGGTACTCGAAGTCCGGCGGGAGCATGTGCACCTCCGTCGGCGACTCCGGCTCGGGGCGGTGGAAGATCCGCACCTCGCTCGGCTGACAGGCGTTGAGCAGGTCCGGCGAGTGGGTCGTCAGGATGACCTGCGTCCCGTGCTGGCTCATGCCGCGGAGGGTCGCGACGAGCTCGAAGAGGCGCCGGGGGTGGAGCCCGCGCTCCGGCTCCTCGATGAGCAGCACGCCCGCGATGGGGTCGCGCTGGATGAGGGCCTGGAAGCCGACGAAGAGCAGGATCCCCTGGGACATCTCGGCGGCGGGGACGACGGTCCCGTCGACGAGCTTGAAGGCGAGCGCGTAGGTCGAGCCGCCGAGGTCCTTGACGACGATGCTGCGTATCCGCCCGCGGGTGACCTCCCGGGTGGCGGCCTCGACGGCGTTGAACCGGTCGCGGTCGCCGAGGGCGAGCGCGGCGAGGTGCGCGGCGGTCCCCGCGCCCCTCGAGGAGACGAAGTGATCGAGCCGCGCGTGGGTGGCGGGCGAGTCCGAGGCGATCGGCCCGGGGTCGAGCGCGACAGGGTCGGTCGACGCGAGGTCCGGGTGCTTGCCGAACCAGTACGCCGCCTGCTGCTGGCTGAGGAAGCTGAGCTGCTCCTGCCGCCCCTCCGGCGGGGCGAACTTCGGGGCGTGAAAGTGGGACGCGTCGTGGGTCAACGTCCCGGTCTCCCCCTCGAGCTCCACCGTGAACCCCCCCGCCGAGACGCGGTGGACGTCGGTCGGCTGGCGCCGGAGGAGCGCCCTGGAGGGCTCGGCGACCGCCTGCATGAAGCTGCTCTTGCCGGCGTCGTTCAGGCCGATGAGCACGTTGAACGGACCGAGGCGCACCTCGACGTCCTCGAGGCACTTGTAGCCCTGCACACGGACGCGCGAGATCACGACGCGAATTTACACGGTCGGGCGCGAGACGGCACGCGGCGACGTCTCACGGCACCGACAGCCCCTTCGCGTAGTCGACGGTGACGAAGTGGTTCGTGGGGATGTCCCGGGCAGCGAGGGTCGTGAGCTTGCCGTCGGGCCAGCGGACCTCGAGGGTGTAGTCGCAGCCGAGGCTCCCCAGGCCGAAGTGCAGCGTGCGCGTGTCGGCGGACGTGTAGGTGCCGCGGCTCGACTTGACCTCGCGCATCACCGTCCACGAGGGGAACCGGAGCGTGACGCGGGCGCCGATGGCGTCGCGGTTCACGTGCTCTCCGTCGCCGGTGAGGTGGACGGCGAGCCAGGTGTTCGACGCGCCGATCGTGTTCCGGAAGAGATAGTTGGGGCGGCCGCCGCCGTGGTCGCGCCCGCCGACCAGCAGGTCGAGATCGCCGTCGTTGTCGAAGTCGATCCACGCGAGGTTCTGCCCCGCCTTCATGCGCGGGATGGCGGGCCCCCCGTCGCCCGCGGGGGCGGTGTCGTTGATGCCGCTCGCGAGGCCCAGGCTCGTGAAGTTGCCGGAGGGCTCCTGGTGGAAGAGGCCGAGCCAGGAGAGCTGGTCGGCCGTCGTGTAGTTGGGCTCGTACTTGATGTCGCGCGTGACCGCGTAGTCGAGGCGGCCGTCGTTGTCGAAGTCGGCCAGCCCGGTGTCGATCTCCCCCTCGTTGAACGGCAGCCCCCGCTGCAGGAACTCGTTCTTGAACGCGTAGCCCCCCGCCTTCCCCTGGTTGATGAGGATCTGGGTCGGGTCGGACCACTTGCGGCTGTAGTCGGAGTCGACCGGGTGGCTGATGGTCGCGAGCAGGATGTCGTCCACTCCGTCGCCGTTGATGTCGTCGCAGTCGATGCCGAAGCCGTTCGACCCGTCGTAGGTCGCCGGGCCCGCGTCCGGCTCGACGAGCGTCCCGTTGCCGGTCGAGGCGAGCCAGTAGTTGCCGGTGGCCTGCGCGGCGAAGCCTCGGGCCAGCGCGACGTCCTGGAAGTTGCCGTGACCGTCGTTCTCCCAGAGGATCTTGTGCCCGAGGTTCTCGCTCACGCCGTAGGTCGAGACGAAGATGTCCGGGTCGCCGTCGTTGTCGTAGTCGCAGACGACGACGCCGTTGTGGGGCACCGCGGGGTTGCCGGGGAGGGCCTTGGCGGTGACCTCGGTGAACGTGCCGTCCCCGTTGCCGAAGAAGAGCTGGTCGGAGGCGAGGTACGACGTCTGACCGTTGGCGATGTAGAGGTCGAGCTTCCCGTCGTTGTTGAAGTCCGCGAAGCTGGCGCTCCCCGCGACGGTGTTGCCGGCGACCCCCTCGACGCCCGAGTTGGCCTTGACGGTGAAGTGCCCCTTGCCGTCGTTCAGGAGGAGCACGTTGCCGAGCGTCCCGAGCGGGATGTCGAGCGCGGCGAAGACGTCCTCGTCCCCGTCGTTGTCGACGTCGCCGAAGAGGAACGAGCCGGCCTGGACGTTGCGGAGCCCCGACTCGTCGCTGAAGTTGGTGAAGGTCCCGTCCTTGTTGTTCAGGAAGACGAGGTGCTCGAACGGGACGGGCGGCGTCGCCTGGGGGTCCGGGAAGAGGTTGTGCATCACGATGTCGTCGTAGCCGTCGCCGTTGAGGTCGGCGACCGCGAGGCGGCTGTGATCGTTGATGGGGATCGGCGTGGCCGGGCTCGGGACGAAGTTCTGATCTTGAATCCCGCTCGCCGCGCTCACGTCGGTGAAGAAGCCGGTCGTCGGGGAGACAGCCGCGGCGGTCTTGCAGAGGCCCGGACCGGGGGCGTCACGGGCGTCCGACGGGGCGTGGGCGTCCGGGAAGACGACGCGGCCCGTCCCGTCCGCTCCCGCGTCGCGCGGCCCCGAGGTCGTGTGGCTGCTGCCGCACGCGGCGGCAAGCGGGAGGGCGAGGGCGAGCAGCGGGCGGCGGAGGCGCATGGGTCGGGGTGAGATTCTATCACGCCCCGATCGCGCCTCAGGGGGGCGGAGCCGGCGCTGCAGGCGTGTCGCGGGCGAGGCGCGTCGCGGCGGGGGCGCGGAGGCCCGCGGGGAACCTCCGCAGGTAGGCGCGCGCGGCCTCGCGGGCGCCGGCAAGGTCGCCCCTCCTGGCACGGACCTCGGCCAGGAGGAACATGGCATCCTCGGCGCGCGAGTCGGACGGGAACTCCGCGCCGAAGGCCACAAATCGCCGCTCTGCTTCGCCGTAGTCCCCGGCGTTGTACGCGCTCATGGCCGCCGCGAATCGCGGACCAGGACCGGTGAGCCCCGAGGCCGGGCCAGGCTCTGCGGCGACAGACGCCAGAGGCCCCGCTAGGACCTCGCGAGCCGAGGGCTCCGCCGGGCTGGTGGCGGCGCTTCCGGCGGCGGCGATCGCGGTGCTGACGGCGGCGGCTCCGACGGCGGCGGCGACACCCGTGGCGTCGGCCGGCACGGACGAGGCTGCGTGGCCCCCGGTCGTCGTGGGCTCCCCGGACCGCTGAGGCCTCGACACGGGGGCGGCCACCGGAGCGCGCGGCCACCGCTCGCCGGCGCGGAGAAGGCCGCTGAACTCGCGCAGACGCACCTCGACGACCCCCTCGGTGACGACCACCGATCGCGTATGCCCGTCGGCCACCTCGAGGACGAAGCGGGTCCCACGCACCTCGACCTCGCCGTCGGGGAGCGCCACGACGAAGCGCGCACCCGGCCGCACATGCTCGACGTGGAACGACGCCGTCCCCGAGCGGAGCGCGACGCGGGAGGTCGCGTCCCGCTGCTCCGTCGTGAAGCTCGCGTGATCGACGTCGGTGACCTCGAACCCCGCGCTCGCCGGAGGACCATCGAGCGTCGCGGCGGAGGGGGGCAGCGCGGGACCGACAGCGACGGTGGCTGCCGGGCGGGCGAGGAGCACGGCGAGCACGGCGACGGCCGGCACCAGGGCGAGGGCCACCCAGAAGCCCGACCGGCGCCCTTCCCCACCGACCAGCCGCTCGTTGGCCCGCGTGAGCAGGTCCGCCCGCTCGCGTCGTCGCTCGAGGCTCGTCCGGTCGGTCGTCGGGAGCGCCGAGAGCAAGCCCCCGAGCTCGCGCATGCGCATGACCGACCGACCGCAGTCCTCGCACGTCTCCACGTGGCGCTCGAGCGACGCCCGGTCCTTGCCGACGAGGCGCCCGTCGACCAGCGCCTCCACCTCCCACCCTCGCTTGCACGGGACCCGAGTCATGACCCCTCCTCGAACACCGCTGCGATCATCTCGCGCCGGGCATGATGCAGCCGCGTCCACACCGTCGCGACGGGGATGCCGAGGCGCGCGGCGACGTCCTCGCCGGACAGCCCCTCGAGCGTGATGAGCACGACCACCTCTCTCTTCTTCGGCGAGAGGCTGTCGAGCGCCCGCTGCGCGCGGTCGGCGAGCTCGGAGCTTGCCACGCGCTCCTCGGGCGTCCGGGTGTGCGGCACGGGCTCTCGCGCGACCCGGGACAGCCTCGCGGCCAGCCGTGAGGTCCAGCGACGGCGACGCCGCACCTGGATCACGGCCAGGCCGACCAGCCACGGCCTGGCGTTCTCGCGTCCGTCGTAGCGCGCCGCTGCGGAGAGGACGTCGAGGAACGTCGCCTGGACGACGTCGTCCACGTCGCCGGAGGGCACGCCGAGGCGCGCCACGACGCGCCGGACGTCGTGATCGTAGCGGTCGTAGAGGACGCCGAGCGCGGAGACCTCGCCGCTGCGAAGCCGCGCGACCAGCTCCGCGTCGGAGGCGTCCTCGGGCTCAGGGGCCCTCCTGGCGTCGGTCGCGCTCATCACAGCACCGACGCCTCGACGCCCACCGAGGCGAGCAGGCCCCACCGGGGGATCGTCGGGAGATCCTTGGCGGTCGTCGCCTTCTCGTCGAAGTCCGCGAGCGCGGCGTCGACGCCGAGCTCGAACAGGCCCCGGACTCTGGTGCGGCGCGGGGTGACGACCCGCAGGTACGCCGAAGCCCGCGGCTGGGCGAAGGCGATGGACCTGGAGACGCCGGCGCTGTCATCGGCCTTCTCGTGGACGTCCGCCACGCCGAGGCCCACGCCGTAGCCGAGCGCGAGCCCCCCCAGCTCTTCGCGACGCCCGACCTGGGCGCCGACGACGAGAGACCAGAGGCCGAAGCCGGCGGGGAGGCCCCCCGGCACGTACGAATACAGGGGATCGACCTCGGCCGCGGCCGAGAGCTCCCAGTGACCGAAGACGCCGCTGGGTCGCAGCGTGGCCGCGGGCGCCACGAACACGCCTGCCACGCCCATGCGCGCGCCAAGGGCGCCACCGACGAGGAAGCGGCGTTGAGAGGGGGCCTCGGCGCGCACGACCGGGGCGTCGGTCGGGGCCGCCGCTGGGGGCGCAGGGGACGGGAGCGGCTTCGCCGGAGGAGCCGGGACGGGCGAGGGCTCGGGCGGCAAGGTCACGAGGAGGGCGTCGACCGCCGGGTCGAGCTCGCTGGGCGACATCAACTCACGGACCGCGCGGCGCCCGTCCGTCGTGAAGAATGTGAGGAGCGCCGCGCCCCCCGGGCCCACCGTGATCTCGACGCGTCCGCAGTCGTGCGACGCCACCGGCGCGAGCCGATCGGCGCTGGCGCGAGCCGCAGCGACCCACTCGGGAGGGGCGCCCTCGGAGACCAGGCGCAGGGGGCACCCGGCCCGGAGGTCCGCTGCCGCGAGGAAGACGAAGCCGCCCGCCGCGCCCGTCGCCATCCATCGTCTGCGCTCGCTCCTCCTCATGTGCTCCGGTCACTATCCGCCGTCCCCCCAGTCGACCTTCAAAAATAAATTTGAAGGTCCGCCGATCGAGCGGCGGAGGTCCATCAGTCGCGGGGGTTCTTGGAGGTCTCGAATGTCTCGAACAGCTTGCAGCGTGATGAGCCTTTGGGCCGTCGTCTCGGTCGGCGTGGGCCTCGCCGCCGCGGGGTGCGGCAGCAGCCACGCTTCGACGACCGGGGGCGGCACTTCGTCCGACGCCGGCGCGGCTGCCCACGGCGATGGAGCGCCTGGCCCCGCGCTCCCCTCCGAGGGCGACGCCGGCCCGCCGCTCATCAACGCCTCGCTCCACAACACCGTGCTCGGTCGCCCGACCGACACCTCCATCGCCGTGAGCGTCCTGGCAGCCGCTGCCGGGGACAAGGCGTGGGTCGAGTACGGGACCCAGACCGACACCGGGCGCACGACGCTCGTCGCGTCGCAGCAGACCGCCTCCGTCGCCTCCGTGTCCGGTGAGCCGATCGTCCTCGACCTCACGGGGCTCAGCGCCGGCACCCGCTACTACTACCGGGTCCACTACCAGGCGGGCGGGCAGGGCGACGCCCCCGACAACCTCCACAGCTTCCAGACGCAGCGCCCCGCCGGCAGCACGTTCCACTTCGGCGTGCAGGGGGACACGCACCCCGAGCGGTACAACAACAAGATGTTCAGCGCCGAGCTGTTCACGCTGACCATGCAGCAGGTCCGCGACCGCCAGCCCGACCTCTACTTCATGCTGGGCGACGACTTCAGCATCGAGGACGCCGTCCAGAACTTCAAGGACGCCAACTTCAGCAAGAGCTACGCCTTCCACGCCGCCGTGGACGGCGTCACGCCGTACAGCCAGTACGAGGCGCTCCCGCACCCCTTCGTGATGTCGATGATCGAGGACGGAGCCGGGGCGCCGCGCAGCAACGCGGCGTACCTGCAGATGCGCCAGGACTACCTGGGCATCATGGCGAACGCGACCTCGCTCATGCTCGTCAACGGCAACCACGAGCAGGCGCACCTGGCGAACGTGGGGGGCATCTTCAACAACGCCGCGATCTGGGCGGCGGACGGGCGCCTCAAGTACTACCCGCTCCCCGCGCCGGGCGCCTTCTACTCGGTCGACGCCGAGACGATGAGCGCCCAGAACGGCTACCCGACCATCGACGCGAGCGACGGCCTCCTCCGCGACTACTACGCCTTCACCTGGGGCGACGCGCTCTTCGTGACGATCGACCCCTACTGGCACGCCCCCGAGATGCCCGAGAGCTCGCTCTACAACGGCGACGCGAACAACGACCTCTGGGCGGCCACCATGGGCGACGCGCAGTACGCGTGGCTCACGAAGACGCTCGAGTCGAGCACGGCGAAGTGGAAGTTCATCTTCACGCACCACATCAACGGCACCGGCCGCGGGGCGGCGTCCTGCGTCGGGCTCGGCGAGTGGGGGGGCGCGACCGCCGACTTCAAGGCCAACCGGCCGACCTGGGCGAAGCCGGTCCACCAGCTCCTCGCCGACACGAAGGTCACGGTCTTCTTCCAGGGGCACGACCACATGTTCTCGCGCGAGGTCGTCGACGGCGTCGTCTACCAGGAGGTCCCCAACCCCGGTGACAACAGCTACTTCGCCTACAACTGCGACGCGTACGGTCCGAGCGCGATCACCTGGCAGGGGCCGACCGGCTACGGCGTCTACGACCCGACCTACACCGTCCTCATGCCGAACACGGGCTTCCTCGACGTCACGGTCGCTCCGGGCTCCGTCCACATCGACTACGTCCGGAGCTACCGGGCCATCGACCTGCAGACGAACCCGAACAAGGTCTTCACGGGGAGCGAGGTCAACGGGCAGGTCGCGTTCTCGTACAGCATCCCGGCGCAGCCCGGCGACGATCAGGCGAAGGACTTCCAGTACACGTGCATCGGAGCGGCGCCTCCGAAGAGCTGGGTCTACAACCCGTGAGCGCCGGGACCGGACTCCACCGGGCGGCCGCGGAGGTCGCCCTGGCAGCGACCGTGGCCGCCTGCAGCTCGGCGGCTCGCACGACGCCCCCGACGTTCATCCCCGGACAGCCGGCCGACGCAGGGTCGCTCGACGGCACGGCGGTCGAAGGGGGGGCGACGAGGGGCGAGCTCGCGTCGCCCGACGCGTCGGCCGAGGACGCCTCGGTCTTCCTCGCCGGGGAGATCCTCGGTCGACCCACAGCCGACTCGGTGACGGTGAGCGTGGTCCCGGCGCAGGCGCTCGAGGCGTACGTCGAGGTCGGCCCGTCCCCAGGGGCGTACACCCGACAGACCACCACGACGACGTGCACCGCGTCGCAGCCGTGGGTGGTGCTGATCGACCGGCTCTCGGCGGACACGGCCTACAGCTACAGGCTCCGCTGGCGCGTCCCGGGGGGCTCGACGTTCCAGGCGGGGCCCACCCGGTCGTTCCACACCCAGCGCCCGCCCGGCGCGACGTTCCGCTTCACGCTCCAGGCCGACTCGCACCTCGACGACAACACCGACCTCGACTTCTACCGCCTGACCCTCGGCAACGTCCTCGCCGACGCGCCCGACTTTCACATCGACCTCGGCGACACGTTCATGTGCGAGAAGTACTCGTCGGCCTTCGAGTCCACCATCACGCCCTGCCCGGACGCCGCCACGGCGAACGCCCGCTACGTCTACGAGCGGGCCAACTTCGGCCTCGTCGCGCACTCGGTGCCCCTCTTCCTCGTCAACGGCAACCA
>Ga0316217_10004847_pt1 | contig 14266 bp, 13 predicted proteins | sample 1anoAmetaG_FD_203633 | JGI IMG/M metagenome (GOLD analysis project Ga0316217, IMG submission 203633) | Freshwater microbial communities from Trout Bog Lake, Wisconsin, USA - 1anoA | ecosystem: Environmental > Aquatic > Freshwater > Lake > Hypolimnion/Profundal zone | place: USA: Wisconsin... | reverse complement strand
AATCAGCAGCCCCGCCACCAGCACCAGGAACACCATCAGCGTTCGGTGATGATGCTTCCGCTTTGACGGCTCATTTCTGCTTTCTGCTTTTGCGAGGCCGACGTTCGGCATTTCTTCTTTTTCCCGACGCCGCCGCCGCTTTTCCACCCACGAATAAATCGAGAGACACGCCGCCACAAAGCCGGCCGCCCCGCAGGCGATGCCCACGATCGTATTCCACTGGCTCAAGGTGAGGCTTCCCACCATGCCCAGGACCCATACCGCATGTCGGTTTGATTCGTTCATAGTCCTCAGGGTGCTAACGGTTTGTTCGCCCAGGTAAGCTTGGACACTGCTGGATGGAGATGCTCGGCACTATGCGCCCCACCATTTACGGAAATAGCCCCAAGCTTTGGCGTAAAAAGTCTGGTGGGTACTCGTTGGTTTCACTAGGGCGGGCGATTTGAAAGCGTACTGATTACTATCCACACCCGGACACAGACTGAGGCCGAACGGCACACAGATTGAAGGCCGTCCCGGCGTGGGGGATGCGGGAGCAGACGGAATTAGGATGGGGATGTTGGTGGCCACCAAAGGCGTGTGCAATACGCACAAGCCGGTGAAAGTTTGGGTGACGCTAGATACATAAGCTGGAGCCGCCACGCCGTCTATTAGGGCTATGGAGTAGTGCGCCACATACATTAAAGTCATGTTGCTTTGTCCAAACATGAGCACTGGCATCGTGAAACTGCCCGGCCCAACCGAGAAAGGCACTGGAGTCGCTGACCACGACCAAGAAGCACCGTACCCAATATTGTTGTTGGTCTGATAGCCCCAGAAATAGCCATATATTTGATGGGGCGTCGGGTTGGTGACGTTACACGTAATCTCCCCGTACTGGCCATAGGAAAGATGACACAGCGCCAGGGCGAACAGAACCGAGAATGCGAATTTTTTCATGTGCTTAGGGTTGATACAAAGTCCACGATACTTCCTGCCCAACGTAGTTGGTTCGCCAGGCCACGCGGGCCAGGTGATTGGAACTGAGGACAAAGAAATAGTTGCCTCCCGATACGGAAAGCCCGTTGGTGGTATTGAAGGAGGTCCAATTGGTGGGCATGTAGATCGTGACATTCGCTGCCTTGTTGGTGTTGCAAATGGCCAGGCTCCACATGGAACCCGGATAAACGTTGGTCACGTTTAACAGCACATTGTTCGAGGCTTGATATTCGAAGAAGACAGCCGCGCCGAAATTGGCGCAGTTTATCCAGAGGTTCGTGCCCGTGCCGTCCAGCGCTGGCATCAGCGGTGTGGTGCTAACCAAATTGGAACTGACCGGTGCGGCCGCAATCATCGCGGCGGCGGCGTTGCTGCTGACCAAGGAATAGGGACCCAGAGCGGACAGGGGTGCGTTGTTGGTCAACCCACTGCCGTTGCCGGCGAAAAACCCGGTAAGATTCACTGGCACCTGATTGCCATTTGTGTCCGTGGTGCCAAATCCGTATCCGTTTTTTGCATTATAGTACAGCCAGGCATTGGCCGTGGCTCCGCCATACGTCGAATAAAATCCGATGCCGGAATACTGCGGCGCGATGAATGGAATGGGCGCATTGGAAACCGACAGTCCGGTCAGATTGGCGGTTCCGTTGTTGGTCAGCACGGCGCCGTTCACCGCGCCCAGCGGCTCGGTGCCGGTGAGGCTGGCGGCGTTAAGATTGGTCAGATTGGCCCCACTGCCGGTAATGGTGCCGCCATTACTCAGGTTGATGGTGTTCGCCGTCAGCGTGCCATTATTCAGCAACACGCCCGCCGCCACCAGGCCAGACGGACTGGCTTGAATGGATTGCAAGATGCCGGGCATCGCCTCCAGCTTGATCGTGGCCGCAGTGCCGCCGGCATTGGTCAGGGTGAAGCTGGCCCCTCCCAACACCACATTCGCCTGGCCGTTCGTGACCACGTTGCCCGGCAGGGTCGTGAGGTAATTGCTCCCCGCGATGACCGCGCCCGCCATGCTTAAGAGCATGTTGCTGCTGATCCCGCTCACCGTGTAGGTCTGCACCCCGGCGGACGAATTGCTAACCACGGTCAAGCCAGCGCCCGCACTGACCACCGTGTTCACCGGTATGTTGGTGGGCGCGAGGACACCAAGCACCGCACCCGCCGACCAGGCCGACAGGTTTGCGCCGAGGTTGCTCGCCGGGACAGTGCCGACCAGGTTGGCTGCGTTCAGATTCGTCAACCGGCCCCCATTGCCGCCGAAATTGCTTGCTGTCACGCTGCCATTCGTGCCAATGGTGACCGCGCCGTTTGCGAAATAAGCGCTGCCGTCAGCGGAACTGATCGCCCAATTCAAGCCGCTACCAAAGCCGTACCTGTTTGTAAACACAATCGCGCCCGCCCCGCCTGCTCCATTTCCAAATAGCACGCCGGCGCCAAGAATCGCTTCAGAGCTTGGAAACGTGGGATCGCCATGAAGCGTGATGTTGGCCGCTCCCGAATCGCCGGGTTGACCGTAGAGGTCAATCGAGTCGGGTGTGGTATTCGTGATGCAGCCATATTCATATCCTGAAAAGAAGTTCAATGCCCCAAAATTGACCCGGGCTTGATTGTTTGTCACCACACTCGGCGGCAACGCGGCAGCGGGCAGCGTGCCGGTCGTATTTGTGACACAAACGCCGTTGATGAACGTCGCGATGTTGAAAGGGCGGACCCAATTCGTCGAAATCGTCACGACCGCAACCACTGTAGGGCGCGGGTTGTTTAGTGGGTTTGGATTGAGATTTCCACCGCTGTCTGCCAGAACCGAAAGCCAGTTGGTGGCCAGGTCCGGCGAGGCGACAACGCCTTCCGAAAGAAAATAAACCGGGGTATTCCCATTTTGGTCGTAGCCGTTTGTGGCGATGATCCAACCGCTTTGGCCAGCTTGCAGGCCGAAAGGTGCAGCTTCCCAAAAGAGGATTTGTTCGGTTTGGCTTGCGTTAACATAGATGGGATAGCCATACGCTGAGCCGAATGAGGCGTTGGTTTCATACGTGTTGTCATTCACCGGCGCGAGTCCTGAACCGGAAACCTGGATGAAAGTGTTCGTTGAATACGCAACTGTGGGCGGAGCCAGATTCGTCACCGTGCCGGAGAATCCAGGAATGCCAGCATTGCCGCCACCCGCCGTCAGCAAGGCAAACGTTTGCCCCGGCGAATAAGTTGTGGTCTGATTTGTTTCGCAGATACCATTGGAAAATGTGACCACATTGAAAGCGGTCGCATTTGTGATGTAACATGCGGCCCTTTCGACGGTCAGGTTTGCCCCCCACTGGGCGGCGGAGGGGTCGGTGGCGCCGATCAATAGCCAATCAGATATTGCGTCCGGGGAATTATCCGGGAAGTTCAGGTTCCAGATTCCCTGGGTGCTGTTGACGCTAGAGAGGAAAATCGACGCCCCAAAACTGTTCGTGAAGACCGGACTGCCGGCGGTCAATGTGCCATTGGTGAAGAAGAATCCGCACAATTCGGCACTGTCGGATGTATTAACCCAGAGCTGGTAATTAGTTGTTATGACCAAGGTGGGCGGGGCCAAATTTGTGAGCGTGCCGGTGAAGCCGCCCGCCGTGCTCTGCACCGTCCCGTCACCAAACGTCAGTGTTTGCGTCTGAATGTTCGTGACGTTCAGATTCACACTTACGGACTGGCCGATGGTGACGGTTGGCGCGGGACCGCCGCCCGATGTGCCGACCGGGTTCCCGCCGGAATACCATACGTTGCCCCAGGTTCCCAACATCCCATTCGTCGCCGCGTAATACATTGTGCCGTTGCTCGCCTGGTACACCACCACCGTAGGCAGCCCGTTGGTCGAGAAGTAACAGCCGCCGGAGTTCGTGAAGCCTGCGGCCGAATAATAATAGTTGCCGTTCACGATGGACGTGCCCGCGCCGGAAAAAACGTAGAACGTATTCGTAACCATCGTCACGATGTGCGGGGCCTGGCCACTGGCCCCAGCCGCTGTGCTCTGCCTCGTGCCATCCGCAAATGTCAAACTGCCCACGTTCGTCACCGCCTGCCCGTTCGCATTCAACGACCCCGTCAATACCCCGTTTTGAATTGGCAGCGGCAGTGCCACACACCCCACAGTCCCCAATCCCATCACGGCCGCCGCCAAAAAAATTCGCTTATTCATAAATTCACTAAATCACTGATTGAAATTTAGGGAGCGGCGCGCCGGTCTCCCGCCGCCGCCCCCACCGGGAAGCGTCTTCCGCGAAGGACGCCCCAGATTCTTGTCACTCGTCACGTGTCACCGGGCAGAGTGCTATGGCGCCACAAAGAACAGCGCTTCCTTGTATTTGCCGGTGGCCGCGTTCTCCATCGCCTCGCCGTCACCGTCCGGCAGGTTCACTTCCACGCCTGGCACAAACTGAGTGAACACCATCTGGTCCGTCGTAATCACGCCGTCCTTGATGCCCACCAGCAGCGCCGTACACTTCGCCCCGTCAAACCGCGTCAACTTGGCGTGCATGCCCTCGAACTTGCTGTCAATCGTCAGTTCGCCCTTGCCGCTCTTGCCCCGCTTGATGAACGCATCCGCCTCCATCCCGCAGTCAATCCCAACCGGCTTGCGGCTCTTGGTGGAGAATTTCTTCTCTGTGGTGCAGCCCACCAAGTTGTAGCTCGACATCAGCGGCAACTGGTAAATGCCCAGCGTCACGTTGCGGTCGCCATTCGTCACAGATTGCAGCCCAACAATGGACTTGGTGTAATTGCCCACCGAGAGCACGCCGTCCACCGCGTAGCCGCGGCTGAAGTTGAAGCTCTGGTCCACCGCGCGCGCCGGCGGTTGGTAGGTGAACGTCAGCGTCGCCGGGTTGCCCAGGTCGTTCATCACGTTCAGCACCACCGTCAAGGGACCGCTCGGACTGCTCAAGGCGCTCGTTGCCACCATCTGCAGATCCGTCCCACCTGTTGGCAGCGTGATTGACGCATCCGGCGTCCAGGTCGCGTTGGCCGCATTGCCCGTGCCGCTGGCCGACAACGTCACCGTGCCCACTTCATAGGCAGGCGTCCGGCTCAAATAAACCGCGAATTCACCGCCGAGATACGGAGCCAGGGCCGTATCGAGGTCGCTCTGCTGAATCGCACTTGGCGCATACTTGCTCATGGTTAAAAAATGGATGTTGGATGTTCGATGTTGGATGTTGGATGTTGGGGCTGAGGGTTGCCCTCAACCCTCAACCTTCAACCCATCACCCGTCACGCCGGCTGATTCGTCCCGTTGTAGTTGAACCGCGCGGCGTACGCCCGCCGACTCGAATCCCAGTAGGCGCCAAAGACGCGGCGCATGTAGCGCTCTTCCTCGTTCTTCGAGTCAATCTGGTAGTCGCCCTCACTGGACTTTTCCTCGTCCAATTCCGGCTTGAAGAACACCTGTACCGGCTTCTTGTTGAACTCCGGGTAGCAGGCCAACACTGCCGGATCGAGCGTGTTGTCCGGCTGGAACAGCCAGTCATAGCCGAGGTAGTGAACCCCGAACCAGCCCTGCTCCATCAGCTCATCCGCGATGTCGTTGCGGGTCGCGCCGCTGGGGAAGATCCCGTTGGCGATGTTCTTGATGTGCGCCGGCGGCAGCAATATGCGGCCGGTCGGACGCAGGTCCACGCCGTCCTGGAACGCCCCGTTCCAGCGGGAGGCGTAATCCACGATGTACGCCAGCACCTGGAACCCGAAGCCGTTCACCGGCGTCACGTTGTCTTGCTGGTAGCAAATCACATCATTGCTGGCCGGCAGATTGGCGGTGATGATGCGGCTGTGCGCCACATAGCTCCAGTTGGGGCGCGGCCCCGTGAACGTGAAAGGGCCAAAGAAGTTGCTGCCCGGCCCGATCAGCAGGGTTTGCACCTGGCCATCCACCTTCATCGAAAAGTCGTAGCTCAGGTTGATTGTGGCCAGTGCCGGGTCGGTCACCCGCCCGCGATAAATGTCCACCTTGCGATACCGCACGATGTCCGTGGTCAAATACTCGAGCGGAATCAGGTTTTCCTGCGGCTCAAGGTTGACCTTGACCTGGTGCGGCGAACCATCCCCGCCCACCGCATAAACTGACACTTCCTGCTTGGTGATGCGCTGGGCGATCGGCCGCTCATCGTCCTTCAGGTTGATGACCTCTGCGTATTGGTTCAGCCAGTGCGCGCGCGCGTACAAATAGTTGCTGAACACTTCCGTGCGCAGGCTGGCCAGCGTCTTGCGCGCCGGGATTCGCACCGCCGGATCCTTGCTCGCAGCCGCCGTGAGCAGCTTGATGCGCTCCTCCTGCACTTTCGGGTCCTTCAAGCCGGCCATCAAGCCGTCATAGTATTGCACCACGCTCTCGCTGAGCGGCAGGCCCGCCAGCGTCCGGCCAGTCAGGAACCCGGCCGTCGCCCGGTTCTGCCGTGCCGATCGCAAGGCGTCTGTCTTCGAGTATTCGAGGTTGCCCGCCAGTTCGATCACCCGGCGTTGCACCGAGTCCCGGCCCGCGCCAATTACGCGATATTCCCCGGGAAGTCTGTTTTTCCTTTTCATTGTGAAACCTTGGTTAGTTGTTTTGCTTTGATTCGTTCTCGTCCTCGTCGTCGTCCTCGTGTTCCCTTATTGCCCGTCACCCGCCATCAGCGTGAAGCGACAGCGGAACGTGTTGATGTCCGGCCGTGAAGGCGGCAGAATTTGCACCAGGACGTACTCGGCAATCTGTCCCGGTTGAGCGACCGAGAACTGGCCGCCGATGAAGCTACATTTGGTGCCGATGGTCGTGGCCGTCGTGATCGTCTTGGCCGCGTTCGCGCCCGAGCCGCTGTAGAGGTACGCGCCGCCAATCACAACGTTTCCATTATTGTTCATCGGCCCCACAATGTTGCCGCCCCCGATAGATTGGCCGCCGCCCCCGTTCGCCCCCATGGTGGCGTTCGGACCGTAGCCTTCTGCCTGCACTTCTTCCGCCTGCTCGAACGACTGCATGTCCGTGTCGGCAAAGGTAAGCTCAATGCGGTTGGGCATGATCGCATCGGCAAGGGTCGGCCCGCCCACTTGGGCATTCCGCGTGATGAAGCCCGCGATCGGCACCGTGCCGTCCGCCAGCTTGGCTGTCCCTGGGTTCGCCGGATCTTCGATGAAGGCCGTGCCCCGGGCCGCATTCAGGCCCGTCACGCCCGCCAGCGACCGGTAAGGCCGGGGCGAACGCTTGGTGACCTCGAAACAACTTGGATTTGGTAACATATTTTCTCTTACATTTTGTATTTGGCTGGTGGTTCTAATTCGCTAACGATTCAACCGAGCATCGGCACGGTCGTGGACGCGGCACCGCCAGCCGACGGCGTCGCAAAGGGTTCGGCAGTGGCCCGTCCGGCACGGACCTTGAGCGCCGGAATGGAGGTCACTGTCTTTTGAAACTTCTTGAACTCGGCTTCTGGTGTCCAGCAGGCCGCCAGCAAGTCAGCGGGCAATTCTAAGCCGGCTTCCGTGAAGCCCTTGATGCGGGTTTCCACCGTGTCCCTGGCCGCCGTGAACTCGGCGTCCGGCGCGCGCAAAATCGCCGCCACGTCCGTTTCTGGCAGCGGCAACCCAGCCTGGGTCAAAGCCGCGGTGCGCTCCGTCGCCAGCTTCTCTGCCGCCAACCGGGCCTCGGCATCCGCCTTCTCAGCCGCGCGCCCTTGCTTGATGCCCAAGTCCTTGGCCGCGCTGCACAACTGATCCACCGTCGTCTTCGGCACCAGGTCACCCTTTTCGCCCGTGCGCGCGGTAATCGCCGACTCCACCGCCTTGGTGACCGCTGTTTCGTGGTCAGCCTTGCTGAGATGTGTCCCGACCGCCAAGGCCGCCGCCAGCGTGTCCACCGGCACGACGGACGCCATCTGCTTGTGCTTGCTCAGCTCCAGCCCAAGCTGCGTCAGCAGGCTGCTGGTGCTCGCCATGCAACCCACCACGTTGTCCAGCGTGCATTGCAGGTCCCAGTCGCCTTCCGACTCCTTGGGCAGCGCGTTCAGCGCGCCTTCCAGTTTCCCGCGCACTTCCTCGAAGAGCGTCTTGATCGGCCCCTCATACACGGTGGCCGCGCTGGCGAATTGCGATTTCAGATTGGTGAAAAATTCCCGGACCTGGCCCAGGTCCCTGTTGGCCTTCAGTTGTGGCATAATCGTTTGTCTCAAATGTTGTTTCTCATTGCGTGCTGCACATTGCGTCGTGCAACGTGAGTCTATTTCAGCATACGTTTCTGATCTCGTGCCGATTTGGCCGGCCCGTCACGGCAAAAAAAGACGCCCGGTTTCATAAACCGGGCGTCTTTATTGAAGATTATCGTCTTCAATTTTTTCCAACTTTTTCACAAAGTTCGGTAACGACATCTCCTTGTCGCGAATTTTGTACGAACACTTTACATGATTAGCGTAGCCAACTCAAATGGCGGGACAGTCATTGAGGATTCTCATCGGACTTTGGTTCGCGCATGACCGTCATTGTGAAGTCTGAACTTCAGCAAAGGACCAATGATGCCAGCGAGGTCTCCGCTAATACGCGCGGCTTTCTGTGGTCTGGCTTGCAGGGACGGTGAAAAGATCGTGGAGGTGGCTCGGATCGCCCGAGTGGCGCACATGGTAACCTCTCACCTTCTGGGCGTAGCGCGCGAGTGATTCGGAGAGAATCTCCAAGTTCGGCATGGTGATTGTGTCGAGCAGAAAGGGGTTAAAGCAGAAATCTTTCCAGCGCGGGCTATTGAGGGGGAGAAGAGGTGGTCGGGTTCCCGGCTTGCGCTCTGGGAGAATGTCCCAGGATGCCTTGAGAAGGGCCTCGACTTCGGAATGGTCCATGCTGGCCGTAGAGGGCTGTTCGGCCCATTGCAGATGGGCAACAACCTGGAGTGGAACTTCCGGGAGACAGGTGCAACCGAACGCAGCGCTGAGTTCCTCCGGAAAAATATGAAGGCGGGCGCTTTCGCAAGTTCGTAGTGCTTCGACGGGGTTCGCCGGATGTTGGAATCGGTGTATTTGGGCAAATTCCGGGAAGCGGGAAAGCATGCTGCGACGCAGGCGCACGGACCCGGGCCAGCCGAGGGCGAAAAGACTTCCGTCCTCTTTTTGGAGGATTGTGAGGTCGTCTTCTGCTATGAACGAGGCTGCGTAGGTTCGAAGCGAATGGAGGAGGAGCGTCGTCTTGCCTGCCCGGGAAGCTCCCAGGAATGCAATGCCGATCCCGCCGTGCGCGACAGCGCCGCCGTGGAGGAAAACTGCGCCTGATTGAAACAGTTGCCAGCGAAGCAGGTGCCGGACCATGCGGAGAGTCCACAAGTTCCGCCAAGCTCCGGCTGGCGCGTCAACGACGATCAGGTGGCGTTCCAGGTTGAGACGGTAGCAGCAGCCGTCGGGCTGGACGGTGTCGTTTGCGGTGATGGGGTAGCGGACTTTTGGCGCATACTCGGAACCTGCGATGATGTGCCAGCCGGGGGGATTCGCGGCGGCACCCGTAAAGGCGAAGTAACGAGAGCCTCGATCTCGCACCCAAGCCTGCGTTACAAGGTCACCAGTGAGGCTGACGCATGCTCCGTAGCGGCTTATTGTAACACCCGGATGGCTCATCAGAAAAGTGGGTACCTGCCTTTCAAGATTGATGCCGTCACGCTTTCCAAGTCGTTTAGCACCTCCTCAATCGTGGCGACAATTATTTTGTCGTTGGCTGCTGCTTCCGGCGTTTCGACCGCAGCGAACCATGGCGCCGATAAGGGCTGGGCCATGCGGTTTGCGAGGTATACATTGGAACTGATTCCGTGCCGCTGGTGCAGATGCTGTGCTATGTCGAAAGCGGCGGCTGAGTAAACCTTGCCGACGTGGTAGCGGGGGTTCTTCCCTCCAAGACCCTCCATCGTAAAGGGGCGGCAAGAAGCGATGACCCCACCGAGCCTGTTCCCGCGGCCGACCATGCCTTCGTCACCTGATTCTATAGATGAACCGGTAAAGTTCATGTATAACTTGCGTGTCTCCAGTTCATCGCCCGAGTTTAGTACAAGGTCGCAGAGGTGGTAGTGTGGCGCAGCTTGGGAGAACAACTCGCGGATGCGCTGATCGAGCAAAGCGAGACGGGCGAAATAAGCCTCGGGCGAGGGAGTGTGGCGTGAGAGCAGCGGTACGGCGATCACGATCCGGGCGGCGTCACCATGGCGGGCCGCCATAATCTTGATGTCGTTGCCAAGCCAGGGCCAGGCAGCTTTTGTGCCCGCATTATTGAGGGTGTTTTCGATTAGAAGCACGGCGTTTTCGAGGGGGCTGAAGGGAGCCCAAGCGACGGCGGCGGAGGTGTCATTCGACTCTACCTTGTGGGTTTCAGGCAGATCTGCCAGCGAGCGGGGATGGAAGCGATAGTGGATTGCCGCCGAGGCGGACCTGATGTCGTCGTTGCTGCCGAAGATACCGCCTGTGGTTGAGTGCATCCCGGAGCGAACCTCCCACAGAATGCGCAGATCGCGATCCACTTCGAGCATCGGGAAACGCAACCGGAAGAAGTCGTGGGTTGCACTTTGGAGCAGGTCTCGAACCGGGATCTCTTCGGTTCCGAGACGCGCCGAGGCGCGACCGTTGATGAGTACGCGAATAGGTTCCAGCAACTCGCCAGCACCGAATGCCACTCTGGCGCGTCCGCACATAAGCGCAACCTTATCGAACTGGTGTCGGAGAATGGCTCCAAAACGCTTGAGCGTATAGCGGGAGTATTCGCAGGAGAGGTGTTCCGCGAGGCTGTCGCTTAGGGAATCCGGGTGGCCGATTCCCTTGCGCTCGACCAACTCGATGGATTTGGAGGCGGGTTCGGTTTTCGCGGGTGAGGTAATGATATGCATGGCTTCTGGTGGTCAGCAGGATAAAGCTTTTGGGTCGAGGACTTCCTGGAGGCGGCGAAGAGCTGGCCGCGCAATCTGGGCTGCGGCGACTTGGAGGACGACGGATGCTGCGTTCTGTTTTTGAGCCGCGTCGGGCTTGAAGAGGCGTTCGGTACCGAAGGGGCATTTAGCGTCGAACAACGAAACGGCCTTCATCTGCGAAATTGCGAGTGCGGTTGGGCTGAAGCCGAGGTGAGGACACACTAGCTCCCAGACGGCCTCGGGGAGGTGCTTGTACTCGACAAGGAGGCCGTTGGCAGGCTCAAGCGCGGCAACCGAGTTGCAGAAGGCTGCGAACATCAGAGCGATATAAGTCTCAGGAGTGGCGGCAGCATGGTGGTTCAAGAATTGGCGGAATGGGTTGTTGGCGCTGTTGCGAAGCCGCAACCAGGTTGGTGGGCTGCGCAGTACAGAGACGCCGACCTCGACTGGGTCACGGACCGCGAATACCCAGGGTGTGGTTGGAAATGCCTCGATGAGGAGATCGGCGAATAAGGTGTTCCAACTGCGGAGCTTGAGCAAGAAGTTGGTGCCCGCGTGGCGGGCCATGAGGTTTGTAACCAAGCGGAGCGCGCCTATGAGGGTGGGCCGGTCCTGATTAAAAGGCGGCATCAAGAGATCGTTAAGGGCAGGCGGCTCTGAGTAAACGGTCAAGCCGGGGATGCAGCGGAGCAGGCGGACCTGGAGAGTAGAGCCGACTCGGGCAGTGTGCATAACCAGGCCGGCGGGAGGGCACCCACTAACGGAGTTCGCGTAGCGCGCTAGGTCTGCTGGCGGGAAGGTGGTTTGGGACTTGAGAGAGTGGGGGTGCCTGGCGAGCGTCTCGTGGGAAAAAGAGTCAACGAACGCGGCGGGTGGGATATCCGCGAAGGTGACGTGGAGGCCATTATGGTCCAAAACTGCGGCGAAGGGGAACCGGGGGCGGGTCGGCATGTTCACGATGACCTCTTTTGCGGGCTGGCTTGGTACTCTAGTCGGCGCGGTACGGACTCGGCGAAGGGTTGCCGCCCCCAAGTGGACTTGGTTTCGCGCATTATCTTGCCTGGATTCCAAGGTGGGCGTGGACATGGCAAGCCCAATCGCCGATTTCCTGTCTATCGGTGCCGACCTCTTCGCGCCAGTCGGTGTTCTCGCCTGCCTTGTGCATGGCGCGTGTAAGTATGTTGACGGTGTCAATGAATGCATTGTGAGCGGCGGTGCGGGTGGGGTCCAATGTCCGGCGCTCGTCGGGGTCAGCCAGGCGCCAGTCAGTTCTCAGGCGCGCATACCGGACGGCGCAGAGCAGCATGTCACGATGCAGTTCGGTTTCGCGGGTCCGGATTGTTGCAAGGATCGCGATTGCGGTATCGTATTTCATTGGCTGGGCGAGGTGACCGATAACATGGTGACTGGGACGCCGAATGTGCGGCTGATGTCCTGGAGATGGGGAATGGCATCGGCATCGGCATCGGTGATAATCCGGCCGTGTCTGGGCGTGGGGGTTAGAGCCAGGATCATGCGCCAGGAGACGTTAAGGGCCGGCGAGCCTACCACGAGGAGTGGTGCCCTGGCAATCTCGCTGGCGGCGGTGGACAGGCGCGGGAAGACGGCCTGGGTCCAACGGAAACCAAACACGTCGCGGGGGTGAATGCCGGCACGCCGCAGGAGCAGGGTAAAGACGAAGAGAGCTGGTGAGTATTTGGTGATAACCACGAGCGTTGGTAATTTGCGTGCGAGGGCGAGTTCGTGCGCCAAGTCCGCCAGCGCCGAGGCATTCGCGGCCTCGTGGGACGTGCAGAAGGTCATGGTTTCAAGGCGTTGGATCGCCAGCGTTTCGGAAAGGAGTGTGCGGTTGGCGCCATGTAGTGGGTAAAGACAAGCGATTTCCAGGAGGTTAATGGCCTGGATCGTCAGGTCTTTGATGGCGCTGGGTGTGGTCACGGTGATAATGGTTGGCGTCTGGCTGGGCTCAGATTGCTCAGGTCACGCGGTACCAGAAGCTGGCGAGGCCGGCGAAAAGCAAGAGCAGGCCGCACAAAGTCGTGCGAGGCCGGCCGAATAGTGTTCCAACAAGAGCGCCGACGCTGCCGGAGAGCAAGCAGGAAGCTCTGGCCAAACCGAGATATCGTTCAGGCGCTGCCGCGCCAACGGCGAGGCTGACCCAGAGAAGGAGTGCGGCCAGGATGCTGCCGGCAGCAACCACTAGGATGAGTTTCAGGATTTTCATAGGCTCAGACGTCAATCGGCGGTTGCTGGTTTGGTTGTGTTCTGCGCCGTCTCCGCCACAGGAAGGCGGCAACAAGGGCCAGGAGCAGGCCGGCCATCGCGGCGACCAAGTATTTATGGTTGATCTTCATTGACTGGGCTGTGCAGCAACGGACGCACTGGACAGAGGGCCGGGGTTGGCATTGCTCTGGCCAGCGACGTAGCCGGCGCGCGTACGGGCTGTCAGTTGGCCACGTTCTGGGGACGGCCGGACGAGGACTTGGACAGATCGCCAGCCAACTTCGCTCTGGGACCGGGTGGGGTAGTATCCGATTGTGTAACGTGGTGCGCGGAGGTCAGATACAATTGACTGGGAGATCGGGCCCAGGTCGGCTGCCCTGAGCGGGTAGAAGACGCGCCCACCGCTACTGGCTTTAGCGAGCGTGTCGAGGAGGTCTCGAGCCTGTGCCTCAGTTGGCTGAGGCTTGATGGGGCCGTGCCCGCGCGTGTCTGGAGATTGCACTCGGTCCAGACCTTCGGGAAAACCCACAGCGTAGAACTGGACGTTTGCCCGCTGTAGCAGCGGCAGTACGTCCGCACGGGTGAAATGGCTGTCGGCTTCGCCGCCGTCGGTAATGAGCACGAGGCCCTTCCGCTCATGCCTGCCATTTCGGCTTGCGTGTTCGAGGGAGAACTGGAGAGCGTCCAGAAGTGCGGTTTGGCCGCCGGCCTTGAGGTTGGCCAGGGCGCGGTCGGCGGCGGAGGTGTCGCTGGTGAAGTCCTGTACTACTGTCATGCTGGCCTTGAACTCGACGAGGCAGAATTCGTCCTGGTCACCGGCTTGGTGGATGATGGTTGAGGCGGCGCCCCGAATCCTGTCGAGCTTTGAAGCAATGGAGCCGGAGGTGTCGAGCAAGAGAACGAGGCTTATGGGCGCCCGGTCGGCACTGAAGGAGGCGATGTTTTGTTGCATGCCGTCCTCCAAGACTGTGAAGTCGGCCCTGGAAAGGCCCGGAATTGGTGTTTTAGTGGAATCGGTCACACCTACGTTCAGGGTGACCTGCACTGGGGGCGGGACGGGAACTGGTTTGGGCTCCGACTTGGTCTCTGGGTTAGGTTCCAGTTTGGCCTTGGGAGCCGCTGGTGGCAGCGAGGGCGTGGACGAAAGTTTGGCCACCTTTCTCATGGGCGGGGGAGAAGGCTTTTGTGGGGGCATTGCGA
>Ga0316217_10004846_pt1 | contig 14268 bp, 14 predicted proteins | sample 1anoAmetaG_FD_203633 | JGI IMG/M metagenome (GOLD analysis project Ga0316217, IMG submission 203633) | Freshwater microbial communities from Trout Bog Lake, Wisconsin, USA - 1anoA | ecosystem: Environmental > Aquatic > Freshwater > Lake > Hypolimnion/Profundal zone | place: USA: Wisconsin... | reverse complement strand
AGAACCGCCATCACAAGCAACACTGTCACAACGCCGGGCTTTTTCATGCTATTTCTCCTGAGAGGTCAATCTGGCCGTCACATTACGGAAATCCAGGGTGTCGAGCAAGAGGATGGCAGTGGGGTGGTCGGAACGCTGGGTGTGTAGCCGTTCCTTGACCGGTTTCCAGCGGTTGCGAAGATCATGGACGCTGAGCGGTTGATCGCCCATGACGTTGATTGTCCCAGAGCTTGCGAACCAAGCAAGGGGAGAAATCGCTTTATGATGCACTCAGGGTTGTCGGCTTGAAAAATGGTTTGGTTTTGTCGCTTTTTCTCTAGGTCTCACTTACGCAGAATTGCCCTATTTCAACGCCCAGTGCCTGGGCCAACTCCCTTGACGTTTTAACTCCCACCTGCTTCATCATCGCCAGCATTACCCGTCCGGCGGCTTCGGCATCAGCGCCGGCGTGATGATGCTGAAACTGATGGCCGATGTGCTCAACCACGGTATCAAGCTGGTGGTTGGCCAGTGTCGGCCACACTCGCCGCGCCAGTTGAACCGTGCATAGATAATCGAACTGGGGGTAGGGCAAGCCGAAATGATCCAGCGAGCCGCGCAACTTCGCGATGTCAAATGCCGCCTTGTGGGCGATAACGATGTCGGCGGATGCCAGCCGGGGCAGCAGTTCCTCGGCAATGACCGGAAACTCCGGTTCATTTAGCACATCCAAATGGGTAATGCCGTGAATCTCGATGAAATCATCCCGGAACCATCCGCAGCCTTTGGGTGGCCTAATCAGCCGATACAGCGAATCTACAAGCCGGCCATCGTCGAAAACCGCCAACCCCACCGCACAAACACTGGCGTGCCGGTAGTTAGCTGTTTCAAAATCAAGGGCAGCGAATCTGGTTGGCATAAATTCGTTTTCTACCCGTTAAACCCAATTCTCCCACCAGCGGAACCACGCTGGCGTTTGGCGCGGTTTTCTTCCTCCAGCGATTCCAGAAGCCGGTCATGGGATAAGGTCTGGTTGCCAAGGTAATACCATGCCTGCCGCACGGTGCGGAAATCACCTGGCGTGAGATGGTCGATTTCCGCCAGTCGTCGTTCTTGCATAACAGTAAGCGGAACTTGGCACAGATTGCCAAGCATCCGCTGATAGAACAACCGCTTGCCGGCGGCGTCCAGATAGTCGAATTCCAGCTTGAAGGTGAATCGCCGGATGGTGGCCGCGTCCAGGTTATCGCAGAAGTTGGTGGCGCAGATCAGCACGCCATTGAAATTCTCCATCGCGCCCAACAACTCGTTCACCTGGGTTATTTCCCAACTGCGCACGGCAAACTCGCGGGACTGGAACATGCCATCGGCTTCGTCGATAAACAGGATGGCATGCTCAGCCTCGGCTTCACGGAAAGCCAGCCGGATGTTCTTTTCGGTGCCGCCGACATACATGCTCAGCAAATCACTGCCCATGCGGGTCAGTACCCGGCAATCCAGTGCCGTATAGCATGCGAAATCCCCGATCACCTTTCGATCCTGTCCCAGGGCGGATCGCCATGATACATCTTCGCCATGCTCGCCCATGGCTTGGGCCAGGTTGTTGCAGGCAAGGATGAAGACGTTATGCACGGCGGTGCGGTCGCTGCCCAGCCAACGGCGTTTTTCGGCGTTGGCCAGCAGGTAGTCCACGCGCGTTCGCGCGTAGGTCACAGCGGTGGCAATCAACTCGGTATATTCGGCGGACTGCTTGGTGTCGATGATCTGCTTGTACACGGTTTTGGCGGTTTCATAATCCATGGGGCAAAGTTTACCAGACCATGCGGACAAATCGTGTCCGGTACTCAAGAAATCGCGCAGGGTGGGCGTTAGCTCACCGCGAAACCACTCGGCTTATGGGCGTCCGCCAGGGCTTGGCCGGATTCATGCAAATTCTGGCGGCTGGCGGCGGGTTCCAAAAGCTCAACCCAGCCGGCTTCGGCACGCACTTCACGCTCGACGGCAAACAGGGCCGGGGTTTGGAACTGCACGATGGTGTTGCCGTGGTCATCCTGACGGCGGGTTTCGTTGGTGCTCCAGGGGCGTTCCCGCACGTAAATCGGAGCATCCTTGGCAATCCGCAGAACTACCTTGGCGGTTTGACCGGTGGATTGCAGGCCGTCAAACGCATCGGCCAGGTATTGATCCATGAACCCGGCAGGTGGCGTGAATGTCTTGTCGGTGCTTTGGGCGGCGGTGATGCGCGGCAGCGAAAATGTCAGCACCTTCTGGTGCCGATGGCAGTAGGCGATCAGGATCCAACTGCGGTTACGAACGATCAGGCCATAAGGGTCAATATCGCGCTGGGTGGTACTGCCGTAGTAGCCATCGGTATAGGTAATATGCATGGTCTCGTGAGCTTCCAAGCAGAGCAGCACGGCATCCCAGATGGATTTGGGAATCGGCGGCGATGATGGGCCGGTGAAGCGAACCGATTGCATCATGGCCTGGAAGCGTGTGGCACGTTCCGGGGGCAACGTGGCCAGCAGTGATTCATACAGGTGGCGGATTTGTGCGCATACCGGCGTATCTTCAAACTGACTGGCGGACTGCAAGGAAAAGAGCAAGGCCCGGCGATCTTCCGCGCTGACCAGCAACGCGGGAATCTCGGCGACTTCGCCGGTGTATCGCCAAGTTTGGTCGAGCGGATCGAATTCGATATGCAAGCCATCCACATCACGCATGGCCAGCAAGTCGCGCCGGATGGTACGCTGATTACACTTCCACCGCTTGGCCAATTGGCTGGCAACCACCGTTGCCCCGCGTGAAAGCAGCCGATGTAGTTCAATCCGACGTTGCTGCGGCGTTAGATCAGTCATACTTCACCGAACAGAGGTCAATAACACTAATCACCTTATTCCTGGCAGTGGCACAACGATCCCGGAAACCGGCAGGTGGATCCATTGCGACAACACCTTCTTGCCTGTTGCCGCCTCGATCGCCGTGGCATAGCCACGAACTTGACCGGCATATTCCGCGGCGCGCTTTAGCGCTTGCGAGACAGTGCCTGGGAATGATTTATGATCCAGCAGCACAAAGCCCTGCTTTACCGCCAGAACCAAGTCGCAACTGCCCCGGATCACCGAACCATCCTTCCGGCGATGCAGGGCCCAGAAAAGGTATCAAGTTGATTTATAGGAATTGCCATCGCCTTTCCCACTGCTCTTAGGCCGACCGCGTGGTCGGACGGTCGCCTCCAGGCCCAGTCGGGACACCGTTCGGTTCGTCCATTGCCGGTCGCCCAATGGCGAAGAACGGCGAATACTTGTATGTATGCGATCCATTTCCGCCGGCGACTGCGCCTCATTTACCACCACCGGCCAGTCCGCAGGCAGATCAACAAAGCTCTGGCTCAGCATCTGACGCTGTTTGCTAGCGCCGCGTTGGCGAACCCACAGGCTGCCCCAACGCCAATCCTGAGCCGCACGCACAAGTTTCGCTCGTTGGGCATTAGCCTCCACGTAGCGCATCACCGGCAACAGGTGACCATCGTTCTGGACCGGAAAACTCTTGAAGCGACCCTGGTACAATGGCCCGTCCCCAACCCGGTTATAATGCTGGTGCCATCGGTGCGTGTGCGTCACGGCAACCCACTGCATCCAGGTGGAGAGATTCGTGCCCGCCTTCGCCAGCAACACCAAGTGCCAATGGTTCGGCATCAGACACCACGCCAGCAACCCCGGAGCATCACGACGACCAAGCCCGTCAGCCAGAATCCTCTCGAACGCTTCGTAATCTCGATCTTTCCGGAATAAAACCAGACGCATCGAACGCCGGTTTAACACGTGGTAGACCATTCCTGCAGCAGTCACACGTACGCATCTTGGCATCACCACAAACTAGACACAAAACCGACTCCTGTCAACATAAATTAACCTGACACGTTATCTCGGGCAAACGCTTCGTAATCTCGATCTTTCCGGAATAAAACCAGACGCATCGAACGCCGGTTTAACACGTGGTAGACCATTCCTGCAGCAGTCACACGTACGCATCTTGGCATCACCACAAATTAGACACAAAACCGACTCCTGTCAACATAAATTAACCTGACACGTTATCTCGGGCCGTGTGGCCCTCATCGTAGCCCTGGTCGATGCCCATGAATGCATCGGGCGTCACTTTCTGCGAATCGGGCGTCAAACTGATCGAAAGGTTTGGAGGTCATGGCGCCATACAAGGAACCGCAGACGCTATCCTGGCCCGGAAGTATGTGATGGGTGGCGTCGGTCTGGAGGCAGATCCCCACCACGCCGGAGGCCTGGCTGTTCAACTGCACGAGCGAAATGTTCACCGAGGAATCGCCTTGGGGGATGGTCACGCTGTCGGTGATCGTCTGGCCGCCGCAGACCAGTTCATAATCGCCGGGGTTGACGGCGCCGCCGACGACCAGCGGCACGGCCAGGGAAGGGGCATTGTGTGAGCAGTTAGCGCAGACTCGTGTTCAGCATCGTCGCCAGCGGCACCGAGAGGCGATTGACCGGCTGATGAATTATGTAGCCGAAAGGCGAGACATGATTCGCTACGTGGAGTTTGAGAAGCAGGGCTGGGATATTGGCAGCGGCCCGACGGAAAGCCAGTGCAAGGCGACGACCCGGCGGATCAAAGGTCGGGGGATGCGCTGGAATCATTGCAATGCAGAGCACATGATGCAGTTGGAGGCCCTATACCAAAGCCGCGCCTGGGGCAAGTGGTGGTCAACCCGTTATCTGCTGAATTGAGCCTCTCCCGAAAAGATTGGCAGACCCTGGAAATGCCGAGTTCACTTGGTCGCTGGAAGGCACGGCGAGAATCGTGTATATGTGGCCCAAGTAGCCGCAGCCAAAGAGAAGAGTCAACCAAGGATTCCACTGATGGCACGGATAAGAAATGAATCTGACTTAGCCGCGTTATCGGCGCTCGCCGTACTTGCCGCTTATGCCCATTGCCGCACTGAACAACCTGACCAAGAGCTTCGGCCACAAGGCCCTGTTTGAGAAGTTGAGCTTGAGCATCTACCGCGGCCAGCGTATTGGCCTGATCGGCGCCAACGGCAGCGGCAAGACCACGCTGCTGCGGATTCTGCTGGGCCAGGACACGCCTGATGACGGCGTGGCCTCCATCCGCAAGGGCGTGAGCGTCGGCTACCTGGAACAGAACCCCACCTTCACCCCCGGCAATACCGTCATGGACGAGGCGGAAGAGGCCTTCGCCGACCTCAAACGCCTCTCCCATCGCATGCGCGAACTTGAGCATGACATGGCCCACCTCCAGGCAGCGGAGTTGGAGCGAGTGCTGGACCAATACCAATCCGTCCAGCACGATTTCGAGCTGGCCGGCGGCTACGCCTGGCGGCATCGCCTGGAAGCCACGCTGCACGGCGTTGGCCTTGACGAAGCGATGTGGGAGCAACCCGTCGAGACCCTTTCCGGCGGCGAACGCTCGCGTCTGGCCTTGGCCCGGGCCCTGGTGGGCGAACCCGACATTCTGCTGCTGGATGAGCCGACCAATCACCTGGATCTGGCCGCCGTCGAGTGGCTGGAAGATTACCTGGTTGACTACAAGGGCGCCGTGCTGTTGATCAGTCACGATCGTTATCTGTTGGACCGCCTGGCCACCCGCATTGCCTGGCTGCAATATGCCCGCTTAATGACCTTCGACGGCAATTACTCCCATTACATCGAGCAGCGGGAAGTGATGGAACTCACCCAGGAGCGGGCCTACGAGCAGCAGCAGAAGGACATCGCCAAGACCGAGGAATTCATCCGCCGCTTCAAGGCGGGTCAGCGTTCCAAGGAAGCCAAGGGCCGCGAAAAACGGCTGGACCGCCTCAAGGAAGGCGAGGCCCTTCTGGCCGCCGTGCGGCAGGATAAGGCGGTCCGCATCGCTTTCGACACCCCGGAGCGGGCCGGGGACCGCCTGCTTACCGTGCGCGACCTGACCAAGAGTTACGCTGCCGGCCCGTTATGGGAGGGCGTCACTTTCGGGATGACTCGCGGGGAGCGCGTCGGCATCATTGGCCCCAACGGCTGCGGCAAGACCACGCTGCTGGAGACCCTGGTCGGCCGCCGCCAGCCTGACGGCGGCACGGCGCGCTGGGGCTCGAACATCACCATGGGTTATTACGAGCAAACGCTGGGGGGGCTCAACGAAAAGAACACCGCTTTCGAAGAGGTCTCCGCCGGCCGCAGGCTGCACCCGCAGGTCATTCGCGACATGCTAGGCGCCCTGTTGCTGGGCGGCGAGCAGGCCGATAAGCCCATCGCCGTTCTCTCCGGCGGCGAGCGGGCCCGGGTGCGCTTGGCGCAACTGCTGCTGGACAAGCCCAACGTGCTGGTGATGGACGAGCCGACCAATCACCTGGATATTGCCGCCTGCGAAGCGTTGGAGCGGACCCTGGCGGATTTCCCCGGCTCGATACTGTGTGTCAGTCACGATCGCTATTTTCTAAATAAGATCGCCACCAGGTTGTTGATACTGCGCCCGCCGTCAATGGTGGATTTCGACGGCAATTACTCGGCCTGGCACGAGCGCTGCGTTGCCGAAGCCGCCCGCGCCGCCGCGGGGCGGAAGAAACCGGACGGCCGGCGGTAGGCGGTACAAGCAACCGGCAACGCAATATTGCGTTAGCAAGACCGGGGCTTGCATGGAAAAGGAGTTGGGGGTAGATTAATGAACTCGGCATGCCAAGGGCCCGTCGGAAAAGACCTGTTGGAGCCGCCGCGAGGCGGTCGCGGGTTGATTTCCGGCGCCGGTTCTTACAATTGCGCGGCAGGGATCGGCGGAGGTCGCTATCCCTGAATCACCAAGCCTTATTGCGGCTTTCGATGACTTGGCCATCGCGAGGCGCACGGGCTGCCAGGGCAGGCGACGGACGACAGTCAAATAACGCTGTCACCCGTCCCCTGTGCCCTGTAAACTTTTTGGAGTCAGGTAAATGGCACAGTCGCAAGCGGAACTCGTCAAGTCACTGGTCGATGCGGGAGTACATTTTGGACATCGCGTTTCGCGATGGAACCCCAAGATGGAACCGTATATCCGCGGCAAGCGGAATATGATTCACATCATCGACATCAAGGAAACGCTCAAGGGCCTGCTGCGGGCCAAGAAACTGGTCCAGCAGATCGTCGGCCAGGGCAAGGATATTCTTTTCGTCGGCACCAAGCGCCAGGCCCGCCACGCCATCGAGGATGAGGCCAAACGCTGCGGCATGCACTATGTTTCCGAACGCTGGTTGGGCGGCACGCTGACCAACTTTCGCACCATCCGCGCCCGCCTCAATCGCCTGGAAGAACTGGAAAAACTTTGGGCCACCGGGCAGATCGAGACGTATTCCAAGAAAATGAAGGCCACCCTGCAGCGGGAAATGACCAAGATCAAGACCAACCTCGAAGGCATCCGCAAGATGGAACGCATGCCAGGAGTCATGGTGGTCGTCGATACCCGCCGGGAGCATATCGCCGTTAAGGAAGCCAAAAAACTGGGGGTTCCCACCATCGCCCTGATCGACACCGACAGCGACCCGGAACTGATCGACCTGCCGATTCCCGGCAACGATGACGCGATGCGGGCGGTGGAGATCATTCTTGGCGAGATTGCCAACTCGGCGATCGAAGGCAAGACCGGCCGGCCCGAAGCCAAGGGCGAAGAGTCCGCCGGGCCAGCGCCACGGCGGCGTTCGTCGCGGTCACAGTTCCGCGCCGAGGACGGCAAGGGCGAGGAAACCCCCGTCGCGATCCCCGCGCCCGAATTGCCGGCCGACCTCGAGGCGGCGTCGCCGGTCCCCCCGGCAGACAAACTTGGCGCATAAACACCCAGGCAATTGTGCAGTTCCCCAAGGCTTCTCCGCCGGAGAAGGAATTGGTGGAGCATTACCAGCAGGAGTTGACGACCATGGCGGAAATCACGGCGAAATTGGTGAATGATCTTCGGGCCAAGACGGGCCTGCCGATGATGGAATGCAAGAAGATGCTGGCGCAGACCGGCGGAGACGTCGACAAAGCGATCGACGAGTTTCGCAAGAAAGGCATCAAGGCGTCGGTGCTGGCGCGCGGCGCCACCGAGGGCAGGGTCGTCGGCCTGATCGCCTCGGACGGCAAATCAGGGGCGATGGTCGAGGTCAACTGCACGACCGATTTCACCGCCAAGAGCGAAGTGTTCGCCCGCCTCACGGCCACCGCGGTCAAGATGTTCCTGGGCAATCCCCATGCGGAGTTGGCCAAGGACGCGGCGATCAGCGGCGAGGTGGTGGGCGTGTCGCAGGCTACCGGTGAAAACGTGCGCATCGGGCGCACCGCGGCCCTGGCCAATGCCCATGGCGTGGTGGGGCTTTATGTCTACAACGTGACCGGCAAGATCGGCGTACTGATGTCGCTGACCGGCAGCCCCAGCGAGGAATTGATCAAGGATCTGGGCATGCACATCACTGCAAAGGATCCACGTCCCCTGGGACTGACCCGTGAGGCTATTCCCGCGGAGGTTATTGCCAAGGAGCGCGAGATCGCCCTCGAGCAGGCCAAGCAGACCGGCAAGCCCCAGAATATCGCCGAGAAAATTGCCGAAGGGAAGATGCAGGCGTTTTACAAGGACCGGGTGCTGCTGGACCAGGAATTCATCCGGCCCGATAAGTTCCAGGGTAGCGTGGCGCAATACCTCAAAGCTAATAACGTGACGCTGGAACAGTACGTGCGGATGGAAGTCGGGCAGTGAAGCTTGCCGATGAAGCCCGTCGCTGTGCGGCGGGCTTCATGTGAAGGGGGCAGGGGTTTAATGCGCCACCAGATGTTTCTCCGTTCTCTTCCAACGCCTGGCAATTCCGCGGGAAAACCGCCGGGAACTTTGTCGCTGGCGGGCAATCCGCTCGCCTTTTCTGCGGATCATCCTTCTCAACGTCGGGGCCAAACAATTACGATGGCGGCAGGGGTTGTGAGGTTGTGGTGGGACGGGAAGTACAGGCGGGTTGCGAGGCTGGAGCAGGTTGGGAAGTTGGGGCGACAGAAGAAGTGGCACTGGTTTGCGAGGTAGTGGCCGGGTGCGGGGCGGTCGCGGGAGTGGTTGCCCCAGACGGCTGGGACGCGGGAGCAACGGGGGAAGAAACCGGGAGATGGATATAGGCGTCCATGGGCCAGTCGGGGTCGGAAAAATCCGGCAGCTCGCGCGGAGAGGTCAAGTGGTCGTTTTCCAGGAAAATTTTCCAACGGGCCGCTAGGGTTGGATAGCGGCGGAGGAATTCCTGCCAGGCGACATAATAGGAGCGGAAGTAAAAAGTTTTTTCGGCATACCCGGCGGCCTGACGCTGGAGTTCTTGAAGCTGGGATTGAGCGGCGTCAAGCTGCTTCTGTAGCTCGGCGGCCCTGGCCTTGAGTTGGTCGTTCTCGGCGGCGAGTTGATTCTTGCGCTCCTGGGCGGCTTTCAATTGATCCATGGCATCGTCGATCATCTTGCGCAGTTGATCGGGCTGCACGGCGTCCTGGGCCCTGGCCACCGGAGCCAGGGTAAGCATCAGGGTTATCGCTGCGCAAAGCCATCTCATGGTCGATCCTTTCTTGCCGGCCGTTCCGTGGCCAAGAGGCGAGTATTCTAAGAAGGGGAGGGTAAGGGCACAAGAACAAGCGTCAGGAGTTAAGAAGTGGTTCTGGCACGCTTAGAATCTATCTCCGAACCCAATGACTCCGCGATGGGCCATTCCTGGCCCACCCTCCGGGCGATGCATCTTTCGCCCGCACTCGTCGTCGCTCCTCCTCGCCGTATCTCTCCATTGATACGCCTTGTCGTCGCTCCTTGATTGCAGGCGAAATATGCATCGTCGCGGGGCCATTGGGTTCTGAGATAGATTCTTAGGGTTGGTCCGCAGGGTGGGCACATGCATGCTTGGAAAAACTAAGCCGCAGCACCTGCCCGTTTTGCGGACCATCCTGCTGGCCGTCGGGCTAGCGCCGGCATACCATCAGGCCTATGAAAATTGCCGTGACTGGCGCCTTTGGGTACTCAGGCCGATACATTGCCAGGCGATTGCTGGACGGAGGGCATAGCGTCATCACCCTGACCAACTCGCCCGCGCGGGAGAATCCGCTGGGGCAGGCGATCACCGCGGTGGGCTTCAATTTCGATGAACCGGAACGGTTGACCAAGTCGCTCAAGGGAGTGGAGGCGTTGATCAATACATATTGGGTGCGGTTTGATTATGCGACGTTCACGCACCGGCAGGCGGTGGTCAACAGCGGGGCGCTGTTCCGTGCGGCCAGGGATGCCGGGGTGGGGCGGATCGTCCATGTGAGCATCACCAACCCGGATATCAATTCCGACCTGGGATATTTCCGCGGCAAGGCTCAGGTGGAGCTGGCCCTGGAGGCCAGCGGGATATCCCATTGCATCCTGCGGCCGGCGGTCTTGTTCGGGAAAGAAGACATACTCATCAACAATATCGCCTGGTCGTTGCGGCATCTGCCGGTGTTCGCAGTGTTCGGCTCTGGCGAGTATCGGCTGCAGCCGATCCATGTGGATGACCTGGCGGCGGTTGCGGTGGCGCGGGCGACAACGCCGGGGGCCAATGAGATTGTCAATGCCATCGGGCCCGAGACGTTTACCTATCGCCAGATGGTGAAACTGATAAAGGCGACGCTGGGGTTGCGGCGGTTGCTGGTGGGGGTCCCGCCGTGGGCGGGATATTGGGGGACCAGGGCGCTGGGGCGGATCATGCACGATGTCATTATCACCCGCGAGGAAATACGGGGATTGATGGAGGGGCGGCTGTATGTGGATGCGCCGCCGCTGGGGACAACGAAACTCAGTCAGTGGATCGAAAAGCATAAAGAGATTTTGGGCCGGAGGTATACCAGCGAGATGGCGCGGAGGGTCGATAGGGTGGTGGGATACCAGTGCAACTAAGAAGACCGGCACATGAATTGAAGGTTAGCCGCTCTCACGAGTTGTCTCCTTGTGCGTGGCTCTGGTGGCCATGTCCGCCAGGCGGTTGAAACCGCCGCCCATACGGATTTACCGCATAACACTCATTCCCCGATGCAGTAAAGATACTGTTCGCCGCGCAAAAACAGTTGTTTACCCGCGAAAATAGGGGTGGCCAGGAACTTCTCCCGGTGTCCTTTCTCATTGTACAGGCTTTCGATGGTGTTGTGGCCAACCTCCTGATAGGCCCGGCCTGGTTTGAGGATGAGCGTTGTTCCTTCGCTGCTCAATATGTAAATGTTGCCACCGGCAAGCGCAGGGCTCGCGCTCAAACCAGGCCAGACGACCGGCACGTCAAGTGTCCGCGCGTAGACAATCTTATTCTCCTTTATGTCAATCACGAACAAAACGCCATAACCGCTCACGCAATAGAGCAAGTCGCCCACAACCAGAGGCGATGCCGTTGCGTAGAGATCGGTTGCGTCTTTCTCGTACCCTTTTTCACCTCTATAAGATATGTTCCCTCCTTCGATGGGATGATCAATAACATCCTTCCGCTTGATCGAAACTTTTAGTTCTAATTTCGTGGCTTCCCCGAACGCAGTTGGTATCGGCGCCGTATACATGCCCGTGTTCTGAAATACAAAGATTGTGTCATCTTGGACAACTGGAGAGGTGGGGGAGATGGCATTGGCCGGTTGTCGGCACCAGGCTACACGCCCGGTGGCCAGATTCACGCCCTGCCCCGTAGCCACAACCACCGCGGCCTCCTTCCCAGATTTGGCAAGGATAGGCGTAGTGACTCCGCCTTCCTCGCTTTGTCCAAGCTTCTGCACTTCCCCGTTCCACAAGAAATCCCCGCTTGAGCTGTCACATGCCAAAAAGTCCCAGCCGGAAAGCACAAGGACGCCTCCAGCAAGCAACGGCGACCAGTGTGTGCCATGTCCGCCCCCGGCAACTCCATTTACGGGATATAACTTTGCCCATTGGCAATTGCCGTCCAGGTCAAAACACGCCGCGATGCGATTGGCAAAATACACATAAATATTCTTTCCGTCGCTGCAGGGCGTGCCAGATGCACAGCCGAATTCATTAATGCCCAGCGGTTTGTAGTGTGTAGGATCGTACTCAAAACACAACTTGTTGAGTTTCTGTGTAAGGTCATTCCGAGCCTTGTTGAATGCCACTTCGGCGGCAATTGCCTGGGGAAGCGCAGGATGATTCATTCTGGGCCACGCGGGTAACTGAATCGGGAATTGCGTAGGATAGAGCGTTGTCTTGGTTGTGGCTGAAACGGCATTGACTTTGGCCACCAGCTCGTTATTCATCGCCTCGAGTTTGTCCATCAACGGTTTTGCTGTGGCCTCCACAGCGGCGAAATCCGGAAGCATCGGAAGATTCGCGTAAATCTCGGTGAGGTCGGCGTTGTTGCCACCATCCAACGAATAATACACACCACACGGCGGAGCAGCGCCATCCTTGTCCATGACCCGCAAGGTATAAGACCACACCGCGCCCATCCAGCCAATCGCATGTTTAATGACAACCTGGTTCCACCCCTGTTTCAACATGATATTCTTGATCTTGTCCTGGTCGGGGCGAAGATTGCGATTGGCGTCTACGGCTCTGTGAACCTCCGCACCGTTGACTACCACATGAATGCCACAGGTGTTGCCAAACCAGAATTGCACGTCCTGCGAAGTTTCGGAATACAGATAGACACAGGAATAAGCAGTTGCGGCGGAGCCGTAGATGTGTCGTTCGCCCAGAACGCGGGTGAGGTCGATGATGCCGCACTTGTTTCGCAGCGGTTTCCAAACTGCTCCCGCGGCCGGCTTGACCGTAGTTTCGTCGATCGGGTCAGTCTCTTGCAGTTGGGCGCCAGTACCCTGTTTGCCGTTGATGAGCCCGCCCACCAGGAAATCACAGATCAACTCCCTGGTGACCGGTTTCCCGGGCAATACTGTCCCCTTCGTCTGCGCGTCAGCAACTTGCCCGTCTTCCGTTTTGACACCTTTCAACCCAATGGCCAGCGTCTGCCCGTTCGTCAACGGCTCCGCCAGCGTCAATTTCACAACCTGCCCTCCGGTTCCGAGCAATTCGGCCTTGACGACCTTCGCGCCGGAAACTTCATAATTACTCTCGGCCATGGCGCCGTCGCTCAATTTCCGGTTGGCCAACAGGAAGATGTTTTTGTAGCGGGCGGCGTCAAAGTCGACACGAAGTGTCGTCAGCATCTTTCTTTCGGCATCGGAAACTGTGTGGTAATAGGTGAGCGTCTTAATCCACAGAACCTTTCCGTCGCCGCGGTCAAGGCACAGAATATCCATAGGAGAATCGCTGTGGTCGCCGCCACCGATGATGTATATCTTGTCGCCGATTACGATAGGACTCGAAGCTCCGTGGCTGGGCAGTCTCACTTTCCAGGCGATATTTTTGCTGGCGTATGCGCCATCCGCCTGGGTCTGAGACCACACGGTCGGCGGTGTCACGCCGGGATAATGACCCGTGCCATCGTTCCTCCAGCCCAGCGGATGCTCCGGCGTCGGCACCAGCTCTTTTTCGTCCGCGGCCTTTGCGGATATCACTGTCAAAGACAACATCACAGCCAAGACAATGCGGTTGGCCATCGTTTTCATCAGTAACTCCTCCATCTACTTGGGAGCACGTGGGGTTCCAGGTCATCGCCCCAGACAAAACGCAGCAATAACATGCCGGTTCAAGGCCGACCGACGCAGAGCAATCGGTGGGCGGTGCGGACATAAATTCGACCATCGAGAATCGCCGGTGAGGCCCTTACCGAATCACCGAGCTTGACTTCATCAAGTTTTTTGCCGTCGGCCGAGGCGACAAACAGGACGCCGGCAGTGTTGATCGCGTAGATGCGATTCTTGGCCAGAACCGGCGAGGCCCAGAAATCGCCCTCCAAGTCCAGTTCCCACTTTTTCTTGCCGGTGCTGGCGTTGACGCATGTCAGGGTCTCGTTATCAAGCAGGTAGCACTGACCGCCCCCGCAGGCCGGGCTGGCAATCCTCGGCGGCCGGACGGACGTCCAAATGCCACCGGAATCAGTTACGTCTCCCTTACCGGCGACCTTGAACGCGGTCAGGCCGCGGCTCGCCGCTACCGCCACCATGCCCTCGCCACACGGCACCGGGGAGATACTGAGTTCATCGTTTTGGGAGCCCTTCGCCTGCCATAGTTGCCGGCCGGTCTTAGGGACGTAGGCAATCACCAGAGGCGGGGCGGTAGTGACCAGCACGTCGCCGTCCGCGATGTGAACGATCAGCGGCGTCGCCCAGCACGACCCCACCGGCCGGAGCGTCCGCCACGCTTCCGTGCCATCTTTGGCCCGGACGGCGATTA
>Ga0316217_10004845_pt1 | contig 14273 bp, 13 predicted proteins | sample 1anoAmetaG_FD_203633 | JGI IMG/M metagenome (GOLD analysis project Ga0316217, IMG submission 203633) | Freshwater microbial communities from Trout Bog Lake, Wisconsin, USA - 1anoA | ecosystem: Environmental > Aquatic > Freshwater > Lake > Hypolimnion/Profundal zone | place: USA: Wisconsin... | reverse complement strand
CTCAGAGTACGAGGACAACGTCGACGAGGAGTCTTTCAAGAAATGATCGCATAATCCCTACATAAATAGCTCTAACATCTGAGCAGCTGCAATAGTAGATCTGAACAGCTGCAATAGTAGATCTGAGCAGCTGCAATAGGGCCATAGGCGGCTAATTCGTAGTGCCGTATATCTAAGACGCAGCCTTAACAGCATGCAATCACTTCATTTCAAATAAAGACAAATTAGCGGCTGATAACAACCTGATACTCTGGCTGTTAGCCTGCTGGCTTCAGGTTAAAACCATAGCCTCAGAATACTTGATAGCTTGGTGCTATCTGAGTGGGAAATGATGATATGCGTGACGAAGATCAGTTATTCTGCTTCTTGTAGTACTTGGTCACGATGTTGTAGAACTCCTCGAAGTACAGGCCCTCGTTGTTGTTGGTTTTGTGGTTGATGAACACCGAGTGCAGCAGTTCGAGGATTTAGTCGTCGTTGATCATGTCTCCGGAGATCTTGGCCAGGTGTTTGAGTTCGTCGTAGTTGATGTAGTCGTCGTGGTCGGTGTCGAGGTGTCCGAAGACTGTCCTAAGTCCTTCTTTGGTTTTTATGTCGCCCACCTTGGGGGTGACCAGCTAGACGAACTCGTCGAAAGTGATGGGCTTAGTTTTGACCTTGAGCCCCTCGATGATGTTGTAGGTGAGAGTGCCCTTTCTGGCCTCCCCAAGTTCCTCCATAATTTTGTTGATTTCTTCGGGGTCGATGGTGCCTGACCGATCCTGGTCGAAGAGGTCGAAGGTGGCCCTCAAACTTTCGTAGTCCTCGGGGTGGAGCCTGTCCTTCCAGGAGAGGGCGGCGTTCTTGGCGGGGAGGGGGGTGGTTTTGGAGGCAGTGAGGTTCTGAGTCTTGGCAGTTCTACTCATATCTTATATTTAACCTGTAAATAAAAATATTGGTCATAGTCAGTAATAGGCGGACAGGATGAAACCAGCAGCAGCTACGGCCAAACCGGCAGCATGCATACAAAGTGGCCAGCCCTATTCGTTTCAGTTGGCTGGTCTATGACAAATGGCGTGGGCAGTCCTAATGGAAGGCTGGGTGGTGTGTTGAGTTGAAGCATTTATCAACTCATATTAAACAAAAGAATAACCCAGATAGGGCTGGTTTATATGGTTGCAGTCGCAAATTACTGAGGGTTGCTTCTATGGGAGTATTCCCCCAGCATGCCAATTAACCGCAATAAATTTATGTCGCATTTTTGACTAGTTCCAGCAATACATTATAACACTCAAGATCGCACTGCAGCCTTCACGCCTCCACCCCACCCCTACCCTCCCATCCACACCCTGCTCTCCACTCTGTCAGCATCATACCATCGTATCATTAATAAATGAGAACTTAATCACTTGGCTATTTTATGGAGGTGCTTGCGAGAAACCAGCTGGTTGGGACCCACGTAGATCTACTCCTCGTCGCTGGGGAACATCGACCCGCAGCCGCACACCTCGTTCCTGTTCTAGATGTTGGGCTGTTGGTCGTAGTGTCTGCTCTGCAGGGTGGAGGATGGCCTCATCAGCACTTTTTCTGAGTCTGGGGGCAGATAAATGTGTTTCTGGGTGCAGGCCAGCGCGACTGACGATTTGGTCAGTCTGTTGGTTTTGGCCAGGCTGTACTTGGTTTTTGAGATGGTCAAATTCATGTCGAGGAATAAAGTGTTAATATTTTTATTATTGGGCCTATGCTGCTTTAATGCACCTCAAAATGCATGTATTTGTGCCAGCTTAATATTGGGCTCTTGGACTATTTTGTGCGCAGCTTCGGTTGTACCCGCTCGCTCTGAGATATAAATGACCCAATATCGTTATAACAAATGGCTGCAGTCTAGATTCCCAAACTGGCACAAAGTTGGAGGAATTTAGAAGGTAAAGGCTGATTAAGGCGTGAGGTGGTAAAAGTTATAACGTTGCGTTGGTAATAAAAGTTATGAACTAAATAACGATCATAACAATTTTATAAAAGATTCGATCCATTTGCAAGGAAGGCAGGTTCGAAGCAATACCCGAGAGAATCGCCGCTAACCCAGAGTCACTCAATCTAGAGGTATACTTGCAGACTCTCTAGAGGGTTAGGATGTAGTTCATCAACTACCGCAGCCTTGAGTAATAATACCAAAAGCTGGAGACTATTCTGCAGAGGCAGGAAATGGAAATTAGAAAAAGAGTTAGCGTAATATTCGGCTTATTCAGGTTGAGCAGCAACTCAAACTCTACATTGATACTCTGAAAATGCAGGTCGAGGAGTTGGAGAAGTAGAAACTGCTTTTGTTGGAAAACTCCAAGGCTTATATCAAGGAGCTGAAGAAGACGAACTAGTCACTTTTTTCGCAGCTGCAGCTTCACACTGAGAAGAGAGATAGGAATAAATCAAAAAGTAAGGAAAAAAGCCCTCCGAAAAACTAAAAATCTAAGAATAACAAAAGTCTCAGTCACTACAAATCAAAGCATGACAAAAGTATAAAAGAGATATTAAAAACTGAGTACATTTAAAGAGATTGTTCGAATAGCGGAAAAAAGAAAAAGAAAGCAAAGAATAACAAGTTTGCAATATACTAAACTTTGAGTGCCCACTAAAAATAGATACCCTAAAACTCTAAAACTTTTCAGGTCATTGGCGATAGTTCTGAGAAGAAGGAGAAAATAGGTTCACGAAAAAGGAACAAACATCTGTATTCTGGTTTCAATTTGCTTAATATTCTGGAAGTGAGCAACAAAAAGTTAAAAAAGACGTAGAAGAATAAGGCTAACAACTCTAGATCACCTGCAAAAGTCTAGAAAAAGAAAGAAACCCATGAAAGCCGTTTGCATGATAACGGCAAGCTATTGTGGAAATAGAAAAAAGCAAACAAGTCAATTATTTCAGTGTGCTCAATGTAACCCCATCTCCATAGTAGTAAAAAGTAGACCATTTGATATTTTCTCATCCTTTAAATACACAATTTTGCATTATTTCTCCATTTCAAAGTATAATTTCAATTTTTCAATCACGTTTTGAATCTTTCACTTCTTTCACCTCTTCTTTTACTTTCTATTGTGCTGAACTTGAATCCGTCTTCTCTTTCATCGGTTTGCCACTTCCAAAAACTTTCAGCTGAATTATCAAAACGAAGCCAACATAAAGTAAAATAAAGGGAAGGAAGAGTGTGGCTTTGCCGAAAATCCAGCAATTGCTCCAAGTCATAAGATGGAAAGGCACTCCGAAATAGGTCATTGCAAAGGTCGAGGACAGGTTTTCGAATATATCATAAGCTTTGGGGTATTTCTGACTCATTTTATTGAAAAAAGTTCCTTCCAACCTCCTCAGCCTGTAAACTTCCTGGAAAATCTGTATGTAAAGGATCCAGTGGATGAAGGAAACGAAGTAACCTGGGTATATTCCGTGCCATAAAGCACTTATCAGAACTGTTCCTATTTGAGCTTTTGCTTGAGCATTTCTGCGCTTTTTCTAGTCATTGTAGTTCTTAGGGTTGTAGAGGTTTTCGTAGATGTATCTTCTCAGCGCCCATTGGACGCTTATGTTCCAATTGTCGACTTTGATCTTCATATTAGGGTCCAAGTAAAACTTAGTCATATTATTTACTTCAACTCTGCCAAAATCATAGCTTACTACTTTGCCTTCGTCATCTCTTTTGTTGTTTCGAGGATTGTAAGTAATTCCTGAGGCTCTCATGCTTATCATGCTCAAACTCCATGCAGCCACGTATTTCAATTCAATGTGGGTTATACACAGCAAGCAATAAAAGAATCTGTAAGGGAGAGAGTACTAAAGGAAAGCAGGGCCGGTGATCTCAGAAATGGGGAAGAACGAGGTTACTCCGTAATAGGTCACGGCTAGGAGGAAGATAACCCCTTCTTTAACAGTAGGGGCGAAAGTGCTGGGAATGTTTACATAGTCTCCTCTTCGGTGAAGGTAGTCTTCGAAGTCGGTATACTCATAGACTGGACCGACCAAGCAGGCAGGAAGAAAGTTAACGTAGCCTAGGTAAGTAATATAGCTGGGTTTTTAAACTATGCGCCTTTACAATTGTTATTTGGTCAAACTTTAGGAAGGCTTGGCTCCGTTTTGGTAGTTGTAGCCCATCCCAATGTAGTTAAACAACTGCATGCAGAAAATAGCGGTTACATCAAAGAAGTTCTAGCCATAGTTTAAATACATTCGTTTTGCTTGTATTAAAGTGAGAGCTATGAAACTCTAAACGATGATGATGTGTCCAACATACTTACGAGGGGCGAAGATGACCAGAAGGTATACAATTTGTTGCTGAGCCCAAAGGTACCATCGGTCTTAGGGGAAGAGAATGCTCTGCACGCCAATGGTGAGAGACATGCTCATGGCAAGGAAAAGGTACTTATTGTAGATGAGCGATAGTATGTAGGAGAGGGGGACGGCGATCATCAGGATGAGGATCAGGTTTGCTTGGTCTTCAGGGAAGATGGCCAGCAGAGGGTTCTATAGCATGTTGCTTTAATGTTTATGTTACAAATTAAATTGTCTAGATTTATTTGAAATTTAATGTTACCTCGAAATTAAAAATCTAGAAAACCCCTAACTTTTACTGAAACAGTTTGTCAAATTTTTGGGTTTGCGGATAGGCATATTTTTTGAAAGGTTTGAAATCAGCTTTTTTGTGATTATTCTACCTTAGTTATATAAAGAAAGTAAAAGTTTAGCAGATATGCTTTGAGCCCAATTATAGCACCAATCTTAGGCAGTCGAAAATAGTGTTTAGTCGATTAAAGGAGGCTAATAAGCAAAAATTTAGAGATGATGTTAACAAAAAAGATAAAGAAATTGAAGAGCCAAGCTCTCAGAAAATCGAGAAATAAGTGAAATCAAAGTGATTACTAGTATTATTCTAATTCATTTTTCATGTCATAATAGTAGGCAATTAATAGAGCAACAATAAATGCCCCAAAAGTTTCATTTGAGATGATACCTCATCAAAAAGGTAAAAAGAAAAGCAAAAGAAAGATAGTAATCTTCATCTAAGAGTAATAGATGATCTTACTTAAGGTTTTATCTCTCTAACTATATAATGATGCATTAATTTTCTTTTGCTAAAATGATTTTAAACATCGGCCGCTATAAAAACTGGAAATAACTGAGAGAGGGGACTCATGGGATTGTATATAAAGCTTATGACTAAGTCTAAGAATGTTGGGTAGCTATCAAATAGGTAAAAATTCCAGAAGAAAGTGTGGGAGTCCCCCAATTAGCTATCCGCGAAATTAGTATTCTCAGACAACTTCAGTTTCACCCAAACATCGTCAAGTAAAAGTGTATTAACTCAGATTGAAAGAAGTGGAATACTTTCCAACTGAGCGAAAATTATATTTGACCTTTTAGCATGCAAAATGTGATCTCAAAGACTATCTCTCTAAATACGAGAGCACTATAACGCCCTATCATATAAAGCTAATAATGTTCCAGTTGTGCAACGGTCTCAAAGCCTGCCACTTTAGGAATTTGTTGCACAGAGATCTCAAACCTAGGAACCTACTCATTACTCATACTGGAGCACTCAAAATTGCAGATTTTGGATTATCAAGGCCTTTTTGTCGGTTTTATGGTTAGAAGAAGCAATTGACGCCCCAAATTCAAACTTTATTCTACAAGGCTCCTGAAATAATGTTGGGTCAAGATTAGTATGATTCATCTGTTGACAACTGGTCAGTTGGTTGTATTTTTGCAGAGCTAGTTGACAAAAAGCCTTTGTTTTATTGTGATTCGTAATTGGAACTGTTGCATAAAATCTTCAACCTATTCGGCGCCCCAGATCGTACTTAGTGGAATAAGATATAAAAACTACCTAACTATTATTAGTAAGCTTTTAGCAAATACAAAGGTCAAAATCTTCAAAATTGCTTTAAAAACTTTGATTAATATGGTTTAGACCTTTGCTTGCAGTTACTTCAACCTTTGCCAAAAAAAAGAATTTCAATGGATTAGGCATTGTAACATCCTTATTTCAATCAGATATGGTAAAAGATTTGAAGCAAACAAAAATTGTCATCACTATTTGATTATATGTTTCTTTTTTTCTTATTCTACTTCCTCTATGACTGCTTATAATATTCTTTCGCTACTTTTTATTTCTATCATCCCTTTACAAAATATTATCATCTTCATTATTAGTATTGCAATTGCTCAAATTTGTTTTTTCTTTATTTAATCCAAAATATAGATATTTCATTTTTATTTCCTTGATTTCTTTTAGCATATTTGGTAGTTTTTACGCCGTTCTTTACATGTAGAACTTTTTTTGTGTTAGTTTGAAGTCATAAGCTCATAGTTTATTAAAGTTAAAAAATGACAATTACTCCTACTTATGAAAAAAGAATTCTTTTTGACTGAATTGAGCTTTTGGATTAAATGCAGGCTTATAAAACTTATTTTGACAGATATTCCCTCAAATAATTCATTATTAAATGAAGAAGAACACCATCAAACCAGTCGAGATCATTAAAGGTAGTATAAGCCTTACTCAGGACGCCTTTATTGGATATCCGATGACTAGCCTCCTAAAAATATAGCCAAATCCTTCTATTTCAATATCGATAACGTAATTGCCACCCTATCCAGGATCTTCTCTATGATAATTTCAACGAAGACTTTGGACCTCTAAACCTGGGCAAAACTTGGAAGTATGTGACTGAACTTTAAAAGCTAATGAACCATCCCTAGTACAAAGCAAACCAAATTTATCATTATACCTCCACTCGCTTCGATAAATCAGCCAATTCCGCATATCTTATATGCGCATTTCAAGTAACTAATCCTGGAGCTAGGTGGTTGTGCTAGGCTACGACGCTAAGACTGCCTGGGAGCCCTTCAAAAACCTTTCGTTTCGGCCTTTCAGAGACGCAGGTTACGCAGAGTGTAGTTATAAATGCACAGTAATGTCGTATTAAGGTAGATTCTTGACTGCATCCGAGGGTTGGAGTACGCCATAAAGATAGGCTGGTTCAATTACAAATCTTTCAACCTTGCTGAGTACTAACACTACTAAAAACTCTAGAATGGAGATCTGAACTGGGTTGTTCCTCAGAAATTCGTCGCCTTTAGCTCTCCCTCTGACAAGACTGAAGACAAATACGGGGTAAGCACTGCTATATGTCAGAATCGTACCTATACGCCCAACGACTACGTCCCTATCTTCAAAAAACTAGGAGTCACTACTGTGGTTAGGTTGAATAATAAAACCTACGAAAGTGAAGATTTCAAGAAAAAAGGCATCAAACATAACTAACTCTACTTTCCTGACGGAAGTGTGCCTTCATTAGATATCGTTCATAAATTTTTGCAGCTTGCTGAGTAGACCTAAGGAGCAATTGCGGTGCACTGCAAAGCAGGTCTAGGCCGCACTGGGACCCTTATCGGCTGCTACGCGATGAAGCACTACTACTTCCCAGCGGCAGATTTCATAGGGTGGATAAGAATCGCCAGGCCAGGATCAATTTTGGGTCCTCAGCAGAACTACCTCATCTAGATGGAGAAGGTGATGAGAGAAGAAGGAGTGAAGAGCCCGATTTGGAAAGAAGTGAGGCAGCTTGTTGATTAAAAGTAGCTATTGAACAGAATGAAGGTACTTCATTTGATACGCAGAACCTGAGTGTGAGTGATATGAATGAGAGGTAGGCTGAGATATGGAAGAATGGAGAGAAGGGGCAAGGGTAGAATCTAGTGAGTGCCAAGCAGAAGAAGGAAGGCAATAAGGTCTCGCAGTCGAAGTAGCACTCATACTCCTCGAGAAGTAGTTCCAACTCAGGTAAAGTTTCCCCAAGCATTGAGGTACATATGTGTGTGATTTAGAGAAAAAAGTGATCTTTGTGGTCTTTTATTTAACTTTAAGAAACATACAAATTTGCAGTAAATGATTGAGGGATGGGCCATCAAACAAGTAAGCTTGGGCTGGAACAAAGGTGACTTGAATTGGGAAATTTTTATTTGAATGATTTAGAGTAAATCTACTGCTACTGAACAACCATAATATTTTTATTTTTCATGGAGCATCGCCACGGGCTCAGAATGCCCTCGCCAGACCTTTCTGCAGTCTATCACTATCATTTCCACTACATCGTTGATCAAAACTAGTCCAAAGAGAAGTTACTTAGCAAGGTGGCATCTGATGAGGCTCTGCGAAAGATGAAAGGTAAGCACTAGGATTGCGATAAGTAGTCAACTTCTTCCCATCAATCTTGGAAAAGGTTGATAAATCCTTCATTCCAGACCTAATAAACGTACAAAGTTAGGTCTTTCAAGAGCGCTTCTCCCACACCCAAAACCCTCAACTCCAAACTTTAAGTAGACACTCTGAAGCTGAACTCTCTGAATATAGGGGAAAAGAAGGGGTATATGACCCCGAAGCCATTGACAAAGCGAGACAGGGCTACTACGAACACTACTCTCAAAAATAGGCAATAAGAGATGTAGGATTTGAGGGAAAATTCTTTTGGAGAATCAACCGAACACATTCCAACCATAAACCCTGAGAATCTCTACAAATCCAATTTTTCGAAGAGGACACCTTTTTCTTCTTCTAGATACGTCCAATAAAAGAAGTAATTTTTCGAGAGTTAGTCAACCAAGATTTCGGCTAAATAACAAAGTTTTGCTCAGTAGCAATCGAAATAGCCGGAGAGACCTAGTGATTATGCTTATAGCCTGCTGGACTAGTAGTGCAGGTATCTGCGACGTACTTTCTTAAAGCACTACATCAAAAATCATCTGCTCAAGTAGGAGCCTGAAAAATGATTATGCTCCATTCTTGTCATTCCACAGGATTTTACTTAGCTCTCTTATCAGGATATAAAACTATTTTGAAGCAAAATAAAAGTATAGAATTCGAGGGACTTCAGATTCTATTTTAATGTCCAGGTAGCCTTTGGATGTTCCTCGTCGGGATTCTAATGTACATTTACTTTTTGATCTTACGGCTGCTCTTACTCCTGCTGGAGGCCGACTCCCCTTCGTTCTCTTCAGTGGCCAAAAAACTGTTCTTTTCACATTTGAGCAGTTTCTGAAGCTAGTTGAAGAGAGTGAGTTCAGTGCCATCCTTGAGGTAGCTCTGATAGGCATGAATGATGAGTTGATTGTTCTCAATGATAAAATCTATGTTATCTGGTGGTTACCTTTGAGTTGCCCGTGTTCCTTGGGAGTTATGGTCTTTCTGGCTGCCAGCCCATGCACGAAGAAAAGGAGTTTGCCTTGAACTGTCGAAATATTTTACATTTAGTTATAACAATTCACCAACACCGCCTCAATCCATCCATACTATCTCAACCCCAATTCATTCTTTTCATCATAACTCCAACTAACTATTGCCACTTTCATTTCTCGTGAAACTCTTCTTTTATAAACTAACTATCATAAATCAACTTTTATAAAAGAACTGAACCATCAAATGTGTCCTTTTTTGCAAATGATTCAATATCTTGAACTCAGAAGTTGTGATTTTTTAAGGTTTTCGAGAATTGGCTAAATGGAGTTATCTGTTAATTTGCGGCATTTTGAATAATAATAGTAAATAATCGTTAGATGAAAACAGGCATCCCTGCTTTAAACATAATCGCCTCCCTTCTTTACCTCTCTTTAGCGGGAGTTTCTCTGTTTGTGCTAAAACTTACCTCCAAACCTCAGCTCTCTCCAAGGATTGACAAAAAGTAACCCCAAAAATAATAATCTGGTAAAGTTTACCGTCGGATGGCCTTGTCTTGGCTAAAAAAGTATTGCCTATTCGGAGCACTGATGCCCTGTGATAAGAAGTACCTATCGAAATAGCTGCTGATACTAAGTGTGTATGGTGTGAGCTGCCTAAAGATAAACAAAATAACTCTGTGGCCAGTTGCCTTGATCACTTTTCTGCTCCCTTTGATTTTCTTCCTCTTCGAAGTGCTACTAAAGTACCAAAGCAGTCGGCAGAGCAGCTAGTAACAAAATAAGGCAGGAAATGAGGTGCAGCTGGAAGTATAGCCTGATCCTTTGGAGGCAAATAAAGGAGTAACAACTCATTAACTGCCAAAACACACGAGGAAGCTCAAGTAGTTCAAACACTTGTATGAAATTGTGGCACTTTCATTGATTGTCTTTATCGCAGTCGTTTTGGATCTTCAAGCAGTAACGGTCCTAGACAGTTCAATTAGTAACTCAGGCCAACTCAACCTTATTTCAGTCATTTGCAATGTCCTTGTGGACCAACTATTGGTGAGACCTTTCTCTGGACTCCTCTTCCTCACAGTCATCAAAATACTTGAAAAAAAAGAGGCTATCTCACTGAGTTAGAATATTCTAGTTGTGTTCTTTTGCGAATAAGTACAGAGAGAGTAACAGGTCTTGTAGGAGTAAAGAAAAACTAGGGCTTTGTTTGAAAGCACTGAGGCGCATTTGAAAAACAAGTAGTAGGACCTACGTGACACAAATGTGCCGATAAAACCTGATCGTGCGAGTATGGTCTATATAGACTTTTAGAATACCCATCAATAGTAGCATAAGCAAACCTTGTCTCCTCACTAAGTGCTCAACCAATCATAAAAAGAAGTAATTAAGGGGGAAGAGATCTATCTAACAACCCCTTAGAAAGAGCTATTCTAAATCGATACTTACAGCAATAACCATGAAACTATTGTAAATACTTATCTTTGCGACAAGTAGAACCTAGGCAGCAACAGCAATAACAGTCGCATGCTTTACTAACCCACTCACAAGCAGGATATCAACTGCTTCGAGGAACTCATACTCACCAAAGACCATCACCCTCTCCAAAACATTTAGAACATTTAGCCTTGTTTCAAAACATAGGTCTAGATGGCTGAAGAACATAGAAAAAAGGCTCAGAATAAGCGTAAAAACAGGAGAGTGCTTAAAATAACTGGGAACTCACCATACCTCTAATATCTGCCAAATATGCTGAAAAACGTAAGGAAAGGAGCGCAAACGACTGCAGTCACCACCACTACAGCCCCCAAACTGGCCTAACTTAACTTCAGGTGATTTTCTCTACTTATTATTTGCAAAATTAAGACTAGATAAGCTAGATAACCGATAGTAAAAACCATAATTAAAGCAACTATTATCACCTGAAGAAGTAGAGGGCTATGTTTTTTAGCCCCAGGGCCAAACCTCGAAGCAGCCCTCCCTCCATAAGCCGGATTTCTTGGCTTTTGTAGCTGCCGTCTAGAGCCTTCCCAATTTTGTAGAATTTTCTGTACCTCTAAGTGTTGTTGATTTCCATATGAGTTCTATTGAGAGCCAACATGCAGCACCACTGAAACACCACAAAAAACTGGTAGACAAGAAAGCCTTTGATGTAGACATACTGCAGAAGTTCGGTAAACATCGAGTTCGAGTACAGATAGTCAACTATGCTGGCATTTGCGAAGAAGAAGTTGGTAGATAGGGCGTTGAGATGCAGATGGTTTGCTATTGTTAGATTGACGAAGATGCTGTTCAGCTTCAGCACTAGCCAGAACCAGCAGATTTAGACCAGAAACCAAAATACTTCGTTTCGGCTGTTGACGCACACTAGTCCATGGAAATGCAGCTTCTCTACACAGTTGTTGCATCTGTTGCAGTGCTATTTGTGGGCTTCTTTGAATTTGAGGCAGTGAGGGCACACATCCTTGAGAGGGGGGAAATGTGGCGCCTCCAGGATGCCCAACAAATTCAGCGGATTTGGCTGGTCTGCGTGGTTCTAGGTCGTAAGTAAAGCTATTGTGACAATAAGCGTGTAGAGTATAGCGATGAGGGACACGGCCGCTCTGATCTCGGGCGCCTCACTTTAAAACAAGGGGTAATAGGTGAGCAAGTAGATAATGCAGATGTTTATTACGATCTAGAGGAATGGCAAAATAATCCTACTAATTATTGATTGCTCATTCCTCACCCTCTTTACTAGTCTAATGATGCCCTTGCTGTCAGTTTTGCCTTACAGCTCTTTGATGTCGATGTTTTAGCTTATCTAGGTCAGGAACTCGGCTGCGTCGTAGCCGTAGTTTTCGACTGCCCGCTCGATGGGTGAGAAGTATTAGTTGTCCCTCTGTGTGCTGACGTTGTAGCCTAGACGATGGAGCACTTTCAGCTCCCACGCTCGATTGTACTTCGCACAGAAATGGGGAGCCTAGTTGTCATAGTAGTGGTAGTGAAGACAGAGCAAAAAGGCTGACTTGCGGCCTAGTTTGATTGCCTAAAGAATGGGAGTATGCCCTGAGTCATCTTTAAGGTTCTCAATCCTGTTTTAGAGGCAAAAGTGGACTGAAGAGATATCGTCTGCCAGGATAGCTTCGTGGAGAGCAGTCCTTTTGTTGGTGTCAGCTTTGAATTTGAAGGGACGATCGGCTAGTAGGCGAGAAAGGGGGAGATGCATGCCGCAGAGTCGGTTGAGGAGAGGTTTGCCCTCGACCTAGACTGAGAGATCGATTTTGTCGATTACTGCTAAAAGAGGCACAACGTCGTTATTTTTGAGTAGCTACTCCAGAGGGTCAATCAGGTCATTATTGTTTGGATTGTCGTTAGTGGGCTGCGGGTCGGGGAGAGGCTAGTCTTGGGCTTATTATTTAGGGATGAGTGCGTCTTCTTCCTCATCCGGCTTGATTTTGTGGGGCGACTAAAAGGCGATGGCAGTCAGGCTGTCTTTTATTATTCCTTGGAGTTCGGACTACAGTTCAAGTTGATGAGACATTCAACAAATATAACAGTTCAATAATTTAAAACTGGATTAATCCTCCAGCTTTTACTACTTCATCTTAACACATCCTTCAGACTCCGATCTCCTTTCACCCGTCTCCAAACCAAGAAATTAATAATACAACCAAATCCCAAGCTGACTCCTCATCCCTCCCTATATCCATGGTCAATAAGCAACAAATTTAAAGATATAAGCTCACTCCATCTTCAATCGAACTCTATGATTGATTATCCTTTATTAGGGGTGTAAGGACAGCTTCTCTTCCTTCCTATCCCAGTGATAACCCGTTTGCCAATAATAATGCTTAATTAAAACCCATTATAGCGATGAATTTCTCCTACCTCTTCAAATACATCGTCATTGGCGACCAAAGTACACTTACGCGAATAAGGTGTCGGAAAGTCCTCCATAGTCATGCAATTCATCGATTCCTCCTTCCGAGGGGACTGCGACCCCACCATCGGCGTCGAGTTTGCCTCCAAAACCATCTCTTTGGGGGATGAGATAATAAAACTGCAGATTTGGGACACAGTAAGAGTTGAGTAACGAAGGCGGGACAGTAGGCATTCCAATCGATAACCCGCTCATACTATCGGGGCACGATTGGGGCCATCCTGGTCTACGACGTGACCTCACGGCGATCCTTCGAGAGCATAACCAAGTGGCTGGAGTAGACCAGGAACTACTCGACCAACGACAACGTGGTTGTGATGCTGGTGGCCAACAAAATCGACATGAAGCTCGAGTACGCATGCACACACTCAGTCGCGAAATCACCCGCCAGGAGGGACAGGACTGGGCAGAGCAGAACGGACTCCTGTTCACTGAGTGCTCGGCCAAGTCCAACCAGAATGTCAAGGCTGTTTTCGAGAGACTCAGCGAGGAGATACTGCGCAAGATCAAGAGCGCAGAAATCGATATTGCTGACGAGAACGGGGGAGTGAAGCTGGGCGACTACAAGACGCAGCTCCAGGCCGAACCTGAACGCAAGTGCTGTTGATATTATTTTTATTAGACCTGCCCACTTGACAGTACAATACAAATGGCACTTCAGCTACAGAGGATGAGGCAGTGAGGCATTGCTGGATTGGCGTTAAGGGTAGCAAACTTTGCTAGCCAGTGTTATGAAGAGGGAAATGGGTATATATTGCCAGACTAATAGGATCTATCATTATTAAACAGCTATTCATTGCCAAAACAGATGCCGATTCCTAGACTGACAGTCCACAACTTCGTCAAATCGCACTCCTCCCTCCCCCTAGACCTCAATGCCTTGGACTTGTTCCACTAATTAGCCAACAGTAACTCGATCACTATGTAGAATTCGTCAAGTAGGTGGCAGACATGTCCAACGAGTACTGCCAGTCCAAGGGCAGGGCCATAATCAACCGAGATCACCTAGAACACATCCTACGGGTAACAATAGAGTGATGCAGAGCAAGTGCGGACTGGCCGACCGGCAGCAGGAACTCGATGAGGTTTACGAGCTAGTCTAGCTGGAGAAAAAGATGAGGAAGGAGAGGCAAAGGCTGATCTTGGAGAGGCTGGAGGA
>Ga0316217_10004843_pt1 | contig 14290 bp, 15 predicted proteins | sample 1anoAmetaG_FD_203633 | JGI IMG/M metagenome (GOLD analysis project Ga0316217, IMG submission 203633) | Freshwater microbial communities from Trout Bog Lake, Wisconsin, USA - 1anoA | ecosystem: Environmental > Aquatic > Freshwater > Lake > Hypolimnion/Profundal zone | place: USA: Wisconsin... | reverse complement strand
CAAGGATTCGGGCTGGTCGGCAACGCTTAAGGACCGCGTTTTCTATGTCTTCAGCGCCAGCGCCAACCCATTTGAGCCCAACCGCGCCTATTCGCCGTTCTCGGTGTTTGCGCTGCTCAACCACGGCGGCAACTATGAGGAGGCTGCCCGTGCCCTGCGTCTGGCCGGCTATGGCAGCGCTACGCCAACGGACGGCGTGGACATCTCCGGCATTGTAAACATGGCGGCAGCACCGGAGCCGGCAACCCGTGCCCCGGATGTGCCCGACCCCGGCCCGATGCCGGTGGAAATGCTGCGGATGCCCGGTTTCGTAGGCGAGGTGATGGACTATTGCCTGGCGACCGCCCCGTATCCCAATCCCGTCATGGCCTTTGCGGGGGCGCTGTCTCTCCTCGCATTCCTGGCCGGGCGCAAAGTCCGGGATTCGGGCGATAACCGCACCAACATCTACCTGCTGGGTCTGGCCCACTCCGCAGCCGGCAAGGACTGGCCGCGCAAGGTCAACACCAGGATCGTCCACGAGGCGGGCCTGGCCGAATGCCTGGGTGAGCGATTTGCCAGCGGGGAAGGCATCCAGGATGCACTGTTCCAAACACCAGGGATGCTGTTCCAGACCGACGAGATCGACGGGATTCTCCAATCGATCAACAAGGCCAAAGACGCCCGGCATGAAGCGATCATGTCCACGCTGCTGACGATGTACTCATCGGCCAACGGCGTGTTTCCCATGCGCCGCAAGGCCGGCAAGGAGTCGCCAGGCGTCATCGATCAGCCCAGCCTGGTCATCTTCGGCACGGCAATCCCCAACCACTATTACGAAGCTCTCAGCGAGCGCATGCTCACCAACGGCTTCTTCGCCCGCATGATCATTCTCGAGGCCGGCCCGCGTGGGACAGGGCAGGAACCGAGCATCCGCGACCTGCCGCCAAGCGTACTTGCGACGGCGAAGTGGTGGGCCGAATACCAGCCTGGCACAGGCAACCTGGAGGAATTCCATCCCGTGCCGGTGGTGATCGAGCACAGCGATGAGGCCCGGCGCCTGCTCATCGAGGCACGCCAAAACGCCGAAGCCGAATACACGGCAGCCGAAGCCCGCAGCGACTCGGTCGGCACAACCGTCTGGGGTCGCGTCAGCGAGCAGATTCGCAAGCTCGCGCTGCTCTATGCCGTCAGCGAGAACCACCAGGCCCCGCGTATCAGCCTGGCTGCCGTTCAGTGGGCGTCGGCTTTCGTGATGCACCAGACCAGGCGCATGCTCTTCATGGCCGCCGCGCACGTGGCGGAAAGCGAGTTCGATGCTCTGCTCAAGCGCGCCATCGAAATGCTCCGCCAGTGGCACGGGAAACATGGGCCGGATGCGCTGATGCCTGCCTGGGAACTGCGGCGACGCCTCAAGCAACGGCCCAGCGACTTTCGCGACATCATTACGGAACTGGAGGGGAGAGAGATCGCCAAGTTCGGTACAGAAGTGTCGGCGACCAAGCCCAGGTCGGGATACCGCCTGCTATGAGCAGAGATAACCTCAGAGAAAACCTCATAGAAAACCGCACAGGCCAGCCGGAGGCGGTCAGCGCGATGGAGAAAACCTCAATAACCTCAAGAAAACCGCATGGCCTCGTGAGGTTTTCTCGATGCGGGAAAGGCCTGAAATACAGAGAGATAGAGAGAAGAGAGAGAGATTTCATCATACCTCATGTGACCCCCCGCGCACCTGCGTATATGACCCCCGCGTGTGTGTGCGCGAGGGGGGGGGTGGTTTTTTGTGAGGTTTTCTCCGGGGACGCCAGGCGACCAGGTCACCTATTCCGAAAGGAGTCACCAGATGGACGAGCTGCGATGCTGGAAGTGCCGCTATTACGAGCCCGAGTACGGGAACCAGGACCAAGGTGACGGCTGCTGCCAAGGCACATGCCATCGCCACGCCCCGTTGGCACAGGAGCCTGACGAGAACGAACGGGTTGTTAACTACGGCTATTGGCCGGTCGTTCTTTCTGGGGACTTCTGCGGAGACTTCGCCTGCAACACCTGAACGGTATGGCCGCCAACGTTGGCCACGGTTACGCCCCCGTTGGCCCACGTTGCGTTCGTCGCGGCGGATTGGCCAACAAGCCTACCCGGCCGCCCGCCGCGCCGTGGGCCAAACGGGCGCGTCTGCCAAAGTGGCAGAACCCATGGCCCGGGCAATAGGTACTTGGAAAAAAACGGCGCGCGGCGACGGCCGCGGGAACAATCGCCAAAGGCAACAGAGTTTGTTTTGTGAAAAAGAATCTACAAGGAGACCGCCATGCAGATGCAAATTGAGCTTCGTTCCATAGATACGATCAAGCCCTATCCCGGCAATCCACGCCAGAATGATGGCGCGGTTGCCGCCGTGGCGGCCAGCCTGAAAGAGTTCGGCTTCCGCCAGCCGATCGTGGTCGACGCCGAGGGCGTCGTCATCGTTGGCCATACCCGTCTCAAGGCGGCGCAGAAGCTGGGGCTGACCCAGGTGCCCGTGCATGTCGCCACGGACCTGACGCCGGCCCAGGTCAAGGCGTACCGCATCGCCGACAATGCTACCAACGAGATCGCCGAATGGAATTACGAGCTGCTGCCGATCGAGTTGTCTGCCCTGCAGGAGATGCATTTCGACATCGGCACGCTCGGGTTCGACCAGGATGAACTGAAGCGGATCATGTCCGGCGACGTCCAAGAAGGCCTGACCGATCCCGACGATGTGCCCGCGCCGCCGGATGCCGCGATCACCCAGCCCGGCGACCTGTGGGTTCTGGGTAACCACCGCTTGCTGTGCGGGGATTCCAGCAAGCCCGAGGACGTGGATCGTCTGCTCGGCGGGGCTGCGATCCACCTGGTCAACACCGATCCGCCTTACAACGTGAAGGTCGAGCCGCGCAGCAACAACGCCATCGCCGCCGGTCTGTCATCGTTCCAGGCGACCAATACGCAGCCGCAGAACCATCACCAGGGCTTCGATGCGGCCCGCGGGGCATTCAATCCCGACCGCGTCGCCAAGAAGCTCCGGCCCAAAGACCGGCCCCTGGCCAACGACTTTGTCAGCGATGCCGACTTCGACCAGATGCTCGACGACTGGTTCGGCAATATGGCCCGCGTGCTGTTGCCTGGCCACGGGTTCTTCATCTGGGGCGGCTATGCCAACCTGGGCAACTACCCGCCGTACCTGAAGAAGCATGAGTTGTACTTCAGCCAGGGGATCGTCTGGGACAAGCAGCACCCGGTGCTGACGCGGAAGGACTTCATGGGGGCCTTCGAGATCTGCTTCTACGGCTGGCGAGAAGGCGCTGGGCACCGGTACTTCGGCCCCAACAACGCCACGGACCTGTGGCACGTGAAGAAGGTCAACCCCCAGAGCATGGTCCATTTGACCGAGAAGCCGGTGGAACTGGCGGTGCGGGCGATCCAGTACTCATCGCTGGCCGGCGACAACGTCCTGGATCTGTTCGGCGGCAGTGGCAGCACATTGATCGCCGCCGAGCAGACCGGCCGCCATTCGTACCTGATGGAACTGGACATGCTGTACTGCGACGTGATCGTGCAGCGGTGGGAAAAATTCACCGGCAAGAAGGCGGAGCGCATCGCGGCAAGCGAAACCGAGCCACCGCAAGAAACCCCAGCCGCGGTGGCTGGGGTTGGAGGCGAATCGAGATGATGCCGGGTCTATGCGGCGGCGAACAGCCCTCGGTCGGTCTTCTTGAAACGGCTCTTGTCGCCCTTCTTGGTGATCTCGCGGAGCATGGCCGCGTAGATGGTGGCGGCGGGCGTCTTGCCGTTGGTCTTCCACATGCCCTTGGACAGGACCTCGTCCATGATGGCCTTGCAGGTCATCGGCTCACCCTTGGTGTTGAGTACCAGGGCGGCGGCGTCCAGCCCGCCGATCTTCTTGGCTTTGGCCACCGCCGGAGCCTTCGGCGTCTTGCCCTTAGCGGCAGCCGCCGCCAGGGCGTCCTGCTTTGCCGTTCGCTGCTCGTCGTTCTGCGGCGTCTTGACCGCGTTCACCGCCTGAGGCGTCTTGGCCTTGGTGGGCTTCGCCGCCGGTGCTGGCTTGGCGGCTTTGGCCTCCTGGCCCTTGGCAACCACCTTGGTAGTGGCCTTCATCGTAGCGCTGTTCTTGCTCTTGGTCATGACACAAACTCCTTCGGCCTGATTCGGGCTGGCCAGGCCCTTTTCCCGTCGTGTTCGGGTGCGGGAACCCGCGAGGCGACATGCCTCGTGAACACGCACATTCAGCCAAGGCTTCGCCAGGGCATCAAGGCAATTCCGCTCCTAAATCCAGTATTTTCAATAAGTTAGGATGGGGAACATGCCCTCCACAACCATACAAGGTTCCGTCCAGGGGCAGATGAATCCGACCTCCCTCGGCGTCGAGGAGATGGCCAAGCTCTTGTCCGCCGCCGGCCAGAAACGCATCACCCCCGAGCAGGTCAAGGCCGACATCGACGCCGGCGCTCCGGTTGGCGGAGATGGCCGAATGAATCTTGTCCACTATGCCGCCTGGCTGGTGCGGGAGGTGCAGAGCCGGTGAAGATGGACGTGCGACAACTTCGCGTGGCGGAGGCGGTGCGGCTGCTCAACAGCACGCCCCTCGGCGAGGTGGTCCAGCCCCATGTCGTCTACCGCCATCTGAACCGCGCCGCCTACAAGATCGGCGATGGGCGGAAGATCGACCTGCTGCGGTATGCCGCCTGGCTGTACCACAGCAGGTTCGGTGATCAGCCAGTACCCGGCGCCGGTCTTGGTGACTATGAGGCCATGAAGGATGCGGCCAACCAGCGCAACCGGTCGCTGAGCGAATCCGCCCGGGACATCGCCGCTGAAGGCTGGGTGCATGCCCCGGTCAATCCCCAGCGTAAGGATTCGTGCCGGCGTTCCTTCCGCCTGTTCTGCGAACAGTACTTTCCACAGACCTTCCACCTGGCCTGGTCGCCCGACCACCTGAAGGTGATCACCAAGATCGAGGCGGCGGTGCTGGAGGGCGGGTTATTCGCCATGGCCATGCCGCGCGGTAGCGGCAAGACCACGCTGTGCGAGACGGCCTGCCTCTGGGCGCTGCTCTATGGGCACAGGGAGTTCGTAGCCCTGATCGGCAGCGACGAGGACCATGCCGCCGACATGCTCGACAGCATCAAGAGCGAATTGGAGAACAATGACCTGCTTGAGGAGGACTTCTCGGAAGTCTGCGGCCCGATCCGGGCGTTGGAGGGCATCCACCAACGAGCCTCTGGGCAGCTCTACCAGGGTGCCCGCACGCATGTGGAGTGGACGAACAAGGAAATCGTGCTGCCGACCATCGAAGGCAGCGTGGCCTCCGGCGGTGTAGTGAAGGTTGCCGGCATCACCGGGCGTATCCGAGGCATGAAGCACAAGCGTGCTGACGGCAAGGCCCTTCGGCCCTCCCTGGTCCTTCTGGATGACCCCCAGACAGATGAATCGGCCCGGTCGCCGTCGCAGTGTGCCACGCGCGAGCAGATCCTGGCCGGGGCCATCCTCGGCCTGGCCGGGCCCGGGCGGAAGATCGCCGGCCTGATGACCCTGACCGTCGTTCGGCCCGATGACATGGCCGACCGCATCCTCGACAGGGAGAAGCACCCGCAATGGCAAGGGGAACGCACGAAGATGGTGTACGCGTTCCCAGCCAACGAGAAGCTGTGGCAGGAGTACGCCCGCCTGCGGGCCGAGGGGCAGCGCGCCGATCGTGGCGTCGGTGAGGCAACCGACTACTACCGAACTAACCAGGTCGACATGGACGCCGGGGCGATTGTCGCCTGGCCCCAGCGGCACAACCCCGATGAGCTAACCGCCATCCAGCACGCCATGAACCTGAAGCTGGACCAGGGCGAGGCGGCCTTCTGGGCCGAATACCAGAACGAGCCACTGCCCGATGAGCTCGAAGGCGAGACGCTCTCGGCCGACACCATCGCTGCCAAGACCAACGGCATGAAGCGCGGCGAGGTGCCCGTCGGCGTGAACCACTTGACCATGTTCATCGACGTGCAGGGAGCGCTGCTGTTCTGGATAGTCTGCGGCTGGGAAGAGGATTTCACGGGGTATGTTCTGGACTACGGCGAATACCCCGACCAGAAGCGTGCACATTACACGTTGCGCGACGCTCGCCGTACGCTCATGGCCGTTCACAAGGGCACCGGCCAAGAAGGGGCTATCTACGCAGGCCTGGAGGCACTCACCTCCGACCGCGTGTCCCGCAAGTATCGGCGCGACGACGGTGCGGAGATGACCGTCGAACGCTGCCTGATCGATGCCAACTGGGGCAACTCGACAGACGTGGTCTACCAGTTCTGCCGCCAAAGCGCCCACGCCGCCATCCTCATGCCCAGCCACGGCCGTTACGTGGGGGCAGCCAGTACACCGTTCTCCGATTACAAGCCCAAGCGCGGCGACCGCGTAGGGCTGCACTGGCGTGTGCCGGGCATCACGGGCAAGCGAGCGGTGCGATACACCCTGATCGACACCAATTACTGGAAGAGCTTCGTCCATGCCCGCCTGGCCGTGCCCATGGGCGATCCCGGCTGCCTGTCCCTTTTCGCGGGACACGACCACCGCCTGCTATCCGAGCACCTGACCTCTGAGTACCGGGTCAAGACGCAGGGGCGTGGCCGGGAACTGGAGGAATGGAAGATCCGTACCCCGGGCACCGACAACCATTGGCTGGACGGCCTGGTCGGTTGCGCTGTCGCCGGGTCCATGCAGGGTGCCGTGCTCTTTGGCACTGAGACCAGACGAGACTCGCGCAAACCTCGCCTGCGGCTCTCAGACCTCCAAGGGAGGCGGAGATGATCGAGCCAACCAAGAAGAATGCCGCTGAGGACGTGCCTAAGGGCCTGGTATGCCGCACCTGCGGATGCGGACATTTTCGGGTGTTGTACACCCGCCGCGCCTTAGGCGGCCGCGTGCTGCGTCGCCGCATCTGCCGCTATTGCGAACGACGAGTGACTACTTATGAACGTGTCGCCGAGGCATAGCGGAGCACACCTGAGATCATGGAAGCGGAGGCCCCGTCAAACGCGTGCGCAACATTGCATGCTTGCGCACCGTCATCACGCCGAACCGATGTGTCAATTGGGCGATAAAACGGGCAGGGTCGTTGCGGGAGATGCCAACCAACACTCGCAGTTCTCGAAGATCCAGAATGTGGAACATGGCGCCAGACCTCTGCGCTGCCGTCAGAAGCTGCGTGCCTATTGCCTCCCAATCCACGCCGGGCAGCATTTCGGAGACCATCACAATTGCGTGCCGGTGTTGGCCTGTAGCCGGTCCAAGAATTAAAGGCACGCCCTTCTTCGTCTGCAGCGGCAGTCCATTATTTAGCGTCCTCAGAGCTCCACTCAGCTGGACAACACCCTTGTCAATCTGCTTCTGAACGGAGGTTGTGCGCCGGACCGTCGTTCGGTCCAGCCTTGTTGACAAAATTGCCGCATTCTTTGCCTCAAATAGACAAAGACCTGTACTGGCTACTGCCATGATATCGGTCAGTTCGCGCGGACTGCACCCTTCAAGAAACTGCGGCGAGTGATACAGCATCGGTCCGAACAGGTTCTCCAACAAGTGCCATGTGGACTGCTCAAACCCACGGCCCTCATCGGGATCGTCTAACCTAAAGTCGATAATGTCGTTGAGTCCGATCGCTGTCATCTTCGCCGTTTCAACGCGGGACAGCGTTAGCGGAATCGTCACAAATGCTGGCCTGTGCTTCGATGCGGCGGCGATGTGCGGGTCAGAATGGCTTTGCACTTCATCCAGGACCTCTTCGAGCAGAGCTGTCCACGCACCCACGTATCGCTGACCGGGCATAGAAATCATCTCGGAACACGCAGCACATTCGGGGGAGGACAACACGCATTCTGCGCGGGCGACAGGTCGGGTTAGCTCGTCGAAGAATACCATCAACGTCCGGCCGAGGCGCAAGATGTTGTCCAACGCCACCTGCTCTTCTCCGTGTCGAAGTATTCCGGAGAGCATTAGGGGTGCAGCTGGGTCATCGTTAACTGTTAGTGTTGTCCCGAGGACGATGCCGTTAGGTGTATTCGCTCGCGCAACTGTTAATGACATTGGACAATGGCGATACGCTGCCTTGATCACTGATGCTGGCATCTTTGTGACAAGTGCATATTCATTCCCATGGTTGATCGGAAGGGGCCAGGAGCCTGCTGCCTCGTACTGCATCTCCTTCCAGTTTCGATCAGATGGCGTGAACATATTACTGCCTCCCATCGCGTGGCATTCCCGTCCGCCGTCAAGTTACAGCCCTTCGGGTTCTACCGCTAGAACCGGTGCGTCTTCATCGAAATAATTCGAGCCATTTTGGGCGAGGCGCAGGGGTCAGCACGGCATAGGTAACCAGAGTCAGGGCACCTTGCCGGAGCAACACCGTGGGCGACGACCTCAAAGACACCATCCGCCAGAACGCTGCCGGTCCCAAGCGGGCCAAGGGCGACTCCGGCGAGTTGGAGCAGCACTCGCTGCCTAACCAGATTGCCGCCGACCGCTACCTGGCCAGCAAGAGCGCCACGCGAAAGAGAGGCTTGGGCATAGGGCTCAAGAAGCTGCTGCCCCCGGGGACGGAGTGATGTTGGGATTTCTCAAGAACATCTTCGCTGCCAAACCGGCCCCGCGCTCGACGCGCCTGGTGCCGGTCTCACTGGCACCGGTGCGGGGCCGCTATGACGCGGCGACCACGACCGACGAGAACCGTCGACATTGGGCGGCCGCCGACAACCTCTCGGCCAACGCCGCCAACCAGCCCAACGTCCGCCGGGTTCTCCGCAGCCGTGCCCGCTACGAAGTCGCCAACAACTCTTACGCCCGTGGAATCGTGCTGACCCTGGCCAACGACACCATCGGAACCGGGCCGCGTCTGCAAATGATGACCGATGATGATGCTGGCAACTCCCTGATTGAGGATGCCTTCAGCCAATGGGCCGATGCCATCCACCTGGCCGACAGGCTCCGCACCATGCGGATGGCCAGAGCCGAATCAGGCGAGTGCTTTGCTCTCCTGGTTGCCAATTCGCTGGTCGATTCTCCGGTGAAGCTCGACGTGCGGCTGATCGAAGCCGACCAGGTTGCCACGCCCATTCCGGTCATCCAGCCGTATCCCAATGGCACCGTCGACGGAATCGTCTATGACCACCATGGCAATGTGGTCCAGTACCACATCCTCAAGAGCCACCCGGGCGACCGCTGGATTCTGACCGCCCTGCAATACGACACGGTCCCGGCGTCTTCGGTCATCCACTACTACCGGGTCGAACGTCCTGGCCAGAGCCGGGGCATCCCCGAGATCACGCCGGCGATCCCGCTGTTTGCCCAGCTCCGCCGCTATACCCTTGCGGTGATCGCCGCCGCCGAGACGGCCGCCGACTTCGCTGCCGTCCTGTACACGGATGCCCCGGCCAACGGTGAGGCCGATGCCGTAGAGCCGATGGACCTGGTGGAACTGGAACGCCGGATGGCGACCGTGCTGCCAGGCGGCTGGAAACTCGGCCAAGTCGCCGCCGAGCAGCCGGCCACGACCTATGGCGAGTTCAAGCAGCAGATCCTCAACGAGATCGCCCGCTGTTTGAACATGCCGTTCAACATCGCGGCGGGGAATTCCTCGGGCTACAACTATGCCTCGGGGCGTCTGGACCACCAGACCTACTACAAGTCCATCCGCGTTGACCAGGAGCAGATCGGCCGGATTGTGCTCGACCACATCCTGCAGGCCTGGATCGACGAGGCCATTCTCATTCCTGACTTCCTGCCCCAGTGGCTGCGGAACATCCCGTTCCGCCAGCTTGAGCACCAGTGGTTCTGGGATGGCGTGGAGCACGTGGACCCTTCCAAGGAAGCCACCGCCCAGGCAGTGCGCCTGGCCAGCAACACCACCACCCTGGCTTACGAGTACGCCCGGCAGGGTCGGGACTGGGAATCCGAGCTGCGTCAACGGGGCAAGGAGATCGCTTTGATGGAGGAACTCGGCCTGCCTTTGCCCAACACCGGCACCAACACCCCACAGCCTCCCGACACCGAAGGTTCCGATGAGTGAGACACCCCAGACAACCTCCGCCCTGGCCCTGGTCGCGGCAATGCAGATCGACCTGGCCGCCGATGCCCCGGCGGTCGCCGGGACGCCCGCCTCGCTGCCGCGATTCCATATGGTCGCCTATACCGGCGGCCAGATGCGCGTGGCCGCATGGCGCTATCCGGTGGTCGTGGACCTGGCTGGTCTGACCATTCCCAGCCAGAGTCGGCCCATCCGTTTTGGCCATGACGCCTCGTCGGGGGTGGGCCATACCGATGCCATCCGCGTGGAGAACGGGCAGTTAGTCGCCATGGGCGTCGTGTCGCGCGACACCGCTGCGGCCAGGGAGATCGTCGTCTCGAGCAAGAACGGCTTCCCCTGGCAGGCCAGCATCGGCGCCAGCGTCGATGAGTTCGAGTTCGTCAAGGAGAACCAGAAGGTTCTGGTCAACGGGCGGTCGTTCGACGGCCCGGTCAACGTCGTCCGCAAGTCAACGCTTGGAGAGATCAGTTTTGTGGATCTGGGCGCTGATTCGGCCACCTCCGCTCAGGTGGCTGCGATCCGCCCTCAGCAGGAGCACCCCGTAATGGAAACGATCACCGCTCAAGCCAATGCCCAGTCTTCGACCACCCCGGCTGCACCCCAGACGCCCGCCGCCTCCGCAGCCCCGGCGGTGCAGGCCGCCGCCCCGGCTCCGACCACGGCTGCGCCGGCGGAAGCCACGCCCACCGCTGCGGACATTCGTGCGGAGGCACTGGCGGAGACCAACCGCATTTCCGGTATCCGGCAGGTCTGCAACGGCCGTTTCGCGGACATCGAGGCCAAGGCCATAAGCGATGGATGGGACGCCACGCGCACCGAGCTGGAGGTCCTCCGCGCCGCCCGCCCCAAGGCTCCAGTTCCCAGCGCCCCACAGGTAATGGTGCGCAGCACTGACGGCGGCGTCACCGCGCACGTGCTGGAGGCGGCCTGCTTCCTGACCGCCAAGCTCGAGGGCGTCGAAAAGCTCTTTGATGATGCGACCCTGGCCGCGGCCGATGCGCACTTCCGGGGCGGGCTGGGGCTGCAGGAACTGCTCCTGGAAGCCGCCTGGGCCAACGGTTACACCGGGAAGAACTTCCGGGACACCAAGGCGGTCATGCAGTACGCCTTCCCCGCGATCCGCGCCAGCGATTCGACCATTGATATCGGCGGCATCCTGTCCAACGTCGCCAATAAGTTCCTCCTGGAGGGTTTCTTCTCCGTCGAGCGCACCTGGCGGAACATCTGTGCCGTCCGCAACGTCAACGACTTCAAGACCGTCACCAGCTACCGCCTGATCGGCACCGACCAGTACGAACAGGTCGCCCCAGGCGGTGAGCTCAAGCACGGCACTCTGGGCAACGAGACCTACACCAACAAGGCCGACACCTATGGCCTGATGCTGGCCGTCGACCGCCGGGACATCATCAACGATGACCTGGGGGCGATCACCACGGTGCCGCGGAAGCTGGGACGCGGGTCTGGCCTGAAGATCAACGATGTGTTCTGGGCGCTGTTCCTCAACAACGCCGCCTTCTTCACCAGCGGCAACAAGAACTACCTGACCGGTGCGGATACGGTCCTGGGCATCGATGGCCTGACCAAGGCGGAGGTCGCGTTCATGGACCAGGTGGATTCCGATGGCAAGCCCATCGGCATCATGCCGGCCATCATCCTGACGCCCACGGCGCTCTCGGCCATCGGCACGCAGCTCTACAAGAGCACCGAGATCCGCGATACCACCGCCAGCACCAGGTACCCGGTGGCCAATCCGCACCAGGGCAAGTACCGCCAGGAGGTTTCGCGTTACCTGGGCAACGCCCGGTACGCGGGCAACTCCACCAAGGCCTGGTATCTGCTGGCCGATGCCAACGATCTGCCGCTGATCGAGGTCGCCTTCCTCAATGGCCAGGAGAGCCCGACCATCGAGTCGGCGGAGGCCGACTTCAACTACCTGGGCATTCAAATGCGCGGCTACCACGACTTCGGCGTGGCCCTGCAAGACCCCCGTGGCGGCATCAAGAGCAAGGGCGAGGCGTAAACCGCAGCTCTGCGGATGCGTGAATCGAGACTGCGGCCCGTCGGCCGCCTGACCATCAAGATCAAGGAGCACACATGGGTGCCATTTACGTGCAAGATGACTATGTGATCGACTACACCCCCAGTGCGGCCGTCGCCGCCGGTGATGTGGTCGTCCAGGGCGACCTGTTGGGCGTGGCGATTCGGCCTATTCCGGCCAACACACTGGGCTCACTGACTGTCGAGGGTATCTACGATTTTCCCAAGGCGACCAGCGCCGGCAGCGGCATCGTCTCCGGAACCACCGTCTACTGGGATTCGACCAACTTGGTCATCACCGCAACCGCCCAGGGCAACAAGCTTGCCGGCAAGACCACCCGTGACGCCGCCGATGGCGATGCCACGGTGAGGGTGCGGCTCCATCAATAGGAAGGGCATGGCGAACCTGCTGGAACAAGCATCCAACTGGCTGGAAGACCAGCGGACACGGTTTGCAGCTTCCCTGGTGACCTACCAGAGCGGGAGTACCGCCATCCAAGTCCTGGCCACGGTTGGCAAGACGTTGTTTCAGACCGATGACGGCGCCGGCGCAGCGATCCTTACTGAATCACGCGATTACCTGATCCTGGCCTCTGACCTAGCGATTGAGCCACAGCCAGGTGACCAGGTTGTGGAATCCGCCGGGAGCGCCACGAAGACCTATGAGGTGGCCCGATTCGGCTCCGAGCCATGTTGGCGCTGGTCGGACAACTTCTTCAAGACCCGCCGCATCCACACCAAGCTCCTGACGACGTTGTAGGGATCGGCTGCAGAAAGGCAGAGCAATCATGATCCGGCTATTGGCCATAGCGACTACTGCGGCGGCATACCTGGGCGGGCTCATGCTTGGAGACGCCCTGGGAACGGCGGCCAACCTCTCCATCATCGTCGGCGGGGTCATTGGTCTGGTCGCCGCCACGTGGAACCTGGTTCACCGCATCGACATGGTGATGTTGAAGGTCGAAGGCCTGGAACGGTCATTGAAGAACCTGCCGTGCCATGAAGGCGGGTGCGCGTGCCGAAAAGAGCATAGATGACCAATGACGCGACTGTTGCTGTCGCCGATGCCGTCGTGGGGCTGCTCAATAGCCCGGCCACGGCGACCTTCACGCCATCCTTTACCGCCGTTCGGTCCTACCGGCCCATGTACAGCCTGGAAGACCTGAAAACGCTACGGGTGACCGTGGTCCCGCGGGGAATTGCCGAGGAGGCAATCACCCGGACAACGAGCCAGGACGACCCGACCGTGAACGTTGCCGTCCAGCAATGGTGCTCGAACACCGCCAACGCAACGCTGGACCCGCTGATGGGGCTTGTGGACCAGATCCGCCAGGCCCTGAGGCTGCAAAGGCTCGATTCGCCATCGGCCATGTGGATCAAGACCGAGACCAACCCGATCTACTCGGCCGAGCATCTGGACCAGCACAAGGTGTTCACCAGCGTCCTGGCGGTGACGTACCGCATCATCCGCTGAGGCAACCATGGCCAATCAGACCGTCATGCGAAGGGTCAACGTGACCGCCGACTACGCGCCCCTGTCGGCTGTGCCGCTCGTCGTCAGCGTGTGCATCTCCTGTCCGCCCGGCAACGGAGCGGCGGTGGAGTTTCTGGGAGATGATGGCTCGGACGTGCCGTGGATTCCCGGGCAGTGGGTTGAGTTCAGGCATGTGGATCTGTCGCAGATTCAGGTGAAGGGCACGCCTGGCGACACGGTCGTGATCCTGGGTTGGGCCGGCGGCAGCCGCGATTAAAGGTGAATCATGGGTTACACATCCGGTGCTACCGGGACCGTCAACCTCGAACTTGCCCTGGCCATGGGCAACACCGCTCCCGATAGCGACCTTGGGCCGGTCAATGAACTGTTCGCCGAGAGCTTTGGCGGCGGCAGCAACGGCATCGGTGCCGCCCTGGAGACGCTGCTGGAGGGCAACGGGGTCATTCCCACCATTGAATTCTCCTGGCCAAGCAGCAGCGACCAATTCCGCGTGGGTATCGGGCAGATGTACGGCTACGGCCAGTTCGTCATGGATGACGTGACCAACAGCATCCGGATGGTCATGGCCGGACAATACCGCAACGGCAACGAGCTGGTCTGGTTCAACACCGGCGGCAATCCCAGCGTGGTCATGCACAATCTGTACCTGGACACCTACGGCGGTGGGTCTTCCGAGGTCG
>Ga0316217_10004842_pt1 | contig 14292 bp, 13 predicted proteins | sample 1anoAmetaG_FD_203633 | JGI IMG/M metagenome (GOLD analysis project Ga0316217, IMG submission 203633) | Freshwater microbial communities from Trout Bog Lake, Wisconsin, USA - 1anoA | ecosystem: Environmental > Aquatic > Freshwater > Lake > Hypolimnion/Profundal zone | place: USA: Wisconsin... | reverse complement strand
GGCATCGCTGGTGTCAGCGGTCAACAAGCTCGACGAACTGCCCGAACGCGCCGCATCGGTGCTGCACTTTGACGCCGCCGCTGCCCTCGCCGCGCCGGAGAACGCCGAAGCGCTGAGCGCGCCAACTACGCCTAATGTCCTTGGTGTCTTCACAACAAAGATTGCAGCCGAGGGCGAGCCATTCTCAGCCGAACGCTTCAAGGCGCTGATCAAGGAAGTGCAGAAGGAGACGGGGGTCAAGGGTCCAGCGCTCTTCCATCCAATTCGCATTGTACTCACCGGCGTGGCGTCCGGGCCGGAGTTCGACAAGCTCGTACCGCTGATGGAAGAAGGTGCACGGCTCGGCCTCCCCAAACCGATCCTTAGCGTCAAGCAGCGGGTAGAGGCCTGGGGGCGGGCGGCAAATACTTAAGCAAGGTTGTGCTATGCTGCTCTCCCGTAGGAATCCTGCAGAGCGCGAACCTGATCATGGGTGGCAAAGACACTCTCCGCTTGCCGCTGAATGACCGCTTGCAGATCGGCTGGAAGACCTGCCCGCAGTGCTTCCTGGTAATGGTTCCTTGCGTTGTGCTCCCCGTTCTCGACGGATTCGAGAACGCTGGCGTCATTGCCCCCCATCCTGTGCTTCAGATCAATCCAGGTTCGGTGCAGCTTACCCGCCATGCTGAGGCTGCGATCGGGGACGGCCTGGCCGAGATGCCGGGCTATGCTCACCAGTTCTCCCGCAAACTTGCCCCGTTCCAATGACTGGTGGGAAAAGAAAGCTCTCAACTCGGAATTTCTTGTATGTTCTGCGGCTTCTAGAAAGCCTGCCTGCCCATCGCGGCAGGTCTCTATCAGATCCTCGATCACTTTGAGCGTGTCATCTGCCATTTGAGGCCTCACCCTTTACCGGCTTTCACCATACGGGGTTAGTTGGATGGCCGGCGTGGCTCAGAGTATGTACGGTCTAGGGGCAAATCCTGTGGTTGAATATGTTGATGAGCAAAACAAATGCCTGCCGCATCCTGGATTCACGTGGCATCCATTATGAACTGCGTGAATACAAGGTAGACCCTGACGATCTTTCTGCGGAAAGCGTCGCCGAGAAGGTCGGGTTTCCGCCTGAGCAGGTTTTTAAGACGCTGGTCGTCAAGGGTGACCGCTGCGGAGTGGCCGTCGCGGTGATTCCGGGAACTTACGAACTTGACTTCAAAGCTCTCGCGCATCTGACGGGCGACCGCAAAATGGAGATGCTGCCGCTGAAAGATGTGCAGAGTGTGACCGGCTACATTCGTGGCGGAGTCACAGCTCTTGGGATGAAGAAGGACTATCCCGTATTTGCCGACGAAACGATTGAACTTTGGGAGAGCGTTTGCGTTTCCGCTGGGCAGCGTGGGTTGCAGATTGTGATTGCACCTGCCGATTATCTGCGTGCGACCTCGGCGACGGTGGGCGAGATTTCCCGGGAGAAACAGTAAGACGGCGAAAAGAAACCCCGCTCCAACCAGAGGTGTGAGCGGGGCGGGTGCAGCGTCAGTTCCAGCCTCGCTTATGGCTCCTTGCTCCACGCGCGAATTGTGCAGATTTCTTCGGTTGGTATCTGCAAATACTGGAGGAATTGCTGATGCTCCTCCGGGGCCTGCAGTTCAAACTGTTTATGCCAGCGCCGCATATCGTCCTCGCTGAAGCCGGCAGCGTGCAGAATTGAAACCCATTTTTCCTTGGTCATAGCAGACGTCCTCCAAGAGCCGTCGTCGGCTTGCAAAAGCCGCAGGATGGCGTTTTGATGCTCGCGCAGCGTTTCGATCTCCCGGTCGAGTTCGAGCAAACGGCGTTTCAAAACCGTTGTGGCCTGGTTCGATTGCTCGTCTAGAATCTGCTGAATATCGGCGAGACGCAGGCCGGCATCTCTGTAGGCGCAAATGCTGCGCAGGCGATCCAGTTGTTGCGTCGAGTAGCGGCGATAGTTGGAGTCAGAGCGGCAGGCCGGTGTCAGCAATCCGATGGACTCGTAATAGAGCAGTGTGGTGCGGCTGAGTCCGCAGAGCTTGGCGAGTTGGGAGACCGTTAGCATGCGAGCTTCTCTACTCTGAACCCTACGGCTTTAGACAGGTCAATAGTTTTTTCACCGCTTTTGCTACCGCAGCAATTTTCGCAGCGCAGGTTCCAGCTCCGGGTCTTCAAAGTTGAAGCCCGCCTCCAGCAGACGATCTGGCTTAACGTGTTGGCTTGTAAGCAGCGTCTCTTCCGCCATCTCTCCGCCAATTGCGCGCAGGGCGAACGCTGGAAGAGCGAACAGCGCGGGCCGGTGCAGCAGGTGTGCCAGCGTCCGGGTGAACTGCGCGTTGGTTACCGCCTGAGGAGCGGCCAGATTCAGTGCGCCATGCACCTGCTCATTCTCCACAGCAAAGGCGTAAGCACGCGCCGCATCATGCAGGCTGACCCAGCTCCACCACTGGCGTCCGCTCCCGAGTCTTCCAGCCACTCCGAAGCGAAACGCAGGAAGCATTTTGGCGAGCGCGCCACCCGCAGTATCAAGGACCAGCGATGTGCGCATATGGACCACCCGAACCCCGGCCACCGCTGCCGGTCGTGTGGCACTCTCCCAGTCTCGACAGAGTTCGGCGAGAAATCCGGGCCCCGCCGCGCTTTCCTCCGTTAGTTCTTCGCTCCCGCGGCTGCCATAGTAGCCGATGGCCGAGCTACAGATCAGAGCACGTGGTTTTCCACCTTGATGGAAGGCCTCAGCCACTGCCCTTGCGATGGTTGTTGTTCCCTCGATACGGCTGGCGCGGATTTCTGCCTTGGCCTTCTGGGTCCACAGCGTCGCCACTGGTTTTCCGGCCAGATGGATGATTACGTCGAACTCGGCAATTCGCGCGACCTCCAAGGACGAAGAAGGCTGCCAAGGTACGTCGCCGGGGCGCATCTTCGCTGGGTCGCGAACCAGGCTGTGAAGCTCGTGTCCGCGGCTGCGCAGCAACGAAGAAACGGCTCGTCCGATCAATCCGCCGGCACCGCTGATCAGCACTTTCATGGGGTCTTCCCGTCCCGGAGTCATTCTGGGTCTCCGCCGCATCGGATGCAACAGAGGGCGCTTGCGAGCCATCATGCTTGGCGCTACAGCGAGGTTACAGGCTAAAATCAGATATGGCGAGCTTTCGCGAGCAGGAAGCGACGAATGTCTTGACCGCGACGCGGTTTCGCGACCTTCTGGAGACTGCCCGCTCTAACCGCCCCAACGACGACCTCGATATCATCCGCCGCGCCTACGAATTTTCCCTCGAAAATCACACTGGACAGCAGCGCGCATCTGGCGAGCCGTACCTCGTGCATCCCCTGGAAGTAGCAATTCTGCTGGCGGAGATGAGGCTCGACACGACGGCTATCGCCGCCGGGCTTCTGCATGATTCAGTCGAGGACACCGTTGTTACCACGGAGGAGATCAAGGAAAAATTTGGCGAGCAAGTCGCGCACATCGTCGAGGGTGTGACAAAGATCAGCAAGATCGACTTTGCCTCACGCGAAGAAGCGCAAGCGGAAAACGTCCGCAAGATGATGCTGGCCATGGTGGACGATATCCGCGTGGTGCTCATCAAATTGGCCGATCGCCTGCATAACATGCGCACTCTGCAGCATCTCTCACCCGATCGCCAGCAGAAGATCGCCAAGGAGACCCTGGAAATTTACGCACCTCTGGCACACCGCCTCGGCATGGGTAAGGTTCGCGGTGAGCTTGAAGATCTCGCGTTCCCTTATGTCGATCCGGTCGGATACAAGATGGTCTGCGAGCAGGTGGACGCGCTGCGCAAAGATGGCGAACGCGCGCTGGCACAGATGGCCGACACGATCCGGGTGAAACTACAGGAAGCCAGCATCAATGTCGTGCGGGTCGATTCGCGCATCAAGAGGCTGTACTCCATCTATCAGAAGGTGGTCAAGCAGAAGATCAGTGCTGATCAAATGTACGATCTGCTGGCGCTGAGGATCATCACCTACTCGGTGAACGACTGTTACGCCGTGTTGGGAATCATCCACAACGCATGGCGTCCTGTGCCTGGGCGGATCAAGGATTTTATCGCCATGCCGCGGCCCAACCTCTACCAGTCGTTGCACACCACGGTGATTGCCGAGGACGGGCATCCCTTCGAAGTGCAGATTCGCACCGAAGAGATGCACAAGATGGCCGAAGAGGGAATCGCGGCGCACTGGAAATACAAGGACGGACCCATCTCGGCGCGCGATGAGCAGCGGCTGGCCTGGCTGCGGCAGGTCGTGGAGTGGCAGCGCGAGATGGCCGACCCCAGCGAGTTCCTCTCCACCCTGAAGATCGATCTTTATCCGGAAGAGGTATATACCTTCACGCCGAAGGGCAAGGTCGTCATTCTGCCGCGCGATGCCACGCCAATCGATTTTGCCTACACCGTGCATACCGAAGTCGGACATTCCTGCGTTGGCGCCAAGGTGAACGGGCGTATCGTTCCGCTGCGCTCCAAACTGCGCTCGGGCGACATTGTTGAAATCATGACGCAGGCTGGCCACAAGCCCAGCCGCGATTGGCTGGGAATTGTAAAGAGCTCACGCGCGCGCCAGAAGATAAAGCACTGGCTCAACATTCACCAGCGCGAGCGCGCCATTGAAATTGGCCGCAAACTGATCGAAAAAGAGGCGCGCAAATATCGCATCGCGCTCAAGGACGTCAAGGACTCGGAGTTACTGAAGGCCGCCGTCGAATACGGAGTGAGCAAGGTAGACGATTTGATGGCGGGCATTGGTTATGGCAAGTACTCGGCGCGTTCGGTGCTTGCCAAAGTTGTACCTGGCACCAATTTGCAGCCTGGTGAAGAGCAACAGGGCGTGGCCTCGGCGGTCAAACGCGCCTTCGGCACGGATAGTTCGGCGCTCACTGTGCGCGGCACCGACGATCTTCTCGTCTATCGTGCACGATGTTGCAACCCGATTCGCGGTGAAGAGATCGTCGGCTACGTGACCCGCGGCAAGGGCGTTGCAGTGCACAGCAAAACCTGTTCCAACGTGCAGAACCTGATGTACGAGCCTGAACGTAGGCTGGCCGTCGAGTGGTCGGTCAAAGAGCCCCGCATCGCAGGCGCGCCGCCTGCATACCCTGTCAAACTGGTTGTCTCAAGCGACGATCGGCCCGGCATGATTACGCAGATTTCAGCCGTTATCAGCGGCGAGGATGCCAACATTCGCCACATTGAAGCCAAGACCGGCGGCCCGGTCGCCATCATCGATATCATTTTTGAAACCCGGGATGTGAATCATCTTAACCGCATTATTACAGGCATTCGCCGAATCCAGGGCGTGCATGATGTCGAGCGCGTTACGAAATTGACTAGCTAAACTATGTCGCGATTCTCCCAAAAAGCCCGCTCGGAGCCAGGCGCTCTGCCCTTATCAATGCAGAACGTTCAACTTGCTTATCTCTCGCTGCAACGCACCCAGCGCGCGCTGGTGGGCATGCTGGTGCTCTGTGCTGTGCTCGGTACCACGGTCTTTCATGCGCCGCCGGCATCGCTCGGCAACCGCACTTTTATGCCCGTCATTCTCTCCACCGCGTTACTCACGTTTGCTTACACGCTCCGCACTTCCATGGTGCTGCCTTCGCTTATTGAGTTGCGCCGCAATCCGCGTGACCCGAAGATTCTCAAACGCTGGAGCCGCAACAACTTCATCGTGTTGACGCTCTGCGCCGCGGTTGGATTGGTGGGTTTTGGTCTGCAATTGTTCGGCGCGGCCACGCCTGTCGCGTTTACTCTCTATGCGATTGCAGTTGCGTATCTGATTCTGCTGCGTCCGGTCAGACCCTAGCTGGTCCCGTCGTGCGGCGGAGATTTACAATGTTGTTTCCTTAAGAACTTCAGTTCAAGGAGAAGACAATGCGCGAAGTCATCGCCACCGCCAAAGCACCACAGGCCATCGGCCCCTATTCGCAGGCCATTCGGGCCAACGGATTCATCTTTGTGAGCGGGCAGATTCCGCTGAATCCGGCGACGATGCAGATTGTCGAGGGCGGAGCGGCAGAACAGACCGAACAGGCGCTTACCAACCTTGAAGCGGTCCTGAAGGCGGCAGGCAGTGGAATGGATAAGGTGGTGCGCACCGGCGTCTACCTCAAAGATATGAACGACTTCACCGCCATGAACGATGTGTACGAGCGCTTCTTCCCGCAGAGCGCGCCGGCCCGGTCCACCGTCGAGGTTGCACGCCTGCCCAAGGATGTCCGCGTCGAGATTGACGTGATAGCGCTGGCCGGGTAAGTAACAGATAGAGCTGACCCGTTCCGATGGAACTATTTTTCGGCTGCAGGCGTATCTACCATTGAACGAGTGCGGAGGTATGAAGATGCTCGCCAGAATAATTCCGTTGGCGCTTTTGGCCGCTACTTTCTTGGCCACTGGTTGCAGAGTAGAGCAGAAAGGTACCAACGGCAACGACGACGTGAAGATTGAGACTCCCCTTGGCGGCCTGAAGGTCAAGACCAACGACTCTGCTGTTGTGAGTGATATTGGCCTTCCCATTTATCCCGGCTCGACCGTGGTAAAGCAGCACAAAGATAACGGCGCGGCCGACGTTGACATGCACTTCGGTGACTTCCGTCTTCGGGTGAAAGCCGTCAGCTATCGCACTCCAGATTCGCCGGAAAAAGTGAAGGCATACTACCTCAAGGAAATGGCCCGCTACGGCGATGTTATCGAGTGCAGCGGCCATCGAGCCGTAGGTACACCCAGCAAAACCAGGGAAGGCCTCGCTTGCGATGAAGATGGAAAAAGCCATGTCACAATCAGCAATGTTCCCGAGCATGCCGATATCGAGTTGAAGGCTGGCGGGAAGTCTCATCAGCACATTGTTGCTTTAGAGAAGGAGGCGGCAGGGACCAAGTTCGGCCTCGTCGCGCTCGACCTTCCGAGCGGGAAGAAGGAGAGCAACTGAGCCGATCCGGACGCGCCGGACTGCTAATCCAACTGGTTGAGAGATGCTGGCGCGGGAGAGATCACCAGCGGGGTTGTACCGAGTTCCCGGTGCATGCACTGTACCCGCCGCCGCCAGGCCGTGGCGCATACGCAGCCGATAAAAATCAATCCGGTGCAAAGGCCGACCCACAGTCCGCGTACTCCCCAGCCGCGTGCGAAGCAAAGCCAGATTCCCAGCGGCAATCCGATTACCCAAAATCCCACTAGGTCGGTAATCATCGCAATCCGCGTGTTGCCAGAGCCGCGTAGCGCGCCGATGGCCGTGACCTGCACTCCGTCAAAGAACTGGAAGAGTGCGGCAATCGCCAGCAGCGGGATGCCGACCCTTGCGATCTCGGGATCGTAGCTGAATACGTGCACAATCGACAGTGGCATCGTCCAGAGCACAATGGCCGAGCAGCTCATGAAGCTTGCGCTCAGGGCGACACCGCTCCAGCCGCTCACGTTGGCGGCTTCGGCATCACGCCGGCCAATGGCGTTGCCCACCCGCACAGAAGTCGCCTGCGCCACGCCCAGCGGCACCATGAAAGTGAGTGAAATGGTGACCAGTGCAATCTGGTGAGCCGAGACGGCGACCGCGCCAAGGCGTCCGGCGAGTAGCGTGCATGCGGAGAATACTCCCACCTCCAGCCCGACCTGGGCTGAGGCCGGTGCACCTAGCCGCACAATGCCTGCGATGCGCTTCCAGTAGAGCTGACCCGCATAGCGCAGCAGATGCCAGTGTTCGCTGCGGTCGCGCCACACCACGTAGCAAAGCAGCACACAGAGCATGTAGTAGCGCGAGAGCGTTGTGGAAAGTCCCGAGCCGGTAGCACCCAGCGCGGGCATTCCGAAGTGTCCGAAAATCAGCGCGTAATTCCCTGCAAAGTGGATGAGATTCGCCGAGATCATGGCGAAGGCTACAATCTTCACTCGGTGCGTCCCCTGCAGAAAGACCCGGATCGCGGCAAAGCACATGTGCGCGGGCAATCCGCAAGCCAAGGCGTATATGAACGGGATGGCCTGCCGCACGATCGCAGGCGCAATCCCTATCGGGCGCAACAGCCAGCCACCAACAGCCACCACCGCAGCGCAGATCAGGCCCACCGGTAACGCCAGCTGGAGCTCAGCCCACAAGTTGCGAAAACATTCTTCCATCCGCCCGGCGCCGAAGTGCTGCGAAATGATCGAATCACTGCCGGTCAGCAGGCTTTCGCTCATCACGGCGAGGAAGAAGAATACTGCTGTGCCCAGGCTGACAGCGGCCAGCGCCGTTGGCCCCACCCGCCCAATCATGGCGATGTCCACCAATCCCATCGACATCCATCCCACCTCGCCCATAACAATGGGCACGGCAAGGTGGAGCAGGGGAGGCATTTCGCGACGGATCTGGCGCAGCCGGCTCATGATGTTTCCGTTTCAGGTCTCGCTTCCGCTGGGGCGCTCGAAGCCTTGCAGACGGCTGCGTGGCGACAGGTGCCGCTCGCGCGGCAGGCGCTTGGCCTCTCTGCAAACACAGCAAAAGGCCCCCGCTACAGCGGAGGCCTACACTTTTCCCGGCTTCGCGCGGAGCGTCGTCCGCAATCCGGCGCGCGCCGTGTTAAACCGCAGGCTTAGCCTTGGATTTAACCCTGGGTTTCAGCCCTTGGTGACTTTGCCGCTACGCAAACAGCCCGAGCAAACGCGAACTTTCTTCGTGTTCGTGGTGCCTGCGACCTTGGCCTTCACCGGATGCAGGTTCACGTTCCAGCGGCGGCGGGTCTTGTTGTTGGCGTGCGAAACGTTATTACCGAACTGCGGACCTTTGCCGCAGACTGAACAAACCTGAGCCATGACTAACTCCAAAATTGTGGAACCGCTTGGGCTTTCGACTGCCGCATGAGTCTCCGACCGGAGCATCGCAGCACAGGCATGCAGACCATGAGGCCTAGCCTCATACGCAAACCTGGAAAAGAAACGCGCGGAACCTGAAATGAACAAAAGAGGCTGGTCGCCAAAACATGATTCTACAAGAGGCTGTGGATTTCAGCAACCCGGCGCCGGCGTTGACTGCCAATTAGAGCAACTTACTTTCCCGAAACCAGCCATTTTCCAAGCACAAACAGTATCGAAATGACAAACATCGTTCCAAAGATTGTTTTGTTGTGCCGGGCCAACCAAAGCGGCAAATAGATGTCGAAGTTATCCCTGCGTTCCCCTGAGTGACGGCCAGCCAAATTTGTCAAAGGGCAACGGCCCCGGTTCAACGCCAGGATAACGCACTCAATTAATACAATCGCTATAAAGGCGCCGGCTTTTTGAAACTGACGACTTGCGCCTGCGATCGGAATTGCCACGATGCACCCGACAAAAAAGAGCCATACCGCTGTGTGCAGCAGCTTTATTCCGATCAGAATGGGGAATTGTTTCCGCTGAGGTTTCAAGAAGAGTCCCCGATTTGTATTTTGTCGACTCGACGACCAGAGTTTCAATACTTCGCCCGAAAAAAGTGCGGGTTATTGATCAGGGGTCATAGATTACACTAATCATTATGAGCGCAACCCAACCTGCCTCCATCAAGGTTCACAAAACCAGCGGCACTACCATGGATATCGTCTGGAAAGACGGCCACCAGAGCAGCTATACGTTCACCTACCTGCGCGACGCCTGCCCTTGCTCGCTCTGTAACGAAGAGCGTCTCAAGAACCATCGCGAGCCCGGTGAGCCCGCCCCGCCCGAGGCCTCCGGCCCGCTGCAGATGTTTAAGCCGCAGCTTCGTCCCACGGAAGTCGCCCAGGTCGGCAACTACGCCATCCACTTCGACTGGAACGACGGCCACAAGCACGGAATCTTCTCGTGGGATTACCTCCGCGCGTTGTGCCCCTGCGAACAGTGCCACGTAAGCCGCCACTCCACCGACGGCCTCCAGTACGACATCGACCACCATCCTCCGCGCGAAAAATAGCAGCGCCGGACAGACCCGTGTTTGCCGACTGCGGCAAATGTGCGGCATCCTCGAACCTGATAGTCTTTTCTGAGGCTAGGTGGTCGCTTTTTCTCTCATGGACTTTCTTTCGAAGCTCAATCCGCAACAGCGCGAAGCGGTGGAAACCGTGCATGGCCCTGTACTCATTTTGGCCGGAGCTGGCTCGGGAAAAACGCGCGTTATCACCTATCGCATCGCCTATCTGGTGGAGCATGAGAACATAGCCGCCGACCGCATCCTGGCCGTCACCTTCACCAACAAGGCCGCCGCTGAAATGGCTGAGCGGGTTACTCAACTGATCGGCCAGAGCTCGTTCGCCAAACCTGCCATCAGTACCTTTCACTCCTTCTGTGTGCGCATGTTGCGGAGGGACATTGAGGCGTTGCGAATCAACGGCAAGGGCTACACGAGAGACTTCGTCATCTACGACGAAAGCGATCAGCAGCAGGTCGTCAAGACGGCGATCAAGCGCCTCGGTATCGACGATAAAAAGCTCACGCCACGCGGTGTCCTGGGGCTGATCTCCTCGGCCAAGAACCACATGCAGGATCCGCAGGAGATGTATCTGAACTCGGCCGAGCCCAAGATGGAGCGTATCGCTCACATCTACAAGATTTACAAGGACGAACTGCTCAAGGCCAACGCACTCGACTTCGATGACCTGCTGCTGGAGAGCGTGCGCCTGCTCAAGGCCGATGCCACCACGCGCGAGAAGTATCAGCGCCGCTTCCAGTACATGCTCGTCGATGAGTACCAGGACACCAACCGCCCGCAGTACGAGATCATGTGCGCACTGGCCGGAAGCCATCACAATCTCTGCGCGGTGGGCGATGAAGACCAGTCGATTTATTCCTGGCGCGGGGCTGACATCAACAACATCCTCGACTTCGAGAAGAATTTTCCCGAGGCCAAGATCATCCGCCTGGAAGAAAACTACCGCTCCACCCAGCCCATCCTCCAGGCCGCTTCAGCCGTGGTCGCCAACAACTTGCAGCGCAAGGGAAAGACCCTGTGGACGGCGCGCGAGGGTGGCAGCAAGATCGGTTTTTACGACGCACCAGATGGCGAAAACGAGGCGCTCTTTGCAGCTGACTTCATCGCGCGCTGGGCGCAGGCACGGGCTCGCGAGGGCCTTGCCAACAAGGCGGCGATTCTCTATCGCACCAACTCGCAGTCGCGCCTGTTGGAAGAGGCGCTGCGCCGTTACAACCTGAACTACAACGTCGTCGGAGGCTTCAGCTTTTATGAGCGCGCGGAGATCAAGGATATGATCTCCTACCTCAAGCTCATTCTGAACCCCGATGACTCAGTGGCCCTGATGCGAGTGGTCAACACGCCGGTGCGCGGCATCGGCAAAACCACCATGGAGACCGTTGAACGCCTCGCCCTGGAAACCAACCTTTCGCTCTGGGGAGCCATGCAGCAGGTCATCGAACGCCGCCTGCTTTCCGCCCGCGCCTGCGCCGCACTGACCATATTCCGCGATCTCATCAACGAAACGCGCGCGCTCGTTCACGGCGATTTTGCCGAGCGCATGGAAGCCTCTGCTGCTGCCGACGCCGCGCCCGAGCCTGCGGCCGTAGCACCTGAGACGGAGTCCGAACCTGGCTCTCAGCATGGATTTGATTTTGGCGACGCCGATGAAAGCTTTGATGTCAGCCAATTCGGAGAATCTTCCGGCGTGGAGGCCACTGAATTTTCGCCCGACGAAATGGAAGGTGATGCGAGCGGACTCCCACCCGAAGAGGCCGCAGAAGCCTCGGAGTCCCAGCCCGAACAAAAGGTTTCCACCGCCGAGGTGCTCAAGTTCCTCATCGACCGCACCAAGTATCTCCAGCTCCTTGAGGCCGAGGACTCGCCCGACGCGCAGGCGCGCATTGAAAACTTGCATGAACTAGTGAACGCCGCCATGGATTCGCGCGATCGTGGCGAGAGTATCAGCGACTTCCTCGATCACGCCGCCCTGGTCAGCGACGTCGATCAGTTTGATGACTCGCAGCAGATCACGCTGATGACTCTGCACGCGGCCAAGGGTCTTGAGTTCCCTCTGGTCTTCCTGGTCGGCATGGAGGAGGGACTGTTTCCGCACTCGCGCACTTTGCTCTCACCCACAGAAATTGAGGAGGAGCGTCGCCTCTGCTACGTCGGCATGACGCGCGCCATGGACACGCTGATCCTCAGCCGCGCCCGCGAGCGCCGCCGCTATGGAACCGATGCGGCCCAGGTGTCGGTCCCCTCGCGCTTCCTTGAAGAGATTCCTATCGAACTGCTGGAGGATGTCGGCTCGCCGGGAAAAATCAAGGGTTCCACGCCGCGCTTCCAGGAATACGGGTCAGTCCATTATGACTACGAGAACGAGGATCAGTCTGCTGTGTGGGGTGGTCGCTCGCGGCACAAAGCTGCACCTAAGAGCAGCTACCCCGGTCAGGCCTACAATTCCATTGACAACATCGCGGATTTTTTTGCCTCCCGCGGAAAAAAGTTTTCCCGTCCGGAGATGGAGCTTGATAAGCCCTCTGAGGGGCGCGGATTGCGCAAGGGAGACCGCGTTCGCCACCCGAAATATGGCGAGGGAGTGGTCTATCATCGGGAAGGCGATGGGGAAGATACCAAGATTACGGTACAATTTCATAGTTTCGGTCTGAAGAAGCTTGTCGAAAAGTACGCCCAGCTGGTGAAGGCGTAGGAAGCCGGCAAAGCGGCGAGCCCGGATGCAACGACTTCAGCCCTGTTCTCGCCACTTGCAAGCGGCGCGGGCAGTTGCCATATACCCGGCCGCAATGCATCGATGATCGTATTCCAGAGACCACGGCCATACCGCGCCCAGGCGCAAATCTTATTCGCAAAGGAAACCAGAGAAAATGCCCAACACGACTGCTCTACCCAAAGAAGAACGCAAGGCGAAAAAGCGCGCAGCGCGCAAGAAGGCCGCACCCAAGGCTGCTCGCACGGGTGAACGCGGCGCGGCAAAACAAAAGGTCAAGAAGGCCGTTCGCGGCACCTCGAAGCGCTAAACGAAGCGCCTGCAGCCGGAGCGGCCATGCGTCTGCGACCGGCGCGGGCCGTCAGTTGGCCCGTACCCATCGTCGGGCTGCTACCTCATACCCGGTCGCCAAGCGCCAGTAACCGGCGGCCACAACCCGCGCGTGCAGTTTTCGCGTAGGCTGTGGTCGCTTTGCTTGTTATCATTCACTTTCAAGCTTCAACTCACATCTCCACGGTTTAAGCAGTTAGCCTTGGGAGCAGGAGCAATCCGCTGGCGAATCAACTTTTTGCCCGTAAGTCGATCGACAGGCTTATTTCCGAGGCTGCTGAACCCGGCCATCGTCTGCAAAAGACGCTTGGCCCCTGGTCGCTGACCGCACTCGGAATCGGTGCCATCATTGGCTCGGGCATCTTCGTCCTCACCGGAACCGCAGCTGCCGGTGAACACTTTGAAGCGCCTTCCATCCTCCACGCCCAGGTCATGGACATCCTGTGGAACCTGGCGCGTCACGGTAATCTCCACGGCGCGCTGATGCATGGCCGCCCTGCCGCCGGACCAGCCATTGCCATCTCGTTCATCCTCGTCGCGGTTGCCTGCTCCTTTGCCGGACTCTGCTACGCGGAGTTGGCCTCCATGATTCCCATTGCCGGGTCGGCTTATACCTATAGTTACGCCACCCTGGGAGAAATCTTCGCCTGGATCATTGGCTGGGATCTCATCCTCGAGTACGCCGTCAGTAACGTCGCCGTCTGCGTCGGCTTTGCCGGATACCTCAAGGCGCAACTGGCACAGTTCGGCCTCGTTTTGCCCGAACAATGGTCCTCACCCGTCTGGGCCGCCGGCAAATGGACCGGCGCGTACTTCAACGTGCCCGCTTTTCTTGTTGTGATGATCCTAAGCTGGCTGCTGGTGCGTGGCGTGCGTGAATCCGCCGGAGTCAATAACGCCATGGTAGCCGTCAAGATCGCGGCCATCGGGCTCTTTCTCGTCGTCGGCGGCAGCCTGGTGCACAAATCCAACTGGGTGCCCTTTGCGCCTTCGGGATTCAGCGGCGTGCTCACCGGCGGCGCAATTGTTTTCTTCACCTACATCGGCTTTGACTCGGTCTCCACCGCCGCCGAAGAGTCAAAGAATCCGCAAAAAGACATTCCCTTCGGCATCATCGCCTCGCTCATTGTCTGCACCATCCTCTATGTCGGCGTGGCGCTAGTGCTGCTCGGCATGATGAAGTACTCGGTCTTCGCCGATGGTGCCGCCGCCGAAGCTCCGGTGGCTTACGCCTTGCAGCAGCTTGGTGCCCGCCCCGTCTGGCGCTCGGTTATCATCATCGGTGCGCTCACCGGCATGTTGAGCTCGTTGCTGGTCTTCCAGTACGGGCAAACGCG
>Ga0316217_10004839_pt1 | contig 14296 bp, 4 predicted proteins | sample 1anoAmetaG_FD_203633 | JGI IMG/M metagenome (GOLD analysis project Ga0316217, IMG submission 203633) | Freshwater microbial communities from Trout Bog Lake, Wisconsin, USA - 1anoA | ecosystem: Environmental > Aquatic > Freshwater > Lake > Hypolimnion/Profundal zone | place: USA: Wisconsin... | reverse complement strand
GTGACCATATAGCCCTTTAATAAACAATCAAGCTTGTTGAGATCTAAAAGGAAGAAGCAAAAAGACAAGTGAAAACCTAAGAAGAAAAAGTTAAAACCTTGGAGGAAAAATGTATAAAATCTTAGCAGAAGTATGAAGAAGCAATTGCTGAACTAAAAAATTAGATTAACAACAAAAATATGGAATAAGCTTTGTTTAAAAAGTAAGTTTAGAGTCTTAAGCTTAAAATATAAAAGTTGAATGCAAATGAGATGATTCTAAAGAACTAGTTTGAGGCTCTTGAGTAAGAAAAATACAAAATCGACAAAATATTATTACAAAACATCTAAGAAATAAAGGAACAAAAGAACGTACTACTAAAGAACTAGTCATAGGTAAATAAAATGCAGCAAACCATTTAGACAACAACGAAAGAAAAAGCTTAACTAAGTGCTCTCTATCAAAAACAAGCAGAATAGCTGCAAATTGAAAAGAAAAAGTTTAAACTAAAGTTATAAGAAGTTCAAAGCTTACACGTTAAGTAAGTTGAGAGCTTTATCTTAAGCAAGACTTAAATGCAAAAATAATTTTTATCAATTGAGCAAAAGCTTAAAGATACTCAATTTTAGCTAAGCCAATAAAGTGAAGAGCTTGATATTTTAGCCAAAAAATATAGCTAAATGTAGAACGGATTAAAAAATGAGTTAGTCCTGAAATAAAATAAAATGAAGGAAATTATATTGATGCTGAGTAAAAAGGAGGAAAATGGAAGCTAGGTTGAATTCAAGTTAAATCAAGCTCAAGCTTAACTGTTTAATGTAATCAACTAAAAAGAAGAAATAGAAATCAAGTATAAGAAACAGATTGATTAAATCAAGGAACTGCTCAGTAAATCACACCTAAGCTTGGTGCAAACTTAATAGCAGCTAAAGTAGCAAGTTAAAACAAATTAAAAAATCCATGATGTACTAGCCAATAAAAAAAAAGAGTTTAGTGATATTCTTGAAGAAAAAACTAACATTTTAAAGATTAATGTTGACCTCTATGCTGAACTGAAGGATATGTAAAAGAAAGTATAAGAATATTAACAAACAGTTTAGCAGTTAAGCTAAGACGAAAAGTAAGCTAAAAATGCTTTAACTTAGGTAAAAAATTAGCTATTCATGGTCCAGAAAAACAAATAAATTGAAATTTAAGCTTTAAAGAGTCAATTTTCTTTGAAATAGCAGCATTTAGACAGCGTTGAAAAAGAACACACAAAAAATAAATTCAAATTAGAAAAAAAAATTTCATAGCTTAAACAATAGCTGATTAAGAATAAATAGAATTTTGAAGAGCACTAAAACTCACTGAAAAAATCTATGGAAACTCAATTAATTGCTAAATAGAAGAAAATAGCAGAATTAAAATCTAGTTGGAATGAAATTCAAGAAATTTTAAGAAAGAATGAGCTAAATTTGAGCTAAATAACCTCCAAAAAGGAGTTTTTATAGGCCTAGAATGCAAATAATTCTTCAATCATTCTTTCGTTAAACTAAAAAATATCTTAAATGACACTAAAACTAAATGAAGTGAATTTTTTGAATTTGTAACTCACTTAAAAGCACTAAAAAGAAACTTAATAAGCTTAAGTGATACATAATGAGCAACTTGACCAAAAGAATGAAAAAATTTAGAGCTTAATGACTGAAAATGATACTCTTAACAAAGAAATTGCCACTTTAAAGTAAATTAAGGGTAGATAGCAAGAAAAGTTACTATAATTTAGGCAATTGACTGCACATTTGGAAGCTTAACTTTCAGCTGTTAACAATAAATATTCAGAGCTAGTCCAAAGCTATAATATACTGAAAATGAAACAACAAGAGTAGGCAGAATAGCTAAGATAGACAAGCTCAAGTAATGGCAATTTATTGAAAGAGAAACTTTAAATTGAAAGTAGAATAACTTAGCTATAGTTTTTATTATAAGAGCAACAAAAGAACTAAAGCAACATAGTTGAAGAGCTGCATTAATCAAGATTATAAGTGACTACTAAAGAAAATGAACTAAAATCTTTGAAAGCTGTCTTAAATAATGTAAAATCTTAGGCTTAAGTAATGAAAAAACAAATAGAACAAGCTATTCAAGAGTCTACCAATTATATTTAAGAGGTTTAGAGTTTAAGACAAACAAATTAACAGTTGAAGCTAGCATCTTCTGAGGCATTAAATGAAGCCATGTCAACATACAACTTAAGTATCATTCAAAAGTAACAGGAAATAGCATAAATTACACAAAAGTTAGCTTAATTTCAGACATAAAAAGCTTTGAATCTCGAAAAAATAGAAGTTTTAAACAAAAAAGCCCAAGAAACAGAAAAAAATCACCTATAAAACTTAAAATCAGTCTAAGAAATGTAGATTAGCAATAATGAGCTAAGAGGTCAAGTTCGATGCCTCTAAGTAGAAATCTTAAATAGAGATGAGTATTCTAGTAGGCTAAATGAATAAATAATCTACCTTAAAAGTGAAAATAGTTCTTTGACAAACCAAAATTCTGAACTCACTATGAAAGCAAATTAACTTACTGAAGAATTAACAAAATACTAGGGTGAAAACCAATCCCTTTGCTCTTAACTAAAATATGTCGAGGACATAAAGAATCAAATCAATGTTTTATTTGAGTAAATGAAATAAAAGAGCAAAAAAGACAGTGATAGATCTAATTTACAGATATCTAATCTCAAAGGAGAAGTGGCCAATTTAGTCAAATAGCTTGAATCATTGAATAAAACTATACACGAAGGCTAACTTTAAAATGAAGCTTTAAATAAGAGAGTGTAAAAGATGCAGATATAGCTTATTTAGAAATAGAAAAATTTATCTGAAGCCTCTTCGTTTAAAACAAAGTGTTAAGAACTATAAAATATGATAGCTAGTCTTCAAATTACATTGTAAGAATAGCAACGCTCAAAAGAGCGGCTTTATGCTTAAGTGTGTCGAGAAAGAGAAAACAACACTAATTTTAAACTAATTATCGAGAATTCTGAGGCCCAAATAAGGCAACTAGAGCTTGAGCTTTAATAAAAAGATGCTATTTACAAAAAACTTCTGGAAAAAATAGCGAAAAACTAAAACTAATCAAAGAAAACTACTAATTCTGAGCATTATCTTAAGACAATCTAGTTACTTTAAAAGTCAAGAGCTTAGCAGCTATAGCTTAGAAGACAGAATTAAGATTTGAAGAAAGCCTTAACTAATATGAAATAAACTTTGGAAGAGAAATAAAACTACGTAAGGTAGGTTGAGAAAAAATCTGAAGGATATTGTGTTTCAATGCATAAAAGATTAGAAGAAATCCAGAAAGATTATTGTGAATTATAGAGAAACCAATAAAAATTAATAAAATAGAAAAAAAGCCTTGAAAAAGTAGGCTTATAGAATGAAGGATTAAAGTAATAATTGAAAAAGAAAGATGCAGCATTCAACAAACTAACTTTGAGGCAATAAGATCTTTAAAACAGGTTTAAACAATGCAATTTGGACTACATTTCACTGGAAAAGGACTTCTAATAATTGAAGAAAAGTCAAGTAATTGTAAATAACCATGACTAAAAAACAAACTACATCAACAGATTAAAAGCAGAAGTGGCTGCCCTTAAAACTGAGAAGGTTTTGCTCACAGATACACTCAACAAAGAAAGAGAGGAAAAAACTAAGTTAAAATCTTAGATTAGATTTGGAAAAGATGATAATTCTTTAGGATTGAAAGTAGAACTTTAGAAAAAAGTAAACTAAAATAAAAATTTACAAGAATTGATTTTTTAAATCGTCAGCCACCTGAAAATTTGCGTAAATGAGCCCAAAACCAAATTAGAAGCGATCAGATCAGTAATCTTAGGCACAATCAAGTAAAAGTTCAACTAAATAAAAGTTTTGAAATAAAGAATGAGATAGTTAGAAGAAGGAATGCAAACATCCACTAAGCTTGTAAGATAACCTGCCTTAAGGTAGTTTAAAGCTTTAAGTATTTCAAATACACGAGCCCAAGGAGGAAGCTCTGATGAAATGTTTAAGTTTTAGAAGGAAAAAGACCCTGCAATAATGGACAATCTATCTAGGCAAAAAATGAGGTAGTTTTAAAATCATTACGCTCGCTTAAAACAAAACGACCAGTTCAGTAAATATAAGAATATTTGATAGTAATGATCTACTTGAGTATATAATTTACTTTTTGAAATATGCAAATTTTTAGCACAATAATTATTAGCTAAATCAGTTTAAAAGTAACGGGTTTTAGACATTTTTACCATCGTAATGGTACTATAAAAATAAGTCTAGATAAGTAAAAAGCTACTTTGTATTGCTTCCTTTTTTAAAAGCAAAATAGTTTATGGAGGTATCGGAACTTCATTGACATTATTAAGTTGCTACTGGTATTAATCTGGATTATAGGTTGGGCAGAATGGAGCCTGGATTTGCTTTCTCTTCAGTCTTTACCAATTTATATCTTTAAACCAAGGATGAGACATGACTTAGTCAGGCCCATTATTTCCCAGTCTGTTCTGTGGTTTACGTTGAATCAGCTGATTCACAAAGTCAATAGCCTACTGGGACCAATCATTCGGAATATCTTTTTTCCGAATTTGAACTTGTTTTGCCAAAATTTTATCTCTGATCTCCTGCCTGTTAGATCCTATATAGGGCCTAAACCCGAAAATGCATTAAAAAACAATGATTCCGAGTGCATAGTAATCTACAGCTACTCCATGGTTGCATCTGCACATCACCTAAGGTGCCATATAGCCCGGAGTTCCTGAGGTATCGCTTGAATTCTCAGGTTTCCAAATACGAGCAACTCCCAAATCAGTTATTCTTATATAGCCTTTTCTATCAAAGACAAGATTCTCTGGCTTTAAATCGCGATGAATGATTCCTTTATTATGCAGAAATTATAGGCCAACTACAATGCAGGCTGCGAAGAATTCTTAATTATCTAGATTAATACTAGTTTGCTATTAGTCAAATCGACTGTTTTTGATTAGATGAAATCGTAAGTCTCCACCGTTAATAAGATCCATTATGAGGTAAAGGTTTTATCGATCTTGGAAGGCGTAAAGTGCGTTAATCAGAAATTAGTCTTTTAAACATTTTAAAAGATGCATCTCGTTCATCACAGATTCAACGCTTTTTTTGAATAGAACTCAGTATAATGGTAAATGTACCTAGCCTTTGACATCTATTTCAATGCGAACAACTTTTTATCTTTCTTGCCCTCAATTTTCCAAACCTAAATTTACTGTATACTACTTTTCCAAAGCCTCCTCTTCCAATCACCCCTAGCTTATTATATTTCTTGAGATTAAGTGCATCTGATTGTGCTGATGCTTCAGAAACTTTTGATTTATCTGCGTCAATAAATTTTTAAGGATGTCCATTGCCCATGATTTCTATGAAATGTTATAAATTGCAAAATAAGATGTTAGAATCAATTAAAGAAATTGCTTCTTGTTCTCATAGGTGATTCTTTACCGCCTTTGCTTCTGAATTGTCCTTTTTGATTCAAAATTTCCTTTTCTTGCTGACTTTTTAAATCATTCAGTAAATTATTGTGTTTAAGCAAAAGTTTTTCTTCTTCCAGCTTTCTTTATGCCCTCGATTCGTCCAAAAGAGTTTTCTACCGTTTTTTCAAATTCGCTAGTTCCACAGTTTGCTTTCCTTTTAGTGTATTTAAGCCAATCTCTATTCTCTCGTCTCTTTTTTTCAGCCAGCTTACTTTTTAGCTCTTCTACATCTCAAAAACCCGTTGCTGAACTATGTGAGCTTCAGTAAAGCTTTGTTATAAATGATTTACTTTTTTTGTTTATTCATATGCTATTACATTCTTCTCAAATTAAGCAGCTACGAACTTTCTTTAAGACGAGGTGAAAGGGTGTTTTAAAGCTCCTTCCTCGTATCTACTATTTATTTCTGGTGTCTAGCCAACATTTATGCTTCCATCTTTTATCCTTGCTAAGCAATCTAAACCTCTTTCTTATTTTGATAGTCATTGAAGGCAGCAAGTTCTTGATTATTACTTTAAAAGAGAGCTTGCTGTTCATTCTTCTGTCTTACTTTGAGCTAGTAAAGTGATCGAACCTAATGATCTTTTTGGAGTTGTTCAATTTTTACCCTACTTTTTTATGCGTCCGGATAGTTACCATTTTTTTGGTGAATGAACATCAACTTTTCCTCTTGATCTAACTCATTCTAGATTTGATCTACTGTCCTACTTTTCATCATTCTTATTACTTTAGATATGTCAAACAAATAACAATAAAATAAAATCTAGAAAACAACTTTATATGCTTTCTAATCAAGGTTAATAAAATTATTGTTTTGTGGTATTTTAGACACTCCTATTTGAAAGGATTATATTTTTCGATAAAATTGAGTAAATTGATCATACCAAAGTCTTACTTTTCGATTTACTGTAAACCTTTATCTTCTCTAACTTAGAGTAAGTGTAATTTACAAGTTTCATCGGCCAGGTTGAGACAGAATCTTCACATCTCCTGAGGCTTTGAAATACACTTTCTTTCTCTTCTTTTGTCATTTTTTGACTCACAAAACTATTTTGCCTTACTAGCTACTCAAATCTTTATCTTTCAATTGATTCAGAATACCGCTGATAATGATCACAAGGTTTCAGCTTCAATTTACTGCGAGAATAAAGCCTTTAGCTAACTTACAATGCTTTAGGAGAGATTTATGACCTCTTTTTCTAATTCAGTTTTGTGTTTTCAGAATTGAATTGAGATATGTATTGTGTTTTTGCAGAAGGCCTAGCCAAGAATCGATTTTAATGGTTTTTAACTTGTTTGCTCTTTTAGAGATTATGTAGTAGCAAAGCTTTCCTCTATAGAAAAAGATCATTTGCTTTCTTCTTAGTTTAATCAGTATTTTTATTTATTTAGAATTTACTCAAATAACTTTGGTTCTTTTCTTTGCTTGACGAAGTTACTTTAGAATTTGATCTATTTGATTGATATTTACCCAAGTTTAATCTATTTTACCTTTCACTATGCTTCGCTTTAATGAACTATTACTTTTAGTTAGATTTCTCAAAATATTTCTTATTATTTTGATATCCAATACTTAATGACTCCACTTTCCATTCACTTTTCTCTTTTTTCTATAGTTTTAGTTTTGTACTCTGCTAAAGCTTACTAAAGCTTATATTCATCGCCTCATAATCCAAAAGATCTTTCTTGTTGTTTTATTCTTAAAATGGAAGGTTGTTTCTATTAGGTTACTTTTTGTCTGTCGTGTTACTTTCATGTTAAAAAACTGAAACTGGCAAAGTTACTTATTCAGTTCTTTCAGACTATAATCTTTAGGCCGTCGATTAAAGGTGCTTTTCCTGGTTTTTTTGCATTTAAACCTTAGATCCTGGAGTCTTTAAAATGAAGGAATGAATCTTTTGCTATATTGGTATTTTTTACTAGCTAATATCCTCTTATTGTTTAGTTTCTGAAAAATGGCTAAATGGAACGGAAAAACTCATTTCTGTTTGAACTCCATTTTAATACAGCTTTTACCTTTATCGTAAGTGACGATTTTATTCGTTTTTCATTGATACATGTGAAAAAGGCTTGAATTTTCTTTAATACTTTACCGGTGAGTTCTTATCTCTTTAGGTAGCTTAGTAATTTCGTAACTCAATTAATTCGCTTCTTACTTATTTAGAGGTTTGAAAGTCTTTTTTCTAGCCGGCTTAGCTTTTTTAAATAGATTTGTTTTTTATTATTTATGTTTATGTCTTGTCGGTTGACCTTTAGCGAGATGTAGAAATTCTATGCCTATAAGTACTAAATTGAGGTACTGAGACTCTACTTTCACTTTTGCTGAATTAAAACTAATCAAAGTCATCTTAAACTTTTATTATGAGATCTAAATTTTTATCTGTTTTATTGTCTATTGTGATGTCATGTGTGAGCATTCTGCTTCTTTCCAACTCTTCATCAAGTCTTCGTATGGACTTCCGCATTCTTTAGATAGTTTATTGGTATTTGACTCCACTAGTCATTTATGAATAACTTTTAGAAAGCAATAAAAATTATTTGGGCCTCGAGAAAATTGAATTATTTCTATTTTACAATAAAGGTATAAATTGAAAATCTTTTCATCCACATAATTCCCAGACAATCATAAGCCTACATTTTTCTGAAACTCATCGAACTTCGTTCCCAGTAAGGTTAAGTGACTATTTATCTATTTGGAGTTTGCTACCATCCCATTGATTTGGTTAGCGAACCTCATATATTCTGCTTTTTGAGCAATTAAATAATTTTTTCTGAATATAACTCCAATTACATTTTCTCTTAAAACATCTTGACTTCAATCAGCAGCTTTGTTTTCGATTATTATGTTGAATGCTTTCCTTATTTCTCGATTCCTTGGAAGTCAGTAGTCAAATTCTTCAAAGTTGCCAGCTCTTGTGCCAACTGGTTGCTCAGCTTTTTGGTTTGAACCTACATCTAAACGCAAGATTACTTCTACTTTTTCAAGTTATCCAAAAAAGGTGCTTTCTCTTTCGACGTCAACTGTCTTTTTCGGTGAAGTCATTTTGCAACTTATTATTAGCTAATGATATTAATATAATACTCAATCAAATTTCATTCTTTGCCGTACCTATTAGGTTTCCATTTCTCTAATTATCTCATTCGCTTTTCTTTCATAGCTAATCTTGGCTTCACTTTCTAAACGTAACTTTGTTTTGAAGCTGAATATGAATGGAAGCATTAGTAGGAATGCCAAAGCGCCTCCAATTTTGATGTATTTTTGCCTTTTTTAGATTCCTTCTGCAGTGTAGGTCTTTTCAAACTTTTATTTGGACTACTTTTGATCTTTCTAATAAGTATTTTGTTGATTTATCTGATCATCCAGTATCTCATTGTAGCTCTTGCTGTATTTCATCTTCCACAGTAAGTTAGGATCTGTGTAAACCTCAGTAAATCTCCTTCTTATTCTTTCGTTTTCACTCATTGCCTTGAACTAAGTAGGTTAATGTAGCCTTATTTCTTCAAAATTTGTTTTGGATTTCTTACTAAAAAACTTCTAGTACTCTTCATCAATGTTTATCTACACCTTAGGTTTTGTGTACTTAAACTGATTACCTGCTTTTCCGTAGTCTGAAGTTGAGTCAGATGCAGCAGATTCAGGCTCAGAAGAAGAAGGCTAGTAAGTAGATTTCAGCCCTATTGATTCGTCATACCTGCTTTTTTAGGTTTGGTTACCCAAAACTTTGTAGGCTTCCTGAATTTTTAAAAACCGATTTTTATCAACACCTTTGTAAACATCAGGATGGTATATCTTTGCAAGTTTCAAGTAGTTTTTCTTAATGTTGGTCGGTGTTGCGTTTTCAGGCACTTCTAAGATTTGATAATAGGTCTTTTATTTTTTAGGCTTGGCTATCGCAAACCAAAATCTCGGAATGCACATTTTTCGGCAATTACGATATAACATCATATTTATACAACAAAAAATCTACTCAACAACTTTGAGATTAATAGCTATGCTAATTAGACTGATTCATTCACAAACTTTGATTATAAATCAAAATTCAAAAGGGGAGTAACGACACACTTCAAAAACTGTAACTTTACGTGTTTTACTTTTTTTTTCTTCAATAATTGGCTTTGCTTTTATCTTATCTTCCTTGTAACTTACAGTTTCTCTGTCTATGCTTTTCTGTAATTCTGGGTTGTGTTCACTGAATATTCTTTTTCGGATCTTTTCAGTGCTTCTGTCACTCACACGATTCAAAAACTAAATTCCTATGCCATTTATTATTGTGTTATTATTATTGTTTTAGTTTCTGGAAAAAGATCTCTTTACCTTACTATTTTAGTCTTAATTAGCTTCATTTGTTCTTTTTACTATATTTTCTCCACAGCAGCCCAAATCCACTTCGGAACTATATAAGTTTTATTCTCTTATATGATCATATTTTGCTTAATGATGAACCTGAAGCATTAAGTATTAGCTAAGCTACCTATTAATAGGTGCATTTTATATTTTCGGTTCTATAAACTTGCTTTGAATCAACTCTAACTAAGGACCTAAATTCCTTTGAAATGTATTGACCTTTGTTTATGATCTTTAACGTGATTTGAGCCTTTTTTATCTGCTAGTATTGTGATATTATTCAAATATTCTGTGCCTATGAGGTATAATTAATAATGGAGGCTATCTTTCTTTTTAGCTCTTATTTAAGATCTAATAAGGAGTGATTTTCTATTCTTAATACTTTATTTTCTAAGGAGTAGTATAAATTTATCTGTTTTAAGAGTTTAGTCTAGAGTCAATTTTGGCTTCAGACTTTTTTTAAAATCTAGAAGAATGAGGCGAAAATTAGCTATTTTGTTAAAATTTTGCAGATGGTACATTTTAAATGCTTTCTTTTAGAGTTTTCTATTGAAGGAAATCAGATATCATTTTGTGAAAAATAGGGTGTTTCCTAGGAGGAGAACTAGACAAACGATTAGGCTTTGTGGATTCCTCTTCAATTTTAAAATGCCGAGACTTAGATTGAAGCAAATGATTTGCCAAAGTTGATTAAGCTTTTCGAGGAGTAATCGATTTATTGTGTTAAATGGGCTCAATCGTGATCTATGGGTTTTTCCGTTAAAGCCTAATCGTATGCTGTATTATTTTATTCGAGGGTTCTGGCTTTCTCACGACTGCATATGCTTTCATTAAAGAAATAAAATAATAAATTATATCATTCAAATTCTTAGCTAATAAAAAGTAGAAAACTATCATTTGCTCATTAGGCTTAAACTATAAGCTAGTGCATCTATTCCCTTGTGCTATTGAACTAAATTTTAGTCTGCTCAAATGCTGCCTGACCTTACAGGTACCTAGGCAAGTGCAATTACTTGCATTTTTACAAAATCTTTTATCCTAAGTCCTTCAGCAAAAATGCTATGTCAAAAAGTTCTCTAGAAAGAGACAATCCAATTGCTCTTTAAACTCTTTTCTGCAAAATAGCGGAATTAAATGGGTTAACTTCCTTCATTTAGGACCAAGCCTTAGCCAAACAAACTACTCCCTAAATCCAGTAGCTTTGCAAACATCCCTCTGTGTTTTAAAGGAGCTCTAGTTGACTGTTACATGTTTAGTACGCTCTAAAATAATCAAATTTCGTTATGTAAATGTTGCATATATCCCAAACCAGCTTACTCACAACTTTTTATGTTAATTCTTGGGAAAGGTTTTTCTGACTAAGTGCAGATTAAATGAGTTTTTGAGATAGATCAAGCCCTTTTGAAGTGTTTTAGTAAGTTTTAAATGCGATAATTGTTCGATAGAATGGAAAATCAAAAATGAAAGCGTTTTCCCCAAACATCTTTTGTAAAAAGAGTCTGCAGTTTTACAAAGTCTTGATGAAATTTTAAATTTAGTGAAGTTTTATGTAGCTCCTCATTAAAGCTAGATAAACTGAGTATTTCTAAAGCTCATAGTCGCTTAAAAACTAGGACATTTTTAGAAGCATGGGAACAGCTCTATGCAGTTCCCCTTTTTCTAGGATCATCATATCTATTAGTTGAAGATAAACAGCAATAAAATTAGAGGTTGGAGATACCAGTCTATAGTAGTGTAGTTTGCCCATCAGTCTTTTGCTTAGAGACTTACTAAGTTCGTAGTTGCCTTTTTTTCTTGTCTTTTTTATTAACGAATACTAAAAACCAAATTGGTGATTCCCCAATTTGAGCAAAGTTGGCTAAAAGATTATATTATCATTTTTATCTAGTCTAGCTCCAAGCCATTTAAAGATTGTATCAACCTAAATATTGGAACTAGCCTTGGAAACAACTTCTCTCAAGCTTTTTTAACTCATCTTTTTTGATTGGTTTTGGATTTACTTCAGCTTAAGGATGCAGTCATTTTTTAGCATTTCATACTGAGTTGTTGCATAAAAGATTTAAAGCTAAGAATCGATGGTAAAATGCAATTTTTTTAATTAATTTTAAATGGCTGAAGGTGACGCACAGTAAGCTGAAGTTTTTTATAAGTGAAATCTATAAATTTCTTAATTTTTCTGTATCTAGACATTAACTATAAAATTAGGAAAAGATTGTTAAAAATGTTTCATGCTTTTTGCTTTACCTATGAATTCCAATGCTTTGATTGATTTCAAGGGATAATAAGAATTACTAACTCTAAGCTATTTCACAATAGTTTAGTATTATTTGTATCTAATATAGAACACTTCTGCACATTAGATTTAAAATTTACCTTTTTCTTTGGACTTCAACTCTCTTACAATCTTTTACAAGCTTAGATAGGCTAAAAATTATATCAAATATCCTTCCTTGTTGACAATCCAGCTTCCTTTGATGCAGATGATTTCTTTCGGATCAAAAGTAATTTGTCTCAGCGATATTTTGCATTAGAATTTGTGGAAAACTTTGGTTGAAAAAGATTTTGTCAGTTAACTAGACAATTATGTTTTCATCCACTGCATAATCATATTCTATTGATTGCTATCTTAATCTAAGTTATCAAAGGATACTTCTCCCTCTAGTAGCTAGTAACTTTTAAGATCTAAGTTTACATAGATATCACTAAGATTATGGTATTTAGAGATTAGGTTGGTACTGAAGTTGAGATTCTTTAACTATCTGAATTCATTTTCCTTGCTGGCGACTATTCTCGCCAATTCGTTTTCAATGAAATCCCAGTTGTCCTCTTCTTCTTGATTATTAACCTTTAGAAACTATACAAGTTACTAAACTGATATTTTCAGTGACTCTGCCATATTTTTATAGTTTCTTTTGTGTAGCGAAAAGGCTGATTTAATCATCTGGTTTACTTTTATCTTTTTTTGATGCTTAATTTCAAATTCGAATTTGCTTTAAAGATCTTGAAAGCTCGGATTTAAGAATGATTGATAGGCTGGTTATTTTTAAAGATTGCTTTAACTCTTAATCTCTTATTTATTTTAGTTGTTTTAGACAGTTTAATCTTCTTCGACTTTGACAAATTCTTTTGGTTGTTTCTATTACTTTTACTCTTACATAACTTCTTAGATTGGCTAAACATCTTCAGCCTATACTTATTCTAAATACAACTTCTCTTACTTTATTAATCGAAGGTTCTTATCACCTAAATAGTAATTCTATGATTGAGATCTAATGCCCTGGACATTTAGGAGATTTTGTCTTATCCTGGTTTTTACTATATTATGGACATTCTCGGATGATTATTATAGTTTATCTTCTCTTTAACCATGTTTAGACGCTCTTCTTCATCATTTTCTTCCTACTAAACCCTTATTTACCCTCCTTCCGACTTTTTTTAAACAGGTGGATTCTACTTAAGAACGTCTTCTTATTCAAATTAGGGCGCTATTGGAGGAGGCAAAATCGGCTTTTATGGTTACTTTTAAATGGTAATTTAATGAGGCTTGCTTTTGGGAACTTCAGACATCCTATTACTCGCCTAAAAAGGCATAGAATGTTGGGATACAGAAGAAGGCACCATAGTCGTTTTCCGAGGGTTTTTTCTTTTTTATATTCAACTTACTTATTTTGGAATACTTAGACCATTTCAGATAGATGAGGCTGAAAATTAGGATTGTTTGTTCGAAAAAGATTTATTAGATGGTAAAACTAAATAAGGGATTCCTCGTCTTCGCTTTTGAAAATCCACTGTTCATACCCTCCTCCATCAGCTTTCGCTTTTCCATGACTTTATGGGATATTTTTAGTGCCTTTGACCATTTATCCGAACTCATTTCGGCTAATCAGTTTCGATTTAAGTACAAGCATTGAGAGCTAAACTCCTTTTAGCTCTATTTTTGAGATCTCATTTGCAGCTATAGTAAACTTAGGCACTTGTCCTGACATTTCTATTGCTCTTGCACTTCCTGAAAACTTTTTTGGGATGCTTGAGAAATAACTGACGATTCCAGCTTTTATCATTAGCAATCTCTAGTTATTAAACAAGCCACTTTGACTTTCCTTTTGCGTTCTTATTACCATCTAAACGTCATCACCGTTTTAATATTTTGTCTTCATCTGGTTTTATTATTTAAGATTTAATAGCCAACGAGGATCCATCAAAGCTTTGTCATTATTTAAAAAATAAATGAAAGTTTTGCCCTAGCATATCCTAAAATATGCATAGTTTATAATACTAATATCTTACTTGAGTTACTCAAATGGAAAGACAGTAACTTAAGAGCTAAATCCTAGGTGCTGCTTCAAAAGTGTGCAAGATTGGACATCTTCACATCTTATCAGTGAGAATTGGCATTTATGGCTGGAATCAAAGTATTTTTTTAATTT
>Ga0316217_10004836_pt1 | contig 14310 bp, 13 predicted proteins | sample 1anoAmetaG_FD_203633 | JGI IMG/M metagenome (GOLD analysis project Ga0316217, IMG submission 203633) | Freshwater microbial communities from Trout Bog Lake, Wisconsin, USA - 1anoA | ecosystem: Environmental > Aquatic > Freshwater > Lake > Hypolimnion/Profundal zone | place: USA: Wisconsin... | reverse complement strand
TTGTCATGAAAAGGAGCAGTGATGCCCGCGTTAAAAAATGTCCTGGCGGTCATTCTGGGTGGCGGCCGCGGTGCCCGCCTGTACCCCCTCACCAAGATGCGGTCCAAGCCCGCCGTGCCCATCGCCGGCAAGTACCGCCTCATCGACATCCCCCTCAGCAACTGCATCAACTCGGGAATCTTCCGGATCCACGTGCTGACCCAGTTCAACTCGGTGTCGCTGCACCGGCACATCTCCCACAGCTTCCAGTTCGACGCCTTCCACACCGGCTGGGTCCAGGTGCTCGCCGCGGAACAGACCCTCGCCAGTGAAGCCTGGTACCAGGGCACCGCCGATGCCGTGCGCAAGCAGCTGTTCGAGATCCAGTCGGTGGGCTCGGAGCACGTGCTGATCCTGGCCGGGGACCACCTCTACCAGATGGATTACGCGCCCATGGTCGAGTACCACATGGCCAAGGACGCCGACATCACCATCGCCACCCAGCCGGTGGCGGTGGACGAGGCCACCCGGTTCGGCCTGCTCCAGCGCGGCCCCGACGGCAAGATCCTCTCCTTCGTCGAGAAGCCCAAGGATCCCGCGGTCCAGGCGCGGATGGTCAGCCGGGACGACCCCAAGCGGCCCTACCTGGGGTCCATGGGCATCTACATCTTCAAGACCCAGGTGCTCATCGACCTGCTCACCCAGCATCCCGACTTCGACGATTTCGGCCACCACATGATCCCGTACAGCATCGACCGCCAGAGCGTCTACGGCTTCGATTTCGACGGCTACTGGCAGGACATCGGGACCATCCGCTCGTTCTACGAGACCCAGCTGGAGCTGACGGCGGCCGACGCCCCGTTCAACTTCTACGACGCCGCCCGGCCCGTCTACACCCATTCCCGGTTCCTGCCCGGCTCCATCGTCGAGGACAGCCGGCTCACCGACGTGCTGCTCACCGAGGGCTGCGTGATCCGGCAGGCCGAGATCAACCACTCCATCATCGGCCTGCGCAGCCAGATCGGCGCCGGCACCCGGATCAAGGACAGCATCGTCATGGGCGCCGACTACTACCAGCGCAAGCAGAGCGCGATCCCGCTGGGCATCGGCTGCAACTGCCACATCGAGGGCGCCATCCTGGACAAGAACGTCAGCATCGGCGCCGACGTGACGATCAAGCCCTTCCCCCGCGGCACCGAGGAGGACCATGGCGACTGGGTGGTCCAGGACGGCATCGTGGTGATCCCCAAGGGCACCATCCTGGCCCCGGGCACCCGGATCGAACCCGCCTGATCCTGGACCCCTGGGAATTTATTATTCATTGACGGCAATCAATGGAAGCGGGGCCCGCTGGCGCACTCCGGCGGGCCCCTGCGCTTTCCCTTGGGGTCGTCAACATGCATCTGGAAACGCCACGACTGCTTCTGCGCCCGTTCCGCACCGGGGATTGGGCCCAGGTGCACGCCTATGCCCGGGATCCCGAGGTGGTCCGCTACCTGGACTGGGATCCCCACACCGAGGCCGACAGCCGCGCCTTCGTGGCCCGGGCCCTGTTCTGCGGCCCCGAAGGGAACCCGCGGGAGCGCCGGATGGCCGTCATCTTCAAGCCGACCGGGGCCCTGGTGGGGGACGCCAGCCTGCACCTGGGGGAGCGGGACCCCCGCTCCGCCGAACTGGGCTTCACCCTGCACCGGCTGGCCTGGGGCCAGGGCCTGGGTACGGAACTGGCCCGGGAACTGGTGGACGGGAGCTTCCGCCTGCTGCCGGTGCAGCGGCTCTGGGCCCGGTGCCGGCCGGAAAACATCGGCTGCTTCCGGGTGCTGAAGAAGTCCGGGCTGCGCTTCGAGGAGTACCTCCAGAACCACCGGACCGCCCGGGGCGAGGTGGTGGACCTGTTCCTCTGCGGGATCACCCGGGAGGCCTGGAACCAGGCGGCCCAGCTGGCGGCATCAGCCGGTCCAGGAACGGGTTGCTGAAGATCCGCCCGGGGTCCTGGCGGTCCAGGGCGGCCAGGGCCGCGCTCCAGTCCTCCCCGGCGCCCTGGCCGGCGCTGAGCGAATCCGGGATGACCCGGCCCAGGACCTCGGGATGGGTCCAGGCGCCGGCCGGGGTATAGCCCCAGCCCTTGGCCCACTCGACCCGGACCCCGGCGTAGTCGCCGGTGTAGTTGCCCAGGAACCAGGCCTCCAGTTCGGTCTTGAAGGCATTCTCGCCGGGGGTGCCGGGGAAGGTCAGGGCGTCGATCCAGACCGCGCAGTCCCAGCCCGGGCGGTCCGCCCGCGGCCGCAGCGCGGAGAGCTGGGGCGTCCCGGCCCCGGCCAGCCCCGCCTCGCCCGGCTGGTTGAGACCGGTGACCCGGATCTCCACCGGCCCGTTCATGGGGAATTCGCCCCGCGCCTGCCAGCGGCGCACCATGCCGCGGAAGGCGTCCCGGAATTCGCTGACCACCCGCTGGATGTCGGTCCGGCGGGTGAGCACCGCATAGCCGTTCTCGGCCAGCCGGAGGGTGGTGGGGAGGACGTAGAGGGTGGTGAACCGGGAGGGGCCCCAGAGGTCCAGGGTGTCGGTCACGATCAGGCCGGACCCCACGGCCGCCATCTCCAGGTTCTGGAAGACGGGCGTGGTGTCCAGGTCGCCCTGCAGCAGCCGGTCGATGAACCCGGCCTGGGCCGGGGTGACCCAGTTGGCGAAACCGTAGGCATAGGGGGCGGCCACCGCCCGGCTGGCCCGGGGCCGTTCCGGCGCCAGCGACCAGACCTTGAGCCAGGGCACCGCCGTGAACGGGAACCAGATGGCCTCGACCCGGCCGCTGGCCAGGGCCCAGGCCTGGAACGAGCGGCCCCCCGCCTCGGCCGGCCGGGCGAACAGCTCCCCCTCGCCGATGTCGAAGAAGCTGCGGCAGCGCAGGTTGGCATCCGGCCCCACCTGCAGGGTGGCCTCGGTGATGCAGGCCCGGCCCACGTGGGTCAGCAGCGGCCGGATCCCGGGGTCGTCGCGGCGGAAGCTCCGGAGTTCGTAGCGGTCCCGGCCGTTCCAGACCACCGCGGTCAGGGCCAGCACCGCGTTGCAGAGCGAGCCGTAGCCCTTGCCGGGAACCGGCGCCTCGCCCTCGGCGGGAATCGCCGTGCCGTGCCCGTCCACCGCCAGGACCCCGCCCAGGGTCACGTCCCCGGGGGCCGGGGTGGTGGTGAAGCCCAGCCCGGCGGCGCCCAGGATGCCCAGCAGGGTGTCCATGGTGACCCCGGTCTGGGCGGTGACCGTGGCCGGCTGGGCGGAGGGGTCGACCGCCACCCGGGTCAGGTGCTGGGTGGTGTCCAGCAGGAGGTAGCGGGCCCCGGAGGCGTGGCCGGGCAGCAGCAGGGGCGACCAGCCATGGCTCCGGCCCTTGGGCCGCACCCGCCACCCCTGGGCGTGGGCCCAGTTGACCAGCGCCACCACCTCCTCCGGCGAGCGCGGGGCCGCCGTCCACAGGCCCTCGATCCGGATCTCCCGCGACCAGTTCTCGTAGGCCTGCTGGTAGCAGGGAATCCCGGCCGGGAAGGCGGGCGGCGGGGGCAGGGTCGCCTGCAGGTTTCCAGGGGCGAGCCGGAACGCAGGCAGCCAGCCCGCCAGCCCTGCCACCCCGGCCCCGGCGGCCTGGAGGAACCGGCGCCGGGAGCCCGGCGGACATGACCCTGCTGACGGTCCGGGACGACCCATGACACCTCCCCTCGAAACCTCGAAACCTCGAAACTGGCGTTCAAGTCTCTTGGGTGATCGCCGCGGCCGGATGTTCCAGCGAAATCAGCCGGCTACCGGTAGGCCACGTGGAAGGCCGCCAGCTTCTCCACCACCTGCTTCATCTTGTGGGTGGGCGGCAGGATGGTGGTGCGGAAGTGGGCGGTGCCCGGGGCCTGGCCGAAGCCGGAGCCCGGCACCACGCAGATCCCGGTCGCCTCCAGCAGGCTCATGCAGTATTCCGCGTCGGTGCGGCCGGGCGGCAGGGTGACCCGGGGGAAGCAGTACATCGCTCCGGCCACCCGGTTGCACTGGATGCCGGGGATCCGGTTGAGGCCCTCGGCCAGGATCACCGCCCGCTGCTTCATCTCGTCCAGGATGCCGGCCCGCTCGGCGGCGTAGCGCTCGTAGCTGGGCTGGCCGGGCCGGGGCGGGTTGACCATGCAGTAGGTGGTCATCTGCCCGGTGAGGTTGGAGCAGAGGCTGACGCTCTGGAGCTTGAGGATCTGCGCCACCACGTCCTCGGGGATGTTGCGGATCTCCATGTAGCCGCCGCGCTGGCCGCATTCGCCCAGGAAGCCCTTGGAGCAGGAGTGGAAGCTGAACAGCGAGACGTCCTTCTCGCCCAGCTCCACCAGCACCTTGGCGAAGGAGACGAAGGAGTCGCCCTGGAGGTAGACGTTCTCCTGGTAGACCTCGTCGGCCAGGATGGCCAGGTCGTGGGCCTTGGCGAAGCGGATGACCATGGCGATGTTGTCCCGGTCCATGACCGAGCCGGTGGGGTTGCCGGGGTTGATCACGCAGATGGCCCGCACCTTCACGCCCTTGGCCCGGGCCTCGGCCAGGCTGGACTCCAGCATGGCCTGGCTCAGCTTCCAGTCGTTGGCCTCGTCCATGTAGAAGTTCACCTGCCGGCCCTCGAACAGGGTGATGGTGGCGCTGTAGAGCGGGTACTGGGGGATCGGGATCATGATCCCGTCCTCGGGCCCGCCGATGAGGATGCGCAGGGCCGCCTGGACCCCCTTGGAGGCGCCGTCGGTCAGGTAGATCGCCTCGGGGTCGGCCTCGATCCCGTCCCGCCGGGTGATGAAGGCGGCCACCGCCTCGCGCACGAAGCGCACCCCCTTGCTCTCGGAATAGGCGCCCATGCCGTGCCGGGAGCCCTTGAGCAGCCTGGCGGCGGTCTCCAGCACGTCGGCCGGGAACAGCCCGGCGCCCTGGGCGATCAGCTCGGGGTACTGGGTCAGGGCCAGGACCTGGCGCAGGTAGGTCAGCGGCTTCTGCTCCAGCGCCTGGGGATTGCCGATGTTGCAGTAGATGATCTCCTGGCCGCCGCGCTCCAGCTCCCCGGCCCGGGCCACGATCGGACCGCGCACCGCGTACTGGGTGGCCAGCACCGCTTTGCCGAGTTGCTCGAGCTTGATGGTCATAAAAGATCCTTTCGACTTGTCAAGGGCGTGGCCCCATTTTGCCACGCCCCGGCCGGGACGGGCATACCACCGGGCGAATGCGCTTTCGGTCACAGCGGCCTCGACTGGCTGCGGGCGGGCATGTAAGTACCATTTTTACGCCCTCCCACCCAATCCCAACCTGTTAAAATTTCCATAAATTCATCCTATCCAGCGACCCGGTTTGAGCGCATGTTTCACGAAGTGTTTACAACCTCACCCTCCTGAAGGCACCGTGCTTACCTCCAATGGTGTATGTCCGGTTGATGCCGGCGTACCCGAACCGAAAGGAAATGGCATGAACACCAGATCGATTTCCCTTCCTGCTGGACTCGCCCGGACGGCCTTCGCGCTGACCCTGGCGGTGGCCTTCTCCCCCCTGGCGGCGGCCGCCCAGCCGCTCACCAAGGCCCCGGCCAACTTTGACGACCTCGTCAAGGCGGCCAAGGCGGAAGGCGAACTCACGGTCATCGCCTGCCCCCACGACTGGGTCAACTACGGCGAGATCTTCCAGAAGTTCTCGGCCAAGTACGGCATCAAGCTGAACGAGCTGAATCCGGACGGCAGCTCGGGCGAGGAGATCGAGGCGGTCAAGGCCAACAAGAACAACAAGGGCCGGCAGGCCCCGGACGTGCTGGACGTGGGCCTCTCGTTCGGCCCGCAGATGAAGGCCGACGGCCTGGTGGCGCCCTACAAGGTCAAGACCTGGGCCACCATCCCCGAGAACGTCAAGGACAAGGACGGCTTCTGGTACGGCGACTACTACGGCGCGCTGGCGTTCGAAGTGAACACCGACATCGTCAAGAACCCCCCGCAGGACTGGGCCGACCTGATGAAGCCCGAGTTCAAGGGCAAGTTCGCCCTGGCCGGCGACCCCCGCACCTCCAACCAGGCCTTCCTCACCGTCGCCGCGGTGGCCACCGCCACCGGCGGCAGCCTGACCAACATCAAGCCCGGCCTGGAGTTCTTCAAGAAGCTGAACGAGGCCGGCAACTTCGTGCCGATCATCGCCGTCCCCGGCACCGTGGCCTCCGGCGAGACCCCGATCACCGTGCGCTGGGACTACAACGCCCTGGCCAACCGCGACAAGAGCGCCGGCAACCCCAACATCGGCGTCATCATCCCCAAGAACGGCGTGCTGGCCGGCGTCTACATCCAGGCCATCAGCGCCTACGCCCCGCACCCCGCGGCGGCCCGGCTCTACATGGAATACCTCTACTCCGACGAAGGCCAGATCCTCTGGCTGAAGGGCTACGGCCACCCGGTGCGGTTCAACGACCTGGCCAAGCGCAACGTCATCCCCGCCGACCTGGCCGCCAAGCTGCCGCCCGCGGCTTCCTACGCCAAGGCCATGTTCCCCACCATCGAGCAGCAGGAACTCATCAAGAAGTCCTCCTCCGAGGACTGGGACAAGATCGTCAACGTCGCGGTCACCAAGAAGTAGCATTCCGGCCCTATGACTGACCGACCCGCAGGTCCAAGGGGCGCGCTCACCGCGCGCCCCTCTTCGTCTCCCCGCCGCGCCTGGCTCGGCATCGTCCCGTTCGCGCTGTTCGCCCTGGCCTTCATGATCCTGCCCGCGAGCTCGATCCTGCTGGGCAGCTTCCAGGACGAGCACGGCGCGTTCACCCTGGCCAACATCGCCCACCTGGCCCGGCCCGACATCCTGAAATGCTACCTGGTCACCATCCAGGTGAGCGCGGTGACCGCGGTCGCCGGCGGCCTGTTCGGGCTGCTGCTGGCCTTCTCGGTGACCCTGGGCGGGCTGCCCAAGGCCCTGCGCTCGGGCCTGCTGACCTTCTCCGGGGTCGCCTCCAACTTCGCCGGGGTGCCCCTGGCCTTCGCCTTCATCGCCACCATGGGCCGGGTCGGCATCGTCACCGTGATCCTGAAGACGGTGTTCGGGGTCAACCTCTACGAGCACGGCTTCAACCTCTACAGCTTCTGGGGCCTGTGCCTGACCTACCTGTACTTCCAGCTGCCGCTGATGGTGCTGATCATCACCCCGGCCCTGGACGGGGTGAAGAAGGAATGGCGGGAGGCCTCCGAGAGCCTGGGCGCCTCGGGCTTCCAGTACTGGGTCCACATCGCCCTGCCGATCCTGGCGCCGCCCCTGCTGTCCTCCATGATCCTGCTGTTCGGCAACGCCTTCGGCGCCTACGCCACCGCCTACGCGCTCACCGGCGGGCTGCTGAACCTGGTGCCGATCCTGATCGGCGCCCAGATCCAGGGCGACGTGCTGCACGACCCGAACCTCGGCTACGCCCTGGCGTTCGGCATGGTGGTGGTCATGACCGCCTGCATCCTGGCCTACACCGCCCTGCAGAAGCGGGCCTCGCGGTGGCTCCGGTGAGCGCGGCGCGAGCCCGCCGCGGCTGGGCCTGGCTCTGGATGTTCTTCGGCTTCCTGTACTTCTTCGTCCCCCTGGCGGCGACCTTCTTCTTCTCGCTGCACGGCAAGCGGGGCGTGCTGGGCTTCGCCGCCTACCGGCGGGTGTTCGCCGACCCGCAGTTCCTCACCACCTTCACCTTCTCCTTCGAGATGGCGGTCTGCACCATCGTGGTCGGGCTGGCCCTGATCATCCCCACGGTGATCTGGATCCATCTGCGGGCGCCCTGGGCCAAGCCGATCGTCGAGACCTTCTCGCTGCTGCCGTTCGTCATCCCGCCGATCGTCCTGGTGTTCGGGCTGATCCGGATGTACAGCGCCCCGCCGTTCCAGCTGGTCTCCAGCCCGGCCCTGCTGGTGGCCGGCTACGTGGTGCTGGCGTTCCCCTACATCTACCGGGCGGTGGACGCCGGGCTGCGGGCCATGGACCTGCGCGGGCTGACCGAGGCCGCCCAGAGCCTGGGCGCCGGCTGGGGCACCATCATGTTCCGGATCGTGCTGCCGAACATGCGGGTCTCGCTGCTGAGCGCGGCCTTCCTCACCTTCTCCATCGTCATCGGCGAACTGACCCTGGCGGTCATGCTGGCCTGGCCGGCGTTCGGCCCGTACATGGCCCTGGTCGGCCGCGACCTGGCCTACGAGCCCACCGCCCTGGCCATCCTCAGCTTCCTGCTCACCTGGGGCCTGATCGGCCTCATCCAGTTCGCCAGCCGCAGTCTGGTGAGCCAGGGCTCCGCCGTCGGCGGGGCCCACTAGACGGAGTTGCACATGGCATTCCTGGAACTCAACGGGGTCGTCAAGCGGTTCGGCCGGCTTGCCGTGGTGGACGGCTTCGACCTGGCGGTCGAGGAAGGCGAGTTCGTCTCCTTCCTGGGCGGCTCCGGCTGCGGCAAGACCACCACCCTGCGCATGATCGCCGGGTTCGAGACCCCCAGCGAGGGCAGCATCCGCATCGACGGCACCGAGATCGTCCCGGTGGCCCCGAACCGGCGGGGGGTGGGGATGGTGTTCCAGAACTACGCCCTGTTCCCGAACATGACCGTGCGCCGGAACATCGAGTTCGGCCTGAAGGTGGCCAGGTGGAACCCGGCCGAGGCCCGCCAGCGGGTGGACGAGATGCTCGCCCTGATCCACATGGAGGACCTGGCCGAGCGCTACCCGCACCAGATGTCCGGCGGCCAGCAGCAGCGGGCGGCCCTGGCCCGGGCCCTGGCGGTGCGGCCGCGGGTGCTGCTCCTGGACGAGCCGCTCTCGGCCCTGGACGCCAAGATCCGCGGCCAGCTGCGCACCGAGATCCGGGCCATCCAGCAGAAGCTGGGGATCACCACCATCTACGTCACCCACGACCAGGAGGAGGCGCTGAGCCTGTCGGACCGGATCGTGGTGATGCGCACCGGCCGGATCGAGCAGGTGGGCACCCCGTTCGAGATCTACAACCGGCCCGCCAACGCCTTCGTGGCCTCGTTCATCGGCCAGCTCAACGTGCTGGACGCCACCGTCCTGGATCCCGCCCTGGGCCGGCTGGCGGTGGCCGGCCAGGAGGTGCGCGCCGCCGGCCCGGTGGCCGCCGCCCTCGGCCAGCCGGTCAAGCTCTCCCTGCGGCCGGAGATGCTGTCCCTGGAGACCGGCGACAGCGCCGCCAACCAGCTGGACGGGACCCTGGCGAACATCGTCTTCCTCGGCTCCATCGTCCGGCTGGTGATCGGCATCGGCGGCCGGGAGATATTCCTGGACCGGTTCAACGCCCCCCACCTGGCCCTGCCCGCGGTGGGGACCGCGGTCCGGCTCGGGTTCCCCCGGGAGGCCTGCCTGGTCACCGGGGGCGAGCCCGCCGCCGAAGCGGAACCCGCGCTCTCCAAAGCAATTTGATGACCTGGGCGGGGCCCGCCGGTAGAATCCCCATATTCCCCAACGAGGTGCCCGTGCGAATTGCGTATATCGTCGGAACAGCCGTGGCCACGATGAAGGACGAGAAGCTGCGCGGCCATCGGCTCCTGCTGGCCCAGGACGCGGATCTGGACGGCACCGCCAGCGGCCGGCCGTTCGTGGCGGTGGACACGGTGGACGCCGGCACCGGCGACCTGGTGCTGATCACCGAGGGCAGCGGCTCCCGCCAGACCGCGGGCACCCTGGACCTGCCGGTGGACGCGGTGGTGGTCGGCGTGCTCGATTCCCTCGAAACCAGCGGGAAGGTCACCTTCCGGAAGAGCTGAACAGCATGCACACCTCCCGCCGGATGATCAGTGTCGGCATCGACATCGGCACCACCACCACCCAGCTCGTGTTCAGCGAGCTGACCCTGGTGGACGTGGCCCGGGCCGGCCAGATCCCGCGGATCGACATCGCCGGCCGGGCCGTGCTGCACACCAGCGAGATCGTCTTCACCCCCCTGCTGGACGCCGAGACCATCGACACCCAGGCGCTCACCGCCCTGCTGCGGGCCGAGTACCGCCGGGCCGGGATCCAGGAGGCGCAGGTGGAGACCGGGGCGGTGATCATCACCGGCGAGACCGCCCGCAAGAAGAACGCCGACGAGGTGCTCAAGGCCATCGCCGGGCTGGCCGGCGACTTCGTGGTCACCGTGGCCGGGCCCAACGTCGAGGGCATGATCGCCGGCCGCGGTTCCGGCGCCGCCAGCTGGTCCCGGCAGCGGTTCACCACCGTCACCAACGTCGACATCGGCGGCGGCAGCGCCAACAGCGCCAGCTTCCGCCTGGGCCGGATGCAGGGCTCGGCGGCCATGAGCTTCGGCGGCCGGATCATCGAGCTGGACGGCGGGGTGGTGCGCTCGGTGAACGGCCCGGGTCGGATCATCCTGGAGGCGGCGGGCCTGCGCCTGGCCCCCGGCGACCGGCCGTCCCTGGCCGACCTGCGCCGGGCCACCCAGGCCATGGCGGAACTGGCCATCCACCTGGTGGAGGGCACCACCTCGCCGCTGGCGGACAAGCTCTACCAGACCCCGCCCTGCCCCGGCGCCGGGCCGGGCGCCAACCTCATGTTCTCCGGCGGCATCGGCTACTACCTCTACCAGCCGGTCGCGCTGGACTCGGTGGCGGCGGTGGCCCGGCACGGCGACGTCGGCCCGCTGCTGGCCGAGAGCCTGCGGCTGGCCCCCGGCCTGGCCCGGCACACCCTGCTCCGGCCCCAGGAGACCCAGCGCGCCACCGTGCTCGGTGCCAGCTCCCAGACCCTGACCCTGTCCGGCTCCACCATCTGGGCCGACCCGGCCATCCTGCCGCTGAAGAACGTCCCGGTCCTGCGGCCGGGCCCCGGCGACGCCTGGGTCGAGCCCGCCGACCTGGCCGCCGCCGTCGCCGAGGCCCTGCGCCGCTGGGACCTGGGCAGCGACAGCGGCAGTTTCGCCATCGCCCTGGAGCTGGAGGCCCGGCTGGACTTCCAGCGGCTGCAGGCGTTCGCCGAGGCCCTGGCCGGCTTCGCCCGGACCCTGCCGGCGGCCACCCCGCTGATCGTCATCATCAAGCACGACTACGCCCAGGCCCTGGGCCAGGCGATCAAGGCCCTGGCCGGCGCCCGGCCCCTGCTCATCATCGACCAGGTGGGCCTGGAGGAGGGGGACTACATCGATATCGGCGCCCCGCTCATGGACGGCCGGGTGGTCCCGGTCGTGGTCAAGACCCTCATCTTCTACCACTGAACCCCTGAAGGACACCATGCTGCTGCGCACCAAGCTGTTCGGCAAGACCTACGAATTCCCCGATCTCCGGGTCCTCATGGGCAAGGCCAACGAGGAGAAGTCCGGGGACCGCCTGGCCGGGCTGGCGGCGGACAACGCCGCCGAGCGGGCCGCGGCCCGGCTGGTGCTGGCCGAGGTGCCGCTGTGGGCGCTCCGGGACAACCCGGCGGTGCCCTACGAGCAGGACGAGGTCACCCGGGTCATCCACGACGCCCTGAACGAGACCGTCTACGCCGAGATCAAGGGCTGGACCGTGAGCGGCCTGCGCGAGTGGCTGCTGGACGACCGCAACGACGGCCAGGCCATCGCCCGGATCAGCAACGGGCTCACCGCCGAGATGATCGCCGCGGTCACCAAGATCATGTCCAACATGGACCTGGCCTACGCCGCCAGCAAGATCCGGGTGACCCGCCACGCGGTCAACACCATCGGCCTCTCCGGGCGGCTCTCGGCGCGGCTGCAGCCGAACCACCCCACCGACTCGCCCGAGGGCATCCGCGCCGAGATCTTCGAGGGGCTCGCCTACGGCTGCGGCGACGCGGTGATCGGGATCAACCCCTCGGACGACAGCTACAGCTCCGTGGCCCGGCTGCTGGACATGAGCCACGATATCGTCAGGACCTGGGAGATCCCCACCCAGACCTGCGTCCTGGCCCACGTCACCACCCAGATGCGCTGCCTGCAGTCGGGCTCGCCGGAGGGCCTGGTGTTCCAGTCCATCTGCGGCTCCCAGAAGGGCAACGACTCCTTCGGGATCTCGGTCGGGCTGCTGGACGAGGCCTACGCCCTGGCCAGGAAGTACTGCTACCCCTCCGGCCCGGACTACATGTACTTCGAGACCGGCCAGGGCTCCGCCCTGTCCGCCGACGCCCACAACGGCTGGGACCAGCTCACCCTGGAGGCGCGCAACTACGGGCTGGCCAGGCGCTACTCCCCCTTCATCGTCAACACCGTGGTGGGCTTCATCGGCCCCGAGTACCTCTACGACACCCAGCAGATCCACCGGGCCGGGCTGGAGGACCACTTCATGGGCAAGCTCACCGGCATCTCCATGGGCTGCGACGTCTGCTACACCAACCACGCCCGCACCGAGCAGAACGGCTCGGACAACCTGGCCGTGCTGCTGGCCGCGGCCGGCTGCAACTTCTTCATGGGCGTGCCCATGGCCGACGACTCCATGCTCTCCTACCAGTCCACCTCGTTCCACGACATCGCCACCCTGAGGAACATGCTGCGGCTGCGCCCGGCGCCGGAGTTCGAGGCCTGGCTGGAGTCGGTGGGCCTGATGTGCGACGGCCGCCTGACCGCGAAGGCCGGCGACCCCAGCTTCTTCCTTTCCCGGTGAGGCCATGATGGAAAACGATCGCATGGAGGCAGTCATCCGGGCCGTGGTCAGGGAGCTCAGCGCCGCCGGGCTGGCGCCCCCGGCCTCCGCCGCCGCCCCGGCCCCGGCCCCGGCCGAACCCCGGCCCGAGGCCAAGGCTCCGGCGCCCCGGCCCACCGCCCCGCCCGCGGGCGCCTCGGCCGGCCTCAGCATCGACCTGCCCGAGCCGACCACCGCCGAGGCCCGGATCCGCACCGGGATCGACCACCCGGCCGACCCCCAGGGGCTGGCCGCGCTCATGGAGTGCACCACCTCCCGGATCGGGGTCGGCCGGGCCGGCCCGTGCATCCGCACCCGGGCCCAGCAGCTGTTCCAGAGCGACCTGGCGGTGACCAAGGACGCCCTGGCCCGGGACGTGGACCCGGCCCTGCTGGCGGAGCTGGGGCTGTTCTCGGTCCGGACCCGGATCGAGGGCGGCAAGGAGCAGTACCTGCTGCGGCCCGACCTGGGCCGCCAGCTCGGCGACGAGGCCCGCAGGACGGTGGCCGAGCGCTGCGTCCGCAATCCCGACGTGCAGATCTGCGTGGGCGACGGCCTTTCGGCCCAGGCGGTGGAGGTCAACCTGCGCAAGATCCTGCCGGTGATCCAGTCCGGCTGCGCCTCGGCCGGGCTCAAGCCGGGCACCCCCTTCTTCATCCAGTACTGCCGGGTGGGGGTGATGAACGACATCGGCGACCTGCTGGCGCCCCAGGTGCTGATCCTGCTCATCGGCGAGCGCCCGGGGCTGGGCCGGGCCGATTCCCTCAGCGCCTACATGGCCTTCCGGCCCAAGGCCGGCGACACCGACGCCGAGCGGGACGTGATCTGCAACATCTTCGACGGCGGCGGCGCCAATCCGCTGGAGGCAGGGGCCTACGCCCTGCGGCTGGCCCAGCGGATGCGCGAGAAGCAGGCCTCCGGCGTGAAACTCAGACTGATGGAGGCGTGATGGCCATCCTCGACCCCCTTCCAGCCAGGGCGCAGGCGGTGCGCCTGATCGCCCAGGTCGCCCCGGACTACGCCCGGGTCCTGGGCCTGCGCCCGGACCAGCGCAGCCTGGGCCTGATCACCGCCGACAACGACGACGCCCTCTACGTGGCGGTGGACGAGGCCACCAAGATGGCCGAGGTCGAAGTGGTCTACGCCAAGTCGTTCTATGCCGGGGCCCGGCACGCCTCCGGCCCGCTGTCCGGCGAGATCATCGCCATGCTGGCCGGGCCGGGCCCGGCCGAGGTCTCCGCCGGCCTGGACGCGGCCCAGCGCTACCTGACCGAGCGGGCCCTCTGGTACGCCGCCGACGACCAGGGCGGCTCGGCCTTCTTCGCCCACGTCATCTCCCACATCGGCAGCTACCTGGCCCAGCTCACCGGGCTGCCCGCGGGCGCCCCGGTGGCCTACCTGGTGGCCCAGCCGCTGGAGGGCTGCTTCGCCCTGGACGCCGCGCTCAAGGCGGCCGCGGTGACGATCGTCAGCTACACCGCCCCGCCCTCCGAGACCAACTTCATGGGCGCCATCCTCACCGGCGAGCAGTCCGCCTGCGAAGCGGCGGCCCAGGCCTTCCAGGACGCCGTCCTGGAGGTGGCCCGGCGTCCGCTGCTGTATTGAGGGGCTGAGGCCATGACCTTCGATCCCGACCTCGTCTCCATCCAGGAAGCCCGGACCCTCGCCCTGGCCGCCCAGGCCGCCCAGGAACAGTGGGCGCGGGCGACCCAGGAGCAGGT
>Ga0316217_10004835_pt1 | contig 14318 bp, 9 predicted proteins | sample 1anoAmetaG_FD_203633 | JGI IMG/M metagenome (GOLD analysis project Ga0316217, IMG submission 203633) | Freshwater microbial communities from Trout Bog Lake, Wisconsin, USA - 1anoA | ecosystem: Environmental > Aquatic > Freshwater > Lake > Hypolimnion/Profundal zone | place: USA: Wisconsin... | reverse complement strand
TCGTCCGTCATTGGCAACCCGCCCTGGCGCTTGCCCTGGCGCTTTCCTCTCCGTGGGCAGCCTTCGGCCAGCCCGCTCCGGCCGCCCAGGCCGCAGTTCCCGCCTCCGCCGTCTACACCATCGACCCGGTCCACTCGGCGGCGAAGTTCGACATCGACCACTTGTACGTCAGCACCGTGTCCGGGCAATTCAACGGCGACCAGGGGGTCAAGGGAACCATCACGCTCGTTTCCACGGATCCCGCCAAGTCGAGCGTGGACGTGGTCATCGACGCCGGCACGATCAACACCGGCTTCGCGGCGCGGGACAACGATCTCAAGAGCAAGCGCTTCTTCGACGTGGCCCAGTTCCCCACCATCACCTTCAAGAGCAGCGCCGTGAAGCCGGCGGGCCAGGGCCAACTGGAGGTCTCCGGCACCCTGACCATGCACGGGGTGGCCAGGCCGGTCGTCATCCCCGTCACCCAGCGCGGCCCCGCCCCGGGCGGCAAGCCGGGCACGCTGGTGGTGGGCTTCAAGGGCTCCCTGAAACTGAAGCGTTCTGACTATGGCATCACCACCATGATGGGCCCGGTCGGGGACGACGTCGCCATCACCTTGACCATCGAAGCCGGCGCCTCGCTTCCCCCGCAATAAGGAGGCGCCGGCGCTGCGATTCACCGGAGCGGCGGCCGGATGGTTCAGGCTAGACTGGTGTTCCTCGAGCTTTTCCTCCGGTGAGTGCTGCCCATGAACCATCCGTTGCCACCCGAAACCAGCGCGACGCCCCGGGCGCCGGGCCAGCGCCTGCCCCTGAGCGAGCGGACCAAGCTCAGTCCGGAAGCCGTGGCCGAGATCCAGGCCATCGCCGGCCGCTATCCGGACAAGTTGGCGGGCACGCTCCCGGCGCTGTACATCGCCCAGCGCGAGTTCGGCTTCCTGAGCCTGGCGGCCATGAAGGAAGTGTCGGCCGCGCTGGGCGTCCCCGAGGGGCACGTGTTCGGGGTGGCCACGTTCTATACCATGTTCCGCAAGCGCCCGCTGGGCCGCTACCACTTCCAGGTCTGCACCAACCTGTGCTGCGCGCTCCGGGGCGCCAACGAGCTGCTGAACAAGGTCGCCGCCCGCACCGGCGCCGTGCCGGGGGAGGGACCCACCGCCGACGGCATGTGGAGCCTGCAGGAAGTGGAGTGCCTGGCCTCCTGCGGCAGCGCGCCCTGCCTCCAGGTGAACGAGGAAGTGTTCGACGAGTTCGTGGACGAGCCGAAGCTGGAAGCCATCCTGGACGCCTGCCGCCGCGGCGACTACAGCCCGTGGGGGGAGTGACCATGGCCGACATCCGCGTCAAGCCGGACACCCAGCGCTACACCTTCGACGGCCTGGGCTCGGCCCAGTACCCGAACCTCATGCTCCTGGGCGCGGGGGACCTGGACAACTGGACCCTGGACAGCTACCGGAACAAGTGGGAGGGCTACCGGGCCCTGAAGCAGGCCCTGGCCATGGAGCCGGCCGCCGTCACCGCCGAGGTCAAGGTCTCGGACCTGCGGGGCCGGGGCGGCGCCGGATTCCGCACCGGGATGAAGTGGGGCTTCATGCCCAAGGACACCCCCGAGCGCAAGCTCACCCGCTACGTGGTGTGCAACGGCGACGAGGGCGAGCCGGGCACGTTCAAGGACCGGGCCATCCTGGAGTACAACCCGCACCAGCTGATCGAGGGCATGATCATCGCCGGCTGGGCCATGCAGTGCAAGGCTGGCTTCATCTACCTGCGCGGCGAGTTCGGCTGGCTGGTCCGCAAGCTCGAGGCGGCCCTGCAGCAGGCCCGGGACGCGGGCTACCTGGGCAAAAACATCCTGGGCAGCGGCTGGGACTTCGACATTCTCACCTACCGCGGCGCCGGCGCCTACATCTGCGGCGAGGAGACCGCCCTGCTCAACAGCCTCGAGGGCCGCCGCGGCGAGCCCCGGGTCAAGCCGCCGTTCCCGGCCCAGGCCGGCGCCTTCGGCCAGCCCACCACGGTCAACAACGTGGAGACCCTGGCGGCGGTGCCGCCGATCCTGCGCATGGGCGGGGCCAGCTACGCCAAGCTGGGCACCCCGGGCAACACCGGCACCCGCATCTTCTCGGTGTCCGGCCACGTCAAGCGCCCGGGCCTGTACGAGCTGCCGCTGGGCCTGCCGCTGGATTTCATTGTCAACGACCTGGCCGGGGGCTCCAGCACCGGCCGCAGGATCAAGGCCATCATCCCCGGCGGCTCCAGCGCCCCGGTGTTCGACGCCAAGGACTTCGACTGCCCCATGGACTTCGATTCGGTGAAGAACCGCGGCTCCATGGCCGGCTCCGGCGGCATCATCGTCATGGACGAAAGCACCTGCATGGTCAACGTGGTGCTGCGGCTGATCCACTTCTACGCCCACGAGAGCTGCGGCCAGTGCACCCCCTGCCGGGAAGGCTGCAACTGGATGGAGATGATCCTGCACCGCATCGAGCACGGCCAGGGCCGGGCCGAGGACCTGGCGCTGCTGGCCAGCCTGCCGCCCCGGATCAACATGCGCACCCTGTGCCCCCTGGGCGACGCCGCCTGCGGACCGGTGGAGTCGTTCATGGCCAAGTTCCGGGAGGAGTTCGAGCACCATATCAGCCAGAAGGAATGTCTCTGCGGCTGAAGGGCTGACGATCTCACCTCGGCCATGGTTGGCATCGGGATGAACTTCTCCTCCAAAGCGACTGCCAACGCCAACATCGAGGACACACTGGTGGCCGCCTCGATCGCCGGGATTGACCAGGAAGATTTTCGAGTCCTTTCCGTTCTGATGACATGGCTCGAGGTCCACTCATCCCGGATCAACGCCGATCGCCTGATCCATCTGGTGGCCACCCATTCGTCGGTCAGGGTCCGGTTGTTCTGGAGCAGCGTTGCCGCCTGGCTCAGCCACGACCGCCGCTTCCTGCGCATGAAAGCCGCCCCCGGCCCCCGGGTGGACCTCCTCGCGACCGGGACGGACTTCCATATCCGCCGGTCTGGGGAGGACCCGAGGTTTGTCGATGGGCCCATGCGGGTACCAGCCGGCATCTTGCGGAACCGCGCCTCGGATGTCCTCACGCCTGTGGAGTTGGGCCGGAGGCACCGCGCCTATCGACGCCGGATCATGATTGGACCGACCTACCGGGCTGACATGTGGGCAGAACTGGATGGCGATCCCACGTTGTTCGTGGCCGAATTGGCCAGGCGGACCTATGGCTCTTTCGCGACCGCATGGCTGGTCCGGAAGGACTGGGATGTCCTGGCGGGCGCCGGGGAAATCAGCTGAACCGTGTTTCCGTGGCCCAGGCCGATGAGTCGTTCTGTGGTGGTCACGAACGCCAGGCCGATATACTCCGGTCACGAGGGCGGATCTCTTGCGTATCGCCAATCCCATTTACGACACGATCTTCAAGTATCTTCTCGACGACGAGAAGGTGGCCCGGCTCATGCTCTCGGCCCTGATCGGACAGGAAGTCCTGGCCCTGCAATTCCGGCCGACCGAACACCGGATCCAGAACGCCCCGGACGAAGGCACCAACCTCCTCGTCCTGCACCTGGACTTCGCAGCCACCGTCCGCCTGGAGGACGGCGCGCAGAAACTGGTCCTGATCGAGATCCAGAAGGCCCGCACCGCCGTCGACGTGCTGCGGTTCCGCTCCTACCTCGGCTGCCACTACAGCGACGTAAAAAATGTCTACACCGGTCCGGACAGCCAGTCCCAGCCGCTGCCCATCCTCACCATCTACTTCCTGGGCTACGGCCTGGACGGCATCGATGCTCCGGTGCTGAAAGTCAACCGCCACTACATGGACGTCGCCACCGGCGACCGGGTCCGGATCGTCCACCCGTTCGTGGAGGCCCTGACCCACGACTGCATTGTGGTCCAGGTCAACCGCCTCAGGAACCACCGCCGGACCGAACTGGAACGGCTGCTGGCGGTGTTCGACCAGGACCAGGCCTGCCGCGCCGATCCGCACCTGCTGGACATCCTGGAGGGCAACTTCCCGGAGCGGTACCAGGAAGTCCTGCGCCGGCTCACTCGCGCCACGGCCGACCAGGAACTCCTGGACCGGATGGGCGCGGAGGACTACTACCTGGAGACGCTCAAGGACTATGCCCGCGAGCACGCGGACTGGCGCAAGACCCTGAAACAGAGGGACAAGGCTTTGGAGGAGAAGGACAAGGACCTGGAGAAGAAGGACAAGGCTCTGGAGAAGAAGGACAAGGACCTGGAGAAGAAGGACAAGGCTCTTGAGAAGAAGGACAAGGCCCTGGAGGAGAAGGACAAGGCCCTGGAGGAGAAGGACAAGGCCCTGGCGGAGATGCAGCGCCGGATCGAAGAACTCCAGCGCGGACGCGACGCCTGATACCGGGTCACCGCCGATTCCACCTGCCCAAGTCCGCCACTCTCCTGCCCCGGCCCGGCCGCTACGGCTTCGCCTCCAGGAGGATAAGAGCGTTGCCCGGCACCGTGGTCCGGCCGAACGCCTTCCACAGCGCCGGGTAGGCCTCCGGCGGCACCACCGAGTCGCGCCAGGTGACGGTCCGCTCCAGCTGCAGCCCGCCGGGCCGGGCGGCGCTGGCGATGCGGAAGGCGAAGGGGCCCTGGCCGGTTTCGGCGGCGGGCGGCTGGTAGGCGATGCGGTAGCCCGCGGGCAGGTTCAGGGACAGCGTCCCGGACATGGCGAAGCTGGCCGGCACCAGGAACGGGTGGCGCATGGCCGGCAGGGCCGGGCTGACCGGGGAACTGCCCAGCAGTTCCATCTCGCCGGGCAGGTTCAGGATCATCATGTCGCCCTGGCGGCAGCCGAAGGCCGGGATCCGGATGTCCAGGGTCACGGTCGGGGCCGCAGTGAGGTCCAGCAGGTCCGAGACGGTGAAGCCCTCCATGCGCGCGCCCTGCTTGATATGGTCGGCGGTCTCCTGGAACAGCACCTTGCGCTCGGCCTCGTTGCGGCCGAACAGCAGGCTGCGCACCTCGCGGTCGAAGAAGCCGCCGTAGGCCATGGTGATCCGCCCGCTGAGGCCGCCCTGGTCGTCCAGGGTCATGTCCCACTGGGCCCGGATGAACTGGCTGCGCTGGTCCGACACCGGGGTGGTGACCTCCTGGCCGCCCTGGGCGCCCACCAGCAAGGCGGGACGGTCGGCCTCGGAGGGCATCAGGTCGCCCAGGCGGGCCAGGTTCCGGGTGAGGTTGTAGTAGCGCTCCCCGCCCGGAAGGCTGACCCGGGCCAGCAGTTCCTGGTATTCGGAGAGGCAGGGGAGCGCGGACAGCTTGACCCGTTCCTGGTGCACGAACAGCGGCTGGGCGGTGATCCCGGCGGCCTCCAGCAGGGCCTGGAACAGGACGTACTTGTCCCGGGGATCGGCGTAGCGGTTGGCCAGGATGGTGCCGGCCGCCGTGGGCCGGTAGCCCACCCGGCCCAGGCCCAGGGGCACGTTCTGGATCTCCTTGATGACGAACAGCGCCAGGCGCTCGACCTTGGCCTCGGGGGAGGCCAGGCCGGCGGTGAGGTCCATGGCCTTGGCGGTCACGTCCGGATCGGGCCGGGCCGCGGCCTGGAAGCGCTGGAACAGCCAGCGGCCCAGGTCCTGCCGGTCCTTGGCCACGGTCCACACCACCCGCGGCACCAACTCCTCCACCGGCACCATGCCGCTTTCGGGCACCACCTGGGGCTGGTCCCGGAGGGTCCAGGCGTATTGTGCGGTGGTCCCGGCGGTGGTGATGGCGGGGGCGGGACAGTCGTTGAGCATCTGGTACTTCAGCCCCGAGCCCACGGGCACCTTCAGGGTCATGGACTTGGCCAGGACCGGCTCCAGGCCGCCGAAGCTCATCTCGCCCATGAAGGGCTCTGGCTCGACCACCGATCCGGGCAGCGGCAGCACCCGGTACTTCAGCTCCAGCACCGCGCCGAGCTGCACCGCCGGGAAGGAGACCACCTTCAGCCGGGCGTTGGAGTAGAAGGGGGCGGCGGCGGCCTCGGGGTCCGAGACCTCCATGACCCCGTCGGGCTCGGGGGCCCGGGTGCTGCCGTCCGGGAGGTGGGTCAGCGCGGTCACCACCTCGCAGGTGTGGGTATCGTCGCGGAACGGGATCTTCTGGTCGCTCTGCTCGCGCAACGCCCGGTCCTGGAGGATCTTCAGCAGCAGGTGGCCCTCGAGGGTGGTATGGCCCTTGTCGTCCAGGGTCACCACGGTCTCGTCCAGCAGCACCACCGCCCCGGCCTGGGGATAGCGGGCGGCGTCGGCCGGCTGTTTCAGGGCCGCGGCCACCTCGGCCGGGCCGGCGGCGGGCAGCGCCGGGCCGGGCAGCAGGGCCAGGGCCAGCAGGAGGGGCCACATCGCTCGGTGCTTCACTTGACCTCCTGGACCAGGATCACTTTGCCGTCCCGCAGCTGCCCGCGCTGCTCCAGCAGCCGGCGCAGCCCCTGGTAGTCCTCGCCGGAGTAGTAGAGCGCCCCGGCGGAGAAGTCCTCGGTGTAGGCCAGCCCGTCGGCCGTCGCCGTGCAGGTCCGGGTCAGGGCGGCGCTGCCGGCCCTGGCCTCCAGCGGCGCGGGCAGGGAGCGGACCTTGTAGCCCCGGGGCAGCCGGACCGTCTCGCGGATCCGGGACTCCACCGTGGCAGGCAGTTCCATCGGGTACTTGCGCTCGGGCGCCGAGGCCCCGTACAGCAGGTTGCGCAGCAGCAGGTCCAGGCGGCCGCCCTGGCCCGGGGTGGTGAACACCAGGTAGTCGCCGGCCCGGGTGCCCTGGTCCGGCGCCGACAGGGTGAAGGCCATGCGCGCCTGGGCGTTGAGGTCGTCCAGGTCCGGCAGTTGCAGGCCGGTGATGGACGCCCCCGGGAACAGCCGGCCGGCCATGGTGGTGAAGAAGTTCTCCCGGCGGGTGGGCGGCAGGCTGTTGAGATACTGGCGGAACGCCAGGTCGTAGATGCCGGTGGGGGCCATGACCACCGTGGCGCCCAGGGAGCCGTCGGCGCCCAGGGTGGTGTCCAGGGTGATGTCCATGCGGTTGTCCGCCGGCGGGGCCAGCGGCGTGGACTGGATGTCCTCGCCCTGCTCGGTGCAGACGAGGGCGTACTTGAACTGGTCCGAGTAGGGCAGGTACTGGCGGGAATCCTCGGCGGTGGGGTCCAGGAAGGTGAACCCCTCCCCGGCCCGGCGGATGGCGACGATGGCGTGGTTGAACTGGGTGGTGGGCAGGTCCACGTCCATGCGCACCCCGGAGGTGATCAGGACCACGTGGGCCTCCACCCCGATGGACCGCAGCAGGGTCACCAGGAACTCGGCCTTGTCCCGGCAGACCCCGTACTTGCGCTGGAAGGTCTGCGCGGCCGAGGCCGGCTTGAAGCCCGCCTTGTCGCCGGTGAAGGCGGTCTCCACGTAGCGGATGTTCCGGCAGACCCAGAAGAACAGGGCACGGATTTTCGCCTCCTGGTCGGGCTTGCCGGCGGTGACCGAGGCCACCAGCCGGTCCAGGTCGGGGGTCATCTTCTGGCCGTCCCTGGCCAGGGCGGCGTACCAGCGGGACACGTCCCGCCAGCTCTTGATGGTGGAGAGCGCCAGCACCGGCACCACCTCCTGGGCCGGGGGCATGGCCGGCTCGGGCACCAGCTGCGGCTGCTCACCCACCTGCCACTGGTAGGTGACCTTGCCGCCCCGCTCCTGCCGGGTGAAGGCCGCCTGGCCGCGATGCACCTTCCAGGCCAGGGGCATGGCCGCGGGCAGGGTCACGCTCAGCCGGCAGTCGAGGATGGGCTGGGCCCCCTGGAGCGGGTCCATGAGGGAGAAGGCCCGGTCCATGGGCGGCGCGTTGCGCCGGGTCTCGGTGTCCACCTCGACCGTGGAGCCCACCTGCAGCTGCGGGAAGGAGATGACCACCAGGCGCACGTTCTGCAGGTAGAACGGCCCGTTGGCGGGCATGGGCAGGTCCTTGATATTGTCCTTGCCCACCGGCGTCACCTGCCCGTCGGGCCCGATCACCACCGCCCGCTTCACCAGCACCGTGTCGTACTTCTCGTAGTAGCTGTCGCTGTACTTGGAGAGGGTCTCGATCCCCGGCTCCTGCAGGATGGTGGCCCGGTAGTGGGAGGTGGCCAGGTACTTGCCGTCCGCCTTCACGTCGAAGGCGTCCCGGTTCTCCTCCACCACCGCCATGGACTGGGGGAACCTTGCCGCCAGCGCCTTCCAGCCGGTGTCGGCGCGCAGCGCCAGGGAGGCAAGGGCCAGCAGCAGCCAGGAGATTCGCGGTTTCATCAGGACTCCGGGGAGAGAGGGGCGGTTGCGGGGTCGTGGCCAGCCCCGTCCTGCCAGGCGGCGCGCAGCGCGGCCACGGTCCGGGCCGGATCGGCGGAGGACCAGAGACTCCGGATGACGGCCACGCCGTCCAGGCGCGGGTGGCGCAGCGCGCCCGCATTGCCGGGGGTGATTCCGCCCAGGGCCAGGACCCGGCCCGCCACCGGGGGCAGCGCCTCCAGCGCGGCCAGCAGCCGGTCCGCGCCCCAGGCCGCGCCCTTGCCGGGCACCGGGAACACCGGGGAAAGGATCAGCTGCCGGACCCAGGCCCGTTCCGCCACCTGGGCCGGGTCGTGCACCGGCCGGGACAGGGCCTTCAGTCCCAGAGCCTCCTGGGCCGCAGGCAGGACCGGGGGATAGGCCTCGGGCGCGTGCAGCCCGCAGCCCGCGGCCAGGGCCACGTCCAGACGGCCGTTCACCCACAGTTCCAGCCCCGGCGCCCGCTCCCGCACCCAGCACGCCGCCTCCAGCAGCGCCCCGGTCTCCAGGGCGGGCTCGCGGATCATGAAGGCGTCGATACCGGAATCCAGCACGCCCGCCCAGCGGAGAGGATCCAGCCCTTCGCCTGGGGTGATGGCCAAAACATACATGGTTAAAATATGACCACTCCTGTCGAGATTGCCATCCCGTTTTCAAGCCGCCGGCGCCCGACGCTCCCTGAGCATACCTCAGGATCCCGCCCGGCCGCCCAGCAGCGCCGCCAGCTCCCCCGGGTCGGCCCGAGGCAGGGCCAGCAGCTCACTGTTCTCTGCCACATGCTCCGGCCGGCCCATGCCGCACAGAGCGGTGGTCACCCCGGGACAGGACCGGGCGAACTGCAGCGCCGTCTGGGCCGCGCTCCGGCAGCCGGGCAGGAAGCGCCCGGGGCCGAGCTGGCCCAGGATCCGGGCCTGCATCAGGCTGGCCGACGCCTGGACCCCCAGGCCCGCGGCCCGGGCCGCCGCCAGCGGCGTGAGCCGCTCCCCGCCCCAGGCCTGGGTGGCCGCGGCGTGGGCCTCAGGCATCCCCAGATTCAGCGGCAGCTGGATCCAGCGGAAGTGGTGGTCCCGGCCGCCGGCCGCCGCGGCGTCCTCCAGCAGTTCCTCCAGGCTCAGGTGCTCCGGGGCTCCGGGCTCGACCCGGAACCCGTTCCAGGTGGCGCAGCCGTAGGCCCCGGCCAGTCCCTGGGCGACCAGCTCCTCGCAGGCGCCGAAGGCCCGGCGCATGGCCCGCCGGAACCGTTCCGGCCCCAGCGAGGGCCGCTGCTGCTCCGGATTGTGCAGGTGGAACAGGTCCACCCGCTCCAGCCCCAGCGCCGCCAGCGACACCCGCAGCTGGTGGGCCAGGTAGCGCGGGGTCATGGCGTGGCAGCCGTCCACCACGTCCTCCGGGGCCAGCACCCCCGGTCCGGCCAGCACCCGCTGGAACCAGGCCCGGGGCGATTCCGCCGTGGCCCCGTCGCCCATGGGCAGGTAGCCGGCCTTGGTGCTCACGAACAGCGAGGATCGCGCCATGTCCCGGAAGGCCCGGCCCAGGGCCCGTTCCGAGCGGCCGCCGCGGTAGTTGGCGGCGGTGTCGAACACGTTGCCGCCCGCCGCCTTGAAGGCCCGGGCCGAGGCCTCGTAGCCCTGGTCGGCCGCGGCGTCCGCCGCGCCCAGGTACGTGCCCAGACCGATGCTGCTGAGTTCCATGGGCGCACCTCCCAGGTCCTGAGGATGCCGGAAACCGGGGCGCTTGGGAACGTCCTCCGGGCAGGCGGCATGTCGGGGCAGGAAGCGTGGCCTTGCCTATCGTCATTTTATAAATTATTATTGCTTTTCGAGGTCGCTTTGCCTTCGTCCCGGATCTTCCATGTTGCCGTTGCCAAGGGTCTGGCCCTGGCCGGAATGCTCCTGGCCCTCGCTTGCGGCGGCGGGGGCGGCGGCGGCAAGGATTCCACTCCGTCCCCCGGCGACCGTCCGGTGATCGGCTCCTTCCAGCCCGCCTCGGGCCCGCCCGGCACCGCGGTCACCATCCGCGGCGCGCGGTTCACCGGGGCCACCCAGGTGCTGTTCGGCACGGCCAGGGCCAGGGTGCTCCTGGTGGACAGCGACAGCCGGATCACCGCCACCGCTCCGCAGCAGCCCATGGCCGGCCCCATCACCGTGGTGACCCCTTCCGGCCGTAGTGTCTCCGCCGCCGCCATGACCGTGCTGCCCCTGCCCCCGGAGCCGGCCCCGGCCCAGGACCCGGCGCCCGCGCCGGCGCCGGTCCCGCCCCCGGCGGTGACCGGGTTCGACCCGCCCGCGGCCCTGCCGGGCCAGCAGATCACCCTGTCCGGGCGTCATTTCTCCGGAGCCACCCGGGTGGCCTTCGGCGGCGTCCAGTCCCCGGTGGTAGAACGGGTGGACGACGGCCGGATCATCGCCACCCTGCCCGCCGGCGCCGGCTCCGGCCTGATCGAGGTGGACACCGCATCGGGGACCGGCTTCTCCGCCCACCCCCTGACGGTGCAGAGGCCCGCCGCGGCCGCGGCGGGGGCGCCCCCGCCGGTGATCACCGGGGTGGCCCCGACCGAAGCGGGGCCCGGCGACGAGGTCGTCATCGAAGGCCGGCACTTCACCGGGGTCCGCACGGTGGCGTTCGGCGGCCTTCCGGCCGCCTCGTTCCGGGTCCATGGCGACGGCCGGATCACCGCCACCGTGTCCGCCCTGGGCGCCACCGGCCAGGTCGCGGTGGCCACCGGGGCCGGGCGGGGCGTCTCCCGGCAGCCGTTCACCGCGCGGCCGCCGGAGCCGCCGGTCATCGACGGCTTCAGCCCCGCCCTGGGCCAGCCGGGCACCCGGATCCTGGTCACCGGCCAGCGGTTCCGGGGCGCCACCCGGGTGGATTTCCGCGGCGCCGCCGGCGCGCCGTTCACCCTCGAAAGCGACACCCGGCTCTGGGTCACAGTGCCGGCCGGCGCAGCCTCGGGGGTGATCACCGTGCACCGGCCCAGGACCCTGGCCACCTCCGCCACCGCCTTCGGGGTGGTGCCTCCGGCGCCCGTGATCCGGGCCCTGCGCCCCGCTGGGGGGCCCGCCGGCACGCCGGTGCTCATCCAGGGCTCCGGGTTCCGGACGGAATCCCAGGTGCTGTTCAACGGCCTCGCGGCCAGCTGGGTGGAGTACGCCGGCCCGGAGGAACTGCGGGCGGCAGTCCCCCCGGGCGCCGTCACCGGCCCGCTTCGCGTGCTGACCCTGGGGGCGGAGACCCAGGCTCCATTCCAGGTGGATCCCGGCGCCCCGGCCCCGAGCGTGCACCTGGAGGGCTGGTACATCACCCAGGCCACCCAGGCCCTGGGCCCGGTCACCGGCCAGCCCCGCACCGGCACCGTGCCGCTGGTGGCGGGCAGGGACGGCTGGCTTCGGGTGTTCCTGCGGGCCAACCGGCCCGGCCTCCCGGTCCCGGCAGTGCGGGCGACCTTCACCGGGGGCGCGCCCTCCCCGTGGCAACAGACCCTCACGGCGGCGTCCGCCGTGCCGCTGGCGCTGGAGGAGGGCCGCCTGGCCTCCAGCTGGAACCTGCGGGTGCCCGGCGCGCTGCTGCGCCCCGGCGCCCGGCTCCGGCTGGAACTGGACCCCGGCGGGGCGGTGCCCGGGGTGGACCGCTCGGGCAACGCCGTCCAGCACGACCTGGATATCCGCCAGGCCCGGCCCATGCGCATCACCCTGGTGCCCATCCGCCAGCCCGGCGGCCTCGCCGGCGATGTCTACCGGGACGGTCGCACCCCGGCGGACTGGGTGGACCTGCTGCGCCGGATCTATCCCTTCGCCAGCGGTCCGGCCGGACTGGACCTGCAGGTCGGCGCCCCCATGGATTCCTCGGTCGTGCTCAGGCCCGACGACGATGACACCTGGTTCCGCATGATCGGCGAACTCTGCGACCGGCAGCTGTCCGACGGGGCTCTGGACCGGTTCTACTACGGCGTGGTGCGCCTGCCGTACCGGAACGGCACCTTCGGCCTGAGCGCCCACAGCGATGACCTGGGCTTCCCCGCGGCGGTGGGCACCGACGCGCCCCGGGACTACCAGGTCACCCTGGCCCACGAACTGGGCCACCTCATGGGCCGGGACCACGCCCGCTGCCCGCCGGACCTGCGCGGACTGAACGCGTCCTGGCCCGAGGACGACCAGTTCGGCGGCATCTACCGGGACGGCCGGATCGGCGTCCACGGGTTCGACGTGGCCGCCGGGCAGGCCAAGGATCCCCTGACCTGCAGCGACATCATGGGCTACTGCCCGAACCCCTGGATCAGCGACTGGACCTACCGGGCCGTGCTCGCGTGGCGCGACGAGCGGGCCGGTGGGCCCTACGCGGCCTTCCGGGGCCCGGCGGCCAGGCGCCAGCGCTGCCTGCGCCTGGCCGGGCAGTGGCGGGACGGCCGGGTCGACCTGGAGCCGGGCTTCATCCTGCCCGCCTACCCGGCGCTGCCCAAGGCCGGCGACCTGGTCCTGGAACTGTGCGGCGAGGGCGGCCGGGTCCTGGCCAGCTTCCCGTTCTCCCGTTCAGAGCCCGATCCGGAGACCGGCGGCCCGGCCGGAGCCTTCGCCTTCACCCTGCCCCTGGATCCGCAACTGGAGCGGGAGCTGCGCAGTGTGCGCATCATGGGCGGCGGGCATGTGCTGGCCGAGCGCGGACCGGGGCCCCAGGGCCCCATGCGCCTGCCCTGGTGCACCACCTGGGGCCCCGGCACGGTCCACCTGAGCTGGGATGCCCAGGCCCATCCCAGGGTCATGGTCCTGGACCCCCGGAACGGCTGCCTGATCGGCTTCGGCGTAGGGGGCTCGGCGGAGTTCCGCACCGGCGCCCGCAGACTGGACGTGCTCTTCTCGGACGGAGTCCGCAGCAGCCGCCGGCGGCTGAAGGTCCGTTGAGCTCAGGGCTGCTGGGCCAGCACCCGCTCCCGGTCCAGGTACGGCACGATGTGCCAGTTCTCGGTGGCCGCCGGCGCCAGGGCCGGCCGGGCCAGCACGTACTCCAGCAGCTGGTTGCGGAACGGCGCGGAGCCGGTCCATTCGGGCTGGCCGGTCCAGCCCATGGCCTCCAGGTAGCCGCCCGAACCCGCCAGGCGGCTGGTGCCGAGGCCCAGGGTGAAGATCTGGTCGTCCTTCACCGGCTGCTCCTGTACCTGCAGGCTCACCACCCGGGCCCCCGGGGGCCGGGAGATGTCCAGGATGTAGCTGCAGCCGTCCAGGGTGTCGAAGTCGCCAGGATCGGCGCTCCGGTTGAACAGTTCGGCGTTGTGGCTGTAGTTGTAGAAGCGGGCGGCCTGCTCGAGATAAGCCCTCAGCTGCCGGCCGGTGATCCGGATCCGGCACAGCCGGTCCTCGCTCGGGCACAAGGCGTAGAACTGGCGCACCGAGGTCTGCCCCTTGGGAATGAAGAGGTGCGAAGCCGGGGTGGCCAGGGCGGTGATCTGGGCCCCGCTGGCCTGGTGCGCCACGGTGTGCAGCAGGTGCATGAGCGGGGTGTCCTCCATGCGCGTCCAGCGGCCGTCCAGGTCGGTGCCCAGGCTGGTGGCGAAGGTGTTCAGGTAGGTCTCGGTGGCGGCCCGGAGCGGGGCGGTGAGCTCCAGCACGGCGGAGTCCTGGGCCGTCTCGGGCCCGGCCGGGACGCTGCGGGTGCGCCTGGATTCCAGCGACCAGCGTTTGCGCGCGTCCCGGGTGAAGACGAACTCCGCCATCCCCAGGGAACTCCCGCCCGCCCCGGCCTGGATCGCCGGCACCCCGCCGCCCAGCACCGGGCTCACCGCCAGGCGGGTATGGCTGGCCAGGACCAGGTCGATTCCCGGCACCTGGCTGGCCAGGCAGCGGGCCATGCCCTCCTCGCCGCTCCCGCAGTCGCCGCCGTAGCCGCCGTGCAGGGCCACCACCACCAGGTCGGCCTTCTCCTTCTGGCGCAGCAGGGGGACGAAGGCCTTGGCGGCGGCCACCGGATCCTGGAACACCAGCTCGGCCGAAACGGGCCGGGCCGGGGAGCTGAGGCCGAGGATGGCCACCTGGACCCCGCCCACGTTCTGCA